>ENA-OSEO01002203-OSEO01002203.1-sediment-metagenome-genome-assembly--contig:-NODE-2203-length-28941-cov-3.409195_pt1 | contig 28941 bp, 29 predicted proteins | sample MGYA00237883_ERZ534232 | MGnify/ENA metagenome assembly ERZ534232 | reverse complement strand
TGCGGATGTCACCCCTGGGGCCCTAACCGAGGTCGATCGGTTGTGGGTCCGGTGAATCGGGACCATCGGGGCGCCAGCCCCACAGCCCCCACAGCAACGCGACAATGCCCAGGCCCGTGATGCAGGCCGAAACGATACCGACGATCCGGATGCCCCCCATGAGCCACAAGGGGCCTCCCATGAGCGCTCCGGTCACGCGGCCCAGGCTGGCGGCCGCCATGTGCCCGGACATCATCGTGGCCCGCGCGGTGGGCAGCACCTCGGTGTACAGAGAAAGCGCGGTGACGATCGCACATTCCACCGATACAAACACACAGAAGAGCGCTGCCAGGGCGAAGGGCAGCGAATCCGCAAAAAACGGCATCGCCAGGTAGCTGGCCGCCGAAAGGAGCGTTGCCGTCAGGATCACCCTAAGCAGCCCCAGGCGGTCCCCCAGGAAAGCGGTGAGCATCTCGCCGGCCAGTTCTGCCAGCCCGATAACGGTGGTGGCGGCCCCCACCGCGAACACGCTCAAGGCATAGGTTTTTTCCAGCCATGCCCCATAGACCACAAACAGGTTGTCGTTGGCGGCGCTGATAAAAAACGAGAATCCGATGGCCCCCAAGGCCTCCCGTTTGGCCAGCAACTGGCCGAGCGCCGGCAGGAAAGGCATCCGCACCCTGGGTTTCGAAGGGGTTTTGCGATCCGCCGGAATCAGAATGCCCAGCAGAAACAGACCCGCAATCCCCATCCCGCTCAACAGAAAAAACGGCGCGCGCCATCCAGAAATTCCGATCAGCAGGGCCACCATGGGGACCCCCACCAGTGCGCTTCCCGCCCAGCTGGTTTCGATGATGCCAACGGTCAGCCCGCGGCGCCGGTAGGGAATCCGATGCCCCACATAGGCCTGCAGCGCCGGATCAAAGATGGTTTTTCCCAGCCCGCCGAGAAACAGGGCGGCCATTACGGTTGCGTAATAGGGTAGCAACCCCCCGGTGAGCATACCCAGCGACAGGGTGGCCAGTCCCAACAGCATCATGATCCGGTAGCCCCACCGGTCTCCGAAGGGGGCAAAGAACAGACCGAATAGGCCGGTCAGCTGATTCAGCGCGATGATGGAGGTGACGCTCGGAAGCGACACCCCCATGCCCCGGGCCAGCACCGGGGCAAAGGGGTAGGCAAAGCGGCGGGCGGTGTTGATGAACAGCCGGGTGGCGGTTGCCGCGGCGACAATCCATGCCAGCCGGACGGTTTGCGCAGGGTTCATGGTGAACCAAGCCGGCCGATGGTGCGCAGTATTTTCTTGAAGAAGGCGACGATGGGCGCCTCCAGCACCCCCAGGGCTTCCAGGAGCTGCTGCTCGTTGTAACCGACAACCACTTTCCTGCCGATCACAACGGTGGGAAAGGAACATTCCGGATTGAACCCTCTGATTTCCTCCAGAACGGTTTTCCGCGTTTCGGTATCGAGCCTGTCGACGTCGGTAAAGGCATAGGCCACCCGGCAGTCCGTAAGAAGCTTTTTGACGGCGTTGCAATGGCTGCACGTGCTGAGCGAATAGACTTTGACGGCCCTGGCCACGGTTCGGTTTCCTCCGGATATCAGACCGGTGCGGTCAGCATCCAGACCACGCTTTCCAGCAGTTGGTCCGCCTGGGTGTCGAGCTCGTCTTCGGTCAGGCTGGCAATGGGATGGGGCATGTCCAGGAACCGGTAGTCCGGAATCCCCCAGCTTCTGGCCATTTCTTCGCCGGTTACCCGGAAGGGTTCCGTCACGATGGACACGGAAGGAATCCCCGCCTTTTCAAGAAGAATCCCGTCGAGCACACTGCCCGAGCTGCAGGAGCCTCAGTCCCCGATTCCGGCAACGGCGATATCGACCTTTTCCTTGAACAAAGCAACAGCGGCTTCCGAAACCGCATGCCCGGCAGACGCCTTTGTGACCAGGTGCCCCACCTCAACGCCGTATCGCGCCCGGAGCCGATCGGCGATTTTGAGCAACAACACCTTTGAATTGTGCTTTGAGTTGTCCACCAGCCCCACTTTCAAGCCTTTCAGTGCTTCGGGTCTTGGAACATACCGGATGGGCGTTTTTTCCGGTGCAGTGGTGGGATCGAAGATGTCGATGGCCATAAGGCCCTCCTTTCGTGAAGGTGCCGCCGCAAAGACAACACGGCAGTTGTGAATGTGTTTTAACAACTACGAAAGACGCGAAATCCGCGAAAAGGTTATGGATCGAACCTTTTTTGCGTGTTTTGCGTATTTCGTAGTTTCCCTCTGTTGACTTGCTTCGCAATAAATGCCTCTAGGGTACGACGATCGGTGTCGTCACGGACCGGGTGGCCTTGATGGACCCCCAGCCCGTCAAAATTGCCGAAAAACTGCCGGCACGGCCGCCGGCGCAGACAACGAAGATGTCTTCCGGGTTCTGCACCGGATGCCGGAAGGTCTGTTCGTCCCCATCCGCGGTTTCCCCCGGCAGCCGGCCGACGCGTTTGAGATCGGCCACACTCCGTTTGGCGTGGGCGAAGAGAAAGTCCTTGACCGCCTTTTTGGTCCACCCGCTGTCGCGCAGCACCTCGGTGTGCTCCCCCCCGAAGACAACCCCCATCTGCTGCTGGCCGATGATGTTCATGGATCCCATGTTGGCCATGGCATCGGCCATGCCCATGAGCAAAGGCTCCGGCCGGCTGGAAAGCTGGTTGTAGGTCTGGACGATGCTTTCGCACGCAAACAGCGTGGTGGTGCTCTGCCCGGGGGAGAACCCCCGCTCCACGTGAAGCGGCTCCCAGGGGGAGACGGCTTCGTTTTCGGCGAAACAGAACGCGATCTTGGCGGGGCTTCCCAGCGTGGATCGATCCAGTTTGCCCGGGCGGGTATTGACGGCGTTCATCATCAGAAGCCGGAGGGTGCGGCCGATGGTCAGGTTCGGGCGAAACCCGGGTCCAAAGGCGTTGTCCTCGGCGTTGATGCCGAGGATCCGTGCCACCGGCCCGTTGACGATCACGGCCACCGAGGCGCCGCCCGTGCTGGTGGCGAATCCGTGATAATTGAAGTCCGGATTGCAGAGGCCCTTTACAGCAGAGACCAACACCGGCATGTAGGACGGCAGGCAGCCTGCCATCACCGCGTTGATGGCCACCTTATCGGCGGTAATCCGGATATTTCGCGTTCGAATCTCGCCGATCGGATCGGTGGGCGCCAGCCCCGCGGCCTGAAGCATGGCTTCAACCGATGACCGGCAGGGGGGAACCACCGGCAGGCCGTCGGTCCATCCCTTTTCGTGGTACAGCTCGATCAACGCGGCCGCTTGCTCCGGATCGGCGACTTTCCCCTCAATGCTCATGCCCGGCTCCTTTCACTGTGCCTATGAATTTTCTTCTTGAATGAAATCTTTAATAAAAGGGTAACCCCGACCCCGACCAGAAACGTAGCCGGCAGCATGAGCGCCAGAGACATGGATACGCTCCAGGCCAGGAACCTGACCTGAATCACCTGGGTATTTTGCGCCGCGAACACGATGGTCAGCGTGACCAGCGACCAGAAAAAGATTTTCCGTATCATGATCCCTCCTGTTCCTGGAGCATCGGCTGTTTTGCGGCCCCAGCGCGTCTTTCCAGCGCCGCCTGGACCTGGGGGATGATCGGGGTGTTGCCCCCGAGCCCGCATCCCCCCGCAGCTTCGAAACCGACGTCCGATCCCGAAATCAAAGGCGCCACGCGGTATCCCTGCCCGGCGACCACCGGACGGCCGCATGCCGTAAGCGTCAGCCAGAGGAGCCGGCTGCCGGACGGGATGATCTTTTTCAGGTGAACCTCAAGGTGCCGGATGAAATCCCTGTCCCGCTGAACCCGTTTGGGCCGGAAAGGATCCCTTCCGATCACGGCTCCGTTGGTTGCCTTGCCCAGATGATAGTAGTGCATTTCACCGTTTCTTGGCAAGGACAGAGTTTCCACCGGAACGATGTGGATCGTTCCCCCTTCCCCCATGCCCGTGGGCAAGAGGCGGTAGTCCCGGTGCGCGGTTTCAACCGCAAACAGGGTGCTGACCCCGTCGACCGGGATGATATCCGGGCCGTAGTCCCCGGCGGCCAAAAGGACGGTGTTTGCCAGAAGGGTTTTGACCTGATCGCCGAGCCGAACCTCAATGCGGCTTTTAGATGCCCCGGCATCGATGCGGATTCGAACAGCGGAAGCCGCTTCGAACACCGTGCATCCCATCGCCCGTGCCTTGTTCAGGGCATTGGTGCGATGCCCCGCCCAGAAATATCCGCCGCTGTACAGAACGGCCCTGAGCCTGTTCCTGCGGATGTCCTGCAGAACGGGAAGATCCGCTCCGTACCGCTGCGCCAGCCGGTTTATCGAAAGCGGCCGTCCTTCCAGATCATACGCGCGTTTCAAGGCTTTTTTCAGGGGCAGGGCCTTTTCCTGGGGCAACTCAAAGACCACACGGCCTTCCAGATTCAACAGGTGCCGCTCGGGATCCGCACCGATCAATCCCATCTCGTTTAGCGCCCGGACGGTCATTCGATTCCGCTCCAGGTTGATCCGTGCACATCGGACATACGATCGGAACCATTCTCCCCGCAGGTACTGCAGGGTGACCTTGGCCAGTTTGAAAAAACGGCCGGGCGCGTCTTGGAGCATCCGGATTGCGCTCCGGTAATCGATCTTGAATGCCTCGTAGCGGGGATGGTCCGGAGGCTTCAAACAGTTCAGAAGCCTTCGAATTTCATGGATGATCAGGTGGGGGGTGCGAAACATGGGAACCAGCCGTTGATCCATGTCTTCTTCCGGGTGCAGGGTCCAGGCCGCAGAGTTGAAAATACTGTTCGGATGGGTGACGATGCAGTGCCGGCCCGGGTGCCTGGAGGCATGGTACAGCAGGTTGAGATATGCAAACATTCCTCCGATCGCAACAACGTCGAAGACCCCATCCGCCGGACCGGAAATCTCGGCCATGACAATTTCGGGTCTTTGCGGCTTTTGGTGGATCCAGGCCGGGTTGACGTCCTGATTCATGGAAGCAAGGGAGCCGCTGAGCAATTCGCGGACCGGTGTGCTCCCGGATTTGAAAAAAAGATGGACAATGGCATCCCGGTCGGTTTCGGAGACCCGGTTTTTCCGGTTAAATTCGCCGACAACGGCCCGGTTGGTTTGAGCCGACGGGATATCAGCCGTTTGGATCCGGGAACGGTTCATTGCCTCCTGCGCGATCCTTCAGAAAAGGGGTGACGGTTTCCGGCCGGTTTTCGGGTAACCGCTTACCCGAGCGCCCCCACGGATGCCAGGGATCGGCGGATCTCCTCGCGTGCCGCGTCACCGAGGGGCACTTGGGGCGGTACCGGATCCCCCACCGGAAAACCCTGGATTTCAAGGCCCGCTTTTATGCAGGCGGCAAGGTTGTACTTTGCGAATATATGATTGATGCGCCACAGTTTGCGCTGGAGCGCCATGGCGGTTTCCCATTGTCCGTCCGCTGCGAGCCGATAGAGTTCCACGCTCTGGGAAGGAATCAGGCAGGCGGGGCCGGCCATCCAGCCCACCCCGCCGATGAGCATGACGCAAACAGGGATGTGCGCCGAAGCACTGAAGATTTTGAGTCGATCCCCCACCCGGTTGATGATGGTCAGCAACCGGCCGGTATTGTTGGATGCGTCTTTCAAGTATTGAATGTTCTCCACATCGGCCAGGGTTTCGATGATGTCCGGGGTCAGATCGCTGCGTTGGAAATTCGGGTTGGTGTAGATCACCACCGGGCAGGATACGCCATGGGCAATTTCGGTAAAATAGTTCACGATACCCTCGGGGGGAACGGGGAAATAGGCCTCCATGACCGCCAATATCCCGTCCACCCCCATTTTTTCATATGTTTTCGCCTGCTCAACGGCATCTGCGGTAGCGGTGCTGGCGACCCCGGCCACCACCGGCACACGGCCGCGGTTTGCCGACAGGACCGTTTCAACAACGCGCCGGCGCTGAGCCCATGTCAGGTAGGCGAATTCTCCGGTGCTGCCCAGGGGGGTCAGCCCATGGACCCCCGACTCGATCAGGTGATCCACCAGACGCGCCAGGACATCAGTCTGAACGTTTCCCTGCCTGTCCACAGGGGAGACCAGATAGGGAAACACGCCATGAAATTGGGAAATGCTCATTTTGCCTCGGGTAGGGATGGGTTGCGGGAGTCTTGCTTAACGGCGGCCACGGGGCATTCGGCTTCAAGGATCACATACTGGGCCGTGGAGCCGAACAGCATTTTGCCGACCTTGGACGTTTTCTGTATTCCCAGAACGATCTCCTCGATACGCTGATCTGCGGCAAACCGAATCAGGCTTTCGCCGGGCTCCAGCTCATTGACCAGCAGGTGTTTTTCGCAGGGGATTTTTTTCTGCCTGCAGGCCGTTTCCGCATCCCGCAAGAATCGTTCGGCCCTCTGGATGTCTTTCAGATCCAGTTCCGGGGTTTGTTTGGCCGCCGTTACGATATGCAGGGTTCCGGAAAAGACCCTGGCATGGGTTTGGGCAAGGTCCAAAGCCTTTTTGGATGCCTCCGAGCCATCGTAGCCAACCATGATTTTCATTTTTCGCTCCTCGATGGGTAGACCCAGGGTTCAACCGTTTAAAGATTCTTTTTATGAAAGGAGCCGCTCGGTGTCAAGATGAAAGGGACAGGAATGAAAGGGACAGGAATAAATTGCTTGACCCTTTTCGGAAATCTTTAGTACTCTTTTGGGCATTGCGCGCCGTTTGTCGAACCTGAAACGGATGATGGATATGGGCACGATACGGATTTTGGGCACCGGCTCTTACCTGCCGCCCAGGGCCTTGACCAACCTTGACCTTGTGGAAATGGGGCTCGATACGAGCGATGAGTGGATCGTGCAGCGCACCGGGGTCAGGGAACGGCGGATCGCGGAGCCCCGGGTCGCCACATCGGATCTGGCGGTTGAAGCCAGCCTAAGGGCACTCGACATGGCCGGCCTCACCCCAAGGGACATCGATCTGATCATCCTGGCCACGATCACCCCGGATACGTGCTGTCCTGCCGCGGCAAACTGGCTCCAGGCGAAACTCGACGCCCCCCAGGCCGTCACCTTCGACATCACGGCCGCCTGCTCGGGCTTTATTTTCGGGTTGCATGTCGCCCGACAGTTCCTCAAGACCGGGGCAAGCCAAACCGCGCTGGTGGTGGCCGCAGAAGTGATGACCCGCACGCTGAACTGGAAGGATCGTGAAACCTGCATCCTGTGGGGGGACGGCGCCGGGGCAGCGGTCTTGACCCGGGCAGAGACCGGACCCGAAATCCTGTCCACCCATCTTCATACGGACGGGGCCAGGGGCCGGGATCTTTTGATGCCGGGAGGCGGCTCGATAACCACCCCGATCAGCCATGAAAGCGTGGACAGGGGGGCCCATTACCTGAACATGATCGGCGCCAATTTGACCTTTAAAATCGCGGTGCGTCATTTCATCGAAAGCATCAAGGAGGCGGCCGGGTCAAACGGGGTGGATATCCACCGGATCGATTGGTTTATCCCGCACCAGGCCAATGTCCGCATGTTCCGGTATATTTCCGAATCGCTCAAGATACCCTTTGAAAAATTTTATCTCACCATTCATAAGTACGGGAACATCTCCTCGGCCTCCTGTGCGATCTCGCTGGACGAAGCGGTCCGGGACAACAGCATTCAACCCAACCAGCTCATTTGTCTTCCGGTGTTTGGGGGAGGGCTTACGTGGGGAAGCGCACTCATCCGGTGGTAAGCGGCCGGCCGAACCGGGTTCCGGCCGTCCTTTTGCCTGTGCTGTTGGCGGTCTTGCTGGCCGCGCCCTCCGTAAGATCGGAATTTTTCAGATACGTCGACAAGGAGGGCAATGTCCATTATGTGGACGACATCAGTCGCGTACCTTCGGAATATCGGGAAGATCTGAAATCCTACACGGATCGGTATGACGGCCTGTCCGAACCGGATAGAGCCCGGCTCCGCGAAGCGGAACAACAAAAGTCCGAGCAAGGGCGCCGGGAGATGCTCAACCTTATCGAAGAGGCCGAAAAACGCCGGATCGAGAGGGAGGAACGGTCGAAAAATCCGGTTACCGAAGTCGTGATAAAGGGAAACCAGGTGCTTCTGCCCGTGCGGATCGGATACGGCAAAAAAGAGACGACCGCCATGCTGGTGCTGGATACGGGCGCCGAGGTGACGGTGCTGCATGCGGATGTGGCCGAAAAATTGAATATCCGCACCGCTCAAAAGGGGACGGTCAGCGTCGCGGGGGGGCAGAAGGTGCCGGTCGGGGTCGTGCAACTGGCCTATCTTCAGGCCGGTCCCCACACCAAGACCGATATCCTGGCGGTGGTCATGTCCCCCGAGGGGCCGCTTCAGTACCAAGGGCTGCTTGGGATGAACTTTTTAAAAGATCTCGACTATACCATCGATTTTACACGTTCGCATATCCGCTGGCGGCGCTGAAGCAGGACCCCCCGATGGTGATCGCAGACGCGAACCCTGCCCTGAAATGGGATTTTCGGGCCACAAACAGGCGTGCGGCGAACAGCCCCCGGAGAAAAAACCGTATGGATTGCAGGAACATCTTTTGCTCCGTTTCCTGAAGTATGCGTGCCCGAACAGCCGGCGGAGGGGGGGAGCAGTTTTTTTCCAGATCGAGGCAAGCGCCCAAAAAAGATTTGACCCAACCCCACGGGCGTAGTAGAGATAAAAAAGTCCATGCTCCATGCGGTCGTTCGGCAACCCCTGTGCCAAAAGGGCGAAGGGTAAACGGATAGGATCTGTGAAAAAATCCGGCACATCCCACCATTCCCACCATTCACAAGGAGGAAAAAAGATGAAAAAAACCAATCTGCTGTTGGTGATCGGGCTGGCCACCGTGGTGGCGTTCACCCTGGCCGAGACGGCCTATTCGGCTGCCCGCCAGCTGAAGCTTGCCAGTTTCGCCGTGACGGGAAGCCCCTGGGAAAAGGCAATGGTCGAATTTTCAAAGATCGTCAAGGACAAGACCAAGGGGGAAATCGAGGTTCTGGTCTATCCTGACGCCCAACTGGGGGATATGACCCAGACCTTAAACGGAATGCGCATGGGCACCATCGATATGGCCTATTTCGATGCCACCGTCTCCTGCTTCATGAAAGAATACACGGCCATGCAAATCGCCATCGTTCCGTACCTGTTCAAGAACAAACTGGCATGCCGGAAGGTGCTCAACAGCAAGATGTTCTATGACTACATAGAGGAAGCGACCAAAAAGAGCGGGGTCCGCATCTTCCGTATCGCCGGGGACCGGTCCCCCCGGGCCGTGCAGACCGTTCGGGGCCCGATCATGAAACCGGAAGACTTGAAGGGCATGAAAATGCGCATGCCCGGAATGGATATCTATATCGAGTCCGCAAAGGCATGGGGGGCCAAGCCCACCGTGTTGGGAATGTCGGAGATCTATATGGCGCTCAAACAGGGGGTGGTAGACGGTCAGGACAATGGGTTTGACCTGTCGATCCCCCCGAAGTTCCACGAGGTGGCCAAATACTGGTCGGCCACCGACCACGTCTATGGCATCACGGGCTGGTATGCCGCCGAAAAAGTCTGGAGCAGCCTTTCCGAAGATCAGAAAAAGATATTCAAAGCGGCAGGAGACGAGGCAGGTGAGCTGGCGACCCGGCTGGTGGAGGAGTTGGACCAGCAGGGCATCGAGATTCTGAAGAAAGCCGGCTGCACCTATGTCGTGCCGGACCGGGACGCCTTCCGGAAGGCGGCCGCCAAGGTGCCGGACCCCTTCGAGGGCAAGGCCTGGCCCAAGGGCTGGGTCCAGCAGATCATCGATATGCAAAAAGACATGTAACCGGATCGTCAACTTTCCAAGGACTCTATCATGCACAGGTTTTTTGAGCGGGCCGCCGCAGCGCTGGATCGACTGCTGAAATGGTACCTCATTGTTCTCATGGCGCTTCTGGTGGTTCTCACCTTTGTTCAGGTGGTGGCCCGCTACCTGATGCATTCGCCGTTTACCAGCACCCCCCAGTATGCGCGGCTCGTACTGGTCTGGCTCACCTTCATGGGCGCGGCGTTGGCCGTGCGTCAAAACAAGCTGGTTCGCATAGAAGTGCTGGAAAATCGTCTTCCCGCACCCGCCAGGACGTTCTTGGAGGTGTTCTTCGATGTCGTCCTGCTGGGGCTTTTGCTGGTGATCATCGTCAAGGGGCGGGTGGCGGTCATCGTGAGCGACTCTCAGATCGTCGCCGGCACCCCGTTGAGCTACTCGGCCTTTACGGTATCCATCGTTCTGGGTTCGGTGCTCATGTTTTTTTACATCGGGTTGCGCCTCTGGGCCCGCTTCCGGGGTGAAAATTCCATCGAGGGATAGATGGTCGTCTTTCTTTTTGTTTCCTTCATTGTCCTGATGCTCCTGGGCCTTGACGTCGGCTTTTCAATGGTGTTGGCGTCCTATCTGGGCATCGTGTTCAAAACCACCAGACCGGTGGATCTGAGTTTGGTCCCCATGAGCATGGTCTCCGGGGTGGACCAATTTTCCCTGGTTGCGATCCCGCTGTTCATTCTGGCCGGCGAGCTGATGAACCGCGGGGGAATGACCCGCCGCCTGGTGGAGTTTGCACTGGCCCTGATCGGTCATGTCAAGGGCAGCCTTTCCCAGGTGGCGGTGATCACCAATATCATCATGGCCGGGGTGTCGGGTTCCGGGGTCGCCGACGCTTCGGCCACCGGGACGATTCTCATCCCGGCCATGAAGGACGAAGGGTACGATCTCGAATACAGCGGTGCGGTGTTGGCAGCGGCCGCGACCATCGGCCCGATCATCCCCCCGTCGATCCCGATGATCATCTACGGCGCCATGGCCAATGTTTCGGTCGCCAAGCTGTTTCTTGCGGGATTGCTTCCCGGGCTCATGCTCGGTATCGGCTTTATGATACTCTGCTCGGTCAAGGCCAACTATCGAAACTACCCCAAGCAGGAACGGGCGGGCTGGCAGGCGATACTGCAAGCCACCCTCGGCGCCGCCTGGGCCATCATGATGCCGGTCATCGTCCTGGGCAGCATCATCTTCGGTTTTGCCACCGTTATCGAAGCGGCGACGGTGGCCGTTGTTTACGCCCTGCTGGTGGGGCTGATCATCCATCGGGAGCTGAACCTGAGGGACCTGATCGACGGCCTTTACGACGCGGGGGTCACCAGCGGGGTGATCATGATCCTGCTGGCTGCGGCCGGGCCGTTCGGATGGCTTCTGGCCGAGTCCCGGATCAACTACGAACTGGCCGAATTCATGTTCCGGATCACCAGCAATCCCTGGGTTCTGCTGCTTATGGTCAATATCCTGCTCCTGATTGTCGGGTGCGTCATTGAACCGCTGCCTGCGCTCATCATCTTTATACCGGCCCTGATCCCCCTGGGGGTCAAATTGGGGATCGATCCGATCCATTTCGGAACGATTATGGTCTTGAACCTGATGATCGGCATGCTCACCCCCCCCGTCGGTTTTCTGCTCTTCGTGGTTGCGGCCATCGGCAATATTCCGATGGGGCCCCTGGTTCGGGAGGTTCGACCCTTCCTGTGGATCTGCCTGGTGGTTCTATTGATGGTTACATTTTTCCCACCGTTGACCACGTGGGTGCCTTCGCTGATACCTTAACCGTAAATTTGATAAAACCCCTCATTCAATGGATGGGGTGAAATCACGGCGTGCAGCCGAGGAGGATGGTATGGAGGATTTCGAGATTATTGACGTACACGCCCATCTGGCCAGAACCCCTGAGGAAGAGGAGAACTACTTCGTCTATCCGGGGCGCAGGACCCGGGATCGGTATGCCACCCCGGATCGGGCGGTGGCGTATATGGATGCGGCGGGGATCTCCAAGATGCTGTATTTGGCGCTGATCCCGCGGCAGTACCGGGGGCCGCTGGTCGAAAAGGCCAGGCTGCAGGGGTTGCCGGAAAACCAACGGCGGAAAAAGGAAAAAGCCCTTGCCGCGCAGGTGGCGCCCATCGTGCGGGAGTTCAACGCATGGGGGTGCGAGGTGGGGAAGCGCTTTCCCCGGCTGATTCCTTTCAGCTGTATCTGCAAGGAACTGGGCGATGCCGGCGCCATAGCCAAAGAGGTGGAACTCCGGGCGAGCCAGGGGGCCCGGGGGATCAAGATGCATCCGGGGATGTTTTCCCATTTCCCCGACGACGAGGATCTGTTCCCGGCCTATGAAAAGTGCCAGGAGCTGGGGCTTCCGATTCTTGCAGATTCCGGGCTCTGGCCCGTGCCCCACGTGCTGGTGCAATTCTCTTCCCCGGTGCTGCAAGCGGCAGCGGAATCCTCCATCGACTACGGCGAACCCAAAAACTGGTCCCGGGTCGCCGAGGCCTTTCCGCGCCTGACCATCGTTTTGGCGCACCTCGGGGCGGCCTGGTGGGATGAACGGGTGGAGCTTGCCAAGCAGTATCCGAACATATTTTTCGATACCGCCCAGGGGTTTTCCGCGCCGGATCGCATCCCCTATTGCCCCCACCGGGGCCTCGCCGAGGAAGACGTCGTGCGCGTTTGCCGCAAGATCGGTGTGGACAGGGTCATGTTCGGAACCGACTTCCCCGCTCTGGGGTTTCAACCCCAGGTGGAACAATTGCTGAGGCTGCCGTTCTCCGACGCGGAGAAAAAAATGATCCTTGCCGAAAACGCCAAACGGATTCTCGGGATTTAGTACCGGTTCCGGGGTTCGGAGCAGGCCTGGATCCACCCGGGATCCGTCTTGACAGCCGGTGATGTTCTTGATACGGGATAGGGCGATGATAAAAAACTTCCCGTCCGCTCTTAACAACCCTCTGCTTTTCCCGGGATGTTTTCTTCAACGGGGGGCGTACCATTGCACGGGTCGGGGGCAACCGTAAAACCCTTTGGCTTACAGGGAGAAAATCCATGAAAAGAATCAAAAAATGGATCGTGTGGATTATTGTCGGAGGGGTGGCATTTTTTGGGAGCACCGCAGGCGGGGGAGCCGCCGAGACGCTGAGGTTCGGTCATGTCTATTCGACCGATCGTTCAGACCATTTATGCACGCTGGCCATGGCCAAAGAAATTGAAAGTCGAACAAACGGTCGATACAAGGTCGAGGTCTTTCCGAACTCGTCCCTCGGGAGCGAATCGGCCCTTCACGAAGGACTCAATATCGGATCCGTCGACATGTCTTACGAGGGCACGGCGTTTCTGGCTTCGGCCTATGCGCCGCTCGGATTGACCATGGCCCCATTTGTATTCCGAGACTACGCGCACTGGAAAGCCTTTATTAAAAGCGATTTGTTCCGTGAGCTGACCGACGGCTACTTCAAGAAAACCGGCAACAGGATCGTCAGCGCGCATTATCAAGGGGCATGGCACGTCTTGTCCAACAAGCCGATCACCAGGCCTGAAGACATGAAGGGGCTGAAGATGCGAGTTCCCAATGCCCCCATGTATATGGCTTTTCCGCGCGCGGTCGGGGCGAATCCGGCACCGATAGCCTATTCGGAGGCCTACCTTGCGCTGAAACAGGGCGTGGTCGACATCATGGATCAAGGATTGGGCGGTATCAAACAAATGAAGTTTTACGAAGTGGCCAAGTACATCAATATGACCGGCCACATCGTATCCACGGTGGGTACCGTGATCGGTGCGTCGGCCTGGAACAAACTGTCCGAGTCGGACAAGAAGATTTTTACCGAGGTCATTAGTGCCGAATCGGAAAAATGCAGCGATCGGATCCGAGAAGACGAGGAGCAATTGTTGAAAGAATACGGCGGATCGATCCTCACCATCAACCCGGTGGATCACGCGGCTTTTGTCGAAGCATTGAAACCCTCTGCCATCAAACCGGGCCAGGGATGGACAAAAGAGCAGTACGAGCGGTTATTGGGTATAAAATAATTTCCCATTGAGGACGATCCGGAGGCTGCACGGTGTCCAGGCATGCCGAGCCTGGCGGAAATGACCGCCAGGCGCAATCGGTTGAAGATATGAGAGGGCGGCTGAGCGATTATCGGCTGGAAGATGTGCCCGCCTTCCTTGCTTTTTGGGCGCTGGCTGGGGTGGTTTTTCTTGAAGTTTTCACCCGTTATGTGCTCAACGATTCGATTGCCTGGACGGAAGAAACCGCGCGCTATCTGTTGATCTGCGTCGCCTTTCTCGGGGCGCCGATAGCGGTTCGCAAGAACTCTCAGATCTATGTCCGCTACTTCTATCGATTCGTCCCTCCCGGTATGCAACGTGTGCTGTCCACCCTCGTCGATCTGGGCAACATCCTGTTTTTGTGCGTCATCGCCTATCTCGCCGTTAAGGTTATAACGACGGTGCGACAGCGGATGGCGGCCATCGATTTGCCCATGAGCGCGCTCTATTGGGTCGTACTGGCAGGGATCATCGTCATGATTGTACGGGCCATCCATGTGGGCTGGCAACATTTTCGGAGCGGCACCAGCGGGCTTTATGAATCCCCCGGCGAAGGGCCTGAGACATGATCACTCTGCTGTTTATCCTCCTTTTGGTGCTGATCGTTCTTGGCTTCCCCATCGCCTTTGCGCTTGCCGGCGCATCCCTCATATATATCTTCTGGACCGGTCTGGTGCCGCCTGCGGTGGTGCTCCATACGATGGTCAACGGGATGGACAGTTTTCCAATGATCGCCGTCCCGTTTTTTATCATTGTCGGCAATCTGATGAATCATGCGGGGATCACGGACCGGATCTTTGGCTTTGCCAAGGCCATGGTGGGTTGGATGAACGGTGGGCTTGGCCACGTAAACATTTTGTCATCGGTGATTTTCGCCGGGATGTCCGGCACGGCGGTTGCCGACGCGGGTGGGCTGGGCACCATCGAAATCAAGGCCATGCGCGATGCGGGGTATGATCCCCGGTTTGCGGTTGCCATAACCGCCGCATCCTCTACCATCGGACCGATCATTCCCCCCAGTCTGACCATGGTCGTCTATGGCGTTCTTGCGTCTACATCGGTCGGCCGGCTGTTTGTCGCCGGTATTGTACCGGGTCTGTTGATGGCCGCAACGCTCATGGCCATGGTGGCCTGGTATGCCAACCGCTACGGGTATCCGCGTGATGCCCGGTTTTCGGTTCTCGCCCTTTGGCGAACCTTTCGTTCCGCATTTCTTTCCCTGCTGACCCCGGTGATCATTATCGGCGGCATTCTGACCGGGGTCTTCACCCCGACCGAAGCGGCGATTATCGCTGTCGTGTATGCGCTTTTTCTGGGTATCGTCGTCTACCGGACCTTGAAATGGCCGGCTTTTCTGTGGGTCACCCTGGACACGATCGAAACCACCGCCATCATCATGCTGATCGTCGGCGGGGCATCGATCTTCGGCTGGATCCTTACCAGCACCCGGACCGCCGAGCATTTTGCCGACCTGATCCTCGGTTTTACCCAAAACAAATACCTTATTCTTCTGGCCATCAATGTTATTTTACTCATCGTCGGGCTCTTCATGGAAACGATCGCGGCCATGACCATTCTGGTTCCGGTTCTTTTGCCGGTGGTCCTGAAGCTGGGCATTGACTCGGTCCATTTCGGCCTCATCATGGTGCTCAATCTCATGATCGGCCTGGTGACACCGCCCGTCGGGCTGGTGCTCTTTGTGATTTCACGTGTCGCCGGCGTCCGGTTCGAGGCGTGCGTGACATACGTGCTGCCCTTTATCGTCCCGTTGCTCGTATGTCTGTTGTTGATTACGCTGGTGCCCGGATTTTCATTGTGGTTGCCGGCGCTTATCTATCGGTGATGCTGAACAGCTGCAATACCATGATTTCCTACATGCGGGGGGAGCATATCGATGAAAATCAATTCAAAGCGGCTTATGCAAAAATTGAACGAATTGAGAAATATCGGACGATTTCAGAGCGGGGTTCACCGGCCGGCGTTTTCCGCGGCCGATATGGAGGCTCGACGATGGCTGGCTGATGAAATGGGCAAAGCGGGGCTTGCGGCTGAAATCGATGGGATCGGCAATGTCTATGGAAAGGCCCCAAAGGCATCAAAGACAATCCTGATCGGCTCCCACACCGATACCGTACCCCGGGGCGGGTGGCTGGATGGCGCATTGGGGGTCGTCTACGGTCTTGAAATCGCCCGGAGTTGGGGGGAATCGGCCCCCGAAAGCGACGTGGGGGTGGATGTCGTCTCTTTCCAGGATGAAGAGGGGACCTATGTGGGGTGCCTCGGGAGCCGTTCCTTTTGCGGCACGCTCGAGAGTCACGTGATCGGAGGGGCGGTAAACAGCGACGGGCAAAAGTTGACGGACGCGCTCGCCCAAGCGGGGCTTGGGGGACTTTCCCGTTGCAGCCTTGACCCCCGGCGCCACCGCGCCTACCTCGAAGCGCATATCGAGCAGGGGCCCCGGCTCGACATCGCCCAGGTACCCATCGGTGTGGTCTCCGGCATCGTCGGTTTGCACCGGTATCAGGTGGTCTTCCGGGGACGGACGGACCATGCGGGGACGACCCCGATGCCCATGCGCAAGGATGCCGGTGTCGCGTTGATCCGCTTTGCCACCTTTCTTCTCGAGAAATTTGAAGCAGAGGGTGAAAAAGACGCCGTCTGGACCTTCGGCAGGGTCGTCTTTCATCCGGGGGTCTTCAATATCGTACCGGGCGAGGCTCACCTGTCGGTTGAGTTTCGCCACCCGGCCGTGGAGACCCTGGGGCGTTTCGAAGCGATCGTGCAAAGAGCGGCATCCCAATGGGAAGACGGCTCCGGAATCGCGTGTTCGGCAACCCGGACGCTGGTTCTCGAGCCCGTTGCCATGGATCATGCACTCAGGGGTGCGATAAGCCGGGCTGCGCAGCGGCTGAACGTTCCATCCGTGCCGATTCCGAGCGGTGCGGGGCATGACGCGATGATCTTGGCTCCGCATGTGCCCACCGCCATGCTTTTTGTGCCGAGCATCGCCGGCCGAAGCCACGACATCGCCGAAGACACTGCCCAAAGCGACATCCTGTTGGGTGCGGAAGTGCTGGCCGAGGCGGTGGACAGCATCCTCCGGGAGGGCAAAGCGCTATAGCCGGGCCGGGCCGACCGGACCGGGACCCAAAGAAAGGGGAAACAGACCGATGAAACTCTGTATATACAATGCAAGGATGGTAACCCCGGCGGGGGAGCGGCCCGGGGGGGTTGTCGTCGGTGAAGATGGGCGAATCGCCAGGATCTTGAAGGGCGACAAGAGCGCCCGGGCGGATACCCGGATCGATGCCAAGGGGAAACTTCTGTTTGCGGGATTCATCGATGCGCATGTGCACATGCGGGATCCTGGATTCACCCATAAAGAGGATTTCGCCTCGGGCACCGCTGCCGCGGCCTGTGCGGGGGTTACAACGGTGATGTGTATGCCCAATACCAAGCCCGCCATCGATAGTGTCGCCGGATTCGACGCTGCGCGCACTGCCGGGACGGGCCGCGCATTTGTCGACTTTACCCTCCAGGGGGCGATTACGCGCCGCAACCTGGGGGAACTGGCCGCCTTGTGGCGGGCCGGGATCAGCTCCTTTGAGACCCAGATCAGCGACGGGCCCGAAGACGTCCGTCTCGATGACCCGAATCTGCTCATGGAAGCGTTGAGCCGGGTGGCTGAAATCGGTGGCATCGTGGGTACCTCCGCAGGGTGTCAACCGCTGCTTGAGCGGACCCTCAAGCGGCTCAAGGATGAAGAAGGACGAATGGATTTTCTCGCCTTTATGGAGGCAAGAGAACCGGTGGGTGAAGCCATCGGTATCGCCACCGTGCTCGAGGCCGCCCATGCAACCGGAGCCAGGATCGTGTTCCGCCAGGTGACGACCCGGCGGGGCTTTGATATCCTTCGCCGGGAAAAACGCGCTGTGGATAAAAATCGGATCATCGCCGTGGAGGTTACCCCCCACCACTTGCACCTCGATTGCAGCAGACTCCAACGGATGGGGGCATTGGCCCAGATGAGCCCGCCGCTTCGGCCCCGGGATGACTGCCGGGCCGCCCTGCAAGCGCTTGGCGATGGAACCGTTGACTTTGTCGGATCCGACCACGCGCCCCACACCCTGGAAGAGAAACAGGCGAGTGACACGCCCTGGGGGGTTCCAGGGGGCACACCCGGTCTCGATACGATCAGTGCAAGCGTTCTGGATCTTGCCCTTCGCGGTAAGATCGCACTGGGTCGGGTTGCCGAAGTCTTGGCAACGAGACCGGCCGACCTGTTTGGCCTCGGCAAGATCAAAGGAAAATTGAAAAAGGGTTTCGACGGCGATCTGGTATTGGTGGATCCGGATGCGGTTCGCACCGTGACACCGCAAATGATCCGGTCCAGGGCTGCCCGAAGCCCCTTCGAGGGGGTTCGCCTTCGCGGTTGGCCGTTGCTGACCGTGCTTCGGGGTGAAATCATCGCGGAAAACGGGAATCTTATCGAGACCCCGCCCCGCGGCCGTTTTGTCCGTCGTCAAGACCGGTCCTGACGGGCTGCGCTATCCGAAAGATGGAGGATGGAGGGGAGGATGGAAACTCCGGAGGCGGGGTTGTCGCTGGATGCGTTCAAATCTCGGGTCTTGCAGCTCGGGCTTCGGATCCCGGAAGGGCGGGACCGGGATGTTCAGGACGCCCTTGCCCTTGTCGGGGCGTGCGCGCAGCGGGTGCGCAGGAGATTGGATAGCCTCCGGGAACCCGCGCATACCTTCAGGGCGGGAACGCTTGAATCATGACCTCTTGCCTGTGTGATCTGACCATTGCCGAAGCTGCAAAACTGATCGAAGCCAAGACGCTGTCTCCCGTGGAATTGACCGAGGCGTTTATCAGGCGAATCGAGACCGTCGACCGGAAACTCAACTGTTACATCCTGGTGGCCGCCGAACGGGCACTGGACGATGCGCGACGGGCGGAGACCGAGATGATGTCGGGGGATCGCCGCGGTCCTCTGCACGGAATTCCCATCGGGCTAAAGGACATCTATGCGACCAAAGGCATCCGGACAACCTGTTGTTCCCGCTCGATGGTGGACAACCGTCCGGCCGAGGACGCCACGGTGGTCCGTCGGCTCGCCGATGGGGGGGCCGTGCTGCTGGGCAAGCAGACGACCCACGAGTTTGCGTTTGGTGGGCCGTCCTTCGATCTACCCTTCCCGCCAGCCCGGAATCCATGGGATACGGAGCGCTTCACCGGCGGTTCCAGCAGCGGCTCCGCAGCCGCGGTCGCGGCCGGACTCTGCATGGCTGCCATGGGCAGCGATACCACAGGTTCGGTCCGGACCCCGGCAGCCTTTTGCGGAGTGGTGGGTCTCAAGCCGACCTATGGCCGTATCAGCCGGGTCGGGGTCTTCCCTCTGGCCTATTCGCTGGATCATTGCGGGGTATTTGCCCGGACCGTTAAAGACGCGGCGTTGATGTTGACCGCTGTCGCCGGCTTCGATCCCGCCGACCCGACCTCTCGGCGTATTCCCGTTCCCGATTACGCGGGCGGGCTTACCGGAAACATACAGGGGATTAAGGTCGGTCTTATCCGCCACTTTTATGTGGCGGACGATACCGCCAGTGAAGCGGTCCGGGTTGCCGTGGACGCCGCTGTTGATCAGCTCGGACAGCTTGGGGCCTTGGTCGAAGAGGTGCATCTTTCCGCTCTGCAGGACTTTCATTCATGCTCTACGGTCATCCAGTTGAGCGAGGCGTTTGCCGTGCATGAACGGAATTTGCGAGAGCGTCCGGAGGGCTACGGCGAGATCGCCCATGATCGGTTGGTGTTGGGAGCGTTTATCGGCGCTGCCGATTATATCCAGGCACTCCGATTGAGGGCGAAGCTGACCGCAGAGGTCGTGTCTGCGCTGTGCCGTTGCGATGTTTTGATTACGGCCGCCAGCTTTGATGTCGCACCACCCATCCGGATGGTTCCAAAATATTCGATTCTCACGCGGCCGCTGCTTCCGGCACCGTTCAATCTTTCGGGGCACCCGGCAATCAGTGTCTGCTGCGGTTTCAACGCAAGCGGGCTTCCCCTAGGCCTGCAGATCGCCGGTCGGGCGTTCGATGAAGAGACCGTTTTAAAGGTCGCCCATGCATATGAGGCCGCAACCCCTTGGCACAATCGGCGCCCGCCGATCTGAACAGAAACGAAAGACGGAGAACGGCCCCTAGAAAAAAACCTCCGAATAGACTCTGGAATCCGGAAATCCTTCATCGACGATGCGGGTGGCATCCCGAATCATCTCGCTGCGGCCGCAAAGATAAAAGTCGTACCGGCCCGGAGCAAGACGCCCGGAGAGGTATGTCGTCACCCTGCCGGGATAGACCTGCCCTTTGCCCGGCCTGGTGGACATTTCGCCCGAAATACACGGAACATAGCGTTGCGCCCAGGGTTCGAGCAACGGTGCATAATAGAGATCGGTTTGGTTTCGAACCCCGTGCAGCATCACATACCCCCGGACCCCGGCCCGGGCCATCGCAACAAATGGCGCGACACCGGTTCCGGTGGCGACAAACACGGGCTGCCGTTCGGAGGGGCGGAAGGTAAAATAGCCGTGGGGTCCGGTGATCCGGAACATCTCGCCCAGGGGTGCCGATGCAAGCCGCCCCGTGAAGATCCCCTGTTTTACCCGCCGCACGCAGAGGGAAAGAACAGCCTCCCGGGGTGAGGAAATCAGCGAGTAGTCCCGCTCCAAGGATTCACAGATAAACCGGATGCGTTGACCGGGTTCAAAAAGGAAGCGATCCGGCCGGGAAAGATCGATTTCAAAGGTCGCCTCCGAAAGCCACCGCCGTGCGAGCAGCGAGACCGCCGCAGCCGCAGCGCTTTTTTTTCTTACTTTTTCCACGACGTTTCGGAAACGTTGAAGGTCTGATTCAAAAAGCGGGCAAGTTCGAAAAGATAATCCGACAGGCGGTTTAAAAAAACAATGGGCGTGGCTCCGCTCCGGGATCCGTCGGGTGATTCCGTTTCCGACACCAAACGGACCACACTCCGTTCGACCCTGCGGCAGACGGCCCGGGCCACATGGGACCATGCAGCGGACGGATGCCCGCCGGGGAGCAAAAAATCCTTGAGTTCCGGAAGCTCCGCCGCCATCCGGTCAATCGCCTGTTCCAGAAAGAGGATCGCATCTGCGGGAATCGCTTCGATCTCGGAGCGGAAAGAGCTGCCCGGGGTGGTGGACAGCCATGCCCCGATGTGAAGGAGACAGGACTGAATCTTCTGAATTTCCGCCACGATCGGAGGGTTTGTCTCCCGGATGCCGGATGCCAGCGCACCGAGCATGGAATTCAATTCGTCGATTTCACCGCAGGCCTCCACCCGGATGTGGCTTTTGAGCACGCGTTGGCCACTGAAAAGGCTGGTTTTGCCGCGATCCCCGCTTCCGGTGTATATTTTCATCGGGGGTCTCCTGTGGATCCGGTTTGCCGGTTACACGGTGGAACCTTCTTGACGATAACCGGTATTTCAGATAGCTTATGGCCCGTCATTATAGCGGGGCTCCACTTTTATTCAAGCACATTTCAGCGAGGCATTTTTATGAAATCTCCCCAGATCCGCACGGCTCTTCCCGGCCCCCGGGCCGAAAAACTGATCGCCCAGGACCGGTCCTACGTATCTCCTTCCTACACCCGTATCTATCCATTGGTGGTGGATAAGGCCCAGGGGCTCTGGATATGGGATGTGGACGGCAACCTGTTTCTGGATTTTACCGCAGGCATCGCCGTCAATGCAACCGGACACTGTCATCCCCGGATCGTTTCAGCCATCAAGGCCCAGGCCGAACGGTTGCTGCACATGTCCGGCACCGATTTTTACTACACCCCCCAGATTGCGCTGGCCAAAAAACTCGCCTCGCTGGCGTCGGTCAGAGGAAACCGGAAGGTCTATTTCGGAAATTCCGGTGCCGAGGCGGTGGAGGCCGCCTTCAAACTGGCCCGATGGCACACCCGGCGCGAGCTCAACATCGCCTTTTACGGTGCGTTTCACGGCCGTACCATGGGGGCACTGTCATTGACGGCGAGCAAGGCCATCCAGAAAAAACATTACCACCCCTTTGTTCCCGGCATCACCCACATCCCCTATGCGTATTGCTACCGGTGTTTTCTCAACCTCAGTTATCCCGCCTGCGAATTGGCATGCGTCCGGTGGGTCGAAGATACGCTTTTTCGAACCACGATCCCGCCAGAAGAGGTGGCCGCGATCTTTATCGAGCCGATCCAAGGGGAGGGCGGGTATATCGTGCCCCCGCCGGAGTTTCACAAGGCGCTGTACCAGATCGCTCAACGGTACGGAATCCTTTATGTCGTTGACGAGGTCCAGTCGGGTATGGGGCGAACCGGAAAGATGTTCGCCATGGAACATTTCGGGGTGGTCCCCGACATCATGGCCCTGGCCAAGGGGATCGCCTCCGGGCTGCCCCTGGGGGCGATGGTGGCCCGTTCCGAAATCATGGATTGGGAGGCCGGTTCCCACGCCTCAACCTTCGGGGGAAATCCGGTATCGTGCGCGGCGGCGCTTGCGACGATCGAGCTGGTTGAGGAATCGCTCATGGAAAACGCGGCGGTTCAAGGCGAGCGGCTCCTTGAAGGATTGAAAACCCTCCAGAAGGGGTGCGAGCCGATCGGCGACGTCCGCGGCAAGGGACTGATGGTGGCGGTGGAGCTGGTGACCGATCGGATCAAAAAGACCCCGGCGAAAGAATGGCGTGACCGGACCATCCGGTGCGCATTCGAAAAAGGGCTGCTGCTGCTCGGCTGCGGAGAAAACAGTATCCGGTTCTGCCCGGCGCTGACCGTATCGGCCCAGGAGGTGGACATGTGCCTGTCCCTCTTTGAGGAATCCCTCAGGGACGCCGTGGAGAATCGGCGGGGAGGGAACAGATCGTGAAATCCATTCTTGACAATCTCGGGCTGCAACCGGACCTGTCGGGCGCAGGGACCGGTTCCTGGCTGGCCTGTTCGGGGGAAACCCTCGCGTCCGTATCGCCCATCGACGGGGAAACGATCGCAAAGATCCGCTCGGCGTCCCGCGGCTCCTACCACCAGGTGGCGGACCGAGCCGTTTCGGCCTTTTCCGAATGGCGAAAGGTTCCCGCGCCCCGGCGGGGGGAGATCGTCCGGCAGATCGCCCAAGCGCTTCGCCGCAGCAAGAAGGATCTCGGGGCGCTGGTCAGCCTGGAGACCGGAAAGATTCGGTCCGAGGGCGAAGGCGAGGTCCAGGAGATGATCGATATCACCGATTTCGCCGTGGGGCAGTCCCGCATGCTCTATGGGCTTTCGATGCACAGCGAGCGGCCCGGGCACCGCATGATCGAGCAATGGCATCCCCTGGGGCCGGTCGGTGTGATCACCGCATTCAACTTTCCGGTCGCGGTCTGGGCCTGGAACGCCATGATCGCATTGATTGCCGGGGATACGGTCATCTGGAAACCTTCTTCCAAGAGCTTTGTTTCCGCAGCGGCCGCCGTGGAAATTGCCTGGCGGGTGTTCAAGAAAAACGGGCTTCCGGAAGGCATCCTCAACATCCTGGTCGGCAACCGAAACGAGATCGGAGAAGCGCTCATCCGGGACCGCCGGGTTCCGCTGATATCCGCCACCGGAAGCGTCCGAATGGGGAGGCACGTTGCAGGGGCCGTGGCGGCCCGGCTGGGCAGGACCATCCTCGAGCTGGGCGGAAACAACGGGGTCGTGGTTACACCGGCTGCGGACCTGAATCTGGCCGTAAAAGCGATTCTCTTCGGTGCGGTGGGCACCGCCGGCCAGCGGTGTACCACCACCCGGCGGGTGATTGCGCACGAAGATATTTTCCAACCCCTTTCAGACGCCCTGGTGCGGGGGTATCGGCGGGTCCCGATCGGCTCTCCGCTTGATCCCGACGTTTTGATGGGGCCCTTGATCGACCGGGAGGCGGTTGTCGCGATGCAGGCGGCCATGGCCAGGATCACAGCCCAGGGGGGCCGGGTTCTTTACGGGGGCGAGGTCCTGTCCGGCGGGATCTTCGATGCCGGCACCTATGTCACCCCGTGCATCTGCGAGGTGCCCGCGGACTGCCCCATGGCCCAGGAAGAGACATTCGCCCCCATTCTTTACCTTATCCGATACCAAACCCTGGAAGAGGCCGTTAAGATCCACAACGGGGTGCCCCAGGGGCTTTCTTCGGCCATCTTTACCAATGACCTTCGGGAAGCGGAAATGTTTCTCAGCTGCATGGGCAGCGACTGCGGCATCGCCAACGTGAACGTCGGCACCGCGGGGGCCGAGATCGGGGGGGCTTTCGGGGGCGAGAAAGACACCGGCGGGGGTCGCGAAGCCGGCTCCGATGCCTGGAAAGCCTACATGCGGCGGCAGACCAGCACCATCAACGGGTCCGGTGAAATGCCGCTCGCCCAGGGCGTCCGGTTTGACATCGGGTAGTCCCCAGAGGGGGGCAGCGGAGTCCGGATCGAAATTGTCCGTCGAATCAACCACCCGGATGCGCAGGGACCTGATCCGCTGGTATCGGGCGAATTGCCGGAGGCTTCCCTGGCGGGAGACATCGGACCCCTATCGCATCTGGGTCTCCGAGGTGATGCTCCAGCAGACCCAGGTCAATACGGTTGTGCCGTACTATGAGCGGTTTTTAAAGCGGTTTCCGGATGTGGGGTCGCTGGCTTGCTCAGACCAGCAGGCGGTGCTGAAGGCCTGGGAGGGGCTGGGGTATTACGCCAGGGCCCGCAATCTGCACCGGGCCGCTCAGAAAATTTCAAGCGAGCACGGGGGGATTCTTCCGTCCGATCCCAAGGCGTTTTCCCGTCTTCCCGGGGTGGGGGAATACATTGCATCCGCGGTGTTAAGCATCGCCTTTGATCTGCCCCGCGCCGTTGTGGACGGAAACGTCAAGCGGGTGCTGGCCCGGCTCTTTACGATGGATGCACCGGTCAACGGCTCATCCGCCCACCGGATCTATAAAACCACCGCCCAGAGACTTTTGGACCCCAAACAGCCGGGCATGTTCAACCAGGCGGTGATGGAACTCGGGGCCATGGTGTGCAAACCCCGGATCCCGGACTGCCCCGCATGCCCCCTCGGTTCGGTGTGCAAGGCGTTGTGCGAGCAGACCCAAACGGCGTACCCCAAGCGGACACCGGCGCCGCCCCGCCCGGAGTATCACATCGCCGTCGGGGTGGTTTTTAAAAACGGGCACATCCTGATCACCCGGCGCAAGCCCGAAGGGTTGCTGGGGGGGTTGTGGGAGTTTCCGGGGGGAAAGGTCCGGAAAGACGAAACCGCGCAAGCCGCTTGCATCAGAAAGATGAAAGAAGAAGTCAACCTTTCCGTCGAGGTGACCCAATATCTGACCCGCGTCAGGCACGCCTACACCCACTTTAAGATCGTCATGGACGTGTTCCGATGCAGATACCTTTCCGGCAGGGTCAGGCTGAACGGGGCCGTGGCGCATCAATGGATCCGTATCGGCGATATCGAGAAGTTTCCCTTCCCCAAGGGCAATCACAAATTCATTCCTCTGCTTTATATAGATAGTGTTTAGCTTGCCTGAGCATAGCGAAAAATTCCGCTCGGTGTTCGGCGCGGTCGCTGGAAAGAAAAAAATACGTTCGACCTTGCCGCCGCTGATACGATCATCCTCCTGCAAAATGGCTTCGGGCACGCCCCAGCGCCATGAGCGGAAAATAATGGCGGTACAGATTGTAGTTGATCATAAACCCCCGAGACAGTTCTTTACCCTGGTTCAGGGTGGCGCCCATCCGGTTGAGATCGGCGCGAGCCCCCATGCCGTATCCGGGAAAGCCGGTGCCCGTGTAATAGGGTTCGTGCCAGGTTCCGTCCCGCTGGGTCTCGATCAGATAATCGATACCCCGCCGGACCACGGCGTCGTATGCCGGGGTTCCGGTGGACAGCAGCGCCATCAGCGCCCATCCGGTCTGGGATGCGGTGCTGTCTCCGATTCCCCGCAACGTGTCGTCCATATAGGATGCGCAGGTTTCGCCCCAGCCCCCGTCGGGGTTCTGGTGCCCTGCGATCCAGTCGGCCGCCTTCCGCACATAGGCTTTGGACATGTCCTCGCCCACGGCTTCAAGCGCGGGCAGCACCGCGGCCGTGCCGTAGATGTGATTGACCCCCCAGCGGCCGAACCAGCTTCCTTGCGGCTCCTGCTCGGTTCGGATGTAGCCTACGGCTTTTGCCACGACCGGATCCTGAAGCTTACGGCCAAGCCTGCCCAGGGCCTCGACCACATGGGCGGTGACGTCGACACTCGGGGGATCCAGCGCCTCTCCGAAATCGCAGAAAGGAATCCGTGCAGCCAGCCCGCTGGTGTTGTCCCGGTCGAAGGCCCCCCATCCCCCGTTTGACGACCGCATGGCCAGGATCCAGTCCACCCCCCGAGCGAGCGCACTGTCGTAGGGAGAATCCCCCTTAAAGAAGCCGCGCACCCGCGCGAGCACCAGGATGGCCACCGCCGTATCATCGATGTCCGGATAAAACGTGTTGGCCCGCTCAAAGGCCCATCCGCCGCAGGGAACCCCTTTGACCTTTTGTTGCCAGTCTCCGCCGGTGGTGATCTGTTTCAGGCGGATATATTCCAGAGCCCCGGCCATTGCCGGGGACCGCTTCGGGCTGTGGCCGGCATCCAGCATGGCCAGAAGGGACAGGAGCGTATCCCAGATGGGAGATTCGCTGGCCTGCAGGTAAATACCGCCGTTTTTTTCATAGGACCAGGGCGGGTCGAACGCCTTCAGACCCTTTTGCAGGACGGGGTGATCCAGGGGCAGTCCGTACGCATTGAGGGCCATCAGCGAGTATATCCACGGGGGTTGAATCCCGCCCCACGCGCCGTCTTCATCCTGGTGGGCGATGATCCACTCGGCGCAGCGCTTGCGGGCCCGGGCCCGTCCCGGTTGCCAGGACGATCCCACATATCGGCTCAGGAGGCGATCCGCGCGGTAGAGGAATCGGTCCAGGGAATAGGGGGTTCCGGCCGGCGGCATGCCCAGGCGCCAATGGGAATTGAGGTCCTGAAACAGCCCGCCGCGGCGGATTTCGGCAGGCAGCGGCCGGACCGGTCGCAGCGAGGAGAGAATGCACAGCGGAACCACCGTGGCGCGCGCCCACGAGGCGAAAGAATAAATGTTGAATGGAAACCAGGCCGGAAGAAAAATGATCTCCGGGGGCAGGGTGGGGGTATGATCCCACGGCCATTCCCCGATCAGCGCAAGCCAGTATTTGGTAAAGACCCGAATATGTGTCAGCCCGCCGTGATCCAGGATCCAGTCCCTCGCCTTGCGCAGGGCCGTGCTTTTGGGATCGAGTCCGGCCGCACGCAGCGCGGCGTAGCATTCCACCGTGGCATTGATGTCGCCGGCCGGGGCCGCATGATACACCTGCCAGGACCCGTCGGATCGCTGCTCGTTGAGAATGCTCTGAACCACCTTGCCGTGCTTCGGGTCGTTGTGCACACCCAGAAAGTGCATGGCAAGAATCCATTCGGCCTCCATGCACGAATTGGTCTCGAGTTTACCGACCCAGAACCCTTCGGGTTCCTGGTGATGTTCCAGCCAACGGACGGCCTGTTCGATGGCGGTGTTCAGATCATCGGTCATGGCATCGGCGGAGCATTTGGGACGCACTCCCGGCATAGGCGTTGGACTCACGGATCCCCGGACATTCCCCAGCGACGGCCGGCTCAATTAAAGCAACTCGGCCAGGCGCCGGATCCCTTCACGGATCTGGTCCTCGGGCATATAGGAAAAATTCAGACGGAGCTCGTTTCGCTTCCCGGTTCCCTCGGAATAGAATTTGGCTCCGGGAATGAAGGCGACCTTGTTGGCAAGGGCCTTGGCGAGCAGCCGGTCCGTATCGACCGTTTCTGCGCAGGTCAACCAGATGAACATGCCCCCCTCGGGCCGGGTCCATCGGACCCCCTCGGGCATGGTGTTTTCAAGAGCGCCCAGCATGGCGTCTCTTCTCGGCCTGTAAAGCCCGATGATTTTTTCGATCTGCCCCTGCATATGACCCTTTTGGATAAACCGGGCCGCCACCCGCTGGGTTACGCAATCGGGGCTTACCGTAATCTTCTGTTGCCACTTGACCATGGGGTCGGTAAGCTCGGGGGGGGCAAAGGTAAATCCGAGGCGCAGCCCCGGCCCCAGGATCTTGGAAAACGATTTGCACAGGGTGACGCGGTTCGGATCGTTGTAGAGGCTCCGGGAAAGCTCCCAGAGGGTGGGGATCCGCTCCCCGCTGTACCGGAGTTCCCGGTAGGGCTGGTCTTCCAGTATCGGAAGATCGAAATTGCCCGCCACCTCGAGGATTGCCCGGCGCCGGTCCAGGTCCATCGTTCGGCCGCTGGGATTCTGGAACTCGGGGATGACGTAAATGAACTTGACCGGCTGTTTTTGATTCGCCAATGCCGTCAACGTACGCTCCAGTCGATCCGGCAGCATGCCGAATTCATCCATCTCGACCCCCACAAAACGCGCGCCGCACGCTTCCATGGCGGCCAGGGAACCCGGAAAACCCGGCGCTTCGCAGACCACCACCTCTCCGGGATCGATCAATGTGCGGGTGTAATAGTAAATTCCATTGGTCGAGCCCACGGTGATCATGATTTCTTCGTCGCAAAGATCGGGGACCTGTTCAAAATCCTTCACCGCCTTTTTGAGCAGCCCATCCCCGTCACTGTTGCCATACTGGAGAACGTCATCGCCATCCGCTGAAACGACCTGCTGAAAGAGGTCCGCCAGTGTCTCCTTGGGAAAAGATTCCGGACTCGGCAGGCCTCCGGCAAAGGAGATCATTCCGGGTACCCCTTTGGTCATTTTCAGGATTTCCCTGATAAACGAATGCTTCATCGACTGGGTGGCAACGGAATAGAATTGCGATACCGGTCTTTTCATGATTTTCCTCCGCTCCCCTTAGTACACGTTGGCATAAATACGATATCGTTTTAAAATCCCTCCCGGCCTCCCTTTTCAAAAGGGAGGAGAGTTGTATGCCTCCC
>ENA-OSEO01002201-OSEO01002201.1-sediment-metagenome-genome-assembly--contig:-NODE-2201-length-28954-cov-22.838626_pt1 | contig 28954 bp, 27 predicted proteins | sample MGYA00237883_ERZ534232 | MGnify/ENA metagenome assembly ERZ534232 | reverse complement strand
TTCCTCTCCGCCGACCCGAACGTGCAGTTCCCCCATGCCTCCCAGAGCTACAACCGCTACGCCTATGTGCTCAACAATCCGTTGAAATATACGGATCCGAGTGGGTACTTCCTGAGTGGGCTGTTCAAGTCCATCGGGAAGTTTTTCTCCAAGTGGGGGCGGGTGATTGTCGCGATAGCGGCGGCCGCGGTTGTTGGGCTATGGGCTGCTGGTCTGGTGGGTGGTGGTGGCATTCTGGCTGCGGTTGTGGGAGGTGCCGCGGCAGGATTCGTTGCGGGCGGTATAATGACCGGGAGTTGGCAGGGGGCATTCCAGGGGGCTCTGTTCGGAGCCATAACCGGCGGCATGGCCTGGCAAATAGGGTACGGCGCATCGTTCAGCTGGATAAGGGAATTTGCCGGCGGGCTGGGGCGACACATAGCGCACGGCGTGGCGAATGGATTGGTGGCGGTCGCTCGGGGAGGGAAATTCCGCAGTGGTTTCTGGGGTGGTTTGTTCGGTTCCGCGGCACCTGTGGATGGCTTGGGTGGAAAGGGTGCGTGGGGAACCGTTGTGCGGACAGTGGCGGCTGCGGTGGTGGGCGGGACGGCTGCTGTTTTGGGTGGGGGGAAGTTTGCGAATGGGGCAACTACCGCCGCTTTCTCTTACCTCTTCTCGAATGCAGCAGCGTCGCAGGGACCACGAGGCCGTGCACTCACGGCTGACGAAATTACCGAAGCTCAAAAAGTGTTCGGCGATAAGATCGATTATTCGCAAGTGCGAATAATCGACGGCAAGTTTGTTCCTTGGCAGGGCAAAGGATATGTGATGGCCCCGGATGGGAACGTCTACTGGCCGGGCGAATGCGGTAACTTGGCTGTGTGTAATGGTGGTGCAAGCGCAGGAACTTTCATCCATGAGATGACCCATGTGCTGCAAGCGCAACACGATGTTAGCGTGCTTGGCAGAGGCCTCCTGCTCCAAGCTGGGAAGTTCTTAAGCTTTGGCCTTTATGATCCGTACAGCTTCACGTATGACGCAAATGGAGCCTTCAGCTCTTACAACATTGAGCAACAAGGCGATATAGCCAGGGGTATTTACTATGGCCGATACCCCAACAACATCGATTATTGAGGGGGTAGCAATGAAAGCTCTAAAACGCGCATGGCTGACCTCTGCAATAATCTTTGCGTTGGTATTTCTGACCGCCTGTTCACGTGAATTCTTTATCAAGCCATCGGGGCAATTCGGCCAGCAGGTGACGTTCCAGTTTCACAAGTCGATAGGTGCCAACGAACCTGTTACTTTGAACATTGTGGAATTGGTCGTCCAGGAGAAAAAGGCTGAATCAGATTGGCAGACAGTATGGGAACTCAAGGGCAAGCAATCGCTTAATGCAATCACGTATGCCAAGAAATATGAGGGTCTAGAAGAGATTGTATCGGCAAAACCACTTTCCCGAGAGGCCAGGTATAGAGTGCTGGCGTCGGAATTAGGCTGGTCCACTCCCAAGGGTTATTCAGCGGTTTATTTTGTCTTTGACCAGAATGGTTCTGTAATCGCGACTGATCCGAGGTGAGCGCGATAGATCGATGAAAGAACTGACGGGGTCAGGTCTTGGTGCGCCAGGAAAAGCCTGGTCGCATGGGAAGGGCAGCAGGAAGCTGCTCCGAAATTGCGAAGAGGGACCCGGTGGGTTGAAATCCCACCCGGCAAAGGTTGGCCACCGGCCGGAAGCGAGTCTTGCGTGGTGACCGGGTAACCGGCGCTGCGAAGCGTAGACAGCGAGCGTGCAGGCCGTGTGATTGAGCCCCGAAATGACCGCTTTGCGGGAGCCGACAGTTTCAAGACGCTGGAAGGCCGCATGACATCGCCGCAATGGCCTGGCGGTGTTCGTCCCGCCGGGGTCGGAGAGCAGGGCATGTGCGCACGGGGGTACCCCAGGAACCTGGGAGGCCCATGGCGCTCCACCTGAAACAAGCACCGGTGCTTGGGGAAACCGGACAGCAATTCTCCTGGCCCATCGCCGGAGTGTCTGCTGGCGGCGGGAGCGAACGTTCAGACCACGAGGTGGTACGGCGGCGCGACGAGAAAGGAGCGCGGCCGGAGGGCGCCACGGGAGTCGGAGCTTCCCATTGTACCGACGAAGCAGGGGAACGCCCCCGAGCGGACCCTGGGGAGGGAAGGGGAAGCCGTATCACAGAACCGTTGGAGGGATACACGATGGGCGCATTGGAGCCCACGACCGTGTCAACGAAACAACAGCGGATAGCACATCTCGCCGGCGAGTCGCGCGAGAGGGCATTCACTTCGCTGGCCCACCACATCGACCTCGAGTGGTTGGCGGAAGCCTATCGAAAGACGCGCAAGGACGGCGCGCCCGGCATCGACGGCGAAACGGCAGAGAGCTACGGCGTCCACCTGGAGGCGAATCTCAGTGCCCTCCTGGAGAGCGCCAAGAGCGGCCTCTATCGTGCACCGCCGGTCAGGCGCGTCCACCTTCCCAAGGGTGACGGCAAGGGCACCCGCCCCATCGGCATCCCCACATTCGAGGACAAACTCCTCCAGCGTGCGGTGGTCATGGTGCTGGAGCCCATCTACGAGCAGGACTTCCTGGACTGCTCCTACGGTTATCGCCCGCAGCGCTCGGCCCACCAGGCCCTTTCGACGCTTCGCCAACAACTCGGCGCCGCCGGTGGCGGCTGGGTCATCGAGTTGGACATTCAAGCGTTTTTCGACACGCTCGACCATGCCCACCTGCGCGACATGCTGGCAAGACGGGTGAACGATGGTGTTATCACGCGCCTCATCGGCAAATGGCTGAAGGCGGGGGTGATGGAAGAGGGACAGCACCATCGGCCGGAAGGTGGCACGCCGCAAGGCGGCGTCATCTCGCCGCTGCTCGCCAACCTCTACCTGCACACGGTGCTTGATGTGTGGTTCGAAGAGGAAGTCAAACCGCACCTCATCGGACGGGGCTTCATGGTCCGCTATGCGGACGATGCCGTGCTCGGATTCTCCAGCGAGCACGACGCGCGGCGGGTATTCGAGGCGCTCCCTGAGCGCTTTGGCCGCTTCGGTCTGAAGCTGCACCCGACCAAGACCACCCTGCTGCGCTTCAAGCCGCCGCGCGAGCGCGAGCCACGGGGCGCCTTCGACTTCCTGGGCTTCACCCATTACTGGGGCAAGTCCCGGTTGGGGCGCTGGAGCATCCAGCGCAAGACCGCGAAGAGTCGGATGCGACGAGCCCTCACGGCCCTTCGTGCGTGGTGCCGGAAGCACCGCCACCTGCGTATCGTCGACCAACACGCGGCACTGAGCCGCAAGCTCCGCGGCCACTACGCCTACTTTGGCATCACGGGGAACGTGCGGACGCTCCGGCGGCTGCGCTTCCACGTCGAACGCCTGTGGGTGAAGTGGCTGGGCCGGCGTTCGCAGCGAGGTCGCATCGCCTGGGACAAGGTCGAGCTGTTGCTCGGGCGCTTTCCCCTGCCGCAGCCTCGGATCGTGGTCCGGTGATGTCGTTCAGCGAAGCTGTGATGCGAAGAGCCGGATGCGTGAGTTGCGCACGTCCGGATCCGTGGGGGGCCGGCGCGGGAAACCCGCCGGTCTACCCGACCAATCAAGCAACAAGGAGTGCGGGTGAGGAATGACGCGGCCGCTGCGCATTGATCTCTCCGGTGGTCTGTACCACGTGACCTCCCGGGGTGATCGGCGGGAGTCGATCTATTTCCGGGATGCCGACCGGGAGGCGTGGCTGTCGGTGTTCGGAGCGGTCTGTCAACGGTTCAACTGGGTCTGCCATGCGTGGCGCCGGATGAGCAATCACTATCACGTGGTGGTGGAGATGCCGGAGGCGAACCATTCGGGTGGCATGCGTCAGCTCAACGGGGTGTATACCCGGTATGTGAATCGGGCGTACCGGTGTGTGGGGCATCTGTTCCTGGTCGGGAATGGGCGATTTCCTGTGAAATTCACTGACAAGCGACACCTTGCATGGACATGAAACCTTCCTACCTGTTGGCCCTCGGGGTCGCGCTGGTCCTGCCCGCGGTCTACTTCCTGGTCACGCCGCGGGAGGCGCCTACGTTGTTTCCTAATGATCGGGAACAGGCACGGATGACATCCGTTGCAGCGCCGAAGACCGATGAGGGCGACGCCAACTCCGAAGCGCCTGTTGTCGATCCTTCGCCGAGGCCCACCGGCCTTGTCGGGCCCCGGCCGGTCAGCCCCAAGACGCTGCCGCCGGAAGCGCAGTCCCTGGCCCGGGCCGTCGAACGCGCCGAAGCGGAGGCGGCGACACCGGGTCCGGCGGATGACACCGTTACGGAGGCCAATGCGCTCATCGAGCGGACGGACCGCATGTTGGCGGAGAAGGACTACACGCCGCCCGATCCCAACGCCTTCGCCGCTTCGGGTGCTGATGGCTCCCGGAGCCTGGAAGCGCTGGAGGCGCGGGCGCAGGCGCTGCGCGAGCGGCTCGAGACGCGATGACGCCGCACGCTTCCCGTGCACTCGACACCGATTCACCGCCTGCCTCCTGTCAGAGGCCGTTGAATTCCAGGCTCCCCGGTTTTCCTGGCCTACGCCCTTGTGCTCGCTGTTGCCATCGGCGCTGTATTCGACGCCCGGGGTGGACAACCGCCGGGTCGTGACGGTATCTTCACTAAACTTTTGATCTCGAAGACGGTTTGCAGATCGGGCAACCGTTCCGGAGTCCTGTTGGCCAGGATGGCTGTTCTCCCCTCCATTCATAATAATTTCTCCGGCAGTCAGCGGCTGCCGCCTCTCGCCCGTGCGGCGGCGAGCCTCCTGCTTCTGGCCGCGGCGGCCGATGCCCTGTTCGGACTCATCCGGCCCTGGCTGGCCCCCGGCCCTGAACTGACAGAAGCCCCGTTCCAGGAGACTGGAACGATTAATCCGGAGTCCACGGCCGGTCTTGGCGGTGGAGTGGGCTCCACCCTGGCGTCCGCCCGCGATCTCTTCGGAGTTCCCCCGAGCGAGCCGGTGCCCGAGCCGGTCCAGGCGCCCGAGACGCGGCTGGCGCTGGAGCTGCGCGGGGTCTGGGTGGCGGAGCGGCCGGAGGCGTCGCTGGCCATCATCGAGGCGGACCGGGAGGCCCACTATTTCCGCATCGGCGAGACGGTCGCCGAGGGCGCGACCCTTCACCGAGTCGAGGCGGCGCGGGTCCTGCTGCGCCGCGGCGGCCGGTTCGAGGCGCTCTCCCTGCCGCGGGAGTCGCTGATTCCGGCCACGGAGGCGCCGGGACCGGCCGGGGATTCCGATGGCGGTGTGGATCTCGTGGGCTACCGCGAGCGCTTCAAGGCGGACCCTCAACAGTTCGCGAGGCTGATCCGGCTCATTCCGGTGCAGCGCCAGGGGCGCCTGGAGGGCTACCGGCTGCTGCCGGGGCTGGACCGGGCGCTGTTCACCGGCCTCGGCCTGGAGACCGGGGACCTGGTGACGGCGGTCAACGGGATCCGGGTTGGGGAGGCGGGCGCGGCGGAGCGAATCATCGCCGAGCTGGCCGGCGCCCCGAGGGTGCGGGTCGACCTGGTGCGTGACGGCCGGGCGATGACGCTCGACTACGGGCTGGAGGGGTGATGGACGCGAGCCGGCGATGCGGCGCGGAATTGAAGGGGAGCGGAGCGGTGCGGAACAAAGCGGGAGTCTGTCGCCGGCTCCATCCGCTGCTGGCCCTGCTGCTGCTCCTGCTGCCGCTCGGCCAGCCGCCGGCGCGGGCGGAGGCGGGCGGTGTGACCCTCAACCTCGTGGATGCGGACATCCAGTCCTTCATCGGGACCGTGTCGGAGCTGACCGGCCGGAACTTCGTCCTGGACCCCCGGGTGAAGGGGAAGGTGACGGTGGTCTCCTCCCACGCGATGGACGCCGAGGCGGTCTACCGGGTCTTTCTCTCCGTGCTCCAGGTCCACGGCTATGCGGCCGTTCCCGGCGAGGAGGTCACCAAGATCGTGCCGGTGGCGGAGGGCAAACAGATCGACACGCCGGTGGCCGACGATGCGGCGCCGGGCGCCGGCGACGAGGTGGTCACCCGGGTGGTTTCCGTGCAGCACGTCTCGGCCGACCAGCTGGTGCCGCTGCTGCGCCCGCTGGTCCCCCAGCAGGGGCACCTGGCCGCCTACGCCCCCGGGAACGTGATCATCGTCTCCGACACCGCCGGCAACATCGGGCGGCTGGTGAAGATCATCGACCGCATCGACATCGAGAGCGAGACCGGCTACGAGGTGATCCGCCTCGCCCACGCCCCGGCCGCCGAGGTGATCCGCCTCCTCAACAGCCTCAAGACCCCGGCCGGGCCGGCGGAGCCGGCGGGCGAGCGGCTGGTGTTCGCCGCCGACGAGCGCACCAACAGCATCCTGCTGAGCGGCGACCCGGCCTCCCGGCTGCGGATCCGCACCCTGGTCACCCACCTGGACACGCCGGTGGAGGAGACCGGCAACACGCGGGTGGTCTACCTCCACTACGCCAAGGCGGAGGAGTTGGCGCCGCTGCTCAAGAGCGTCTCCGGAAGCCTGGTCAAGGAGGCGGGCGCGGCGCCGGCGGGGCAGCCCGGCCGGAGCCGGGTGAGCATCGAGGCGGACGCGAACACCAACGCCCTGGTCATCACCGCGCCCCAGGAGGTGCTGGCCGCCCTGCAGGGGATCATCCGCCAGCTCGACGTCCGCCGGGCCCAGGTGCTGGTGGAGGCGGTCATCGCCGAGGTCTCCACCGACACGGCCAAGGAGCTGGGCATCCAGTGGATCCTGGACGGCACCCCGGGGGGAGAGGGGCCGGTGGGGGTGATCAACTTCGGCGGCTCGGGCTCGGGCATCGTCCAGCTCGGCGCCAGCATCGAGGCGGGCAACGTGCCCAGCCTGGGCGACGGCCTCGCCCTCGGCTTCGGCCGCTTCAACAGCGGCTCGCTCAACTTCGCCGCCCTCATCCGGGCGCTCTCGGGCGACGCGGCCACCAACATCCTCTCCACCCCGAGCCTGGTCACCCTGGACAACGAGGAGGCGGAGATCGTGGTGGGCCAGAACGTGCCCTTCCTCACCGGCTCCTACACCAGCATCGGCGACACCGGCAGCACGCCCACCAATCCGTTCCAGACCATCGAGCGCAAGGACGTGGGGCTGACCCTGCGCATCAAGCCGCAGATCAACGAGGGCGACAGCATCCGCCTGGAGATCGAGCAGGAGGTCTCCAGCCTGGCGGCCAGCAGCATCGGGGCGGCGGACGTCATCACCAACAAGCGCGCCATCCGCACCAGCGTGATGGTGGAGGACGGCCGGCTGCTGGTGCTGGGCGGGCTGATGGACGAGAGCCTGCAGGGCAGCCGCCAGAAGGTGCCGGGGCTGGGGGACATCCCGCTGCTGGGCGGGCTGTTCCGCTACGACAAGACCACGCTGGTGAAGAAGAACCTGATGGTCTTCCTGCACCCGGTCATCCTGCGCGACGGGGCGATGGAGAGCCGCATCTCCGGGGGCAAGTACAACCACATCCGCGCCCGGCAGCTGCAGCTGCGCGAGGAGGGGGTGCCCATGCTGCCCCGGGAGGCGATCCCGGTGCTGCCCGAGGAGCAGGACCTCCTGAGCCGCCCCACCTACCAGTTCCCGATCGGGCCCAACTCGTGAGCCTGGAGCCCGGGAGCGGCCGGAGCGGGGGCGCCGGGGCGATGCCGGCGCTCCCCTACGGCTTCGCCCGCCGCTACGGGGTGCTGGTGGCGGACGGGCCGGCGCCGGAGGGGGCGGGCGTCCGGGTGCTCTGCCGGCCCGACGCGGCCGCCGGCGCGCTGATCGAGCTGCGCCGCCATCTCGGGCGCCCGATCCGGCTGGAGACGGTGGCGCCCGAGGAGTTCGAGGAGCGGCTGGCGGCGCTCTACCAGCAGGGTGCCGGCGGCGGGCTGGAGGAGATGGAGGCCTACGGCGAGTCGCTCGACCTGCAGGCCGTCGCCCAGTCCCTGCCGGAGCCGGCCGACCTGCTCGAGAGCGAGGACGACGCGCCCATCATCCGGCTGCTCAACGCGCTGCTCACCGAGGCGGTGCGGGAGAACGCCTCGGACATCCACATCGAGCCCTTCGAAAACCGGCTGGTGGTGCGCTTCCGGGTGGACGGGGTGCTGCGGGAGGTGCTGAGCCCGCCGCCGGCGCTGGCCCCGCTGGTGGCCTCGCGGGTGAAGGTGATGGCGCGGCTCGACATCGCCGAGAAGCGCCTGCCCCAGGACGGGCGCATCTCGCTGCGCATCGGCGGCCGGCCGGTGGACGTGCGCGTCTCCACCATCCCCTCCAGCCGCGGCGAGCGGGTGGTGCTGCGCCTGCTCGACAAGCAGGCGGGGCGCCTCGACCTGCTGCACCTGGGCATGGCGCCCGGGACCCTGGAGGCGATGAGCCGCCTCATCGGGCTGCCCCACGGCATCCTCCTGGTCACCGGCCCCACCGGATCGGGCAAGACCACCACCCTCTACGCGGCGCTGGCCCGCCTCAACGACCGGCGACGCAACATCCTCACCGTGGAGGACCCCATCGAGTACGACCTGGACGGCATCGGCCAGACCCAGGTGAACCCCAAGGTGGAGATGACCTTCGCGCGGGGGCTGCGGGCCATCCTGCGCCAGGACCCGGACGTGGTGATGGTGGGGGAGATCCGCGATCTGGAGACCGCCGGGATCGCCGTGCAGGCGAGCCTCACCGGCCACCTGGTCTTCTCCACCCTCCACACCAACACCGCGGTGGGCGCAGTCACCCGGCTGCGGGACATGGGGGTGGAGCCGTTCCTGCTCGCCTCAAGCCTCGTCGGCGTGCTGGCCCAGCGGCTGGTGCGGCTGCTCTGTCCCGAATGCCGCACTCCCTACACCGCCGGCCGCGCCGAGTGCGAACGGATGGGACTCGACCCGGCCCGGCCGCCCACGCTCTTCGCGCCCGGCGGCTGCCCCCGCTGCCGGGGCACCGGCTACCTGGGGCGCACCGGCATCTACGAGCTGGTGGAGGTGGACGCGGCCCTGCGGACCCTGATTCACGACGGGGCGGGGGAGCACCGGCTGGAGGCCCATGCCCGCAGCCGCGGCCCCGCCATCGAGGCCGACGGCTGGCGGCGGGTGCTGGCGGGGGAGACCAGCGTGGAGGAGGTGCTGCGGGTCTCCCGCAGCGGCCCATGAGCGCCGGGAGGAGCTAGCGCCGATGGGGGCCTTCGAGTACACGGCGCTGGACGGGCGCGGGCGGCAGCGGCGCGGCACCCTGGAGGGGGAGACCCCGCGCCAGGTGCGCCAGCGGCTGCGGGAGCAGGGGCTGACGCCGCTGGCGGTGGAGGCGGTGGAGCGCCGCGAGGTGCGCCTGCGCGCCAGCCGGGCCGGCCTGCTGCGGCGCGGGCTTGGCGCCACCGAGGTGGCGCTGCTCACCCGCCAGCTCGCCACCCTGGTGCGCGCCGGGACGCCGCTGGCCGAGGCGCTGACGGCGGTGGCCGAGCAGAGCGGGCGGCCGCGGGTCCGGCGCGTGGTCCTGGGGGTGCGGGCCCGGGTGCTGGAGGGCCACAGCCTGGCGGCGGGCCTGGGCGCCTTTCCCCACGTCTTCCCCGAGCTCTACCGGGTCACGGTGGAGGCCGGCGAGCAGGCCGGACGCCTGGACGGGGTGCTGGAGGGGCTGGCGGACTACCTGGAGCTGCGCCAGCAGCAGCGCCAGAAGGTGACGCTGGCGCTGGTCTACCCGGCGCTGCTCACCGGGGTGGCGGTGCTCATCGTGGCGGGGCTGCTCGCCTACGTGGTGCCGGAGGTGGTGCAGGTGTTCGAGCACATCCACCAGCAACTGCCCTGGCTGACCCGGGCGCTCATCGCGGCGAGCGGGTTCCTGCAGGCCCACGGCGCCCTGCTCGGCGGCGGGCTGCTCGCCCTCTGGGGGCTGGCGCTCTTCCTGCTGCGGCGCCCGGCCCTGCGCCGCCGCTGGGACGGGGTGATCCTGCGCCTGCCCTTCGTGGGCCGGCTGGTGCGGGGGCTGAACGCCGGGCGCTTCGCCCGCACCCTGAGCATCCTCACCCGCAGCGGGGTGAGCGCGGTGGAGGCCCTGGCGGTGGCGGGCCCGGTGATGGGGCGGGCGCCCCTGCGCGCGGCGGTGGCGGAGGCGGCGGCCCGAGTGCGCGAGGGCGAGAGCATCCACCGCGCCCTCGGCCGCAGCCGGCTGTTCCCGCCCATGCTCATCCACCTGGTGGCCAGCGGCGAGGGCGGGGGGCAACTCGACGCCCTGCTGGAGCGGGCGGCACAGTACCAGGAGCGGGAGAGCGACACCCTCGTCGCGGCGCTGCTGGGGCTGCTGGAGCCGCTGTTGATCCTGGCCATGGGCGGGGTGGTGCTGGCCATCGTGGTGGCCATCCTGCTGCCCATCTTCGAGCTCAACCAACTGGTGCGCTGAGCCGGCGATCCGTGCCGATTCCCGGCCAGCGCCCCACGGACTGGAACCTGTCGAACATGATGAACGGAAGGCGAGACGCGACGCGGCGCCGGGCGGCCGGCTTCACCCTCATCGAGGTGATGGTGGTGGTGGTGATCCTGGGCATCCTCGCCGCCCTGGTGGTGCCGCGGATCATGGACCGGCCGGCCGAGGCCCGGCAGGTGAAGGCCCGCCAGGACATCCGGGCGCTGGAGAGCGCGCTCGGCCTCTACAAGCTGGACAACTACGTCTACCCCACCACCGACCAGGGGCTGGAGGCGCTGGTGGAGCGCCCGGGCGGCACGCCGGAGCCGCGCAACTGGAAGGCGGGGGGGTATGTCCGGCGCCTGCCCAGCGATCCCTGGGGCAACCCCTACCTCTACCTCAATCCCGGCAGCCACGGGGACTTCGACCTCTATACCCTGGGCGCCGATGGCCAGCCGGGCGGGGAGGGCGAGAATGCCGACATCGCCAACTGGACCCTGGAGTAGCCCGCGTCCCGGGCGGGGCGGCGCCACCGCTCCGCGCCCTCACCCGGCGGGCTTCACCCTGCTGGAGCTGCTGGTGGTGCTGGTGATCGTGGGGGTGCTGGCGGGCCTGGTGGTTCCGGGCCTCGGCCTGCCGGGCGGCGCGGTGGATGCGCGGGCGGAGGCGGAGCGGTTCGCTGCGCTGCTGGAGCTCGCGCGGCAGGAGGCGGTGGTGGGCCTCGCGCCCCTGGCGGTGCGCGTCGGCCGCGAGGGCTACCGGTTCGAGCGCTTCGGCGAGAACGGGTGGGAGGCGATCGGGGGCGACCGGCTGCTCCGGCCCCGTGCCTGGCCCGAGGGGCTGGCGGTGGCGCTCTCGGTGGAGGGGGGCGGGAGCGGGGAGGCGCAGGCCCGCATCGAGCTCTACGGCAGCGGCGAGCAGATCCCCTTCAGCCTGCGCCTGGATACCTCCGCAGGCGGCTGGCGGGTGAGCGGGGACGCCCTCGGCCGGGTGTCCCTGGCGGCGGAGGACACGGGAGCGTGAGTCGGCGGCGGTTGCCCGGGCCGCGGGGGCGGGGCTTCACCCTGCTGGAGGTGCTGGTGGCGCTGGCGGTCATCGCCGTGGCCATGGCGGCGCTGGTGAAGGCGGCCGGGGATCAGGCGGCGGCGGCCGTCCACCTGCGCGACCGCACCCTGGCCCACTGGGTGGCCCTGAACGTGGTGGCGGAGGCCGAGCTGGCGGCGGCGTGGCCCGCGCCGGGCGAGCAGGAGGGGGTGAGCCCCATGGGCGGGGCGCTGTGGCGCTGGCGGATGCGGGTGAGCGACACGCCCGACCCCGCAGTGCGCCGGCTCGAGGTGGCGGTGGGGCCGGATGGCGGGGCAGAGCCGGTGGGCAGCCTGACGGCCTATCTCGGCCGGCCGGGAGGGACGGAATGAGCCGCGCCCGGCCGGTCGCCGGCTTCACGCTCCTGGAGCTGCTGGTGGCGCTGGCGGTCTTCGCGGTGCTGGCCACCGTGGCCTACGCGGGCGTCTACCAGGTGCTCCAGGTCCGGGACCGGACCGAGGACCAGGCGCGGCGGCTGGACGCCCTGCGCAAGAGCTTCGCCCTGCTGCAGCGGGATCTGGAGCAGGCGGTGCCGCGGCCGGTGCGCGACGCCTACGGCGACATTCTGCCCGCCTTCCGGCTCGGCGCTGAGGGCGCCCTGCTGCTGGAGCTGACCCGTGGAGGCTGGACCAATCCCGCCGGGCGGCCGCGCAGCACCCTGCGGCGGGTCGGGCTCGAACTCCGCGACGGGCGCCTCCGGCACCTCGCCTGGCGGGTGCTCGATCGCGCCCAGGACAGCGAGCCGGTGGCCACGGAGCTGGTGGCCGGGGTGAGCGGGGTGGAGGTGGAGTGCCTCGATGCGGACGGGAACTGGGTGCGGCGCTGGCCGCCGCCCCGGGACCGGGACGGTGGTCCGGATCCGTCCGCGCTGCCCCGCGCGGTGCGCCTCACCCTGGTGCTGGAGACGTGGGGGCGCTTCACCCGCCTTTTCCGGCTGCCCGGGGCGGGCCCGGAGGAGGCACCGTGACCGGCGCCGGCGGAGCCCGTGGGCGCGGGATCGTCGCCGCGGGACAGGCGGGCGTGGCCCTGGTGACCGCCCTCATCCTGGTGGCGGTGGCCACGGTGGCGGCGGTGGGGATGGCCTCCACCCAGCTGCTGAACATGCGGATGACGGGCAACACCCTGCAGGCGGACCAGGCTTACCTCACGGCACTGGGCGCCGAGGCGTGGGCACGCCAGGTGCTGCTCCGGGATGCGCGGCAGAACCGGACCGATGCCCCCGGGGATGACTGGGCGGTGGCGCTGCCGCCGGTGGCGGTGGAGGGTGGGAGCGTGGCCGGACGCATCGAGGACCTGGGCGGGCGGTTCAACCTCAACGGCCTGCTGACCGGGGCCGGGGTGCCCGACCCGCTGGCGGTGGCGCGCTTCACCCGGCTGCTGCGGATTCTCGATATCGACCCGGGGGTGGCGGCGGCGGTCGTGGACTGGCTCGACACCGACCGGGTGCCGGGCTTTCCCGGCGGGGCGGAGGACGAGGCCTACCTGGGCCGGGATCCGGCCTACCGGGCCGCCAACGGGCCGATGGCCAGCATCAGCGAGCTGCGCCTGGTGGCGGGCATCGACGGGGCGGCCTACCAACGGCTCGCGCCCCACGTGGCGGCCCTGCCCGGGCGCGCGGCGATCAACGTCAACAGCGCCACGCCGGAGCTGCTGCGGAGCCTCGCCGAGGGCATCGAGGCGGGGGACGCCGAGGCCCTGGTGGCGGCGCGGGGCGAGGCGGGTTTTGAAACCGTGGCGGAGTTCCTCGCCGAGGCGGCGCTGGCGGGGCGCACGGTGGACGAGGCGGGGCTGTCCGTGGCGAGCCGCCACTTCCTCCTCACGGCGGAGGTGCGCATCGGCGGCGCGTTCACCCGCCACCAGGCCCTGCTCGAGCGGGACGAGACCGGGAAGCGGGTCAGGACGGTGCGGCGGAGCATGGGAGCGGAATAGCATGGCCGGAAAGTGGGTGGTGGCGCGGTGTCCGGATTCGGACCCGGAACGGCTGGAGTGGGCGGAGGTGTCCGCCGCGGGCGCCATCGACGGGGCGGTGGCCCGGGGCGCGCCCGAGGCGCTGGCCGCGGCGGCCCAGGGGCGGCGGCTGGCCGTCCTGGTTCCCGGCGAGCGGGTCTGGGTGACCCGGGTGCGGCTCGCCGCCCGCACCCGGCGCCAGCGCGAGGCGGCGCTGCCCTATGCCCTGGAGGAGCGGCTCGCCGCCGACGTGGAGTCGCTCCACTGCGCCCCCGGCCGGCCCGGGGCGGACGGAAGCCTCCCCGCCGCGGTCGTCGGGCGGGAACTGATGGAGGCGTGGCTGTCCCGCTTCGCCGCCGCCGGTCTGCGCGTTGAGCGCCTGCTGCCGGACTGCCTGGCGCTGCCCCTGGAGCCGGGAGCCTGGTCGCTGTGGAGCGAGGGAGGGCGGACACTGGTGCGGACCGGTCCCGAGAGCGGTTACGTGGTGGATACTCCGAACCTGGTCCACATGCTGCGGACCGAACTCCGCCAGGAGACCGCTGCGGCGCCCGAGCGGATAGTCCTGGGCGGGACGGCTGCGCCAGCGCTTACGGCCGAGCTCGAGGCGCTGGGGATTCCGGTCGAACGCTTCGGGCCCGGGGAGCTGCTGCCGCTCCTGGCTCCGGGGGCCAGCGCACCGAAGGCGCCGCTCGACCTGCTCCAGGGGCCGTTCGGACGCCAGGAGCGGATCGGGCGCCGGCTGCGGCCGTGGCGGCTGCCCGCGGCCCTGGCCGCCCTGTGGCTCGTCCTCCTGGTGGCGGGCAAGGCGACGGCGCTCCATCAGCTGCGCGCCGAGCGGGCGGCCCTGCAGGCGCAGATCGACGCCCTCTACCTGGAGACCTTCAGCGACGCCACCCGGGTGGTGGACGCCCGCACCCAGATGAGCCAGCGGCTGGAGAGGCTTCGCGGCGCCCGTCCGGAGGGCGGCTTCCTCGGCCTGCTGCAGCTCACGGCGGATGCGCTGGGAGACCGCTCAGGCTACCGGCTGCAGCGGGTGGCCTTCGACGACGGCCGGATGGACCTGCTGCTCGAGCTGCCGGCGCTGCAGGCCGTGGACACGCTCAGGCAGCGGCTGGCCGCCACGGGACTGCGGGCCGAGGTGGTCTCCGCGAGCGCCCAGGGGGAGCGGGTGCAGGCCCGTCTGCGCATCGGGAGGGGGGCATGATCCGTGCGTGGTGGGCCGCGCTGGCCCCGCGCGAGCAGGCGGGCGTGCTCCTCGCCGCGGCCGTGGTGGCCGGCTTCATCCTCTACGCGCTGGTCTGGGAGCCTCTCGACGGGGGCGTGCGCACTCTCGGCCTTCAGGTGGAGGCCAAGCGCGGGGAGCTTGCCTGGATGCGCCAGGCGGCGGCCGAAGCGAAACGGCTGCAGGGGACCACGATGCAGCCCGAACGGCCGGCCGGCGTTTCGCTCCTCGCGGCGGTGGACGGCGCGCTGCGCGGGAGTCCGCTGCGGGAGGCGCTGCAGCGCATCGAGCCCGAGGGGGATGACACGGTCCGGGTGTGGCTGCGCAAGGCCCCCTTCAACGACCTGCTGGAACTGCTGGCATCGCTGGAGAGGCGCTACGGAGTCCGGCCGATCTCGATTACGATGGAGCGCCATGAGCAGCCGGGGCGCGTGGATGCGCGGCTTGTGCTACAAGGCAGCGGTTAATCGCCTGATAATGATGTCCTGGCAAAATGCCACAGGTTCCTGTTGAACTGGATGGGGCGATTGGGTAGGGTTCTGCCGGAGGCACGACCCGCGGTGGAACGGGCCGGAGTTGCCACGGAAGGGCAAGGGACAGAGGAGCCGTTTCCGGCTTCTGTCCAGCAATGTATACAGGGAGAGTGTGATGTCTGGTTCGTTCCGTACCGCGGTTGCCGGTTGTTTCCTTCTGCTCGTCGGCTGCTCGGAGCCGCAGCATCCGGAAGTCGTCGTCTACACCTCGGTGGATCAGATCTTCTCGGAGCCGCTTCTCGCGCGGTTCGAGGAGGAGACGGGGATCGAGGTCAAGGCGGTCTACGATGCGGAGGCGCAGAAGACCGTCGGTCTCGAAAAGCGTCTGCTCGCCGAACGGGAACGGCCCCGGGCGGATGTCTTCTGGAACTCGGAGTTCCTGCGCACCCTGCGGCTGGCCGAATCCGGCCTCTTCACACCCTACGCCTCGCCCGAGGCGGCGGATATTCCCCTGCAGTTCCGCTCTCCCGATGGTCTCTGGACCGGCTTCGGTGTACGTGCGCGGGTTTTCGTAGTCAACACCGACCAGGTTTCCGACCCGGAGACACCGCGCAGCCTCAAGGCGCTGACAACCCCCGAATGGCGGGATCGCGCCTGCATCGCCAAGCCCTATTTCGGGACCACATCGACCCACTTCTCCGCGCTCTATGGGCAACTCGGTGCTGAGGAGTTCGCCGATTTCCTCACCTCGCTGCGAGGCAACGGGGTGCGCCTGCTCGCCGGAAACTCCACGGTGCGTGACGCGGTGGTCAAGGGCGATTGCGCCTTCGGCCTGACGGACACTGATGATGTCAATGTGGCCCTGCAGAACGGCGAGCCGGTGCGCATGGTCTTCCCCGACCAGGCGGGGGAGGGCGCCTTCGCCGTCTTCCACACGGTGGGCTTGGTGAAGAACGGGCCCCATTCCGACGCGGCCCGGCGGCTCATCGACTATCTCGTCAGCATGAACAACGAGCAGGCGTTGATTGACTCCGGGGCGGTCCAGCTTTCCGTGCGTGACGGCGAGGAGGGACAGCCGCGGCTCTGGACCCATACCACCGCCCTGCTGGAGTCCCTTGAGCCGAGTGCCGATCTGGTCCGGGAATATCTGGACCTCTGAGCACCAGGGGGGCCGGAAACCAGGTTACGGACGTGGTTCGCAGCATGGGCATTCGGCCCGCTCTGGCCGGCACGACGCTCGACAGCCGCAAGGTGCTGCCGCTGCTGGCCCTGTGTATCTCCCTGCCGGCGTGCATTCCATACATCGGGTTTCTTCTGGACGGGAGTGCGGCCGGGGTCTCCGGTCCGGGCTGGCAGCCGCGGCTTCTGGAGGCGCTTCTCTCAAGCAGCCTCCTGGCCGTCACCGGCGCCGTTGCGGCAACACTGGCGGCCGCATCAGCCCTTCCGCTTCTGCTTCAGCCGCGCGGTCGCCGGATCCTGGCCTTTTCACTGGCCCTGGTCTTCTGCCTCTCCCCCGTCCTGCTTTTGCAGGGATTCCGGCTCCTTCCCGGCTTCGATGTGCTGCCACCGTTCCATGCGGCCGTGCTCGTCCTGACATGGAAGATGGTGCCGGTGGCCATGGCCATGCTGCTGCTGGGTGTCCTGGCCCTCGGGCGGAGCGAACTGGAGGCCGGGTTGCTCTCGGCGCCGGTTGGCACCCTGGTGCGTCGACTGGTCATACCCAGGCTGTGGCCCTCCGTGCTGGCCTCGCTGATGGTCTGTTTCGTGCTGATTTTCATGGACGGTGAGCTTCCCGGCCTGGTGGGCTATCGCAATCTGCCGGAAGAGATCCTTGCACGCATCACGATCGCCGGTACCGGTTCCGAGTCCTGGCTTCTGTCCCTCCCCTTTTACCTGGTGGCGCTGTTGGGTGCGTCGGCTCTGATGCAGTTCGCTGATGGCCTGCGGGTGGACTCATCCTGGCGCCGCGCCGATCTGACGGTCTGGCGGGAGCTTGCACAGGGCTTGCCGGGCACGACGCTGCACGGATTGGGTCTGGCCGTGCTGTTCCTCCTGCCGGTGCTGCTCCTCACTGTCTCGGTCCTGTGGGGACTGCCGCGCCTGGATCTCCTATCGGGAGAGATCCGGGCCGTATTCAACTCGGTAGCCTACGGGATCCTCGCGGCGCTGCTGGCTGCCTGCGCAGGCTATCTCGTCGCGGAGGGCCTGAGCCTGATGCGGGGTCGAGTGCCGCGTGCCGTGGTTGTGCTGTTGCTGTGCGGGCAGTGGCTTACGCCCGGTTATGTCCTCGGGGCGGGGATGGCGGAGCTTGCCATCCCCTCCGCGCCCCTGCTGGATGGTGACCGCCTGCTGGTGGTTACTCATGCGCTGCGGGTTCTGCCCCTCGCCGTCCTCGCTTTTCTCGGTTTCCACTGGATGAACCGGCGCGACGACCCGGCCGTCGAACTGGCCGGCATCGTCTGGTGGCGGGTGTTTCTGCGCCTGCGCCTGCCGGTGGAGTGGCCGGCGTGGCTCCTGGTGATCGGGGTGCTGGCGGCGCTGCTGCTCTCGGAGCTTTCGAGCACCCTGCTGGTCGTGGCACCCGGGACGGAGACGGCGGTGCTGCGCATCTACAACCTGATGCACTATGGCGCCGGGGAACGGGTGAGCCTGCTGGCACTGCTCGAAACCCTGGCCGTACTGGCAATTTTGGTCCTTTCCACCCGCTGGACCCGGAGTCTGTTCCGATGAGCGTGGAAGTGAGAGGGCTGCGGCGCAGGGTGGGGGAGGGCTTTGAGCTCGACGTCCCAATCCTCGATTTCTGCCAGGGCAGTGCAGTCCTGGTCCTGGGCCCCTCCGGCAGTGGTAAATCCTCCTTCCTGCGCCTGCTTGCCGGCCTGGACCGGCCGGATGAGGGTGTCATCCGCATTGGCGGTGAGAAGGTGAGCGGCGCCGGGGTGTGGACTCCTCCTCACGAGCGTGGCGTGGCCATGCTGGCCCAGGATTTCGGCCTCTGGCCGCATCTCGGTGCTGCCCAGCACCTGGCGTTCGTGCGCAGCCGCGGGCGTTCGATAGCCTACGGTCCAGAGGAGTGCGAACTGCTCGAGCAGGTGGGATTGACGGGCAAGTCCACTGCCCGGCCGGCACGGCTCTCCGGCGGCGAGCAGCAGCGCCTCGCCCTGGCGCGCGCGCTGGCTGTCCGGCCGCGCCTCCTGCTGCTCGACGAACCCTTCGCTAACGTGGATGTGGTGCTGGCCGGGCAGTTGCAGGAGCTGATCGAACGGCTGGGTCGGGAGCAGGGTTTCACCCTGGTTCAGGTGGCGCACTACGCCCGGGCGTCGGTCCATGCCGCCGACTCGGTGGTGATATTCCGGGGCGGACGGGTGGTGCAGGAGGCTGCTTGGGAGGTCATTGCCTCCGCACCGGCGGATCCCTGGACCCGGCGGGTGGTGGAGGCTTTCTCGTGAAGCAGTTGCTTGCGGTGGCCAGTTTCACGTGCGCAGCTGTGGCTGGCGCCGCTCCCGGCGTCTACACGACCTGGATGCCCTGGGAGGCGGACGCTGTCGTTACGGCCTGGGTTCTCAAGCGGTATGTGGCGCCGAATGCGCACTTCGTTGCGCAACCCAGGGGTTTCGAGCCCGTCCAGGGTGAAGCGGGTATCGACATGCCCGATTCACCCTACCGCCGCAGCGGCAGAAACACGGCGTTCGATGCGGCACTCCGGATTCACAACATCGATACGCCCTGCACCCGCAGGCTGCAACCCATGGTGCGGCTTCTCGAACTGGCGAAGTGGCGCAAATCGTCCATGCCTGCCGCGGAGGCCTTCGAAGCGGAACTGGTGCCGTTGTTGCCAGGGCGTCCGGGCGAGGAGCCGGACGCCGCCTTTGCATTCATCGATCGCTACTGCGTGCGGGAGGGAGGAGATTCGTGAGGCGCCTGTTCCTGTTTGCAGTGCTGTTTTTCTGGACCGTGACGGTGCAGGCGCGGGGGTGGCCCGAAGGACTGAGCTTCATCGGTCTGACCTCCGAAGGTTGGAGGCTCTACGCGGTGGGGCCGGGGGAGTCCGAGCCACGCGCGATTGCCACCTCGAGCGAACCCCATGACACCGCCTACCACCTCTCCGGCGGACGCATTGCCTTCATCGCGGCTGACGGTGCCCTGCGTGAGCTCGATCTGCATACCGGCGAAGAGCACACACTGCGGCAGCGCAGCGATCGCCTCGCCTGGACCCAGCCGGCCTACGATTCGGCCGGACGGCTCTTCGCAGTGGTTCTCAAGGAGGGCAACAGCGCCGACACCGATATCGTTCAACTCACCGGTACGACCGTAAAACAGGTCGTGCAACAGCGATCCGCCCAGTTCGAACCCGATATACAGGGGCGGGTGCTCCACTATTCCAATGTCCTCTGCACGGTAGGCTGTGGGCGCATCATCCAGGAGATCTGGCGCATGGATTTGCTTACGGGGCAGGCACGCCAGATCACCCTGATGAACGCCATCTCACGGGAGCCGGCCGCCTCGCCCGATGGAGTGTGGCTCTACTTCGTCTCCGATCGGAACGGCCATTACCACATCTGGCGACTCGCAATCCCGGACGGCAAGCCTGAACCGGTGACCCGGGGCAATTTCACCGATCTCAGTCCCGCCCTTGATGGTGCGGGACGCCTTTGGTTTATTCGCCGCACCCCGCAGGGGGTACGCCTCATGGTCCGCGAAGCGGACGGTACCATGCTCGCCAAGCCCTTGCCCGTCGGCATTAGCGACGTGCGGGCCCTGGAGATTGCCAGATGAACCGCCCCAGCCACTGCCGGCCGGAATCCGGACGGCCGCCAACCGACACGACGCCCGGTCAGTGGCGCCATGCAGCATCACGATCCACACGTGGGCGTGCGGCAAGCGCCGGACGAAGGTTTCTCTTCTGCATTCTGCTTCTCCTGCCGTTCGGGATGCTCCAGGCGGAACCCTATATCGGACTGTCCAGCGACGGATGGAACGAATTCTCACCGGCGAGAGGCGAGATCTATTCCATCCCCTTCACCCTGAAAGAGCCTGCACGGGTCGAAATCGCCATCACTGGGCCCGATCGCCAGATCGTCCGCACCCTGGATTCGCAGGCGGTGCTGGAGCCCGGCACCCACGAACTGGTCTGGGACGGCCGCGATGACAACGGTGAACTGGTACCGGACGAGGCATGGGTGCCGGTGGCCAAGGCAACCGGCGCCGCAGGCGGGGCGCGCATCGATCCGTGGGCGTACAGCGGGGGTGAAATCCTGGAGGATCTGGCCACCCGGATCGGCCCCCAGGGTGCCATCTCCTATCGCCTGCCGGTGCCTGCCCGCGTGCTGATCCGGGTGGGTATCGAGGGTGGGCCCATGCTGGCGACCCTTGCCGACTGGGTTCCCCATGCCGCCGGTCGAAACATCCAGCATTGGAACGGGTTCGATGCCGACGGCGTGGCGGACCTGCGCGGTGAGCCTGGTCTCTCCCTGCTGGTCACGGCCTTTGCGCTGCCGGACCATGCCATTCTCACCTTCGGCAACGGCGCAACGGACTACCCGGGCTGGCAGGAAGCGCGCGGCTTCGAACCCCGGACGACTGCACCCGATGCGATGGTGCTGGAGCGGGATGGTCGGCGGATCTCGCCCCATCACTACTACGGACGCACGCTGGATCGCGATCCCCGGGTCCGGCTTGCGCTCGGTGGCGAGGAGGTGAGCGGAGATGCGCCCATACCGACGGTTAGCGGCCGAACCGCCATCCGGGTCGACGTCCAGGAGGAGGACCGCTGGCTGCTGGACGAGAGTCTCTACGAGGTGGCCTTCTTTATCGATCACCGATTCGTGTCGGAAGAGGAGCAGGGATACCTGCCGCTGTCCTGGCTGTGGGATGCCGCCACGCTGGACCCGGGCCCCCACCTGCTGACTGTGAACGTCTCCGGGTTCCGGGGACAGGTGGGGGTGAAGACCGTCCGGTTCGAAGTCCCGGCAGGAAAGGCGAGCACTACGAATCTGTCCCAGGGAGGGGAGAGCGATGGGGAGGAGTAAATCGCCGCGTGTCGGCGCACTGATCGGGTTGCTGCTGGCCATTGTCCTGTTGTGGCCGTTGGCTCAGGCACGGGGCGAGGACGGGGATGAAGAGCACACACCGGAGGCAGCGCAGCGTCAGGACTGGCTCGCACCCGTGATTACGGCGCACTACCCGGAGGCGGGACTGGTCACGCCAGATGCACTGACGCCTTTCCGTTTCTTCGTCTACGATCCCGCTCCCCGCTGGGAGGACGGACGCTGGGTACAGCGCAGCGGTCTCGATCCGGATAGCCTGCGTGTCGCGGTCAACGGGGTCGATCGGTCGGGCCAGGTGACGTTCTATCGCAACGCCCGTTGCGCACCATCCTGGCTCGAGGCCGTCTGGCGCCTGCTTCTGGCGCCGGAGACGCCAAAGGATGCCGCATGCCAACTCGTGCTTCCCTTCGGCGGGCTGGTGGACTGGCGCACCATGGAGCCGGTGACGAGGGGCGTCATCGATCTCGATCCGACGGTCCCGGTGCCATTGCCCCAGGGCGATGTGGAGGTGGTCGTCACCATCTCGGATCTGGAGGGAAACCCGGCGCGGGCCGTGCACCGGATCTTCGTCGACTCCAGCGGCCCCGGCATCGGATCCCTTTCGCCGCCTGACGGGGGTGTCGTGCGAGGCGAGGACACCCCCGTGATTCTCTCCCTGACCGATGCGGGCATCGGTGTCGCGGCCGATACCCTGCGGGTGTGGCTGAACGGCGAGGAGGGGACCGAACGGGCCACGCTGACCGGTGAACGCCTGGTCCTGTCTCCGGCCCCGGTCTGGGACGAAGGCCCGCTGTCGGTCACGATCGAGGTGGAGGACGCCATCGGCAACCGGAGCCGGGCCGACTTTTCCTACACGGTGGATGTGAATGTCCTGAGCGCTTCACCCCGCGCCATCCCCGGAAGCGGCCCGGCGCCGTTGACGGTACGCTTCACTCCGGTCTTCACCACCGATACGGCCATCGAACGCTTCGAGTGGGACCTGGACGGCGACGGCAACTATGATCGCAGCGAAACCATCGGCCGCGATCAGGTCTACACCTACCGACTCCCCGGCGCTTACGAGGCGAAGCTGCGGGTGACCGACAGCCGCGGCGAGCAGGTGGTGGGAACCGTGACGGTCGATGTGGAGAACGCCCCGCCGGAGGTGTCCGCGGTAGCCACCCCCTCCAATGGCCCGGCTCCGCTGGTGGTGACATTCACCGCGATGGCGAGCGACAACGAGGGTATCGCCGGCTACGAATGGGACTTCGATGGCGACGGGGTCTACGATCTCCAGTCCACCGATGCTACCGCCACCCATCCCTATGAACAGCCCGGCACCTACACGGTGGGGCTGCGAGTCACCGATACCCAGGGTGCTGTCACCGAGCGCGTGTTGCCGACCCTGGAGGTGCGTGCCGGCGAGCCCGGCAGCCCCTCGGTGAGTCTCACCGCCACGCCTGCGGCGGGCAAGGCGCCGCTGAATGTGAGCTTCGCCGCGACGGCCAGTGACCCGGATGCCGGGATCACCGGGTTCGCCTGGGATTTCGATGGAGACGGTACCTACGATACGACGGGCGCGGCGGATGCCGCCAGCCACACCTATCAGAATGTGAGCACCTTCTACCCCAGGGTGCGCGCCACCTCCGCCGACGGAGGGACCGCCGAGGCGGTGGTCGAGGTGGAGGTCCATCCCGATCTCTCGCTCAGCCTCTCCACCGATACGTTCGATCCCGAGACCGGGGGCAGCGTCGAGGTGAGAACCGAACTCGGCGGGGCGATGGAAATGAGTCTCGTCATCGAGAATCGGGCAGGGCGGCCGGTGCGGACACTGGTCCCCTGGGGACGGCGCGAGAGCGGCAGCTATACCGACACCTGGGATTCCCTGGATGACCAGGGGCAACCGGTAGCCGAGGGGGACTACTACGCGGTGCTGCTGTATCGGATTGACGGCCGGGAGAGACGGCTCGATCTCCGTGAGAGCAGCGGTGGCAGCCAGTTCAACCCCTCGCGCTCGCGCCTGCCGTCGCGGTTCTCGCCCCTGGCGGGCGATCCGCTCGAAGTGACGATCAGTCTCAACCGGGCCGCTGAGGTGACCGCCTTCGTGGGCCGCTACCGGGTGAACACGCGGCTGGTGACCCTGCTGGAGCGGCGGCCGCTGGGCCGGGGGACGCACATCATCGTGTGGAACGGCGAGGACGGCGACGGCAAGCTGTTCCACCCCCCGGCGGGCGACTCCTTCCTGTTCGGCCTGTTCGGCTTCACCCTGGCGGACAACGCCGTCTATGTACGCAGCGGCGCCCATGTCACCGGTCTGAGCGCCGAGCCCTCCATCTTCAATCCGCAGGAGAGCGGCGCCAACGCAATCCATTTTTCGCTGAGCAAGCCGGCGGATGCTGAACTGACCGTCACCGACGTCCGGACCGGGCGCCTGGTGGCCCGGCGGCATTTCCCGGACCTTGTGTCCGGCGAGCAGACCGTGAGCTGGGATGGCCGCAGCGATGACGGGACCCATGTCGCTCCGGGGCGCTACCGCCTTGGCGTCACCGCCGTGGATGAGAGCGGTTTCCGCTCCGTCACCGTCTACGCCCTGCAACGGGTCTACTACTGAGGTCGCCGGACTTCCGGACAAAGGCAACGGCGGGACGAACCGCCGGCCACGAAACGAGCACAGGGAGAGAACACATGGAGCGTGGATTTCGCGCCCTCGCAGCGGGGTTGTTGCTGCTGCTGGCCGGTGGCGCCGCTGGCGAAGGGCTCACACCGGAGCGCTACGTCACCATCGAGGTGCTGGTGAGGGACATGACCGTACGGGACATGGAAGCCCGTCTCGGGCTTCTCAACTCGGGCGCCCAGGCCGAGGCGCGCGCCGAGGCCGACAGGGCCGCCGGCCAGATCGGCGAAATCTATGCTGAGTTCGGCACAACACCCCACGACCATGCCGGTTACGGCGCCGAGAACGCCGCGGCCATCAGCGCCTGGCTGGCCCAACATCCCGCCGATCAGCGCTATCTCGAAGAGCTAGACACGCGGTTCCAGGTGCTCTCCGAGCAGTTCAACGCCTTGATGGGAGGGAACTGACATGGAGCGTCGTCTCGAGCGGGCCCTGGCGACGGCCGGGCTGTCGCCGGCGGCCATCGGCTACGTCGAGGCGCACGGCACCGGAACCCCGCTCGGAGATCCGATCGAGGTCGAAGCCATTGGCAGGATCATGCAGAAGGTGCGTGGCCCGGACAATCCTGTATTGGTGGGGACCGTCAAGACGAACATTGGTCATCTTGAGGCGGCGGCGGGGATTGCGGGTGTGATCAAGGTGATTCAGTGTCTTCGGCATGGGGAGATCCCGGCGCATTTGCATCTGCGGACGCCGAGCCCGCACATTCCGTGGGATCGGTATCCGTTCCGGGTGCCGACGTCGCTGACGGCGTGGCCGGCCGGAGATGGGCCGCGGCGGGCGGGGGTGAGTTCGTTCGGGTTCAGCGGCACCAACGCGCACGTCATTCTGGAGGAGGCTCCGGCGGCGGCGCGGGAGGGCGGCGGGCGGGTTCCGGCTTTTCGGGTACTGGCGCTGTCGGCGCGGAGTGGGGAGGCGCTTGGCGAGTTGGCGGGGCGCCATGTGGAATTTCTTGAAGGGTCGACCGAGCGGCTGGCTGACATCTGCCACATGGCGGGTGCCGGGCGGGGTCATTTCGGGCACCGTCTGGCGGTTGTTGGGACGACGGGTCCGGAGATGGCGGCGGCGTTGCGCCGGCACCTGCGGGGGGAGGAGGTTCGTGCCGTGGCGGCGGGTGGCGGCGGGTCGGGGCGGCCGCGGATTGCGTTTCTGTTCACCGGCCAGGGATCGCAGTATGTCGGGATGGGTCGTGGGCTGTACGAGGAGGAGCCGGTTTTCCGCGCCGCCATGGACGCCTGCGACGCGATTCTGCGCGGCCGGCTCGACGAGCCGCTGGTGTCGCTGCTGTACGGGGCGGGGGCGAGCGAGGAGCGGTTGCAACAGACCGGCCATGCGCAGCCGGCGATCTTTGCGGTTGAATACGCGCTTTATGAGCTTTGGCGCAGTTGGGGCGTGAGGCCGGACGTGGTGGCCGGCCACAGCATCGGGGAGTTTGTGGCGGCGCATGTTGCCGGGGTGCTGGGTCTGGAGGATGCATTGCGGCTGGTGGCCGAGCGTGGGCGGCTGATGCAGGAGTTGCCGGCCGGCGGCGCGATGGCGGCGGTGTTTGCCCCCGAGGCGGAGGTTGCCTCGGCGGTTGCGTCGGGGTCTGCGGTTTCGGTTGCCGCCGTCAACACGCCGGAAGACGTGGTGATTGCCGGCCCGGCCGAGGCGATTGCCGATCTTTGCCGCGACTTCGAGGCGCGGGGGCATCGGACCCAGGAGCTGCGGGTCTCGCACGCCTTCCATTCGCCGTTGATGCGTCCGATGGTTGGGGCCTTCGCCGAGATTGCGGCGACGGTTTCCTATCGGCCGGCCCGGCTGCCGATGGTTTCGACGGTAAGCGGACGCAAGGCCGAGGGGGGCGATCTGGCCGGGGCGGCGTACTGGTCCGCTCAGATCGAGGCGCCGGTGCGCTTTGCGGCGGCGGCGACGACGTTGGCCGACGACGGGGTGACGGTGTTCCTGGAGATCGGGGCGGCACCGATCCTGACCGCCCTGGCGCGCCGCACGGTTGCAGCGGAGGGCCGCCACTTCCTGCCGTCGCTGACCAGGCCCGCCGCCGACGGCGGGGCCGACGACCAGCGGGCGCATGGACGCCTACGCCCCGCTGCTCATGAAGCACGGGCTGAAGGGGATGATCGGCAAGGGCCTGCGCACCGCCGAGGTCAAGCAGGCGATGGTCGACGAGACCGCGGTGTACTTCGCCGCCACCGGCGGAGCCGGCGCCCTGCTGGCCCAGCGCATCACCGGCAACGAGGTCATCGCCTGGCCCGAGCTCGGCGCCGAGGCAGTCGCTCGGCTCGAGGTCGTCGACTTCCCCGCCATCGTCGTCAACGACTGTCACGGCGGGGACCTCTACGAGGAGGGGCGCGCGAAGTACGCCAAAGACGTCTGACCCCGGGAGCCGCTTCGGCTGCCGCCGGGGGACGGCGCTCGCCGGCCTCTGACGCGACGCGGGGGGGCGGGGGCTGCGAGAGCAGCCCCCGCCCCCCCGCGTCGCCCAGCCCTGCAGTCCTGATCCGCTCAGCCCTCCCGCCGTGCCGGCCCCGCGGCTTCGGGACCGACCCAGGGAACGGTCGGGACCGACGCCGCGCGCGCCTCCGAGAGCCGCAGGGTGTGCGGCCGTACCACGACCGTGCCGGCGGCGAGGTCGCCGAGCCTCTGATGTCGTCGCGTGACCGCGATCGTGACCGCCCCGGCGACACAGGCGAAGGGGAGGAAGTCGACGACCCGCAGTGCGGTGCGCACGAAGGCTTTGGAGTAGCCGATGCGCCGGCCGCTCGTGTCCACGACGCGCAGGCCGAGAAGCCGCTTGCCGAGCGTCGTCCCGCCGCGGGCCTCGAAGAGCCAGAAGTAGACGAAGGCGGCGCCCGAGAAGGCCGCCCAGAGGGGGTCCGGCGCGGGCTCCTTGCCGACCTCGGCAAACCGGGCGTCCGCGACCAGCAGGAGGAACACGGCCAGCGCGACGAGGAGGAAGACGCCGCTCAAGATGAGGAAGTCGAGGAGCAGCGCGAGCGCGCGGATGCCGACGCCTTCGCACACGCGGAGGCGGTCGCGGTCGCTCTCGCGGAAGGAGCTCGCGCCGTCGTGAGGGTCGGCGCAGCACTCGGGGCAGCGCGGCGCGTGCACGCTCACGCGCCGGCCGCAGCGGCGACACTCGATGTGGCTCCGGTCCACGCCCACTCCCCCGTAGCTCCGTCCGCGGGCGCAGGCGATTCTACATCGCCGCGACGGTCGAGAGGGACGGGACCGGATGCGCAGGGCGCGAGAGCGTCGGCGCGGGCGATGGGGGTCACGGCAAGGGATCCGGTGTCTTCGCGCACGGACGGGCTTAGCCCTCGGGAGCCGTTGCCCGACCGCACGCGGGACACGGGGTGTGCCGGCGGGGGCATAGTAGAATCCGCACGTGGAGGCGTCTTCGTGATCGGCTGGGTCTTCGGCCTCGCCCGCATGCTGGGGCTGGGCGCCGCTGCCGGCACGCGGCCCTGGCTCACGCTGGCCCTCGTCGGGCTGATGTCCGAACTCAGGTGGGGCGTGCCGCTCAACGGCACCTTCGACTGGGTCGGGAGCCGCTGGACGATCCTCGCCCTCGTCTTCCTGTCGATCCTCGAGGCGGCCTTCGACAAGATCGCCCGGGCCGACCTCGTCCAGGACCGCCTCGCCTTCCCTCTGCGTCTGGCGGCCGGCGCCGTCGCGGGCGCGGCGACCATCGACGCCGGCTGGCCCGGCCTCGTAGCCGGGCTCGCCGTCGGCGGGTTCGCCGCCTGGCTGGCGCAGCACGTCAAGCACGTACGTCGCCCGCGCGCCACGCGCAGCGAGGCGACGATCCCGCTGCTCAGCCTGATCGAAGATCTGTACGCCTTCATCGGTACCGTCGGCACTCTCCTCTGGAGCCCCGTCGGTTACGCGGTCGTGGGCTGGCCCATAGCCCTCTGGGTCGAGTTGCGGCGGCGGCGCACGGCCAAGTACGCGGCGCTCCGCCGCCGGCGCGACGAGCCGGCATCGGCGAGGGCGGGCGGCTCTCCGCCCGACTCGGCGCCGCGCGGCCCGTGGCCGCCGGCCGACGTCGCGCCGCGCAGCCCAGGGCCTCCGGCGGACGCCGCGCCACACGGGTCGCCATCACCGCCGGGGCGTGCTCCGTACGGCTTCGGGCCTGAGGGCGCGCCGCCGGACTCCTGGTGGGAGGAGCCGCAGTGACCCCGCGCGGCGGCAGCCCCGGCGAGGCCCGGCGGCGCATGGTCGAGGAGCAGATCGCGGGTCGCGGGCTGCACGACGAGTCGGTGCTCGCCGCGCTGCGGGCCGTCCCCCGGCACAGTTTCGTCCCGCCGGGGATGGAGGGCGAGGCCTACCTCGACGGCCCTCTGCCGATCGGTTTCGGGCAGACCATCTCGCAGCCCTACATGGTCGCCCTCATGACGGCGCTCCTCGAGGCCGACGCCCGCAGCCGTGTCCTCGAGGTCGGCGCCGGCTCGGGGTATCAGACCGCCGTGCTCGCCGAACTGGTCGACGAGGTCTGGGCGGTCGAGCGCATCCCGCAGCTCGCCGAGGTCGCTCGCCGGCGCCTGGGCGAGCTCGGCTACGACAACGTCCACGTCGCCGTCGGCGACGGGACCCTGGGATGGCCTGCGCACGCGCCGTACGACGGCATCCTCGTCGCCGCCGCGGCCGCGGACGTCCCCGCGGCGCTTCTCGACCAGCTCACCCACGGCGGGCGTCTCGTGATCCCGCTCGGCCCGCCGCACCGCGACCAGGTGCTCACGGTCTATCGCCGGGGGCGCGAAGACTTCGCCGTCGAGCGTCACACACCGTGCCGCTTCGTCCCCCTCATCGCCGGCGGCCTGCAGGAAGCCGCGGATGCGGCCGAGGACGAGATGACGGGTCTCGGCGCCGCCGCCGCGGCGCCGGGCGGCGCCGGCCAGAAGGCCGTGAAGGCGACGGTCACGGGCCGCGTCCAGGGCGTGTACTACCGCGCCTCGACGCAGCGCGAGGCGCGGCGTCTCGGCGTCGCCGGGTACGCGAAGAACCTGCGTGACGGCCGCGTCGAGGTATGGGCCCAGGGAGACGCCGCCGCGGTCGACGAGCTCGTCGCCTGGTGCCGCGGCGGCCCGCCGCGGGCCAAGGTCGCGCGGCTCGAGGCCGAGGACGTGGAGCCCGATACCGGCATGCGATCG
>ENA-OSEO01002200-OSEO01002200.1-sediment-metagenome-genome-assembly--contig:-NODE-2200-length-28990-cov-3.431882_pt1 | contig 28990 bp, 27 predicted proteins | sample MGYA00237883_ERZ534232 | MGnify/ENA metagenome assembly ERZ534232 | reverse complement strand
CCAGACACGTCTATGCCATCGCGCTGGACCTGGGCATGCCCACGGGCGTGCTCGCCAAGTTGGGGGCCTCGATCAGTGAACAGAACGCCTTGATGATCGCGATGCTGCTGGCGGACCGCGGCGGCATCAAGATCGGCCAGGATGACATCCCCAAGCTCTCGTCTTATCTCGTGCTGGGATGTACCCCTGTGGTACATGGTATGCCGCCCTATGGGCTGTTTGAGGTGCCCTCTGAAGTTGGGCGAATCCCCACGCATCGCACCGACATCGGGGCATTTCTGCTCGCCGAGGTGCTGGGATGTGACCATTGCATCTACATCAAAGACGAGGCCGGACTGTACACGGCCGATCCCAAAAAAGAGCCAACCGCCCAACTCATTCCGGAGATCGAACTGGGTGAACTCTTGGCGCTGGACCTCAATGACCTGATTCTCGAGCGGAGCACGCTGCTCGCCATGCAGCACGCGACCTGCGTGAAGACGCTCTATATCGTCAACGGTCTTGTGCCAGGCAACATCACGAAAGCTCTGAACGGAGAAAACGCCGGGACGATCATCTACAAGAAATGACCGGCGCGTTGCGACAACACGAAAGGCATAGCCAGACTAGCGGCTATGCCTTTCCGATTGACGATGGCGTATCGCGACATCGGTGCTGCCACACAGCGGGCACATCGGAGCAGACACATCCCGCTCGTGATGTTGGGGATGCCCCCGCCATTTGTGGCCGCACTGCCGGCAACGCAGGTTACCGGAGGCAAGCCGGTAATGCCCGCCATCGACGTGCAGAACCAGCCCGTTGATCAGCGCCTGAGCGACCTTATAGCGGGCAGCCCTGAGGATCCGCTGGAAGGTGGGGCGGGAAACCTCCATGCGTTCAGCCGCCTGGGATTGATCCAGCCCTTCGAGATCTTTGAGCCGAATTGCTTCCAGTTCTTCCCAAAACAACCCCACCTCTTCAGCGTGACCCGCATGACCCCCGCGTTCTCCGGCAGGCCGAAAATGATCGCACTCCGGGATGTGATCCACCATGCGCCATTTGTGAGGTCGTGGCATTGTGCCCCCTCAATGATGCCGGCGGTGATGGCTACCCTCGCGACTGCCTCTGTTCTCGTGGGTTCTTTCAAGGTAGACAAGCTCGGCACCGATACTCTCGGCGATCTGTTCGATCTCTTTGCGCCGTACGCGAGGTTTGAAAATCTTCAGGTCGGTTCCGGCTACACCAATGACGGCGTACCGGGGGCGGCCCGTTCCATCTGATGCACGGTTGCGCTCTCTGACAAATATCTTGGCCATGTGTCTCATCTCCTTCTCTTTCTTTCGCAGGATCGATAATTATGAGCATATGCTCATAATTATTATATCGTAGATCTCACTCCCTGTCAAGGCCCACTTGCTAGAGAACAGCAACGCAATTGCTTGACAACAACGCAATTTATGCTATAATGGTTATAGAACATTTATTCTATTGACCGGACCGTCCAGACGCATCACAAGAGGAAGGTACTCATGGCCCTTTCTGAACGTCAAAAACACATTCTCAAGTTCATCAGTCAGTTCAGCGCAGAGAACGGCTACCCACCAACAATCCGGGAAATCGGCAAAGCGGTGAATATCCCTTCGACATCGGTTGTCAACTACAACCTCAATGTCCTGGAACGGGAAGGATACCTGAACCGCAGCCCCGATGTCTCGCGTGGCATCACGCTCGTGGGCGATCAATTCGTCAACGTGCCGATCGTCGGAACCATCGCCGCCGGCTCCCCCATTCCGCTGCCTGACGGTGATTTTTCGCCCTTCGACTACGACATGCTGACACTGCCCAATGACCTGATCAAGGCTGCTGATGACGTGTTTGCTCTTTACGTCAGAGGCGACTCGATGATCGATGCGTTGGTCAACGATGGGGACGTCGTCATCATGAAGCACCAACGAGAAGCGCGGAATGGGGACATGGTCGCTGCACGGCTCAAGATCGAAGACGAGACAACACTCAAGTATTTCTTCCTGGAAGGCAACCGGGTACGTCTGCAACCAGCAAATCCAACCATGAACCCCATCTACGTTCACGCTAGCAATGTCGAAATCCAGGGCAAGATCGTGATGGTCATCCGCCAATTCGCCTGAGGTTCCGCCAACCTTAAAATCCTTGCTAATATCATATCTGCCTCTTGACACAGAACAAGTGTTCTAGTATAATAGAGTCATTAGAACACTTGTTCTTGTTGTATCCACCGAGTGACGAGGAGACAGCGCATGATAACGGGAAGGCAGCAGCAAATCTACGAAGTCATCAGGGCTTTTCGCAAACAGCACGGGATGTCCCCCACCTACGAAGAGATCCGCAACAGCTTGGGTCTGAGCTCCAAAGACATGGTCAGCCGGGAGATCCAGGCCCTGGAAAGTGCCCAACTCATCACGCGTAAACCGAAAATCGCTCGCGGGCTGAGAGTGATTGAGGATCAACAGACCGCGCCGCACCGGCCCCAAACAGTCTCCGTGCCGGTTCTGAGCCGGATCGCTGCAGGCCGCAATTTCCGCCTTCCGGACAACGATTCCCCTCCGTTCGGCTACGACGAAACGATCACTGTTACCGCCGATATTGCCGGGCACACCGAAAACCTGTTTGCACTGGAAGTCGAAGGGCACTCGATGATCGACGCCCTCGTCGCGGATGGTGATGTCGTACTCGTCGAACCGCTGCGGATGGCCGAAAACGGCGATATGGTTGCCGTCTGGTTGCGAAACTCGGAGGAAATCACGCTCAAGTACTTCTATCAGGAAGGAAATCGCGTCCGCCTGCAACCGGCCAATCAAACCATGGAACCGTGGTATGTGGCCCCGGAAGATGTCGAAGTGGAAGGCCGGGTAATCGCAGTCATCCGCAGGTCTATCTAGACCGGCAGGGCTTTTTCGATCGAAAGCAATGGTGAGGAGATCAGGTTATGGCACAGACAAAGTATTCTCAAACTTGTCCACATCGCAGTGTATCCAAAGATGGGCGCGTCATTTGTACCATGATCCAGCTGGGAGATGACAACGAAGTATCTCCCAATCTCTGCCGCGAATGTCCGGCAAGAACGATTGCCTGTGATCATCTTCGATTCTCCCTCCAGAAAATCGCTTCACGCCCGATCACAGTGCGGTATGCGACGGGGAGGGTGGAAATTCTGGACGATCAACCGCCACGTATTGGGTTTCTGCGGGCCGCTTGTGAGGAGAAGGTCCTTCCCATCCATTCGCCCGTCGAATGTGCCCAGTGCAGAATGCACAGCGTGCCTGCTGCGCCATTCAGCCCGACTCCGGCAGCGACCCCGACATACGAAGGCAAGGTGATCCCCTTTCCTCGACGCATCGCTGCGGCGAGTTAGTTCATGTAGATGGGAGATAGCGTCATGAGCAACCAGCTTGACTTCCAGGCAGACCGGATCGAATACACACTGGCACAACACCGGCTCAGGGGGCGCGTCACCGGCGGTACCGTCACCCCCCGCACCATCCGTTTCAGCTTGGCCCCGGACCCGAGCGCCAAGCTCCGCCGCTTTCTCGAACTCTCCGAAGAACTGGCACTGGCACTCGGCGCGCCCTCCTGCCGTATCTTCCGGCAGAAGGACTGCCTGCAGGTCGAGGTGCCACGTGAGACGCGCGCAATCGTCTCGTTGCTGCCTCTCTGCGACCGCCTGCCCGACATGCCACCTTGTACGGCGGTCCTCGGACTCGAACACGATGGGCGCCCGTTGTTGCTCCATCTGCCCAGCCCCGACGTCTCGCACGTTCTCGTCGCAGGCAGCACCGGCTCCGGCAAAACCGAACTCACCCGGGGGATGCTCGCTTCGCTCGTCCGGTTCAATCGGCAGGCACAGCTTCAACTTCTGCTGATCGATCCCAAGAATCGCGGATTGGCTCCTTTCCAGAACGCCCCACACCTCTTACGGCCCATCGTCACCGATCCGGCAGAAGCTGTAGGCGCCTTATCCGCTCTGGTCGAGGAGATGATTCGCCGGGACCGTGAGGCGCGCGAGCTACCACGAATCGCCCTGTGTATCGACGAGTTGGCGGATCTGGTCCTGGTCGCCCCCAAAGAGATAACTAACCTGCTGACCCGTCTCGCGCAGCGCGGCCGGCAGGCCGGCATTCACATCATCGCCTGCACGCAGAAGCCCACAGCCGAGGTGGTAGGGACCCTGGTCAAAGCGAATTTCCCGGTCAGGCTCGTGGGTGCGGTCCCCTCACCGGAAGACGCCAAGGTCGCCACCGGTTTGGCGGGCACTGGCGCGGAGAAGCTGCTGGGGCGAGGCGATTTTCTGATCATCAGTCGTGGCCAGGTGATCCGGTTCCAAGCCGCTTTCGTGCCGGAAACGCAGATTGCCAGCCTGTGGGGGCATCGAACGGAAGAGAAGGCCGTTCGTCTCCAGCACGCTCTTACCGGTACGGATGGACTGATCGCGCTGCCCGCACGCGCCGCCAGCTATCTGCAGCGGGTGAAATAGTCCACCCGCTCTGAAACCTAAACTTTCACGGAGGTCACTCGCAATGTCTGCCGATGTATGGTTCAAGCGTGATATCGCCAATGCACTATTAGCAACTTATCAAGCCGCTCGCGCAACATCGTATGCCGTGGGCAGCAGCGATACCGCGCGAACAGCAGTGTTTCACGCCGGATATCGCTCCGCTATATCCACGATGGCGTTATTCTTCGGGATTTCGCCGGCCCTGGTCCTACCCGACGACCCGAGACCGGTACAAACCATTTCCGCTCAGATAGAAGGAGAACGAGAGCTATGAAGAATCTCTTGGCGGCTGTTCTGCTGGTATTCGGGCTTGGTCTGGCTGTGGTCATCGGCAGCCGGCTCCCGGTCAGTGCCATCACGGTAATCGTTGGTGTCGGTTGCGGTGTGTTGGCGTCCATTCCCACCAGTATACTCATCATCACCGTGACCAATCGGCGGGAGAGCCAACCCAGCCGGTCATTTCCGGCGACGCAGACCTATCCGCCCGTGGTCGTGGTCAATTCGCCGCCGAATCATCTGCCTGGTAATCAAGGCTGGCCGGTACCGCAACCGTCCTGGAACATGTCGACGCCAGCGCCGCGCCAGTTCCATTTGATCGGACAAGAGAACGATACGGCAGAAAGCAATTACTACCCCAACTTCTAAATCGACGTACACCAGCGCGATCGATGTTTGGATCGAAACTTATCTCGACACGAAAGAGGGCAAGATAGCATGAAGGTCAAAAAACCACACGAACAGATCATGATCGTCAAGAAACGTTTTGGATATTTCCCGCAGACGTTCCTCTGGCACGGCAAGACCTACGAGGTCATCGCTACGGAAAAATGCCAGACAGAGGTGAAACGCGGTCCGTTGAATCGTGTAGAGCGACATTGTTTTCGCGTGAATTGCGTGGAAGGGACGTTCGAGTTGTTCCAGGACATCCTGAGCAACACCTGGCACGTCAAGCAGTTTCGAGCGTGCAAGACACGTCCCAGAGCAGCGTGAAGACAGTCGCTGCAGAACGTAAGCCACCATCGCATTATATGAGGGAGTAAGGGCATGATGAAGCAAGGTTTGTTGTGGTTCGACAATGAGCCCAAACGGAGTCTGCAGGAAAAAATCGCCCGAGCGACTGAAAGGTACGTACAGAAATACGGGCAGCAACCCAATATATGTTATGTAAATCCACAAACGTTAACAGGGCACGCCAGTGAAAAGGTTTTGGCGCCGATACGGATAGTAGCAGCCCCCAACATATTGCTCCATCATTTCTGGGTAGGTGTTTCACGCCCCGACAATGGAGTTGGGCGAGAGCGGGCAGCCTAGGGGAGAGGTGTTCGCAATACAGATCAGGAGCGCCGCAGATCTGCGGCGCTCTTGGTCGTTCTCGCCCAGTTTCTGCCGGCGCGCTCCGAATTACGTCCGCACCTGTCCAGCGCATGCCTCCGCAATCAACAGATCAAGTGCTAGCGTATCACTGATCTTGCCGGTCTTGATAGCGGCATCATACTCGGCCAGAGAGTTGTAAATGGCACATAACTGCTCGAAGGACACAGCCCGCGCCTGATCCAGACATTTTTTGACGACGAACTCATGCATCCGAAGCTGGCGGGCGGTTTCCGTCGTGCTGAACCCCAGCGTACTCAATTCCTTCGTCTGGATCATGATGCGGAATTGGCGCACAATCATCGTCAACAGATACAGTGGTGCTTTCCCCTCATCCAACATCTGGTGCAGCAGAACGGTGGCCCGCCGGACATCGCGTTTGCCCAGCGCATCAACCATTTCGAAGATGTCCGCCTCACGTACGTACGAGACCAACTGCCGGACATCCGCTCCGGATATTGCGCCCCGACCGTTGACATAGGCACTGAGTTTCTCCAATTCCTGGTCCATCAAACGTAGATCGTAGCCCACATAGGTAGCGAGCACCTGGACCGCATCGACCGTGAGTTCCAGCCCTTTGCCCTGTGCCCTATCCTTGATCCACCGCGCCAGTTGACCCGGACCATCCCTTCCATACGCGGAAAACGGACGGAACTCCTGGATCCTTCCCTTGTCATGATCCTCTCGTGCCAGCGAGCGCAAGGGATGTTTGGCGGCGAGCAATTCACTCTCGACAAACACCAGCACCGTGGTGTCCGGCAAACGTTGGAGATAGTCCTCCAGCTCATGGAGAAAAGAGGCGTGAGGCGAATTCACATCGTCTTGAAGCGCATCTTCCGCTTCAGCGCCCTTCTTGCCACCTTTCCCGCGTTTCTTTCCGCTTTGCAGCTGGACCAACAAATCGTTAACGATCACCAATCTGTTGTCGCCCAGGAACGGCACCGTGTTGCACGCCTGAACAATCTCCCGCAATGTGATCCGACGACCATCGAGGACGGTCGTGTTGACATCCAGCATAGTGGGATCGCCGAGTTTCTGTTTCAAATTTGCCAGGAACTCAGTCCGCCGGAATTCGTCCTCACCATGAAGAATCCAAAACACCGCTACCCCTCGCCGATTCTGACGTGGTGCACAACGAGACCGCCACGTTCCTGCCGCGTCACGCTTTCGATATATGCGCCGGATACATCCGGTGTCGTAGTTATCTTACTCTGCACCCATCCCCCCAGAGGCTGTGCCACCAGCACGGCTCCGGTCGCTACCAGAAGCGCCTGTGGCAGTCTGTCCCATTTCGACCGGGCACGGCCCAACATCACCCCAAAGGTTGAAAGGCCAGCCAGAACACCCGCAAGAGCGATGTTCGTGCCGCACCGTGGGTGAACGGCCAGATCTACTTCCCCATTTTGCAGGCGAACCAGCGCTTCACTCGCAGCCGCAGCCAGTGCCTCAGTATCAACCTGCCCGTAGATGAAAAACCCGCTTAACGAACTGCGTCCCATCAACCGGAGAGTCCGTTGATGCTGAGACAGGACGTGCATGGTGGCGTGCTCGAGCGCGTGGTTGCGGCGCACTCTGACGACCGGCGGAACATCCAAGATACTCATAACATCCTCCCAATTCAGATGTGCATTCCCGACCTCGGCAGATGCCCCGACAAGCGACAGCGTTACCGAAATCTACCGACGTCTCCCCTCTATCCTTTATTCTGTATCAACGGCAAGAGAAAGCTGAAACAGCTCCCCGAGTTGGGCTCACTCTTGACCCAGACCCGTCCATCATGCTTTTCAATGATCGACTTGACGATAGAAAGGCCTAATCCTGTTCCACCAATGCCCGCGGTCTCCGCGCTTTGTACGCGATAGAACTTATCAAAAATAAAGGGCTGTTCGGAGAGCGGTATGCCGATACCATTGTCTTCTACAGACACGATGGCGAACGTACCATCCACAGCTGAAGTGACCGAAATCTCCCCCCCATCGGGGGTATACTTGATCGCGTTGCCAATCAAATTGCTCAAGACCTGCTCCAACCTAGGCCGACTCCCCTGCACCATAAGCGGCTCTAAGCCGATTTCCATAGTCAGAATTTGTCCCTTCGTCTCAGCATGATGTTGGAGCCGTTCCACCACCGAGATAATGACGTCAGTGAGATCACAGGGCTCGGTTCCCCAATCCATCCCCGCTTCGATCCGGCCGATATCCAGCAAGTCATCGATCAGTTCTGCAATATCCTGGATGCCGCGATTGATCTTTTTCAAGAAGGCCTGCTGCTGTTCATTCAGCCCACCGACCGCGGGCAGCAGATCGACAAACCCCTGGATCGTCGTAAGCGGTGAGCGCAGATCGTGAGACACGGCTGAAACAAAATCCGATTTCATCTGATCGAGCTGCTTCAGGTTGGAGATATCTTTCATCACGACAACCCGACCGATGCCGGCAAGGGGAGAAAGGGTGGCGAGAAGCGTCCGGTCATCCCCCAGGCTGATCTCGGCATAGTTGCCGTTGGCACGTGCCAGAGCCTGCCGATACAGCCCGACGAGGTCCTGGTTTTTGATGATATCGGGCAGAAGACGCCCTTCCGCCGGATCGGCTACGACACCAAATCCCCGGCGAGCGGACTCATTTATCAGCACGATTCTGTCCTGCTCATCGGTCACGATAACCATATCCTCTGTCCCGGCAAGGATCGCCTCCAACGTGCGGCGCTCGTTCTCAACCTGCCCAAACAGGCGCGCATTCTCGATAGCGACGGCTGCATAATCGGACAACAGTGACAAAAGGAACAGATCGTTTCTCGTAAAGTCTTCAGCCGAGATCCGATTGTCGACGGTCAGAACGCCAATCACCCGCTCTTTGGCCTTCAATGGAACATACAGAATCGAATTGACCAGGTAGGAGGTCTTGACTTTGTGCAGCCCACCCGCGCGGTTGATCACCATCGGCTCGCCAGTACGAATCACTTTACCCGCCAGGCTATCTTGCACTCTCAGCCGGAAATCACGAGCGTACCTTTCCTCAAGCCCTTGTGCAGCACGGACGAACAGCTCGTTGGTATCTTCGTCGAGCAGGAGCAGGCTTCCCTCTTCGGCCCCCGTGATATACACGGCTGCTTCCACAATTCGTCCCAATAGTCGATCCAGGTCCAGCACGGCGGTAACCGAGCGTCCAATGCCATACAGCGCGTTCAGCTCACTGACTCGACGTTCCAACTCCAGATTGGTGGTTCTCAAATCTTCGATCAAACGCTCTTTCTCGCGCCTCAAACGCGCTTCCGTCAATGCTCTCTCGACGACTCCAAGCAATTCTTCGGCATCTATCGGTTTGATCACGTAGTCCTTGACGCCCTTCCGGAAGACAGTCACTGCAAGCGCCTCGGAACCATGAGACGTCATCAGCACGATGGGAGCGACACGCCGTTCGGCCTGCAACACTTCCAACACACCCAGGCCACCAAGACGCGGCATTTCGAGGTCAAGTAGAATGAGATCGGGGTTTTCGGAGCGAATTTTGTCAAGACCTTCGATCCCATCTCTGGCCACTGCTGTTTGATAGCCCGCGGGCCCGAGGATGTATTCCGAAACCAGTGTGGATATTTCGCGATTGTCATCAATCACCAGGACTTTTTCTTGCGCCACAATTTGCCTCCTCGCGGGAATCGGGACTCCTGCGGGCAATGGCCAGGTCTCATACCGCGTCACGCCATTTCAGGTAACCGTCGTTGGCTCCCTTATGGACCGACATTCCATAGATTCTCATCTGCATGTCCGTCCGGCAAATCGCTCGTGAAGGGTCATGCTATAGCACCATACAAACACATCCTACATGAGACAACAATAAGTATATCACGATCCATTCGCGAAAACAACCGGTTCACGGTAACAGGGTGCAGCCAGGAATTTTGACGATAAGTGCAACGCCTTTGACACGACCAATGCGCTAGAGAGCACACCCGCCGTCACAGACTGGGTCAATCTCCGCACAGGCGGTGCGGGGGTCTGATGGCCTATTCCCCTCGGCCTCCGCGCAAACGGAACGCGTCCAAGATTGGCCCTGTCTTGACCAACACGAAGATATTCGTGTACCTGGCAGATCGTCTAAAGGGACCGCTTCCAGTTGGAACGTGTCCGATATTGCACAATCTTAACCTGTACGGACGGCCCAAGGGACTTCTGGCTCCGGATAACGATTGGTGCGCGGCAGCCTCCCTGAGATTTCGGGCGCATTCCCATGGCACACCAAATTCGTTTGGTTTGACAAAAGGATCGACTCACTGATATAGTTAACCTCAGTCAGAATCAGGCGCTGTCGCTTCATTTCATCCACTCTTGTTCAAAATAGGAGACGTTATGACCGCAAAGAGTTCCTCCACGCCGGACCGGCGCTCGTGGATTTCACGTCTGTGGGCCTTGTGGCTCATAATTGCGCTGGTTGCCGGGTATTTCATTTCCACACGACTCATACCAGTCCCTCAAGTAGGGCTTGTGCGTCTGGAAGGCGACATATACGACGAAATGGCCGATTATGTCGTAGAGCAATTGAACTACGCAAAGAATGACCCCGCGATCCGCGCCGTCGTGCTGAAAATCAACAGCCCAGGCGGGGGTGTCACCGCGAGCGAAAACCTGTATTACAGCATTTTGTCTTTCCGCGAGCAGAAACCGCTGATCGTGTCCATCGACACACTGGCAGCCAGCGGCGGATATTATGCTGCAAGCGCTGGGGACGTGCTATATGCAAAACCGTCATCCTCTATCGGTAACATCGGTGTGGTCTCGCTGTTACCATCGCCGAGCTTTGTGGACGAGGAGCTGATTACGACAGGGCCGTTCAAGCTCTTTGGGAGCACCAGGGCGAGCTACATCCGCGAGTTGGAAATCCTCAAACAGGGCTTTCTGGAAGCGGTCCTGGTGCAACGGCAAGACAAGCTGGCGGTAAACAAGGAAGAACTCGCCCGTGGTGAGCTCTACGTCGGCATTTTGGCGGTCGATATGGGCCTGATCGACAAACTGGGCACTCTCACTGATGCAGTCGAGGAGGCGGCACAGCTGGCGCGCATTGCAAACTACCAGGTGGTTGACATGAGCACCATTCCCGGGCTGGAACCACCCGAGCCACCGCTTTTCACCTTCAAAAACGAGGACTCGCCCAAACCCGAGAGCCGGCAGGATGCGGACATCAAGACACCACAACCCGGTTTGTACTACCGCTCCCTCAGCCGGGCGGAGGTGACTCTGTGAAAACAGTCAGAACGCTCATTATCCTGCTCATCGCCTTGAGTTTGCCAATCATCGCCAGAATTGCGTTCCACTACCGAGGATTATACTCCCCCACTCCGGTCGCCCGCCCGGCAATTGCCGATCTCAACATACCTGCTCCTCCCCAAGTTGTCGAGTTCGTCGACGCGTTTGAAACCACTGAGGCCGTCATCGTTTTCGATATGGCGCACGACAACCATTTTAAGGAAGAGGAGCTCACCGTGCTGCTTGGCCGGTTGGCTGCCCGTGGCGCCCAGCCTGAGTATCTGGTGTTGGGAGACTCTCTCGCCCGCAAACTTCGGCGCGCGCAGGGCTTTGTGATCATCTCACCCAGAACGACGTTTACGAACGATGAAATCCGCGAAATTCAGCATTTTGTGCAAACTGGCGGTAAACTACTGCTGATAACCGACCCCACGCGGTTCGAGGTCGTCTACAATCCGTTGGGTATGCCGTCCGACCGCAAGAGCGACGTCGCCGTCATGAACATGCTATCGGCGTCTTTCGGACTGGTTTTCGAGGATGACTTCATCTACAACATGACTCACAACTCCGGGACCTTCAGAGATGTGATCCTGACCGAATTCGCAGACACTCCGCTGACGCGGGGGCTGAAGGAAATTGTGTTCTTTGCCGCCCACTCCATCTCCACAAGCGGCAAACCGATCATCACCACCGACCAAGACACGCTGTCATCTCTGACGGAAAAACAGGGCGGACTGGTCGTCGCGGCACTCACCGCCGGTGACCACATCCTGGGCATTTCTGATCTGACGTTCCTGACAGAGCCTTACCGGTCGTTCGGGAACAACGATCAGCTGATTTCCAACATTGCCGAATTCCTGGTGAGCGGACGCAGGGATTACACGTTGGCGGACTTTCCGTATTTCTTCGGCGAGCGGGTGGATCTGAGATATTCCGGCCGGCAGGCAATCGGCGGCGATGTGTTGAGCCAGGCAGGGCTCATGCAGAGCAGTTTTGACGCGGTGGGCAAGAAGCTCCTGCCCAGAAAATCGGAGACCATCGACAACGACGTGCTGTTCATCGGGCTTTACAACGGGACCGATTACATACAGGACCTTCTGAGTGCGCGGCAGATCTCGATTACCCTGGAGACCGCTTCGGGCGACGTCGCAGCGGGGGAAGCGACACCAACTGCGACGAGCGCGGCGGCAACCACAGTCTCCAGCGATTACGCAGAGCCGAGTAAGACCGAACCGACAACCGATACATTGGATAGTCTGCAAGGCAAGCAGGAAGAATCGATCAAAGGCAAGATTGCAGTATCCGATCTTGGAGAGTTTGCAGCAGACAGCGTGACCCTGCTCAGTGTGGGCGAACAAGATGGGTACAAGACGATGGTTGTCCTGGCTGCCAGCGAGAGCGCCCTGGCCCAGGCACTGGACATTTTGTCGACGGGGGACCTGTCCCAATGTCTGACCGGCGCTCAATCCGCGCTTTGCCCATCCACCCCCAGCGTCTCGGCAGACTTGACCGACACGCTGGAAGACTTTTACCTGCCACCACCCGATTCGAGCATTCCGCTGACTTCAACGCTGGATTTCATCGAGCCGATCGAACCACCGTTGCTCCCAAACTGAGCCGGATCACGTAGAACGCAGCCTGGTAGTCATCTTCTACGAGTAGAGGCAAGATGCCATGAGTGCATGGTCCACTTGCCTCTACTTTTTCCGAAGCGGTTAATTGGGCACTTCCGGCAAGAACAAGTTCACATCATACTTGCCGCCCGCGTTCCAGTAGACCCAGCCCTGTGCCCCGAGAATTGCCGCCTCATCCGCTGCCACCCGCTGTGCGAACAGCCGCGAATGATCGTACTGAATGCCTTTCAGCGAATAGTGCTGGAGCCAGGGGCGTACTCGGGCATCGCTTCGTTTCAAGGCTTCGATCGTGCTGCGGTAAACGACCCCATAAGGATGGAGCGTGGGGTCCACATAACCGAGGTTGCCACTCTCGAAAGTACTCGGGTAGACCATCGGACACAAGTAGTCCACGTAGGGGCTGATGTCCTCGACACGCTGTCCGATGCCCATGTCGCTGCCTTCCTTCACCCAGACGGTCAGACCGAAAACATCCGCAGACGTGAATACGGCGTATGGGCGCAACTCTTGTTGCAGCTTCGCGGCAAAGCCACGAATGGCCGCAGTGCGCGTCTCGAGGGTGTTCTCCTCCTGATAAACGATCTCGTGCACGTCCCCATCGGAGGGGAAGCGGATGTAATCGAATTGGATCTCATCGAAACCCATCTCGGCAACCTCTTTGGCCAACGCGATGTTATAGTCCCATACCTCTTCACGAAATGGGTTGGCCCAGCCCAATTGTTCCCGATCCAACCACAGCTGACCAGCCCCATCGACGACAGCCAATTCGGGTTTGCCCCGCGCGAGGGGATCATCCTTGAAGACGACCATCCGCGCCACAGTGTAGATGCCCTTTTCCGCACACCACTGCAATAGCTCCTCGGGGCTCAGGTATCCCTGCCGATACGCGCCAATCGTGGAGGCCAGCGGCACCTCGCTATCGTAAGAGATGATCCCACGGTCGCTCTTGACGTCGACAACGATGCTGTTTAGTTCCGTCTGATCGACCAGATCGAGCAGGGTTTTCACCCGTTCCGGCAACGCCAGCAGACCGAAAGGGATGTAGATCCCCTTGGCCTTGAAGGGTTCGAGCGGGATTTCGAGGGTAGATTCCGAAATCTCCGGCACATACGTTTTGCGATACCCTGGGGCCTTGATCGTCAAGTCCGAGCCGGCAGCGCCCTCAGGCACTACAAACCCACCACCCGAAACCGCGAGGATGTCCCCACCATTGAAATAGATCAAGGCATCCTCAACCGGCAAACCGGAGGCCGCATCGTGGATGCGGCCCGGCAATCCCGGGTTTGCATACGCCTGCTGGAATCCGAAAACGAATGCATAGCTTCCACCCAAGAACAGTACCACCAACATCAGTCGCCCTACGGACCCACAGTCGCTTCTTCTGCCTTCACGTCTGCACAGGTATCCCAATAAACCCTCCGCGATTCTTCAGTCAGGGCAAAAATTGTAGCACACACCGGAGTCGGCTCAAAATACTCGCAGGCCGGCCGAACACGTGCGGGGGTGCGTTCGGAAATTTTCGAGCTGGCGAGCAATGAGCAGGTCGTGTTCGCAGCGTGATCTGCCAGGTTCACACGAATATCTGCGTGGCGTTCAAGACTGTGCCAATCTTGAACGCGTTCCGTTTGCGCAGAGGCCCACGGGAACGGACCGCCAGACCCCCGCATGGCCTGTGCGGAGATTCGCCCAGTCGTAGGCGTGAAGTCTGACTGCGCCAATCTCCGACGCTACCGTCGTTGTCCCGCGAGTGCGGTGTCTGGGCGGACCGTGTGCTGGTCTACACCGCAGTAGATTGGCACAGTCTGCTTCAGTAGGCGGGCTCTCCAGCGCATTGGTCGTGTCAAAGACGCTACAGTTGTCGCCCAAAAGCATGGCTGCACCCACGTTCGACACAAACTTGCACTGATCGAGGTTGTCATATAAAATAGGGGCAATGCCTGTTGGATCAGGGGAAACACCTCTGGGATTTCACACCACCAGGCCGCCGCGACGCGTTTTGGATTTCCGTTTTGGCTGTGCTATAATCTTCTTCCCTAGAAAGCCACCACTCACTCAGAAAATCGTGTACGACCGCATCACCAGGCTGACCGTGTGTGCGTGGCAAATCAAAGTCTTGCTCTCACTGGCACAGTGAGTGTGGAGGAATACCGTTTATGAACAAGAGACAGATCTTGCTGATCACGCTATTTGCAGTGTTGGTCATGAGTATGACGATGGGATGTGCACTGGCCCAAATGGTGGCCCTGCAGGCTGCGCCGACGCCAACACCGACAAAAACGCCGCGACCAACGTATACGGCCACGCTTCCTCCAACATTGACGCCGACGCCCACCGACACACCGTTACCGCCAACTGAAACGCCCACGGTGACCCCGACTTTCACGCCGGTACCAACCGACACACCTACGGCAACCGATACCGCACGGCCACGGCCACAAGTACCGACGGATACGCCGACACCGGAGCTGCCGACGGACACACCAAGGCCCTGGTGGCCTTGGGACATCGGCGGAATCAATTACTGGCCGAATGAGAACTTCTTCCTGACTATCTCTGCCTACGTGTACGACAAGGACAAGGATCCAGCCGTGGGATATCGCCTGCATTTGACTAACCTGACAAACGGGCAGACCGTACTCAGTGACCCATCGAGTCCTCTAGTCGGATCCTTCGACCCTGAAGAGCCGGGCGGCAAACCGCGCAAGAACGTCGAATGGTCCGCCATGGACGCTGGCGCATGGGCAGGCGAGTGGGAGGTGTTTCTGACGGATGAGTCAGGAACGCAATTGTCGAACATCCAGAGTTTCTCCACGGGTGGAGCGGGGTCAGACCTGAACGCCGTATTTTTCAATATCAAACAGCAAAAAGTGGGACGCTACGATTAGTCGACTGAGCCCTCTGCGTTGTTCGCTTGTTGTAAATAAACTCGTGAGTCAGCGCTTTGCTGCTCACCCGTTCCAAGGAGAGCTATTGATGCGATTTCGATCCAAACAGGTCTTTGTGATATTAGCGCTATCTGCCGTAGTTGCCTTTACTTCGCTGGGCTGTGCAGTGTGCAGAGCCATCACCGGGATAGGGTCATCCGGCGGGGGGCAGGCCGTTGCGGTCGTCCCACCCACCAACACACCGCAACCTACTTTCACGAACACACCCATACCGACGGATACACCTATTCCGACCGATACGCCGATTCCAACGCATACACCGTTGCCGACCAACACACCGATACCGACCGATACACCGGTGCCCACTGATACCCCAACGGCGACGCCGCGGCCAGCCCCGCCACCAGAAGCACAGGAGCCGGAACCACAACCGCAACAGGCCGAGCAACCAGCCGAACAACCGGCAGCTCAGCCAGCAGAAGCGGCGCAGAAGCAGTTCTCGGGCAGACTGGTCAGGTGGTGGCCCAATTGCGGTTCGACAGGTGTTAAAGGCATGGTCTTGGAGAAGGACGGTTCACCAGTCAACGGTCTGCGCATCAAGATCTGGACTGATGGTTGGGAGGGCGCCTACTCGTTGGTTTCCGGTGTAGGTCTCACCTACAGTGCCGGACAGTGGGACCTGTTGATGAAACCGGGGCAGACTGGCAATTTCTACCTGACGGTCGCCGATTGGCAGACAGGTGCGGACCAATTCAGTCCCGTCGAATCTGAAGTCCTCAATCTGGACTTCAATTACACGCAGGACAACTGCCAGCCCGAGGGTGACGGGCACCAATGGGCGGAAGTTGAGTTCATTCGAAACTGGTAAGCTCTAGCAGTGGCTGAGGTTCTCGGCACACGCTTTCTCCACTTTATCGCATGTGACGCTCGATCCAGAGGGACTTATTGATGAAGCGACACTCAACCGTAATCATCGTGCTCGCTGGCAGCCTGGTCATCTTGAGTATGCTGGGATGTTCGGTGGGACGGCAGATCGTCAAGGGGCCGAACACACCGACCGCAACACCCACCGCCACCCGCCGTCCGACGTTCACCGCCACCGCCAGCGCTACGCCCTTGCCGCCGATGACGAACACGCCCCTGCCAACGAATACGCCGGACGTGCCACCGACTGCCACGCCTACGTTTACAGCGGAGGCGCCTCCCACCGAGACGCCCAAACCGGAGCCTCCGACCAATACACCCAAACCAACGGAACCACCAGAACCAGCACCGCCACCTCCACCACCCACGGACACACCTGTTCCGGAGCCGGCTGCCCCCCCACCGACAGCCACACCGAGCACCCCTTATGTGGGACGCATCGTCACGGGCTTCCCGAACTGTGGCTCGACCGGCATCTTCGGCTACGTCAAAGACGCGGGGGGAGGTGTTGTCACAGATGCTTACGTCCACGTCTGGACGGACACCTGGGAGGGTGACTGGTCGAAGAGCAAAGGGGCAACGTTCGGTGGCGCCGCAGACAAGGATGATGATAACGACCGGAACTACGAGCTTGCGATTGCCGGAGTCGGTGTGGCTGCAGGCAGTTGGCACGTTGCTATCACCGATGGACGTAACCTGACTTTGCTCTCGCCTATTTATGAGATCACCACATCACAAAACTGCGAAGGTGACGGAGCCGTGCAGTGGGTACATGTCGACTTCACAAAGAACTACTAATCATCCTTCTGTTGTCCGCCCTCGGCATCCGGCTTTACGGCTTGGACGCGCAGCCTCTGTGGTGGGATGAAGGGTACAGCCTGTATGCGTCTTCCATGCCAATCGGTTCAATGATCGTCGAGACAGCGGAGGATATCCATCCTCCGCTGTACTACGCAGTGCTCCATGTCTGGGAAATGCTTGCCGGAACGACTCCGGTTTCAGTCCGGCTGTTGTCCGCGTTCATTGGGGTGCTCATCGTCCTGCTCGTCTTCACTGTCCTCAGACGTCAGGGTGCCCCAAAACTGGCCTGGCTGGCTGGCACCTTGGTTGCGGTGAATCCATTTCTGGTCTATTACTCGCAAGAAGTCCGGATGTATGCGCTCACCACACTCTTGGCGCTCATTTCGACCTGTTTGATGTTCCTCTGGCTGGAGGACCGCGTCGATCAGCCGCGGAAAAGCAGCGTAGGGGTTCTCTTCGCATATCTCGCAATCACGGCAGCGACCCTCTACACTCATTACTACACCGTGTTCATCGTGCTGGCGCAGACAATCTTCGTGCTCATCGCTTACCGCGCGCATAGCTTAAGAAAGCGCTGGCTGATAGGACAAGGGGTGTTAGGCATTCTGTATCTGCCCTGGGTCGTCTTCACTGCCACCAGGTTGGCTGCCTACGTTGGTGGGAAGGTCTCCATCGAGCAGTCGCATCCGCTTGGCCCGTTCGATTTCCTGGGACGTCACCTGGCGGCATTCGCCGTGGGACATCTGCCGTCCGAATGGGGCGACCTGTATTGGAGCGGATTGCTGTGTCTCGCCCTTGCCGTCCTGGGCGTCGTCAAGGGACGGCAACTGGTCGGACGTAAGGCGGAATGGGTGTACTGGCCCATTCTGGTGTTGACTTCTCTCCTGGGCGCATTCATCATCAACCTGGTCTACCCGTTCAACCCACGCGGCTTCGAGCGGCTCGTGCTGTTCGCCGCACCCGCATATTGCATATTGGTCGCCGCTGGTTGTCTGTATCTGTGGCAGAAGCAGCGCGTCGTTGGCGGCCTGATCGTAGTTGTGCTGATCGCAGTGAGTGGAGTCACTTTGTGGACGTTCTACGCTACGCCCAGATACGCAGATGATGACTATCGTCCGCTGATCGACCGCGTGAACAGGAGTGCCTGGTCAGCAGACGCAGTTCTCTGTCTCTATCCGTGGCAAATCGGGTACTTCGAGAGCTATTACAACGGCCAAACACCGCACCTCAAGTCTGCCTTCAAACAGGACTGGCCTGCTCGTCAAAGCGATCCGCACTTGCTCCCCACTTACCTCGACAAGCTCATGGCCGAATACTCGCGGGTGTGGTTTCCTGCCCACCAAACAGGGGGACGCATTCTGGAGACCGAGCTCGCTGCATACCTCGCAACAAACTACTACACCGCCGTCTCTGCGTGGGCGAATCCGCACACACGGCTATTCCTCTTCAGTGCACCCGAGTTACTTTCTGAATCCAATGCATCCTACAACTTTGCCAATCGCATACGGCTCAGCGGACATGCCGTCGCACAGGAACCGGTACCGTCCGATGGAGGGGTTGTGGTCGTGGAATTGGACTGGCAGCGCATTTCCGATCTGGAAGAACCCTGTTACGTAGGGCTGCGGCTGGTGGATAGCACAGATTACACGTGGGCTGAACGGTCGGCTGAACCGGTCGGCGGACTCAGACCCTTCTCGGAATGGTTACCGGACGAGATCGTCTACGACCGGCACGGCTTGCTCCTCACGGCCGATACGCCACCGGGCGAATACCACGTCAAGGCAGGCATCTACCGACGAAGTGATGGACGAGGCTTGGATGTGCTCAATTCGGAAGGCTTCCCAGCAGGCGTCGAGGCCGATCTCGGTACTGTGCAGATTACACTGCCACCCCAGGAACCCGCGCTCGCGCGCATACCGATCGCATTTCCCGCTGAGTCCGACTTCATCGGGGCGGACGGGGAGACCGTTCGCTTCCTCGGCCATAGCCTGGCAGGAACGGACTACACCCCCGGCGACGTGGTGGAGCTGGTCCTGTTCTGGCAGCCGATGACCATTCTCTCCCAGGATGCGGCAGTGCGCCTTCAATTGACCGGTGCAGCGGGAGAGATAATCGTTTCGCAAACGAAGCCGGTCGTGTTCGGGCTGTACCCGATGGAGCAGTGGAAAGCTGGATACCCCGTCCGGGACCCACAGCGGATCATCATTCCGCCTGAGACGCCCGCCGGTGACTACACGATCCGGATCGGACTATCGCGAGAGGAAACGGGACAACCGCTCACCCACAGAGCGACGGGCCAGGATCTTGCCGATCTCCGGCAGATTGCGGTCAGTGGGGGACGTGCACATGACTTCACGTCACCCCAAGTGCCCAACACGCTGAAAGCAATCTGGGGAGACAGCATCCAACTGCTCGGCTACGGACCATTGGCCGACAGTTATGCACCGGGAGAAACGCTCTCCCTTCCTCTATACTGGAAAGCGCTCGCCCCCATGAATACATCATACACCGTCTTCGTGCACCTTTTAGATGAACAGCAGCGGATTCGTGGGCAGGTGGATTCGGTGCCAGGTGCGGGGACGTTGCCAACTACAAGCTGGGTTCCGGACGAATACTTGCAGGATAACTATTCGTTCTCGATTCAGGAGGACGCACCTGCAGGGACGTATCATCTGGAGATCGGGGTATACGATGCAACCAGTGGCGACAGGCTCTCCGTGCAATTGGAGGGTAAGCCGGAAAGCGCCGATCATGTGCTCATTCCAGTGGATATCGACGTCATACCCAAACAGGAGCGGCCAGACGTTGACAATTCGCCGTGAGGGGTCTAAAATGGCACCCACACCGTGGGATTTTTTTCACAAGAATATCTCATGCTCATTATCTTAAGCACCGTTCAAGGAGGGATTCTATCGTGAGTGAACGTGACCTGTTGATGATACCCGGACCCATTGCCTTCGATCCAGCGGTCCTTCGGGCCATGTCGAAGCCGACGGAGAGCCATGTAGCACCTTCGTTTATCGAAGTCTTCGGCAGAGCTCTGGAAGGTATGCGTGAAGTGTTTCAGAGCAGCAACGGTCAGCCCTTCGCCATCGCCGGTTCGGGCAGTCTGGCGATGGATATGGCGGTTGCCAATCTGCTCGAACGCGGAGACAGGGCGCTCGTCATCAGCACCGGCTACTTCGGTGACCGGATGGCTGACATCTGCGAGCGCTATGGAGCTGAGGTGACACTGCTGAGCGCACCCCTGGGGGATGTCGTCCCCCTAGATGAAATCGAGACTGAGCTCAAGTCGGGGTCATACAAGTTGCTGACGGTGACACATGTCGATACCTCCACTGGCGTCGTCACGCCAGTGAAGGAAATCGCGCAACTCGCAGCGCGGTATGGTACCCTGAGCATCGCAGATGGCGTCTGTGCGACGGCGGGAGAGGAGTGCCGGATGGAAGCGTGGGGAGTGGATATCTACTTCACTGCCTCGCAGAAGGCAGTCGGCGTGCCGCCCGGGCTGGCCCTCCTCGTCGTCAGCCCACGTGCTATCGCAGCGTTCCAGGCACGCAAGTCCCCGGTCGCCAGCTACTATGCGGACTTCACGAACTGGTTGCCCGTTATGCAGGCTTACGAGCAGAGAAAACCCGCCTACTATGGCACTCCAGCCGTGAACCTGATCTATGCACTCGACGAGAGCATCCGGCAGATCGTCGCCGAAGGCATGGATGCGCGTTTTCGACGCCACAAGGTCATCGGGAACGCGATCAAAGCCGGGCTGGCAGCGTTGGGCCTGAAGGAAGTCCCAGTCCGCCCCGAAGTCTCGGCGTGCACGCTGAGTTGCGCTTACTTCCCGGAGGGCATAGACGCGCAGTTGCTGGGCAAAGTCAAGGAGCAGGGAATTGTCTTGGCGGGCGGTTTGCATGCGGCGATCAAGGCCAGGTACTTCCGGGTGGGGCACATGGGAGCAATTACCGCTGGTGACGCACTCGCAGTTATCGCCGCCCTGGAAAAAGGCCTGACCGACCTGGGATACGCGGTGGAAAGAGGCTGGGGCGTCGCAGAAACGCAGAAAGTGCTGACAGAGCTGTAATCCGGTCCGGCGCCAAATTCGCCAGAACCGGATGATTCCAACAGCCGGGACAGGATTTTGACAACCTGTCCCGGTTGTGTTACTATCCCCGACAGTCGTACGCACAAATAACGTGTCAAAACACAACAGAGATCCACAGCCGTTGCGTCTTTGGGCTTCTTTTGTGGGACGTATTATTGCGACATGGACGAAACCCAAAGGAAGGATAGAGGAGAAGCAGATGTCTGGCAGGCGAATCTGGTCAATTGCCATTATTGTTATCTTGTTAATATGTTTCGTGGCGGTATGCGCTGCTGCAACGGGTGGCGCAGTCGTATATCTGAATTCGGACGACAGACAGGCTGCGTCTCCTCGTTATAGCCACGCGAAAGATGCACCCCAAGACGTATTACGTCTCTACGCACAGGAACCGGTCACCTTGGATCCTGCGTTGGCCGGCGATGCCAATTCGACGGAAATCATCAACAAGATCTTCAGCGGGCTGGTCAGCCTGGACAAAGACATGGAGGTCGTCCCTGAATTGGCTGAACATTGGGATGTATCGGACGACAACACCGTCTATACGTTTCATCTGCGAGACGGTATCCGGTTTCAGGATGGGACACCGATCACCGCCAACGACGTCAAGTATTCAATCGAACGGGCAACCGACCCCCGCACCGGTTCCCGAGTCGCCAGCAGTTACATGAAGGACATCGTCGGCGCGATGGACAAGCTGACGGGTAGAGCCGACGAAGTCAAGGGAGTTGAAGTCCTTGACGATCGCACCATCCGCATTACCATCGACCAACCCCGCGCCTACTTCCTGTCCAAACTGACCTACCACACGTTCGCCGTATTGGATCGCAAGAACGTCGAAAACGGCGGCGCCAATTGGTGGTCACACCCGAACGGTTCCGGTCCCTTTAAGTTGATCGACATGAGCAAGGATGCAATCGTACTGGAGGCCAACCAGCACTACGTGTTCGGCCCTCCGGAGATCAAGCAGGTTCAGTTCACGCTGCGTGGCGGTTCACCGATGACGATGTACGAGCAGGGAGAACTGGATGCGGTCATCGTCCCGTCATCCAATATCGAGCAGGTTCTCGACCCGACCAACCCCCTGAGCAAAGATCTGGTCATCGTTCCGTCACTGGATGTGTGGTACCTGGCCTTCGACACGCAGCAACCGCCGTTCGATGACGAGAAAGTCCGGCAGGCATTCGCGTATGCCACCAACAAAGAAGGCATCGCCAAGGTCTTGCTGCAGAAGACCGTCATTCCAGCGAAGGGGATATTGCCGCCCGGAATCCCGGGATATAACACCGCTTTGCGCGGACTGAGTTACGATCCGGAACTCGCCCAGGAAACGCTCCAGCAGTCCGGCTACCAGGAAGCCGCCGACCTGCCGCCGATTGTGTTCGGAGTCAGCGGCATTGGGGAGACCGATCCGCTTGCCGCCGCACTTACCGAAATGTATGTGGGAACATTGGGGGTGGACATCGAGATCAATCAGGTGCCATGGGATTCATTCCAGCAGGACCTGTACGATCACACGTTCCAGATGTTCATGCTGGGCTGGGTCGCCGACTATCCGGATGCGGAAGATTTCCTGGATGTACTGTTCTACAGCGATTCGGAGCAAAACCATTCGCGGTACAGCAACCCCGAGGTGGATCGGTTGCTCGAGGAAGCCCGCAGTGAACCCGATCACGAAGCGCGCATGAAGCTGTACCAACAAGCCGAAGAAATCATCGTGACGGAGGCTCCCTGGATACCAATCTATCACGGTACCACCTATCTGCTCGTGAAGCCTTACGTTGAAGGTCTGACAGTCACACCACAGGGAGAATATTACCTGCGTGAAGCTCACTTTGTGGACAACCCGTAGGCACCAGCAGGAAGAGCACAGCGCAGCACACAGCCCCACGTGTGGCTTTGAATAACCATAGACCCGGAGATGCTCATGACACCACTTCTGCAAGTAAAAGACCTGAGAACCCAGTTTTTCACTCAGGACGGCATCGTCCATGCCGTCAATGGTGTCTCTTTCCACGTATCAAAAGGGGAAACCTTAGGGATTGTCGGTGAGAGCGGCTGCGGGAAAAGCGTCAGCATGCTATCCATCATGCGTTTGATCCCTCAGCCTCCGGGAAAAATCGTTGGAGGCCAGGTGCTGTTTGAAGGCACCGACATGCTCCAATTGGACGAGGACGCGGTACGCCGGATTCGCGGCAACAAGATCGCAATGATCTTCCAGGACCCCATGACCTCGTTGAACCCCGTCCTCACCATTGGTAAGCAGATCAGCGAAGCGATCATCCTGCATCTGGGCATGTCGAAGCGCGAGGCACGGCAAAGGAGCATTGAGCTGCTTGAAACGGTGGGGATTGCCGATGCCGCCAAGCGGCTGGACGACTATCCGCACCAATTCTCAGGAGGCATGCGGCAACGTGCCATGATCGCTATGGGCTTGTCCTGCAACCCGCAGTTGCTCATCGCCGATGAACCAACTACGGCCCTGGACGTGACCATCCAGGCGCAGATCATCGATCTGGTCAAGGAGTTGAAGGGCGAACTGGGCATGGCGGTCATCTGGATCACGCATGACCTGGGAGTCGTCGCCGGCCTGGCTGACCGCGTCATCGTCATGTACGCCGGCCATATCGTCGAGACGGCTGCGGTCCAGGCGCTGTACCAGGACCCGCGCATGCCGTATACGTTGGGACTGCTGCGTTCGATTCCACGTCTGGATGATGAGCGCAAGAGCAGGTTGACCTCCATCGAAGGGTTGCCGCCAGATCTGCTCAATCCGCCGCCGGGATGCCCGTTTGCGCCCCGCTGTCCGTATACCATAGAACGCTGTTTGGTCGAAAACCCACCGTTGGTGGCAACCGGTACGGACGATCATCTGGCCGCATGCTGGATAGACGTTACGGATGGTCAAGACCCAACCAGGGTCAAACCTGCGCGAGCATAAGCGTCCGCGAGCGGAGATTCACATCAGCGATAAGGTGGGATTGAACATGGCAGACAAGGAAGCACTCGTCAGTATCGAAGACTTGAAGATGTATTTCCCGATCACGCAGGGAATCATCTTTCAACGCCACATCGGCGATATCAAGGCAGTCGACGATATCACCTTCAAGATTTTTTCCGGGGAAACGCTCGGCTTGGTGGGCGAAAGCGGCTGTGGCAAATCCACAACGGGCCGGTGTATTCTGCAACTCTACCGCCCAACGTCTGGGAAGATCCTCTTCGAGCAGCGGAATTTGTGTGACCTGCGTGGTGAAGAGTTGCGCCGGATGAGACGGCGCATGCAGATGATTTTTCAGGACCCATATGCGTCCCTGAATCCACGCATGACGGTCGGGCAGATCGTTGGCGAGCCGCTGGAAGTCCACGACATTCTCAAGGGCAGAGCGCTCAAAGATCGCGTGCAGGACCTCCTGCATATCGTCGGGCTCAATCCCTATTTCGTCAATCGCTACCCACACGAGTTCTCCGGCGGGCAGCGCCAACGGATTGGGATTGCCCGTTCACTGGCTGTCCAGCCATCTTTTATCGTCTGCGACGAACCTATCTCGGCACTGGATGTTTCCATTCAAGCCCAGATCATCAATCTGCTCGAAGACCTGCAGGAGCAGTTTGGTCTGACCTATCTATTCATTGCGCACGATCTGAGCGTAGTCCGGCATATCAGCAACCGTATTGCGGTTATGTACCTGGGAAAGATCGTCGAATTGACCGATCACAAGACGTTATACGCCAATCCGCTGCACCCCTACACACAAGCCCTTCTGTCGGCTGTGCCGATCCCAGACCCATTGATCGAGGAGAAGAGGCAAAGGATCATCTTGCAGGGGGACGTCCCGAGTCCCGCCAATCCGCCTCGTGGATGCAACTTCAACACGCGCTGTCCGGTCGCAATGGATATCTGCTTCGAACAGGAACCACCTTTCCAGAACGTCGGCACAGACGAGGATGAACACTGGGTCGCATGTTACCGGGCTTTCTAACGCATCGCCGAAAATCGAGATCACCGTGCACAGAACCACCGAACCCGTATGCCAAACGAAGCATACAACACTGAGACGACCATTGATACTGTTATCCGCCTTCTTTAACCTGCTGTGCGTCGTGTCCCTGTCAGCGGGTTGTGCCAGCCATCCCGACCTGTCGGACACAATGACACCATCCGTCGCCCCGGAGCAGCCGGCAGAGCACGCGATCTCTCCCGAGACGGTAGGTCAGCCGGAGGCGACAACTCCGGACAGGCCCTATTTCGTCGAGGCGGGAACCTCCGTACCCTGCAGTTTCAACCCGCTACTGCCCGAGAACGACGCCGCACAACGAGTTGTGGAGAATGTTTTCGACTCGCTCCTCAAAGTCAATGCGGAGACCGCCAGTCTGGAACCGTCGCTGGCAACACAATGGTCTGTCAGCGAAGACGGTCTCACCATAACCTTTCACCTGGTTACCGACACACTCTGGCACGACGGTAAACCGTTCACCGCTGAGGACGTTGCATTCACCTTCGAGAGCGTTCTGAACACATCCCTCGATACACCCTTCAAAGCGAACCTGGTTGGAGTCGACGAGTACTATGCCACCGCCCCGCATACTTTCGTCGTCACGCTCAACAAAGCAGACTGCTCGATGGTCGTTAGCCTGGGGCAGATCCCAATCATCCCCCGGCATCTGTTCACAATCGAGAATGATGACGGCTCGAGCGACACAGCGCTTATCGAAGATATCAGTTGGGAACACCCCATCGGGACGGGCCCGTTCAAGTTCACGGAGAGGTTCGCAACCGGGGAGGTGCATCTGCAAAGCAATGTGGGTTATTTCGGCGGTCCGCCCCACATAGCCGAGTGGGTCTATTTGCCATTTGCCGACACCCAACAGATTCTCAGCGGGTTACGTGAAGGGGAGATAGACCTTGCACAAATATCCCCACAAGAGGTCCCCTATTTTCAGTACGATGACCATGTGCAAATCGTGGCATTTCCCGATTCCGAATACTACGCGCTGATGATCAACTTGAAGCATCCGTTTCTGAATGACGTTAACACCCGGAAAGCGCTCGCCCATGCCATCGACCGGCAACAGTTGGTCCAAGAGTCATTGGACGGGTATGGGCAGGTCGTCGATTCCGCCTGGCTGCAGAATCACTGGACGAATACCCTGGCTGCCCCCCCGATGGACTATCGCCCTGAGCGAGCGAAGGAATTGCTGGGCCAGGCAGGTTGGGCGGACAGCGATGGGGACCACCTCTTAGATCGCGGCGGGCAACCCCTCCAGATCGACATCGCTGTCAACAGTGAGAACGAGTTGCGCAAACAGATCGCGCTTGCCGTGCAGCAGGATTGGATCGAGGTCGGCGTGTCAGCCGAGGTGCACTTTGTCGAATTCTATGCACTGCTGGAGAAACTATTCGCACACACCTTCGATGTAGCCGTTTTCAGTTGGCCGATCCATCCGGATCCGGATCAAAGTTTGTTCTGGGCATCCGAAGAGGCAGAGCTGCAACACGACCTCAACGTCATTGCTTACGCCAATCCTGCAGTGGACGAAGCGCTTCTGGAGGGATTGATTGCGCCATCATGTGATCCGGAAACGCGAGCTCGGGCATACCAGCAAGTCATCTCCGCCATTGAGCAGGACCAACCTTACATTTTCCTGTTCGTGCCACAGAGGATCATCGCAATCAACCGGCGCTTGGTGGGGTTGCGCCCCGGTCCGTACTCGAACCTGAACTGGAACGTCAGCGAGTGGGCCCTGGAACCCACCACGACAGATTCCTGACAATAGAACAAGTGGGTTGTGCCCCAAAAGCATGGATGTAACGAGACCTACGCGTTGCCACACCAGCTTGTCGCAAGCACCAGCCGTCCTCGAATGGTACACGATGCCCACGTGTCGCGGGCCGGGTACGCGAATGACGCCCGGCAGAGGTTCGTAGCGCACCAAACCGGCGCAATTGAGGCTCGACCGGCGATTCATCGCCGGTCTATTGAGCGGCTCCGGATGAATCTGGCTTTGCCGTGCGTCCCTGGGTCCAATGCATCGTGGCGGGGACCGTGTCATCCAGCGCGGAGGCCCGCTTCAGCGGGCGCAGGCGCATAGCGCGGCGACTTCAGCGCCGCGCGGGTGTGCGCGAACCGTTCCGAGTAGCGGGATACCGGCGGTCGCCAGCACCGTCACACGCCAATTACCGCAGCCATGCGCATTCCGCCCACATGGGGCCGGAGCCCAGGCATCGCCGGCACAACTCGTTTTTCGGCTGGACTTCTAGGCGATCACGCCCAGCTCCTTCCCCACCTTTTCGAAAGCCGCCAGGCCGGCGTCCAGGTCTGCGGGGGTATGAGCCGCCGTGTTCATCACTCTGATGCGTGCCTTGCCCTTTGGCACGGTGGGGAAGCCGAGAGCCATCGCGAAGATGCCCTCTTCGAACAGCCGCCGCGAGAACTGCTTCGCCAGCGGGGCCTCACCGAGCATCACCGGAACGATCGGCGTCGTAGTAATGCCAGTGTCAAAGCCCAGCTTCTTCATCCCGTCTTTGAAATAGGTCGCATTGCTCCACAGCCGGTCCACGAGCTCCGTGCTCGATTCGAGCACATCCACTGCGGCGAGACAAGCGGCGGTATCGGCGGCAGTCACTGCGCTGGAGAACAGGAAGGGACGGGCTTTCTGCCGGATGTAGTCGACGATGAGCTTCTTGCCGGCAATGACACCGCCAACCACGCCGAACGCCTTGGAAAGCGTGCCGATCTCCACATCGAACAGACCGTGCAACCCGAAGTGATGGACGATACCGCGGCCTCCGCCCAACACGCCCTCACCGTGCGCGTCATCCACCATCGAGATCAGCCCGTAACGCTCCGTGATCTCGAACAACTTATCCAGGGGCGCGATGTCGCCATCCATGCTGAACACCCCATCTGTCACGAGCAAGCCCCGGCGGTAGTTCGGTAAGTGCTCTTTGATTTTCTCTTCCGCATCCGTGGGATCACAATGCTCGTAAACGATGATTTTGGCTCGGGAAAGACGCGCACCATCGATGATTGAGGCGTGGTTGAGCCGGTCAGAGAAAATGACATCTTCTGGCCCCACCAAAGGCGGAATGGCTGCCTGATTGGCACAGAAACCGCTCTGCACGTACAACGCATCCTCCACACCCTTGAAGGCCGCCAGGCGTCGTTCGAGCTCACGATGTATCCCTTGTGTGCCGGCAATCGTACGGACGGCGGCGGGCCCGACCCCCCACTCATCCACTGCACGCTTTGCGGCCTCTTTCAATCTTGGATCGTTCGCCAGTCCAAGATAATTGTTGGTGCAGAAATTGAGGACACGCTGACCATCCACAACCATCCAGCCATCGGCCGGCGATCCCATGGTTCTGAAATTGATGCGCAGTCCCTGCTCCTCCAACTCAGTCAGTTCCTGATCGATGAATGCCAGTTTATCGGTAGACACTTCCTGCTTTCTCCTTGTATAATAGATTTGTGGGCCAGCAAGTAGCTGGCGTACAATACTCCGTAGAAGCCGAGGCCGACGTTGCTC
>ENA-OSEO01002196-OSEO01002196.1-sediment-metagenome-genome-assembly--contig:-NODE-2196-length-29023-cov-5.627928_pt1 | contig 29023 bp, 33 predicted proteins | sample MGYA00237883_ERZ534232 | MGnify/ENA metagenome assembly ERZ534232 | reverse complement strand
GTTGATCGAGACCTACGACTGCCAGGTGGTGGCTTTCGTGGCCGACTTGGGACAAGAAGAGGAACTCGCCGATCTGGAAGAGAAGGGGCTGGCCAGCGGGGCCAGCAAGGTTTATGTGGAGGATCTGCGGGAAGAATTTGTCCGGGATTTCGTATTTCCCATGTTGCGGGCCAATGCCGTCTATGAGGGAGGATATCTGATGGGGACCTCCATTGCTCGTCCCCTCATCGCCAAACGGCAGGTGGAGATCGCCCATACGGAGGGGGCCGATGCGGTCTCCCATGGGGCCACGGGGAAGGGAAACGATCAGGTCCGTTTTGAATTGACCTATATGGCCATCAACCCCCATATCAAGATCATCGCCCCCTGGAAGATCTGGAATTTCAAGTCCCGTACGGACCTGATCGAATACGCCCGTAAACACGGAATCCACGTTCCGGTGACCCCGCAAAAGCCCTACAGCAGCGACCGGAACCTGCTCCACATCAGTTTCGAGGGAGGCATTCTGGAAGATCCCTGGAATGAGCCTCCGGAGGACATGTTCCTTTTGAGCCGGTCCCCGGAAAGGGCTCCCGATCGGCCCCTGCGCCTCGAGATCGATTTCGAATCCGGAAACCCCGTCGCCGTGAACGGGAAACGGATGTCTCCCGCCGTACTCCTGGGTGAATTGAACCGCCTGGGGGGTGAGCACGGCGTCGGCCGGGCCGACATGGTGGAGAATCGTTATGTGGGCATGAAATCCCGGGGCGTCTACGAGACCCCTGGAGGAACCATCCTCCATGCGGCCCATCGCGCCTTAGAATCCATTACCCTGGACCGGGAAGTCATGCACCTCCGCGACTCCTTAGTCCCCCGGTACGCCGAGATGATCTATTACGGTTATTGGTTTTCCCCGGAACGAGAAGTCCTGCAGAAAATGATCGACGAAGCCCAACGCCCGGTCACCGGAACCGCGCGGGTGAAGCTTTATAAGGGGAGCTGCACGGTGATCGGGAGAAAATCGAGTCAATCCCTGTATTCTTCCGCTTTTGCCACTTTTGAAGAAGATCAGGTTTATGACCAAAAGGATGCGCAGGGATTTATCCGCTTGAATGCCCTGCGGCTTCGAATCCGGGCCCTGGTGGCTGAAAAGATGAGGTGTCCGTGAGGCGAGGGAGAATCCTCCTCTACCTCCTGCTCTTCCAGGCCCTGGTGATCCTGGCCTGCGGCAAGAAAGGTCCTCCGATCCCCCCCGGGGTCGGGATCCCGGCGCGGGCCACCGATCTCACCTCCTGGGGGAAAGATGAGGGCATTGTTTTGCCGGCGGGTGGGGAATGTGGGAAACCGGCCCGGCGGTTTTCCACATCTCCACGCGCCTACTAGACTCTGTCTACTAGATACAGTCTACTAGTACTATATATTAGTTAAGTGCGAACGGGATAACATGGCCGTGCGAACGGGATAACATGGCCGCTGCGAACGGGATAACATAGCCACTGCGAACGGGATAACATAGCACCTGTGAATATCGGCGGAAAATGCGAATGCGAACGGAGTAACATAGAAAAGTTATTGACAATAAAGGGAAATCAATGCGAACATGGGTCACACATCCAAACCGTTCGCGTTCAGAGGACCGCCATGCCGCGCATCACCCCGAAAAAACGAGAGAAAAACCGGGATCAGCTGGCCGAAATCCGGGCCGACCGTCTGCTGAAGGAGCAGGACCTGGGCTGGTTGTTCCGGCCCCTGGCGGTCTGCCCGTTCCCGGCCGCCCCCCAGGGCAAGCGAATTATAATCGAAGACGGGAAACGGATCGAGGAATACCGGGTCCTGTGGACCCGGCGGGCCAGCAACATTAAGGTGGAAGTGCTGGGCCATCCGGAATACGGGATTCCCTACGGCCAGGACGCCCTCGTTGTGCTGTATCTGGCCTACGAGGCCCGGCGGCAGGGGTCGCGCAAGATCAAGGTGAACTTCTACCGGGACTTCATGCGCATGTTTGAAATGAATCCAAACAGCGGCCGCAAATACCAACTGGTGGTGGAGAGCCTGCGGCGCATCCGCCACGCCAGCTTCAGTTGGGAGGTGGATGGCGATCCGGTCCGGGAGCGCGGCCTTCATTTCCTCTACATCGACGAGTATGACCTCTATTGCGACCCCAAACGGCCGGACCAGCGGATGCTGTTCGATCAGTACATCATCCTCTCGGAGCGGTTCTGGGAGGAGATCCGCACCCACCGCATCCCCTCCAACCTGAAGGCCATCGTGTATCTGAAAGGCAAGCCGGCCCACTTGAATTTCTATATCTGGCTGTCCTACCGGATCGGCACGATCTATCACGAGACCGTGGGCAAGGGGCTGGATCCGATAACGGTCCACATCCCCTTCTGGGGCCCCCAGGGCCTCCAGGAACAGATGTCCTCCGTGGTCGAGCGGCGGAACGATTTCCGGGTCCAGGTCAAGAAGTGGCTGCTGTCGGTCCAGGAGGTCTGGCCGAAGTGCCCGGCCGAGATCGAAGGGGATTCGCTCCGGATCCAGGTGGAGAACGAGGATCAGTTGGACGTCCAGAACAAGGACACCGAGGCGCCCCGGATTATGGGCCGTAGGAAACCGGCCCCGGCATTGAGCGCGCCCACGAGCCCCTGCCCCGTCTGCGGCGCGCTGCGGACCCTGCAGCCCGGCCGGATCAACCGGCAAAACAATGTGCGCTATCCGGACTGGTGGAAATGCGCCGGCGGGTGCCAGGCGGTCCCGGCCGATGCCCGCTGCCCCGACTGCGGCCGGACCATGGAGGAGAAAAACCGGGGCCGGGTGGACTACTACTACCAGTGCGAGTGCGGGCTGGTCAAGGCGGGGGAGGATTACTGGCTGCAACGCGGGCTGTCATCGCAGCCCGAGACCTCAGAAGAGTAGCCGTCCAAAACGATTGATGAAAGATACCTTTTCTTTATCGTTTGGGTCATTCGGATCGTGTACAATATGATTCGGTGGTTCTGATTGAGCTGCCTAAACGCTTCAGGTAATCTCTGTGGAGGCGATCCCGTGACATCCACCCCCGAAAAACCGGTCCCGCTGGACGCGAACCGGCTCCCGGTTCCCCTGCCCTCCTCCCAGGACCGGCTGGCCGATTGGGTCGAGGCCTACCTGGCCCACGCCGTCACCACGGCGCCGGTTTCGCGCCGCGCCCAGCGCCGCGACCTGGGCCGCTTCCTGGGTTTCATGATCCGCGAGGAAGGGACCGACCTCCGGCCGCGCTGGACTCCCCGCCTGACCCGGGCCTTCCTGGACTGGATGATCTCGGCGGTCGATCCGGCCGGCCGGCGGAGCTGGTCCGACCGGACCTGCAACCGCACCCTGGCTCACCTGAAGACGTTCGCCCGCTGGGTCCACAAGCTGGCGCCCCTGCCCCTGGGCGATCCCTTCGAGGGCGTCCACCTCCTGCCGGTGGGCGCCGGCCTGGAGGTGGAGAAGGCCCTCACCCCGGCCGAGCGCCGCCTGCTGCTGTCGGCCGCCGACGCCCTGCCGGATTTTGCCCGCCGCCGCGATCGCCGCCGCCTGCGGGACGCGGCGCGGCCGGTCCGCAAGGGGGCCCGGCCGCTGCGGGACCGGGCCATCCTCTACACCCTCATCGAAACCGGCATGCGCCGGGCCGCCGCCGTCCGGCTGGACCTCGAGGGTGTGGACTTCGACCGGGCGGAGCTGTCCGTGGTCGAAAAGGGCGGCCACCGCCACGTCTACGCCATCTCCGACGAGGGCCTGGCCGCCATCCGCCGCTACGTGGCGGAAGAGCGGGCCGGGGATGCGGATCACTGGCAGTCCCCTGCCCTGTTCCTGGCCCCGGCCGGCTGGCCCGGCGGCCTGGGGCGCCTCAGCCCCACCATCGTCTCCGCCGTCTGGGCCAAGGCCTGCCGCCACGCCGGCATCGCCGGCAAGTCGCCCCACAGCGCCCGGCACGCCATGGGCCGGCACATCATCGAGGCCACCGGCAACATCGCCGCCGTGCAGCGCCAGCTCGGCCACCGCAACGCCACCTACTCGGTGCAGTACGCCCGGATCACCCGCGACGAGCTGCGGACGGTGCTGAATCGGAGGGGGGAGTGAGTGGGGGTGTGAGACCGGCAAAGGAAGACATCCGCGCCTAAGCATGTCTAGACATTATTACGAGACGAAAAAAAAGAAGGCCGCGGACGGGTTGAATTTCCCGTACGCGGCCAAGCCCTAACCAAGCATTTCAATTCATTGTTGGATGAGCAGACGTTAGGACGATGAACTGAACCAATTCTCGTGGCGTTTGGCAGACCACCACGGGTTGGACAGTCACCGACGATGTGATTCCCCAAGAGGCCAACACCGTGGTGACGCCGGCCGCACGCCCGGCCGCGATATCCCGGTCCTCGTCTCCGATCATCACAGATTGTGCCGGGTCTGCCCCAAGTTGCTGCAAGGTAAAAAGCACCGGCTCCGGGTGGGGCTTGTGGTGTCGAGTGTCGTGATAGCAGACAATGGTTGTGAAGTATTTTGCCAGACCCAGGTGGTGCAGTACAGCCTCACAATACATCCGCGGAGCAGAAGTCACAACACCCAGACAATGCCCAGCCCGCAAAAGGCAATCCAGCATTTCAGGCACACCGGCGAAGGTGGTCATACTTGGAATGAGCGCCATGACTGTGCGCCATTGGCGCTTTTCCCGGTACGGCAGCAATGCGACGGAGTCGACCAGAGTCTGGTCGAGATCAAATAGGATGTTCATGGTGCGCCTCAGCGAAATAGACGCTTTTGGATAGGATCCAGATCGTTTTTGGCGGGAAGGCATAACAGACGCGCCCGACACTCCTGTACAAATCCGGGCAGGTCTTCTTTGCCGGTGATCGGTCGAGTGCCAGCGCGGTCCAACAACAACAAATTACCGCGAGACTGGGGGTGTATCACGCCACCTGACTGGGGTACGAGACAACCCAGGACACGACCCTGTTGCTCGCAGAAACCGACTGTGTGCATCGTACCGCCGCGGATATCCGTTTCAATCACGATGACGCCCTGGCACAATCCGCTCTGTAAGCGGTCGCGTTCTACCAGGCGGGTCTTCAGTAGGGGCTCGCCCACCGGGTACTCGCTGATCAGGCAACCGCCGGCCTCCACGATCTGAGCGGCCAGGCGGACATTTTGGGCAGGATACACAGTGTCCAAACCATGCGCCAACACGGCAACGGTTTTGCCGTTTCCTTTCAGACAACCCAGATGTCCCTCGGTGTCACAGCCGACAGCCAGGCCGGCAACCACCACAACACCCATGCTGGCCAGTTGCCGGCCGATAGCATTTGCACATCCAGCGCCATAGTTCGTCGGCGTGCGCGTACCCACAACGGCAATGGCCACGGCATCCGACAGACAGCAAAAATCACCCTTGATAAACAAGATCACAGGTGGATCCGGGATCGTCTTCAACGTCGCCAGATAATCAGAATCATGGAATCCAACAACGCGGATGTCCAAGCCCGCCGTCGCCTTCAGGATGTCCTCAGCGCGGCCCATGCCCGACAGCAGCTCGTCTTTACCAGGGAGGCGTGTACGAGGAAATGTCTTCTTCAGGTCTGCGAGGATTTCCAAATAACCATCAGGAAACAAGGGGGCGGTTTCCGCCCCCTCCAATATTCGCTGTACGGTCTTTCGACCGATTCCCGTCGTCTCCAGCAGAGCCAATATGTGTTCCGTTGGTATCATGGCAGACCTCTCAAGCGGTTTGTGCCAAGGCAAAGCACACGACAGTGGCGGCACCGGCCGTCAACAGAAGTTCTCGGCAAGCGTACAAGCTGTTCCCGGTTGTTGTGACGTCGTCCAGGAGCAGCACGCGTTTGTTTCGGATGGCAGCCGCATCGCACACCATTATAGAACGCAAATGAACATCAACGTTGCGGCATCCTCCGTTCGCCAATTTGTTGATGGTGGTGTGGCGGTGTAGGCAATGGCATGCATCAAGAAGACCCAGTCTTTTCGACAGCGACGAAGCCACTTGACGAATGCCATTACCATCACCATTTGCACAATGAGACGGCACAATGCACACCACGTCCAGAGTTGAGGCGTCAACGTAACGGCACAACATGTCCGAGAAGTGCTCAATCAAAAGACCTCTTTTCAGTCCCAGGATGTTGGCACTGAAGGCGTCAAAATCAGGATTTGTGCCGCCTCTCCAGGGATGATATAAACCGATGTAAGTAATCATTAATCTCCTCCTTCGTTGTTGTCATCCACATCTGCGTGTTTACTGGCCAGTCGAGCGATGTGCACATTACTGGTGTGCTCAATCACCAGGAATGCGACACCGAAAGCGAACACGAACCAAAGTGAGAACACAGAGCGAAACGCCGACGAACAGGCATCCAGCCCGATAATTCCGGCCAAGGCGGGATAGCCATCACAGACCATGGCGGCGTACAGAACCAAGACCAGCGCGGTCAAGAAACGGATCAGAACGATAAGTACAAATACCGGTGGGGGCATAGGTCAACCTCCTTCAATGTTGTTTTATTTCAGCGTGTTAGGCTTGTTGTGATTATCTGTTCCGCGTATAGCAGACATCGCGGCCGCAGAATGACACCAGGCGAATCTGGTGGGTATCATTGTTGGGAATGAACAGCAGCCGTCGTTCACCCACTCGGTAGCGCATCACACCGTCGCTATTCTTCACAGCGATAATTGTTCTGTTCGGGTACGCACCCATTGATTTTGCAATCTTATGAATGGCCCTAAACACGCGGCGAAGAATCTCCATGTTGAGGCAGCGTAGATCCTTAACAAATTGGCGTTCCGCAACAACCTGCCAAGACGACGATGAAGACACGTCGGCCAGGCACACAGCCAAGCTGGTGCAAATCATTTTGTTTCTCCTTTATGTTTTGTTTAGGCAGTCTCAGAAAGAGAGAAAAACAACCACATCAACAGCAAATCCAAACACTATTGGTCATGGTCAGCGTCATCCAACCAAGAAGTATGGTGTGTCTATAGACAGTCTCGCTTCATACCCCATTACAAATTGATTAGATCCAAAGTAAGGACACGACTATAGGGGATTGCGACTTTACATACGTTCTCTATGCTATGTATTCGGTACTCAATAACACATGTACAGATCTCCCATAAGAGGAATTTCTAATACCACGCACCTTGTACCCAATAGCCCATGTATATATCTCCCATAAAAGTAATTTATTATTTATACCTACTTAATTTCAAAAAATGGCTTTGTCGAGCGTAGCGAGACAACAATTACCGAGCAAAGCGCGGTAATCATCATCAAAAAAGGAGAAAAAAATTATTATCAGCTAAATTCGATTATCTAAGCTGCGAAAAACAAGTAAGCAGAGCGAGCTTTGTTTTGTGAGCGTAGCGAACACGATCTTTGCGTAGCAAAGAACCCATTTTTTGAAATTTTACCTAATGTAATTCTTATTTAAGGGTATTCAGAATCATTTTTTTTGTTAAAATGGTATCTAAATGAATATATAGAAAGAATTTATAAACTAATTGTGGTGTTCCTGTATATGGCAAGGAAAAAAGACGAAAACAATCAAAAAAAGAAACAACCATTAGGTCGACCAATCATCGACAACACTTTCCGCTCAATGTGGCGTACAGAGGAAAAGTTCTATCCGAAAGAAAACATCGTTGGTCAACGTAAATTCCCAACTGTCGTGGACACAAAATTTGAAAAGATCTGGCTGCCCAATTTTTTACACATACTGTCTGAAGTTTTTCCGTCCAACAACGGTCGCTTGTTGGCCTATATACTTGAGCATCGCCACCGGAAAACCAACATCATCTCATTGACCCCTATTACCTTGCGTCCAATGAACCAGCGTATGATTGCGAGAGAGAGTGGGATCAACCTTTCGACCGTAAATCGATTGTTTAAAAAACTGGAAAAGTGCAATCCACCTTTGATCCGAAGAACAGGTCCGCGCGAGTATCAGATTAACCCACTAATCATCTTCAAAGGTAGGCCCGAATACAGGCAAGAGGCTTGTGCCAGATTTGCGGGCAACCAACCTTCCTCATCGACGAATGAACCGCATGTTCTGATGGATATTCATTGGAAGACCACGGAACCGCTTACAGACAAAATTCCCCAAAATCCCATTGTGCACTTCGATCAGATTAAGGATAAGTTGCTGAAAGACATCCTGGCTGGTCCTCCGAACGATGAGCAGTCAGACGCTCGTCATACCAGGTTCGATAATCCGGATCTTAAACAGAATTTCGACGATACGGGCACGGGAGAACATCCTGAACCGCCTCCCGACGAGAACGATAAAATCATTTGACGCTTGTGTACTCGGGTTGCCGCCGGCCGCAGGTCCCCTGCCCCGCTGGTCCGGGCTGCGGGCCGAATCGACGTTGATGCCGCGCTCGATCCCCTAGTGGATGGCCAGATTGATGACGGCGGTCCGGCTCTCGTCGTATAATCTGTCGGATGCTCTAATCCGATCACAACATCAGATTTATGGGGGGTGGCCATGGCGCTCGTTCGTTGTCCTGAATGCGGCAAGGAGGTCAGTTCCGATGCGCAACATTGCATACACTGTGGCAAACCGCTGAAAAAGAAGAAAGGATCTTCCATTGGGAACGCCTGCATAATGATCATCGCCGCACCGATTATAATTATCGTCATCGGTTTGATCGTCATTCTTCTCGTCCCGCTTTTGGACTCTTCTCCACGCCGGCAATCCGCGCCCGATCCAGCAACACAGAGCACTCCCTGGACGACGTTAAATCAGAAACCGGCCCAAGGAGAGACACCAAATCAGGCAACACCGGATCCCAAGCAAGCTGCAGCGGCCCCGCAACCGTCCCCGCCGTCCAATACCGAAGCCCGGTTTGAGGATTGCCGCGCCAAGCTCAAAAAAGCACAGCAACTTGACCTTCTATACAATCTGGATTTCAAGGGGGGAGAGCCCCTCGTGGTGGTAGGCCCGACTTTCTACACGGTTCCGTTCGATACGAAGCAAAATTTCGCTGACACGATCAACTGCTTTCTGATGGCAGGAGAAGCCAAATATATCAATTTCGATTTGCGCGACTATAGGACCAATGAGGTCGTGGCGGTCTATCGGTTTGGCAAATTGAAGATGAAATAAATCAACTCACCTTCGTTAGCCACCCCTTCTGCTTAGCCGCTCCTCTTTAAGAAGCCGATCGATTGGTGCCTAGACAGGGTGTCAGATGATCTTGGTAGAACGACCCAAATCAATAATTTGATTTAGGTTTGAATATGACTTTGTAATGGGACAATAGCATTCTCGACCATGTTTTTTGCTTCATCAAGTAGGCTGATGGATTCTGCACGTGCAGCTAAAGAAACTCTTACCATTGAAGCTATCGTTGTGCGCGTTCGTTCATCGGGTATCTGTAAAGGAATGCGGAGAAGGTCGGCGGTTGAAATGGCTGGATACATGGAAGCTGTTGTGTAAAGGTCTAGAAGTTCGGCGACCAAGGGTAAGCGAAGATATGTCAACAGGAGTTCGGGTTCGATGTCGCGCGGGCGCAGGACAGCGAACCCGGACGAACATACAAAGCCATCCTGTTCAGGAAGAATGATTGCCGACAAACGCCGAATGGGGCGCACGGTTGTTGTGATGATGTCGCCCGGTTTGACAGTCCAGGTTGCCCGGCCGGGGGCGTCTTCTCCTGCAACGGTGCTGCTTCCAGCAGTTCCAGCGGTACTGACATCGGCAATTTCGATGTAGTCGAAGGGCTTGCCCGGAATGGCCTTAAACCGCCGCTTCATCAGCGTCACAACGTCACCAATTGTCTTCCCACTGGTAGAAAGAGTTTTAATCACGTTCTGCATTCGGGGGCTATGGTATTCCGCATCGAAGCGAGCGGCGCCAGCGGCGTGGGCGTAGGTGTCTTCGTAGAACAGTCGCGGGGTCAAGTCCACGCGGTCAAGGCCAAGGGCGTCGGTCAGGACCGCTTCGGCTTCGGCGTACCGGGCAACCGCGATCTCTCGGGCGGAGTATGCGGCGCGGACTGTTTCCGTGATACACGTGCGGATCTGTTCGGGAATTATGGGAATTGAGAGTTTTTTCAGGTCGGGCAGGATAACGCCCGTTTGCACGGTGCCGCGCGCCCAGCGGTGAATCTCACGTTGGCCAAGCTCAGAAAGGAAGTACACAGCCAAGAACTCCCCTTCAATCTTTCGCGGGCGAAGAATGGCAATCTTGCAGTTGCCCGTCAGCTTGCCAAAGCGGTCTGTGACGAAGCTCACCGTGCCGATTGTCGCCACAATACCAAGGAGCACATCGCCTGGAAGGATGTGAGAGCGGCGTAAATTCGTATAGACGGCTTCGGGAATGTGAACAGGCGAAGCGTCAGCGATAAAGAAGTCCGAAAGGTCTTGTCCGCGAAGATAACGGACGCCGGTTTTCGTAAAGGACTCGGCAATGGAAATGTGGTTGCCATCGCTCACGTCGGCGAGTGACGCCAAAGGAGCATTGCTCATGGCGGCGACGGCTTCGGCCTGCGCCAAGCACTCCGGCCGGTAGTGTTCGGCGTCTATTCGATGATCCTCGGAAAGCGCGGAGAAACTGACTATGCTCCACACAGCCATTACTCGACATCCTCGATGCAGAATGCGAAGCCTTGTCCCCTGCCCCACTTGCGGAAGGCGTCGGCAATGCCTGGGCGGTCGGGGACGAAGTGAAGCTTCGTGTCAAAGGCGATGCGGATCGCGGCACGATCCTTGTCCGTGCGGGCGGCGCTCAAACGCTGGTCGCGTTGGTCGGCAAGCGCGGCGCGTAGGTTGAAAAGGTCATGGTCAACCATCGGGTGGGCGTGCAGGTCGTAAAGCCGTCGTCCCTTGTTGTCTGATAGGTACACGTATTCACCGGACGTGTCCTTGCCGCCGGCCTGGCTCGTGGCGAAAAAGATGGGATAGTCTTCGCGGCGCGGGCAGAGCGGCCCGGCATCCGGATCTTCGTTCCATTTCTGCAAGAAAAGGATGCTAGTCTTAGTGCCTGTGTGGGGCTTAAAAGTGTTACCTTGAAGCCCAATCACGGCGAGAATGCGGGTGCGCTGGGCGATGTAGTCCCGGATGGGCTTATCGCTCGTGTTATTGAAGCGTCCCTGGGGAAGCACAATTGCCATGCGCCCGCCGGGCCGTAGGAAGTCAAGGTTGCGCTCAATAAAGAGAATGTCGCGCCCGACCTTCGTTTGCCACTTGCCGCCCTTGGGTTTCTTGGCAAGTTCATACTGGTGAAGAATGCGGGAATCCTTGATGTCCCCGGCAAAGGGCGGATTGGTCAAGAGTACGTCGAAGGCAAAGTAGCGGAAATTCTCCCGGTTCCAGCGGTCCCTTGCAGAGTCACGCGGGAAGCGGGCGAGCCGGGGACGAAGTCCGACCTTGACTTCATCTGGCCAGCCTCGGGAGTCGAGGGTATTGGCACGATAGACGTTCGTCCGGCCATCGCCGGCAATGAGGTTCAAGGCCTTGGCAATCTTGATCGAACGGGCGTCGAAGTCGATGGCGAAGACGCGCTCGCGGGCATAATCGGCTTGCCACGGGGCGGGCCCGTTGGCTGTAAACTCGTTGCCCCAGACGTGAAAGATCGTGTGGACAGTGAAGCCGCACGAGCCGGCGGCGGTGTCAATGACGTATTCGTCCAGGGTCGGGTTCAACATCTTAACGCACATGTCGATGGCATGGCGCGGCGTGAAATACTGCCCCTTCTTGCCCTTGCCGACTTCAACGGAAAGGTATTCGAAGGCTTCGTCAATCACTTGGAGATTTGAGTTAAACAGCTTGACGTTTTCGAGGGCAGAGCCACAGGTAATCAGGTGCTCCGGAGTCAGTTCAATGTGTTCGCCTTCAAGGAAGACGCCGGGCCATTTGCCTTTGGCCGCGTCGAAAAGTTGGTTGATCTTATCCTTGAACTCGCGGGGTGTTGCGCCGCCGACCCGGAATTGAAGGTAGCGGGTCTGCTTGCCTCCCTGGGCGGCGTTGGCTTCGTCGTAGAGCTTGGCATAGATGAGCTTGAAGACTTCCTCGAAAGCGTCAACTCCGGCGTTCGCAAGGACCAGGTTCTCCATGTCCAGGATGATCTTTTTCAGAGTCGTTTGTTCTTTGACCAGGACATTATGCTCGGCAAGGTTGGCAAGGGTCCAGCGTTCGGCCAAGACCTCGGAAAGGGTCTGTGATGCCTTCGGGATGTCAGTCAGGTTGCGGAAGAAGTTCGGGTCCTGCCGGTGCAGAATGATCGTTTCGCCGCCGTTCGTCCATACGCCAATCGGCGCGCCTTCGGCGTGGCAGTAGCTTTTAAGCTGTTCCAAGCCATCGGCGCGCTTGGGCTTCTTGCATTCGATAATGATGAAGGCCGTATTGGGGTCGTCCTTGTCCCAAATTACAACGTCTGCTGCCTTCTCATGGACAGCGGACCCGAACTGGACAGGCTTTTCGATGGCAATACGCTCGGCATGGTAGCCGTAGTCATCCATCAGCATCTTGACGTAAAGCTGCCGAACAATCTCTTCGGGTTTGGCGGGGCGTTCCCGTCCGGTAGCAAAGCAATTAAGATATGGCCTTCCTCGTTTTAAAAAGAGTTTTAGATCGTTTACGGCACTTGGTCTAAAAATCGTTAAAGCGTGGGCACTGCCTTTTAGAATGTCGTCAACCGAGGGAGCGGGATTCCCCTTTTGTTGATTCCTACCTCTATCCACTGTAGCTTCTCCTCAATATGGCTACGATGTTCAGTTCCTGATTATATTTCTCAATTCATCCGGTCCGGCGGGTGGACGGCGGCCAGGAGCCGGGCCTCGATCTCGTCCGCCTGGTGCCGGAGGGCGGCCAGGTCGTCCGGTGAGACCGTCAGCCGGATCCGGTCCAGCAGCAGCCGCAGAAGCGCCGCCAGCGTGGCGGTGGCGGCCTCGGCCGCCGCCAGCTCCTCCACCAACTGGTGGATCTCCTCCACGTTCTGGTCCAGACAGGTGTTGAGCAGCTCGTTTTCGTGTTCCGGGTCTTTCGACATGCCGCCTCCTTAGCGTTCACCGCTTGACCGGCCGAACGACAGGCCCGCCGTCGCCGGCCGCAGGTCCCCTGCCCCGCCCTGCCCCGCTAGTCCGGGCGGCGGGCCGAATCGACGTTGATGCCGCGCTCGATCCCCTGGTGAATGGCCAGGTTGATGACGGCGGCCCGGCTCAGGCTGAGCCGGGTGGCCAGCTCGTCCACCCGCTCCAACAGCGGCTGGGCGATGGTCAGCGTGATCTGGATCTTTTTGCCCTTGCGGACGAAGCGGGGCTTCGGACGCCCGGCGGCGGGATCCTCGGCGACGACGGCATCCGGCGCCGACGAGATGAACTCCTCGGGGCTGCGATGCCTGGGTCGGGTAATGGCCATTGTTTTACTCTCCTAAGAATCTTAAAACACTATGCAAATACTATTAAAATAACATCGAAACAAGTTCTTTTAATTCCGCCGTGGCCTTCGGGTCCTGGGGGCGGAGCTCCAGCACGGACAGGCCCGCGCCGATGGCGTTGGCGAACGCCTTCCGGCGGCGCAGCGGTGCGGCGAGGTATTCAAACTGCGGGAAGTCCGCCGCCGCGGCCGCCGCGTCCAGATTGTCCCGGGCGACTTCCCCGGGATCGGCCAGGTTCAGCATGGCGTAGCAGCGCAGGCCGTCCCGGACGCTCCGCGCCTCCTCGATGAGGGCGGCGATGGCGTCCAGTGCCCATACGTCCAGGCTCCGGGGCTGGAACGGCACCAGCAGCACGTCGGTCAGTACCAGCGCCGCCCGCAGGGCCGAGGAATCCCGCCCGCCGGCGTCGATGATGATGTCCTCATACTTGGCTTTCTGCAGCAGGACCTGGTTGCGCAGCACCGGACCGTCCGGATAGGTGGAACACGCGATGCCGGGGTCGCGGCCGGACTCGGACCGGATGTTGATGGAGGTCTGGGCCGTCATCTGGCGGTCCCCGTCAATCAGCCACACCTCATGCCCGTCCAGCGCCCGGGCGATGGCCAGGTTGACCGCGATGGTGGTCTTGCCCACCCCGCCCTTGGTGTTCCCGACGGTTACGATCATATTCACCTCATACAGATAGTAAATTACTATTAAAATAACTCGGAAAAACATGAAAAGTCAAGATTAATAAGTGAAGCAAAAAGCGAGGGGACGGCGGTCCCCTCGCGCTCCCCGGTTGTTTCCGCACGGGAGCCGCAGACGGGGCAGGGGAAACAGGCAGGCCCCTGAACGGGTGCGCCCGGGCCGGCGCTGGCTCGCTTGAACCCCGCGCCCCTTCCTGCGCTGCGGCATAAACGGCCGCCACCCCCGTCCCGCTCGGAGCGGGACGGGTCCCCGCCATTTAATCCTCGCTCCGGTCGGGGAGCGGGGCCGCTTCGCTGGTTCGCGACCGGTCCGGGCGCCCCCTCCAGGGGCAGCCAATTATCGGGTCGGACAAGGAGAACGGGAATGCGGAAAACACACGATGAACAGACGGCCAGCCGGGCGGGGCAGGGTGACAATCTGGCCGCGCTCGGCCGGGAGGTGGGGCGCGCCGTGGAGGAACTGGCGGCGCTGACCCGGAGCTGGTGGCCGCCGAAAACGGTCCGCCGGCGCCTCATCCGGGACCGGGGGCCGGCAGCGGGCCCGGCCGCACAGCAATCCGGCGACCGGGGCTGAACCGGGGAACGATCCGCCGTCGCGGCGGGTCCGGGCGCTATTTGCAGGATTCGCGCAGGATGGACAGAATCGCCTGGACCAGCTTGGCGTTCTTTTTCTTGGAGGCGCTGAGGATCAGTTTGTCGATGGCGTCCCGCTGCTCGTCGCTCAGGAGCGAGTACTTGTAGAGGGCCTTCTTGCTCTCGGCGGACAGGCCGCTGAGACTGCCCAGAAACTTTCTGGTGTCCCGCCGCAGCGTGTTGGTGGTTTCCTCGGACACGTCGGCGTCGATCACGTTGAAGTAGTTTGGCGGAAGCTCAAAGCGGAGCAGGGCGGTCTGAATGTGGGCCAACGACCACTCATGCCGGCCCAGTTCCAGGGATGAGATGGTCTGATAGCTCAGACCCAGATAGGTGCCGAATTCGCTTTGGGACAACGAGCGGGTTTTCCGCAGCTCGATCATCCGCAGACGGACATGTTCGGGGTAGGTGAGTAATACCATGCAAACTCGGACCGGTAAGGATCTTCAAAGACAGCATGCGTACCTTCCAATTATACGGAAAGTGGCTGAAAAAGAGACCCAGAAATATTGATTACTCTCGTAATATTAGAATTTAAAATTGTTTTTTGTTGACAACTACGGAAAAACGATAATAATCAGGGGCAATGGATGTCTTTGTCGAGATCAAGGGGAGGCGGTGGCGGCTGATGGGCCGCGACCAGTTTTGCGCCTGGGTCGGTATCCGGCCCGGCACCCTCCGCCGCTGGATGCAGCAGGGCACGGTCCGCACGTGCCGGGTGGACACCGCCCGGCTGGTGATGATCGGTCCGGCGGAAGAAAAAAGGGATTACGTGGTGCTGAAACAGCGCATTTTAAAACGACAGGAGGACCGATGAAAAAATGGATCACAGCCATGTGGATGCCGGCCTTGACCGCCTTGCTGATGGCGCAGCCGGCCGGTGCGGCCGCCGGAACCGTCGGGGTCAGCTTCCGGGCCGTCATGAACGTCGTCTTCGGCGTCATGGCCCTGGCGCTGATCGGGTTGGGGGTCTGGTACCTGAAGCTGCGCAAGGAGGACTGATGAACACGAGCCAACGAGCGTGCGCGTGGGCCGTCTTCGCCGTCCTGCTGGCGGCGCCGGTTCTGGCCCAGAGCCAGGCGCAGGACGCCATGCAGAGCGCCGCCGATCAGGCGCTGGCCATCGCCCAGATCGTGGGCGCGGTGGTGTTGGCGGTTGTGGGGATGATCGCCCTCGGCCGTGCGGCCTACAAGTTTTCCACGGGTGATCACGATGCGGTGACCAGCCTGGTCACCAGCGTCGTGGCGATCTGCCTGGGGGTCGCGGCCAACAACTTCTAATAGAGGACGGCATGAGCGAGAAACGGATCTTCCGCAACATCCAGCACGAGCCCCGGATCTGGGGGATCACGTTCGGCCATGTGTTCGGAACGCTCATCGCCTCGCTCGTGCTGGTCATGATCGGTCAGAGCCTGGAAGCGGGCGGGCTGGTCACGGCCGTGACCGGCGGCGGCTGCGCCGCCGGCGGCTACGGCCTGTTTTTCTATCTCGACAACCGCGATCCGTCCAGGGGCGATCAGGCGAAATTCGTGCGGCCGCGGCTGGCCGCCCTCTGCCTGTCCAATCAGGGGGTGGTCATCGCCGAGGCGGGGGACGGGGCATGAAGCCGAACTACCGGCTGCTGGTCCAGAACCTGCTCAAACAGGAGCAGAAACTGGACAACCTGCTGCTCTACGTGGATTTTTATCCCGCCGCGGCGGACGGGTTCCACCCCATCCTGCTCAAGGACGGCGCGATGATCTGCCTGTGGGAGCTCTCCGGGGTGGACTACGAGGGCCTGTCGGAGGCGGACAAGGAGATGTTCGCCTACTTCCTGCGCTGCGCGCTGGAGCAACTGCCGGACGACGGCCGCGGCTACATGATCTCCAACACGCTGCTGCGCGTCCCGGCCCGGGCTCCGCAACTGGATCCGGGCGGCGCGGACGCGCCGGGCGTGGTGCGGTTTGTCCAGGAGCGGAAGCAGGAATTCTGGGAGCAGATAGCCGGCGCCTCCTACGAAAACCGGCTGTACTACTGCCTGCGGTACTACGACAAGCCGGCCGAGCCGGCCTGGCGGGACCTGATCAGCGACACCCGGACCTTCCGGTTCATCCGGGCGGACCTGGAGGCGCGGGCCGAAAAGCTCCATCGCGGCTATCAGGCCATCAAGGCCGGCCTGGCCCGCTTCGGGGTGCGGGAGCTGGACCGGGAGGACGTCTTCCGGCTGATCTACCGGCTGGTCAACCGGGCCGAGCCGCCCCGGCGGTATCGGTCCGACCTGTCCCTGGGGGTGCAGGTGGCGGCCTCCCAGGTCCGGATCCGGTGGCCGCGGCACGTCGAGGTCAACGGCCGGCTCACCGCCGTCATCGGCCTGAAATACCCGCCCGAAGTCAGCCGCGCCATGTACCTGCGGCGGTTCTACGAGCTGCCGTTTCCCCTGATCCTCAAGCAGTCCATGGCGCTGGTGGACAAGGCCAAAATCAAAAAGAGCCAGGAATTCCGGAAAAACATCGCCACGGCGCTCTCGGCCGCCGACAAGAAATGCGCCCTCTACGTGGAGGAGTGTTCCGAGTTCCAGGACCGGGTGGAGCGGCTCAAGGAGCTGCCGCTCTGGTGGACGTTTGTCATCCAGGTCGAGGCCGCCGGCGAGGACGAGCTGAAGGACCGGGTGCAGCAGGTGCTGACGCTGCTCAAGGAGATCGGCGCGGCCGGCCAGGAGGACCAGGCCAACCTGAAGCTGGGCTATTTTGCCATGTTTCCGGGACACGAGCGGCTGTACGGGGCCAACCGGAAAAACCTGATCACCTCGGCCAACGCCGGCGACTTCATGAGCGCGTTCAACTACTCCCGCGGCGACCGGCAGCCGGTGGAATATTTTCAGGACCGGCTGAACGGGATCTTCGCCTACGATCCGTTCACCGCGCGGGAGCCCGGGCACCACATGACGATCACCGGCCCCCTGGGGTCGGGCAAAAGCTTTCTGGCCAACAAGCTCCTGATCTCGATGCTGGCGCGCAATCCGCGGCTGTATGTGGTGGACCTGTCCAACTCCTTCACGCCGCTGTTCGAGTTCCTGTCCGGCGAGCTGCCCGGCGAGACGTCCATCGTGACGGTCACGCGGGAGACGACCGACATGGCGTTCAATCCGTTTCTGGTCGCTGATCCCGAGCGGCCGCCGACGGAGGAGGAGATCCATTTCGGCCTCGGGCTGATCCGGATCATGGCGGGGCAGGGGATCGCGCCGGGCGTGGAGTGGGAGCTGCGCAAAGGCGTGGAGAAGTTCTACCGCTCCTACCGGACACTGCTGCGCAACCGGCCGCCGGGGCCGGACGCCGCCATCCCGCCGATCACGCTGCTGGCGGAGACGCTGGAGACGGAGGTCCGAAGCCGCGAGCTGGCCAACGCCATCCGCCTGTGGACCGAGGGCCGGAAGGGACGGGTGTTCAATACCGGCCGGGACACGCTCCACGCCGCCCGCCTCTCCCTGTTCGACCTGGCCGACCTGGACCAGGACGAAACGCTGCTGCAGAGCCTGGTCTATGTCATCTTCGAAAAGATCTACGCCGAATGCAGCGCCGGCGACCGGAGCGTCCAGAAGATGCTGGTGATGGACGAGGCCCACCGCTATCTGAAGCATCCGGCGTTTCAGCACTGGGTGGAGCTGTTCTACCGGATCGGCCGGCACCTGAACCTGGCGGTGGTGCTGCTGACACAGTCCATCCGCGACCTGGTCTCGGATGCGATCTGGAGCAAGGGAGTCATCGGCAACACGCGCCAGGCGTTTTTCTTTTCGGGGCAGAAATCCATTCAGAAGGAGCTCGCGGCCTTCGGGCTGAGCGAGTACCAGATCGAGCAATACCAGCGCCTGGACCCGGGCCGCCGGGAGGTGCTGTATTGGTCCAGCTCGGGGTTGACGCGCATCCTGCGGCCGGTGACCGACCCCTACACCTATTGGCTGGCGACGACGCATCCGGTCGAGCGGGTGGCGCGGGCGCGGGTGCGGCGGCACGCCGGCGGCGACATCAACCGGGCCATAGAAATCTGCGTGCGGGAAACCCGCGGGCAGGCGACCGTCGAGGAGCGAACGGACAAGCTGGACCGTTACCTGCGGCGAAGTGAGGCATGTCAGGAGGAGGTGTCGTGAAACACGCAATTGTGATCGGCCTGGTGCTGGCTGTGGCCGGTATCGGGTGGGGCAGGGGACAGGCCGGGGTGGAGGGACAACAGGCGGAGGGGGAGGTTTTACTCGACAGAACACAAACACGAGAAGCATTGAAAGTCGTCAAGTTTAAAGGCGGCAAGCAGAACCCAGAAACAATAGAAGACTGGGAAAAAGAAGCACTAGAGCGGGAATTGGCTCTTGGACTCGCCTTCATAACATTTGTTCAGGACCGGTATGGGGTGGAAGTTCTAATGAGTCCAAGCAATTTGAGCAGCATACAAAAGTATGAGTTTCTCAAAAGGTATATGGGTGAGTATGTGCGCGATGTAGAAAAAGACGGCAGCGTGATCACCGCAAAGAAGACAAGGAGGGCGGTTGAAGAACAGTACAGACCCGACATCAGCCCTTTATCGCTACCGGCCAACATGCTGTTACTTGAATCAATAGTCCCGATCGCAAAAAGAAAAATAACAAAAATTACAGACATTTGGATAAGGAAATGCCCATTTCTGAAGAGTCCGCAAATAACGGGGTATTTTCTCGATGCGCCGGGGAAAAGATATGACTTTGTCTACGAGTTCACTCCAACAACAAAAGGGCTGAATAAAAAATCAGAGCTCAAAGGATCGGTCATTTGCCGAATCGAACCAAATGAGGAACAGTTGATTATTGAGGAATTTATTTTAGAAGACAAAGGGATCAAGGAATTTGAAACAACGGAAGGAGGCGGTTTATGAAACACGCAATCGCAATTCTGTCGTTGTGCGCGGTCTGCGCCGGTTCGGGACACGCCTTCGTCTTCCATGATCCGGCGCACACGGCCCAGACGGTGGCCTACAAGATCCAAAACCACCAGCAGATGCTCCAGCAGATCACCAAGAGCACGGAAATGGTGGCCCGGGCCCAGGAGCAGATTCAGAAATTCCAGCAGTACCGGCAGGTGTTCGACCAATACTACGGCACGTTCAACGCGTGCTACCGGGCGATTCAGCACGGCAACTGGGAGCGGCTGGCCACCACGATCAACGCCTACTATCTGGCGGAGATCGCCCGGCGGCAGGAGGAGATTACCGCCGAAGACGCCGCCCGGGTGCGCGAGGAGGCCAGGGCGAGCGGACTTCTCAGTGTGGATGCGTTTAATGAGAAAGATATTGATGAGAAGATCCAGCAGCTAACAAACACGCAGTACTACGAGCAAAATCCGGTACTTAAAGCAGCGGTGGACCAATACTTGGAAAAACAGCGGTACAACTATCAATACAACAACGCGGCGCTCACCAAAATCGCCGCCACGATTCGCATGATCCAGTCGCGGAGTGCCACGATCGCGCGGCTGGAGGAGCAGAACCAGCAGCTCTCCACCGGGGACGACCAGCAGAGCGTCGTGGCCCAGATGGCGCTCCAGAACCAGATCCTGCTGGAGCAGGTCAAGCAGAACAACGAGGTCGCGGAGCTGACGGCCCTGCTGCTGGCGCGGCAGATCGAGGCGGAGGAGCAGATGCAGAAGTCGCTGATCATCAACGGGACTCACGAGGAGAGCCGCACGGGCGTGCTGGACCAGCTGCTGGCACCCCTCCAGGATGCCCCGCCGGCCCAGCCGAAGCGAAAGAGGTAGGTCCCATGGACGGCCTGTTACTGGCGCAGGGGGCCGGGGGGTCGCTGTCCCTGGGCCACATCATCGACACGATCTGGGCGGCCATCGCGGGGGGGGCGGGGGGCGCGGACTACATCGTCATCATGCGCAACGCGGCGCTGGTGCTGACCACCGCCATGGCCATCCTCCACTTCTCCCGCTCGGCCTACCGGATGGCCCTGGGGGAGACGCAACACCTGGTCGGGGACATCGTCAAGTTCCTGGCGATCTACGCCGTGGTGGGGTCGTGGGACGGGATCGCGCACACCATCTACGGTCTGGCCGCCGGGGTGGCCAACGGATTCGCCACGGACTTCTACAACCAGGTGTTTCAACCGATGCTGTCGGCCTACCAGCAACAGATGGAGGCGCAGCGGTACCTCAATCTGTCGTCCATCTCGGGCTGGATGGCGGCGGTGGGCAACCTGAACAACGCCGGCATCTACGCGCTGAGCTCGGTGCTCTGTCTCGTCATCATCGTGGCCGCCATGCTCTACATCATGGTCAGCATCGTCGGCGTGTTTGTGGTGCTGGCGTTCTATCTGCTGATCGGGCCGGTGTTCGTCGCGCTGTCCATGCTGCAGACGTTCCGGCAGTATCTGGCCCGGTGGATCGGGGTGACGGTGAGCATCTTCATCGTCATTCCGATGTACGGGATCGGCCTGGCGATCTGCGCCACGTTCACGGGCAAGCTGCTGGCCTCGACCCTCAGCCTGGCCCACAACCCGATGGAACAGTTGTTCGGGATGTGCGTCGTGCCGATCCTGCAGGCCTCCGTCATTCTGTCGGTCAACAAGATCGTCAGCCAGGTCACCGGGGGGTATTTCGGGTCCACGGGCTCCCTGGCCGCCGGGATTGCCGCCGGGGCGGCCTCCATCGCGGCCGGGGCAGGGGCCTCCTCCTCCGGCGGCGGCGGAACCGCCGCGGGCAGCGCCGCCGGCGGTGCGGCGACCGGCGGGGCCGGCCTGGCGGCCACGGCGGCGGCGGGAACAGCCAGCGCGGCCGCGGGCGCGGCCAGTGCCGCGGCCCAGTCGGCGGCGCGGGGGTAGATCATGGTCAAGGGCAACGTGGATGACTACATCCGTTCGACCGGCCACCTGGCCTTTGTGAACCTCTTTCTCAAGTACGCCCTGTTCGTGCTGGGGCTGGTCTGCGCGGGCCTGGTGGTGGCGCTGGTTCTGATCTCCCGCCACGCCGGCGAAGTCCGGGCCATCCCGATCGTGATCAACGAGGCCACCGGCGAGAGCCGGCCCATCGACTGGCGGGTGGTGGATGCCGCCGGCGAGGACCGCAAGCCGGCGGAAGTGCATTATTTTGTCCGGCAACTGCTGCGCAACATCTACACCTACACCCGCTACACCGCCTCGTCCAACCTGGCGGAGGCCTTCCGCTGCTGCGTCCCGGACGCGACCCTGCAGATCAAGGACGCCGTCAACATCGAGGCGCGGCAACGGCACTTGCAGGCGGGGGATCAGGGCGTGGTCGAGCTCCAGGCGGTCAACATCCTGCAAACCAGTCCCAATATTCTGGTGCAGTGTTATTTCAGCAGCAAAGCCATTTCGCCGCAGGGTCTGACGGACAGCCAGCGGCGGGTGGCCTCGCTGCGGCTCAAGACGGTGCCGCGGACGGCGGACACGCCCAGCGGCCTGCTGCTGGTGGAGTATTCGCAGAGCAATTTCGTGCGGGAGGAGTGATATGAACCGAATCGTGGTGGGGGCGGTTCTCGGGCTGGCGCTCGGCGTCTGCGCCCTCGGCGTGACGCCGCGGACGCTGGTGGCCAACTTCGACGGGGAGAACGAAGACACGGTCTATCCGGTGGTGTCGCCGGTGGGGATTGGCACCACCTTCAAGCTGCCCGAGGGGGCACGGATTCAGGACTTCGTGGTGTCGGATTCCAAGCTGTTCTTCGGCCAGTCCAACGGCACCATCGCCGTCATCAAGGCCCTGGCCGAGAACAAGGAGACCACCGCCGTGGTGCACACGGACAGCGGCGCGACCTACGTGTTTCTGGTGTCGTCCGCGCCGGCGCCGGTCGCCGACACGCTGGTGGTGATCGAGGCGCACGACAAGAACCTGTTCCGGCAAACCGTCGCCGGAGAGGTCCGCCGGCAGACGGAGAATCTGGAGCGGAGCCACCAGGTGGAACTGGACAAGCAACTGGAGGCCCAGCGGCTGCACCTGCTGGCCAAGGTGCAGAGCAACTACCGGATCCAGGGCGACGCCTTCCCGGTGGAGCGGGTGGCCGATGACGGCGTGTTTACGTACATTTTCATGCCGCGGGCCCAGGTCAAGCCGGCGGTGTACCTGCTGGGCCGGGGGGCCAAAAAGGACCAGCTCGAGCCGCTGGCCTACACCGATCAGGGCGGGTATTACCGGGTCAGCCACGTGCTCGGCCATGCCGCCGACCGGCTCGTGCTGAAGCTGGACAAACAGACCGTGGACATCACCCGCGAGGGGCGATGATGGCTGCAGCAACCGGAGACCGGACCGGGCCGGCAGAGGAACGGGACGCCGGCCGGGTGTCCCGTGAGGACACGCACGTTTTCGAGTCGCGGGACGAGCTTCCGGGCGGCGGGAAGCCACCGCGCCGGCCCCGGGCCTTTCTGGTGGCCGGCGGCGTCGGCATGGTGCTGCTGATCCTCCTGGGCGTGGTCATCCTGGCCGCCCTGGGCAATTCCGGCCGGCCGGAGACAACGGCCCCGAGCGCCGACGCCCAGGCCCAGCAGAAGATCCTGGCGGAAATCGAGCGGAAAAGCCGGATGAACCTGAAGGACCGGACGCTGCACCAGACGGACGTCCTGGCCGATCCGGCGGCGCAGACCCGGGAGATGACGCCGGAAGCCATCGCCCAGCAGGCGGCCGAAGCCCAACATACGAGGGCCGAGGGCAACCTGATGATTCGCGGCATCCTGCAGCAGGCGGCGGCGCAGCAGGACGCGGCCCTGACGGCGGCGCCGGCCCGGCCGGCGGAGGCGGCCGACAGCCGCCTGCTGTACCGCGGCGCGGAGTCCCGGAGTGCCGACACCCGGGCCGCCGCCGAACAACGGGACAAGGACTACGCCCGGGAACGGCAGACCATGTTCTGCTACTCGCGGACGATGAAGCAGGCCGATCTGTATGACGAACCGCCGGCCCGGTCGGGCCCGGCGGAGATGCGCCCGGACCGGGCCGAGCCGGAGGCGGCGGATTCCGCCGCCCGCCTCGGCGCGCACAACGAACGGGCAGGGGACGGCGGCCCGCCCCGCCTCGCGGGCGCCCGGGTCTCCCAGGTCGCCTATGGCGACCGGCCGGCGGTGCGGTTGTATGAGGGCGACTTCATCGACACGGTGCTGCAAAACCGCATCGTGGCCGACACGGAACCCTCGCCGGTGGTGTGCTACGTCGCCAAGGACCACTTCGATCCGGCCGGGAAATGGGTCGTGTTCCCGACCGGCACCCGGCTGATCGGGCTCAGCCAGGCGGTCGATTACATGGGGGCCGCGCGGCTGTTTGTCAAATTCAACCGCATGGTGCTGCCCAACGGCAGCCTGGTCTATTTCCCGGAGTCGAAAAAGGCCGCCCGGGCGCTGGATCAAACCGGCGCCCACGGCGTCGTGTCCAAGGTGAACCGCCACTGGATGCTGCAGTTCGGCACGGCGCTGTTCGTGGGCGCCATCGAGGGACTCGGGGCGGCCGCCCAGCAGCACACCGACCCCTACTCCGGCCGGGCCTACGTCATCGAGGACACCACCGACAACTTCGAGAAGATCCTCAACACCATCATGCAGCGCTACACCAACATCGTCCCCACCATCACCGTGGGGCAAGGCAATAGGATGAAGGTCTTCCTGACGGAGGACATCCTGGTCTCCCCTTACGCCCGGGTCGCGGAGCGCAGCTATGCCCGGCGGTAGGGTGTTCCTGCTCTGGATTCTGGGCATGTCCGCCATCCTGGCGCAGGCACCATCTCCAAAAGCGGCCGAGCTCAGCCGGCGGGACCTGGAGTTCCTGGCGAAAGTAGCGGCCGTGCGTCCCTTCCTGGAGGACTGCCCGGACCTTCGCACCGATCCCCGGAGCATCGGCCAGTTCTTCACCCCGGAGGTCTACGCCCGTCTCCGGGGCAACGCCTACTACGGCTACCAGCACGACGAGGGCTTCGCCTGGCCGGGCGGAGCGGTCTGCCTGGAGCCAGTCCGGGCGGTCTCGCCTACCAGACCATATGTGGATGCCTTCTCCCAGGCGCTGCGGGAGGCCCTCCGGCAGCGCGGCCTCCGGCTGGAGAGCCGAGCCGCTGCCCGGATCGGCCTCTGCCTGGTGGGAGCGGAACCTCGCCAGTCGGTCCAGAGCCTGCCGGGGATCATGGTCGAGGTCTACTTCACCAACACCAAGACCGGCAAATCCTTCTTCTGGCGCTTCGGCGTCGGCAGCCGGGACGGCTTCTCCGCCGCCCTGGTGGACGCCTCCGACATCATCGCCGAGTTCCTGCTCCAGAAGGTGTCCAAATGAATGTCGGCCAGCAGCTCAACCTGGAGCTCCTGAAGTACCTTCTCGGCCCCATTGCGCCGCACTTGGAGGATCCTTCCGTCACCGACCTTTTCATCTACGGCTACCGGGACGTGTACGTCAAACGCCAGGGCACCCGCATCCAGCCGGTAGAGGCCACCTGGCACTCTGACGCCGACCTGGTGCTGGCCGCCGAGAGCATCGCCGAGATCATCAACCGGCGCCTCGACGCCAACCACCCCATTCTCGACTCCCGACTCCCTGACGGCTCCCGGGTCAACATCGTCATCCCTCCCTGCTACCCGCAAGGCGCCTGCATCTCCATCCGGATCTTCCCCAAGGAGCGCTTCAGGGCGGACGACCTGCTCCGTTTCGGCACGGTCGATGAGGAAGGCCTGGCCATCCTGAAATCGCTCGTGGCCATTGGCAAGAACATCCTCATCTCCGGCGGGACCGGCTCGGGCAAGACCACCCTGCTCAACGTCCTGGGCGGCTTCATCCCCGAGGGCGAGATCGTGGTCACGGTGGAGGACTCCCGCGAGATCTCCCTCCCCCGCACGCTCTGGGCGGCCCTGGAGAGTAAGCACGCCCTGCACGAGGACGACCGGGCGGTGACGCTCCAGGACCTGGTGCGCAACTCGCTGCGGATGAACCCGAAGTGGGTCGTCGTCGGCGAGGTGCGCGGGGCCGAGGCGCTGGACCTGATCCGGGCCTTCAACACCGGCCACGCCGGCATGTCCACCGTGCACGCCAACAGCGCTTACGACGCCCTGGTCGCCCTGGAGAACCTGGTGCTGCAATCGGGTCTCGACATCCCCGCCCGGGCGGTCAAGGAACTGGTCTCGCGGGCTATCCAGGCAGTGGTGCAGGTCGGCCAGCTCCCCGACGAGAGCCGGAAGATCCTGGAGATCGTCGAGGTCAACGGCCTCGATTATTCCGCTTCGCCCACCTTTCCACCCTACCATATCACTTCCCTGTACCGCTTCCGATTTGATGGACGTGACAATCGGGGGCGTCTTTCCGGCCGGTTCGAATCGACCGGCCGGCCTTCCTTTCTCGACGAGCTGCGGCTGCGCGACATTCCCATACCGGAGGTCTGGTCATGAAACCCATCTACTTCGCTTTCCTGGTGATTCTCGTTCTGGTCGGCTCCGTCCCATCGGTGTCGGCCCAATCCATCGACAAGGAAGCAGCCGCCGAGACGATCCGGCGGCACTACGCGGACACCCCGGACTGGTGGCAGCAGGAAGGCTGCTTCCTCATGCTCACCTCCGGCGGCGAGGTCAACCAGAAGCTGCTGGCCCGGATGAAGCTCAGCCTGGCGGACTACCTCCACAAGAACTACAAGCACCTAGAGGAGCTCGAGCAGGCCGGCCTGGTGACGGTGGAGACCGGGGAGCGGACCGAGGGCCAGGTCAAGAAATACACTTACCAGGTGAAGCTCACGGAGAAGATGCGCCGCGACAACCGGATCCTGGACCGGGAGAAGGGCTGGACCATCGCCACCTATGTGAGTCGCGAACTCGTCTCCATTGAAGCGATCACCGGTGTGGTAGGGTTGCCCCTTGATCGGGGCGCCACCGTCACGTGCACCCGTCGGTTGAAAGTGTCCCCCTTCGGCCGGGCCATTGGTCTGGAGGACAAGACCGCGGTCACCGTGATCCAACTGATCCGTGGCTCCGATGGCACATGGAAGATGAACGAGGGTCCTCTGAAGTTGTTCTGAAGGCGAGTCATGAGACTGAGCCACCGCTTGGAACTGAGAGTGAGCGAGGGGGAACTCCGGTCGATCCGGGAAAGGGCCACCAGGGCGAGATTTTCCGTTTCCGGCTACGTCCGCATGGTCCTCTTGCAGCCAGGCGTGACCGGGCCGGTGCCGCCACTGGCTGATCCGAGCGGGTCGTCTGACTCGCTCCTGGAACAGGACAAGGCGCCAGCCAATCTGGAAGCGGCCGGAGACCTGATCATCCTACGGCTCAGCCGCAAATCCAAGGAGTCAATTCGGGAAAAAGCCCGGGCCACCGGGTTGTCACTTTCCGCTTACGTCCGGCGGGCGGCCCTGGAGCGGGACGTGATCCACCGCTACGACCAGGCGGCCGTCCGCCAGCTCAAGCGGATCGGGGTGAATCTCAACCAGGCGGTCATGCTGATGCACCGGGGCGTTTTTTCAGAGGACGTGAAGGAATCCTTCCGGCGCTGCTTGACGGCCTTGGAGATGGAGTTGTCTGGACCATGAGCTCCGTGTGCAAGGTCACCTGCGGGAAGCTGGCCGGTGGGACGGGGGCCAATGCCCGCTACATCACCCGCGAGAGCGCCTGCGACCGTTGGGAGACCCGCCACCTGCCCCAGCACGAGATCATGGGCGCCACAAACCTGGACCGCCGCCACGCGGCCGCCCAGCACATGGAGCGGCTGGCCGCGTCGGAGCGGGGCAACCGGCGGGATTACCGGGTGATCCTGTCCTTCGAGAAGGAGGTCTCCTCGGACAAGGCGCTCGCCATGGCCCGGGAGTTCCTTGATAAGTCCCACTTCCGGAACAACCCGGCCATGCTGGCGGTGCACCGCAACACGGAGCACGTCCACGTACACATCCTCTTGGCGGCCAGGAAACTGGACGGCCTCAAGCTGGACATGAACCGGAGGATGTACGAATCCTTCGACAAGCTGTGGGCAAAGATCTACCAGCGGGAGATGGGCCGGGAACAGAGCCGGGACCAGGCGGCTGGCCGCCACCAGGAGGCGGTTGGCGACCGGGAGATTTCGCTCGCCGAGTGGCGGCGGCGTTACGGGCAGCTGCGCCGGGAAGGTCTATCTCCCGCCGAGATCCGTCAGATCATCGGGGAGCGCCCCACCGGGCGGAGCGCTTCCGTAGCAGCCACCCACATCCGGAGAGATGAGCTTGAAAAAGGACGAATTACTGAGCGTTTGCAGGCGGCAGGAAACACTGTTAGAGGAAGCGCGTCAACTCTTGAGCGAGAAGCAGCGGCTGCTGGAGCAGCTGCTCTCCGGCGCGGCCGCGAGCGAGGCGGCGATGCAGGAGCTGAGAGAGACAAACTCGCTCCTGTCGCACGAGAACGGGGAGCTGAAGGAGCGGTGCGCGGAGCTGCGGGACTCCCTGGACGTCTTGGAGCGGCAGTCCGCGACGGGGATCGAGCGGCTGAACGAGGCCTGGCGCACTTCCTGCGCGACGTGGGCGGCGGAGTGGAACGAGAGGTGGACCGCATTGTCCACGCGCTTGCGGACGCTCGAGGCCGGCAGCGGGCAGCAGTCCAGCAAGTGGAACGGCAACTGGCCCGACTTGAACAGGGTCGGGATGCCGAATCCCATCGACCCCCCGGCCGATCCGGACGACTGCGAGCGGATTGTGACCGAGTTCGTGGCCGGCTTGATGAGCGACTTGGAGAAAACGCTGGCCGGCTGACGTTCAAGGAAAACGTCTATCCCCTGCTCCGCACCCTGGAGAAATACCTGGACCGTCTTTCGGAACGCCACGAGGCATTGAGGGCAGAGTTCGCCCGGCTGAAGGAACATCTCTGGGAACGCTACACCGGCCGGAAATGGAACTTCCGGGATGAGTTCGAGCTCAAGCGCAAGGAGGACCCGGAGATTTCCTTCGACCGGGATCTCGACCTCTCCCGATCCCGTGAAAAGGATCTCCCCCTTTCCCGCTCCCTGACACCCGACCGCTGAAGGGACTACCCAATGACCTCCGAATCCAATATATTCAAATACCCAATCGGTGTCCATCCGTGTTCATCCGTGGTTTGCTTTGTTTTCAGCCCTCTGTGCCCTCCGTGCCTCTGTGGTGAGTTCTGAGCCATGCACGGCTACCAGGCCCACGAGGCCATCACCTCCGACATCAAAATGTACTACAAGCTGGTCCTGCTGGGCTTTCTGCTGGGCCTGCTGGTCCAGGTAATTGTCATCGGAGTGGGCGTCCGGCGCAGCTATCTCCGCGAATTTGAGCTGAAGTTTCCGTCTGGCGCCTCGTTCCGGCTGCCCCCCAACGCCCTGTTGAAATACTATCTGCCGTCCTTCCGGCTCTTCGGTCGGGAGAA
>ENA-OSEO01002194-OSEO01002194.1-sediment-metagenome-genome-assembly--contig:-NODE-2194-length-29047-cov-7.639144_pt1 | contig 29047 bp, 23 predicted proteins | sample MGYA00237883_ERZ534232 | MGnify/ENA metagenome assembly ERZ534232 | reverse complement strand
ATGCCCTGATTTGTCAGACGGAAGAAATCTGGATGAGAAACGGCCGGCGGGTCAATCCCGGATTAAGGCACCGGAAATTATCCGGTATGCTTTTCGAACCTTCCCTGCACTTGTGTCTGGTCAGCCCCTCGGCGGTAATGATCCGGCGGTCGCTTTTTAGAGCGGTCGGACGCTTTGATGAGAACCTGCCGGCCTGTGAGGACTATGACCTGTGGCTGCGGGTCGGCTCTCGACACCCTGTTTATCTGATTCCTGAAGCCGGGATCATCAAGCGCGGCGGACATCCGGATCAGCTTTCAAAAACTCCCGGTCTCGACAAATACCGCATCCGTTCCCTTGTAAAAATACTGGAAAGCAACCTCCTCTCCCGGGAGCAAACCGCCGCAGCCGTAATCGTTCTTAGGAAAAAATGCGCCATCTACGCCGGCGGCTGTCTCCAGCGCGGGCGAAAAGAAGAGGCCCGGTATTATGAACGCCTGGCCGATCGCTTTGTCATTCAATCCTCCGAATCGATCTGACGTCAATCTTTTTTTCCCTATTGAATTATACCAAACCTGCCCTATATTTAAGTCGTCAATAACCGGGACCCGGGTATGCCCCGGCATTTTACCCAAGTTGCCCGACAAGGACGAACGGATATTTGCGGAGAAGAATCCTTCTGCCCGAATGAATCCGGAAATTTGAAAAACATTTAAACGGAGCTGGAATATGAATGACACCAATATTTTAGAAGGAAAAAAGCTGTTGATCGTGGATGATGAACCGGATGTAATGGAGACCCTGAAAGACCTGCTGGAAATGTGCAGCATCGACACGGCCGCAGACTTTGAAACCGGCGCAAAGCTTCTCAATCAGAATAAATATGACATTGCGGTATTGGATATCATGGGAGTGAGGGGCTACGATCTTCTGGAAACCGCCAATAAAAACGGCATTCCGGCACTGATGCTGACCGCCCACGCCCTGAGTCCGGATAATTTCGCCAAATCAATTATGGGGGGGGCTAAAGCTTATATCCCTAAAGAAAAAATGGCCGACATTGCCATTTATCTGACGGATCTGCTCAAGGCCATTGAAGGAACTGAAAAACCGGACAGATGGTTCTCCCGCTTGAAGTCTTTTTTTTCACTGGAATTCGGGAAAGACTGGCTGAGAACCTATCGTGAATTGCGGGAAAAGTACGGTCCATTCGATGATTACGAATGACATTCAAATCCGCGCTGATTCATCAGACGGATCTTTCAATTTCTCTTATTTTGGCGTCCAGCCGTTTACTGGAAACCGGAACCGGTGTTTTCAGTTCCTGGGCAAAGCGGGAGATTTTATATTCCTCCAGCAGCCAGAAAAAGTTCTCGATGGCCTCTCTTTTTTCGGTTGAACTTGCCGGTGAAAGGGAGGCCAGCAGTTCTTCCAGTTTTTCCTGATAGATTTTTAATTCAGCCGCCCGCTGTTGATCCTTTATCGGGTTCAGCAGGCCCTTTTCGGCCCGGACCGACAGCGCCTTGATATATCGGACGATCTGCATGAGCCGGTCGTTGTCATAGAGCTCCATAAAGGTTTTTGGCATGAGCCGGGCAAGATCCTTTCGCAATCCGTCGAGAAATGATTGGGCGGCGCTATTCCCCCTGTGGATCCGTTCCAGGTTGAAAATGATATTTCGGGCGCAATGAAATTCACCTAAAACCACCAAGACAACTTCTAATTTTTCCTGTCCTTTCGCGGGCACCTGGGGCAGGGTCGCCCGGGCATGGGCTTCAAAGTCTTCTGCACTGCGGATATTCCGTCGAAATGAGTCATTAAGAACGCTCCGGTACAGCCGTCGTTCCACGTGTTTCAACCCGCCGAAATAATCCGCGGCCGGTTTTAATCCAGCCGGTATTTTCAGCAATTTTTTCAGGAACTTCAGCTCTTTCAGAAGATAAATGCCGTAAAGCGCCGCCACCCCCTGCCGATGAAAGTCGATCGCCTGCGCCTGCTGCCGATACAGGCGCAGGTGGACGCTGACTTCGTCGTCGTCTCCATTTTTTTCAAGGCCGGGGTAGAAAACCCAGGCCGTGTTGTTTGGATCTCTAAATTCGATTGCATCCGGCAGATCGCCGAAGTCCCAGCTTTTAATGCCTCTTTTTCCATAACTGCGACTGACCGTTCTAAAAAAGTCCGGATCGACGGCTCCGGTCATATCCTGCCGCAATATCGCCGGATCTCTGCCGGACAGAAGTTCCTCGCCGCCGGGGCCGGCCAGCGAGATCCGCATTCTGAGATAATCCGGCAGATTTTTCAGCGGCCAGGTCGCCGCCGGAATGTCAATGCCGAACCGCCTAAAAATAAAACGGCTCAGGGCCGTCGCCAGGGTTCCGCTTCCCCTGGGCATCTCCGCCATGATGACGGCAACGGTCCCGGCAACCGGAACCAGTTTTTTACGGTATTCTTTCGGAAGGCCCTTGATCAGCGTGGTTATTTTTTCCGCTAAAAGTCCGGGTACCAACCAGTCGGTTGATTCCGGCGGGATGCCGCCCGTCAGCGTCGCCGGCACGTGGATCGTCACGCCATCGGCCGGGTCGCCCGGATTAAACCGGTAGGCGCTGCTGAATTTCCATTTTCCAAGGGCCACGCTGTCGGGAAACAGGGACAGTTCGTCTTCGTCCGGCAGGCTGACCAGAAGGTCCTCTTTCCGCATGCGCAGAAACCCGTCGCCGCCTTCGGTTTTAATCCGTTTTTCAAGGGTGCGGATATCATAAACCCCCGGCAGCTTCTCCCGGTAAAACTGAAACATGCTTTCATCGCCGGCAAACAGATCCCGGCGGCGCAGTTTGTTTTCCATCTCCCCGATTTCAGCGACGAGCTGCTGGTTGTAGCGCATGAAGGCAAGGGGCCGCCGGACGTCCCCCGCCACCAGGGCATCGCGTACAAAAATTTCAGACGCTTCGTCCGGGTTGATCCGGCCATAACCGACCGTCCGTTCGGCAACGATGATCAGCCCGAAGAGGCTGACCTGCTCGGCGGCAACCACTTCGCCGCGGCGACGCTCCCAGCGGGGATGGAGATACGTGTATTTACACTGGTCGCCGCCCAAATCTTCCAGCCAGACACAATCGATATGGGCGGCGGTACGGGCAAAAAGACGGGAAGTCTGGACCATTTCAGCCGCCACGATCCAGGCGCCGGACTTGTTGAACAGGGTCGATCCGGGGAAAATCATGGCTTCACGCCCCTTTGCGGCCCTGAAAATATTTTTCTCTTTTCTTACGGCGATATTGGACAGAAATCCGCTCAGGACCGACCGGTGAATAGCCCGGTAAAGCGTGCCGAAAGGGGATTTCGCCGGATCTTCTTTTTTGGGGGCGGGTGCCTTGAAAAGCGGTTTCTTTTTTTTCTCAAACGTCCGGCGGGTCAGCCGTTCCAAATCATATTCCTGCAGGATGGCCGTTACCTGAGCGTGAATATCCCGCCATTCGCGCATTCGCCTGTAGGACAGGAAATGCGCTTTGCAGAACCGCTTGAGGCTTGCCGCGGTTTTTTCCTTTGCAAGGATTTCATGATACTTTTTCCAGACATTCAGCAGCGTGATAAAATCCGAGGACGGATCCGCAAAAACGGCATGGGCCTGGTCGGCCCTGTCGGCGCCGTCGACCGGCCTTTCCCGGGGGTCCTGAATGCTTAAGGCGGATGCAATCACCGCAACTTCCCCGATACACCCCTCCCGGTGCGCTTCTATCAGCATGCGGGACAGTCGGGGGTCCAGAGGCAGTTTGGCCATCAGGTTCCCGGTCGATGTTAAAAAAAAGCGACGGGTCTCTTCCGGCCGCCGCCGGACCGCACCCAACTCGATGAGAAGATCAAACCCGTCGGTGATGCTTCTGGCATCCGGACGATCAATAAAAGGAAATGCAGAAATATCGCCCAGCCGCAGGGCCAGCATGCGCAGAATCACTTCCGCCAGGTTGGCCCGAAGTATCTCGGGTTCCGTAAACAGCGGCCGGGACAGATAGTCTTCCTCCGAATAAAGCCTCACGCAGATCCCGTTTTGAACCCGCCCGCAGCGCCCCTTGCGCTGGTCGGCACTGCTGCGTGAAACCGGCCGTACCGGCAGGGCGGTCGTTCGTGAACGGGGCGTATATTGGGGAATACGCGCCAGACCCGTGTCCACAACATACCGGATGCCGGGTATCGTAATGGAGGTCTCGGCGATATTGGTGGCGACGATGATTTTGCGGCCGGTCGGCCGGCTGAAGACGTAGCCCTGTTCTTTGGCCGAAAGCCTGCTGTAAAGCGGCAGAACCGTGACATGCCGAAAGCTTTCGGCCCGGATCAAGTCGCAGGTTTCGCGGATATCCTGCTCCGTCGGCATAAAAACCAGCAGATCTCCCCGGCTGCTTTCCGACAGCAGCGCCCGGACCGATTCCACCGCTTTTTCCAGGTAGGTTTGATCGCCGGCCTTATCCAGCTCCGAGTCGAGCGGATCGTAACGGGTTTCAACCGGGTACATGCGGCCGGATACCTCGATAACGGGAGCGTCATGAAATGCTTTTGAAAATTTTTCAGTATCGATGGTGGCCGATGTAATCACCACTTTCAGATCGGTCCGCAGCGCCTGCAGGCTTTTTAAAATCCCCAGGATCAGGTCGATGTTGAGACTGCGTTCATGGGCCTCATCGACGATGATGGTGTCATACCGGGCCAGACGCCTGTCCGAAAGGGTTTCGGCCAGGAGAATCCCGTCGGTCATGATTTTGATGCAGGACTCCGGCCGGACCCGGTCCTGAAAGCGGATTTTGTAGCCGACGGACTGTCCGAGCTCCTCCCCCAGTTCTTCCGCAATCCGGCGCGCCACGGTGGTGGCGGCAATCCGGCGGGGCTGGGTGCAGCCGATCCGGCCGTTGATCCCGCGGCCGGCCGCCAGGCAGAACTTGGGGATCTGGGTGGTCTTGCCGGAACCGGTCTCACCGGCGACGATAATCACGGGATGGTTCCGGATGGCCGCAATGATTTCATCCTTTTTGGCCATGATCGGCAGGTCGGTATTATAGACCAGCTTCGGCCGGTTTGCCTCTCGCAGCGTTCGTTTTTGAGTTGTTTGTTTCGCTGGTTTAATTGTTTCTGCCTTGCCATAAGAACGAGGTCAACAGACGCCGTTATAGTTTTATTAACAGAAGCTAAAATCCTTCCCAACCTACTTTTGTCAAAGGGAGGACTCATCCCCCTCTTTAAAAAAGAGGGGCAAGGGGAGATTTTTAAAAAGCTGAGGATTCCTTTCGATTGACGCCATCACAGCATCCACGCACAAGAGAAACTGTGGACCTAAACCACGGATTCGTTGCTCATACCACTGGTATGCTTCGGCCAGGTCGGCTTCTGCTTCTGCTCTGACTATCAGAGGTTTTTTCATGAGTTGGATCGGTTGAGGATTCGTTCCCTAACTTCGGTCCAGGGAGAACCAGCGTCAGGATTCAGATGATATGCTTTCAGACGGTGATCAAGTTCCAATTTTTGACCTTCGCTGAGCAAAACGGCCTCAGGGACTGCTGCGATGCTGTCCCATATATCTTCAACCATTTGAATCCGCTCGGCAACGCTCAGTTCGATAATATCTGCTGTTTTTATGCTCATACCCCCTCCCACCATACGGAATAATTTGTTTTCTTTAAATCATCATTGCATGTTACGCATATCTTTTTCAAATTCTTCCAAAATTCGATAAACAATTGCAACCTTATCGGATCAGGTCAAACAGCGTTGGGCATCCTCCTGAAACGGAGGTGAAGATAATGTATTTTGACATATCACTACCTTGTCTGTCAAACAAGTAATCAGCTGTTTTAACGCCTACTGGGACGCGCAGGACAAAATCGATTTTATTGAAATCTATTTTAAATGTGACAAAGAGAACGAGGATAAAGAAAGAATATATCGATATTATCGCAAATAAAAGTCAGGCCTTATTCCCATTTGAAAAATCAGGATTTCATGTAAACGTGAAAAAAGGCAAAGAATATTTTCAATGGTGTTCTCTCAAAAATAGTTGAGAATGACGAGGTCTCATGACCGCTATTTCCTAAATGTCTTCAGTTGGTCTTTCAATACCTTCTCTTATTCGTGCAAAATGGATTGTTAATTTTAATATAAAAACGTAAAATCCATAATCACTAAGAGTAAATAATTTTATTTTACTTGAATCTCCATTATCATTTCCAATTAAAGGATGATTGTTCTTATGTAAGGGTGGCGTTGGCTGTTACTTGACAAAGAAGACCTTGTCCTCTATTAAAAATTACGGCTCTGCATTCATAAACGTTTTTACTGATTAAAGGAGCAAAACCATGAATTTCATAATCATCGGCGCGGATGCCGCCGGCATGAGCGCGGCCAGCCGGGCCAAACGCAACCGGCCGGATATGAATATAACGGTCCTTGAAAAAACCCGGGACGTCTCCTACAGCGCCTGCGGCATGCCGTATAACATCGCCGATCCCAAGCGGCCCATTGAAGAACTGGTGGTAAGAACCGCCGAAGTGTTTCGCGAAAAGCAGGGAATCAACCTGTTGACCGGGCATGAGGTTCAACAGGTTGATCCGGTGAACAAAACGGTTGCCGGGAAAACCCTTGAGGGGAATGAATTCCGAGTTCCGTATGACAAGCTTCTTATTGCCACCGGCGCTGCGCCCATCATCCCGCAGCTTCCCGGCTTCACCCTCCCGGGCGTCATGGCGCTCAAAAGTCTGGCAGACGGCCGCAGGCTCAAGAAATATCTGGCCGCGAACATTGTTAAAACCGTCGTTATTCTGGGCATGGGGTATATCGGGCTCGAGATGGCGGAAGCCCTGCATGCCAGAGGCATCGATGTGGCCATGGTCAAATCCCGCCCGCAATTTCTCCCCTGGATGGAATCGTCCCTGGCCCAGGCGGTCAGGGAAGAGCTTGATAAAAAGGGAGTCACCCTTTATCCAGGCCATGCCGTAAAAAAAATTGAGCAAACCCAAAATCGGCTCAATGTCGTCTGTCCGGATCTTTCGCTGAATTGTGATATGGTCCTGGTGGCCGTCGGCATCACCCCTAACAGCGCTCTGGCAGACCAGGCCGGTCTGGACCTGGGACCCGGAAAGTCCATCGCCGTCGACCGCAGACTGCAAACATCGGACCGGAACATTTACTCCGCCGGCGACTGCGCCGACGCTTATCACGTCGTGACCGGCCAAAAAACCTGGATTCCCCTGGCCCTGCGGGCCAACCGGGCCGGCTGGGCGGCGGCCGACAATGTTTGCGGGGAAGCCGTCGAACTGGAAGGAGTTGCCGGAACCGCCGTATTCAAGGTCTTCGACCTTGAGGTGGCCCGCACCGGCCTGACGACGGAAGAGGCAGCATCATCCGGTTTTACGCCCGAAGCAGTCACCATCACGGCACGATCCCGGGCGCATGCCCACCCGGGATCGTCCGTCATTCATGTGCAGATGGTCGGGGATAAAAAGTCCGGCCGGCTCCTGGGGGCGCAAATGGTCGGCCGAGACGGTGTTGCCCATCGCATCAACGCGCCGGCTGTCGCTCTCCACAACCGCATGACCGTGGCGGCCTTCAGCCAGACCGATCTGTCCTATGCCCCGCCCTTCGGTCCGACCTGGGACCCGCTCCTTACCGCCGCAAATCAGTTGATGAAAAAGATGTAATCGCATTGTAGAGGTGCCCCCATTTGGATCGGATCCGGAGGATTTCATGAAAAGCTACCGCAAAGAGCTCTGGTTTGACGTGCCGACCCGGCGCGCCTTTATCAACATCACCCCCCAGGTGGAGCAATGCCTGCGGGAAAGCGGCATCAGAGAGGGTTTCGTCCTCTGCAACGCGATGCATATTACAGCTTCGGTCTTTATTAATGACGATGAATCCGGCCTGCACCACGACTATGAAAAGTGGCTGGAAAAACTGGCCCCCCACGAGCCCGTCTCCCAGTACCGCCATAATGTGGGCGAAGACAACGCCGACGCCCACATGAAACGCCAGATCATGGGTCGGGAAGTGGTCGTTGCCGTCACGGACGGAAAGCTTGATTTCGGCACCTGGGAGCGGATCTTTTACGGCGAATTCGACGGCCGGCGCCGCAAACGGGTCCTGATAAAAATCATAGGGGAATAGCTGCTGGAAAATCCATGGACCGCCTGGACTTCAGGCGGTCCGTTCGGACTCTGGATTCGTGCGGTGGTTTTGATTGTTACGGATTCAATCCCAGCTGGGTGGTATAGGCATCCAAGTGGTTATAGGAACCGTTTAGAAGATTGGACAGAACCCGATCAATATCCCCCTTATCGGTTTCCTGTAGCATTCTCTCAATATCGGCGATATCCATCTCCTCTATCGCCACCCCCACTTCCAGCGCCGATTTAAGGTTAAGCATCCCTTTCTCAAGGAGTCGATCATATTCCTCCTGAATAATCCCGTTGATAAACGAGCCGGGACCGTTAATCAACACATTATCTACGAGTCCGTATTTGACAATAAGCTTTTCCACAGCATCCATGTGCCGCTGCTCGGACAAGCTGATATTTTCGAAGATATAAGCGCCGTAAAGGTGATACATTTCGACGTAGATGTCATGCGCCAATTTCTCTTCCTCATATAAAAATAGAATATTGGCCGTTTCGACAGCGGTCAGCCCTGGTAATGCGGCCGGCTCGACCGGACCTTTTGCCCAAAGGGGGGCAGCTGAAAATGCAGCAAGGAACAACAGTAAGAGTAATTTTGTTTTCATCTGAATCTCCTTTCTATAATTAAATGAATTTAGTCGTATAACGGTTTGGAGAGTCGGATGTTACAATTTTTTTATCAAAGTACTGCATGTTTGGTTATTAGTCGAAACCCTTTTTAAGAATAATGGAATAAAGGGGACATTCATTGTTGATAAGTATCTGCGAAACTGGTATTTGAACTATATGCCACGCCAAGCCCGCAATTGACCGGCGGCGGACTAATCCGTTCGTCCGGTGGGTGGCGTGCCGTCAAAGAGGCGTATCGGGATGGCATTAGACATAGGGATCACACATGATTCCGGCCTGCTTGCGACTTCCATGAACATTCTGAGGCTACTTAGAACACAACATCTAAACAACGTGCCCATAATACATAATACTCTGCAACGCCATGCACATTACAGCCTTGGTCTTTATCAACGACGATGAATCCGGCCTGCACCACGACGATGAAAAGTGGCTAGTAAAACTGGCCCCCCACGAGCCGGTATCCCATACAGTCACAACGTAGGCGAAGACAACGCCGATGCCCATATGAAACGCCAGCTCATGGGTCGGGAAGTGGTCGTTGCCGTCACGGACGGAAAGCTTGATTTCGGCACCTGGGAGCGGATCTTTTACGGCGAATTCGACGGCCGGCGCCGCAAAAGAGTTTTGGTTAAAATTATCGGCGAGTAGAAGTCAAAAATGTTTTTACGCCTCTGCTTTATCCAGACAACAACAAAAAGTTAAATAAATTTTGCAAAAAAAAGATTGACTTTTGAAATTTAGATTAGGTATGGTGGCCCTAAATTGGGTCACCCAGTTTACTTGGTTTTCCGATTATTGTGGGGCTAAATGTGTTACGACCACCCATATATCAATAAAAAAATGCGAGTGAGAGTGATGCCGTGACCTGATAAAAAATCAACGATTTTCGAGGATTCCTGTTATCAGTGTACGAAATAGTCCGGCTGCCTTCCGAATATGGCATTGGAAATATCCATTGATAGTTAACATAGGTTAAAAAAAGAAATTTACGATGTTTAATCATTGCTGTCCAAGATAATTTAAAAATTGAGAATGGACCTTTAAACTACCGGGGTAATTCTGTTTAAAAATGGTTTTTCAAATTCAGGTTGCCGTCCTATTTACTAGATGCTGTCCAAGACCTTTGAAGGGAAGAAGATTTTGGACTGACTCAACTTGTTGAGGCAAAGTATCAAATGGGCTATCGATCCACTCCCAAAGATCTCGATATGTAAATAGATTCCATCTGAGAAAGGCAACAAGATTTGACAGCGACCACTGGAACTTGGATTTAAACTGAAGCAGTTTGATCAAAAGCATCGATATCAATGCTGTCCAAATCTGGATATGTAAAGCGTTCTCGCTGGTACCTACAAAGGTTTTGATTTTCAGATTTTGTTTGAGCGCCTTGAAGAAAAGCTCAATCTGCCATCTGTCCTTGTAAATGGCAGAGATGGTGGTTGAACCAAATTCAAGATGGTTGGTTAAAAGAACTATTTGCCGGTCGTTTTCTCGATCCAAAACCACAACTCTTCGAAGGGTGTGGGGGCAATCATCTTGGGCCTTGTATCCGGCAAACTGGATCAGTTGGTCGGCTAAGATATTTCGGTTTTCCGGTATTTTGTTTTCAGCCACAACGACATAGTCGGCATTGTCTTTCAGACGGGTGACAAAATAGATGCCGTTTGCAGTCCAGAAGGCAAAAAGCTTGTAGTCGTTATAGCCACGGTCCATCGTGATAATGGATCCCGGGGCTAATGGAATCATGCGGGCAACTTTCACATCGGCCTTTTTGCCATTTGAGATATGGGCATAGGTTGGAAGATATCCCTCATGATCAAGAAGCAGGTGCAGCTTTACAGCCCCTTTCGTGCGGCGGAATTTTGCCCAGGGGAAAAGAGCTAAACACAGTGCGACGGTGCTGCTATCCAAACTCAGCAGCTTGTTCTTAAACCTGAACTTTTTAACTGTTCCGGGGACGGCATTCTTGCAGAACTCAAGCGTTTCATAAAACAGCCCCTGATACATTTGCCACGGCCGATTGGCATTGGCATATGACAGAGTGGATTTGTTAGGTGCATCTTTCAGCCCAAGGTGACGGAGTTTGCCGATGCAGCAGGCTAATCCACCACATATTTCTCTGAGGCTTTTGGCTTGGGCTAACTGGCAAAATAACATGGCAACAAAATGATCCCAGGAACTGAATCCTTTGCAATATCGCTCTGAACCATGCTTAAAGACAAGTTCATAAAATCGTTGACGGCTAAACAACGTAATCAGTTGACTGAACAGGCTCGCATGTCGTACCATCGGGCATCCTCCTTGTCTCAGGTCTTTGTTTTTGGTTTGGTCACCTCTTACATAGACCACAAGGAGGATTTTTTTCAATGACTTATAAGTCTACTCACTACAATCCGTTTTTGGACAAGAGTGATGTTTAATAGAATCTCACCCGTTCGTTTATACGAAAGTGTAACTGAGCAAATTATACAGTTAATTAAAAGCAATGAATTAAAACCGGGAGATAAACTTCCTCCGGAGCGAGAACTTGCCGATAAGTTTTCCATCAGCAGAGCCTCTTTAAGGGAAGCATTTCGCGTTTTGGAATCAAGAGGTTTGATTAAGAGTACGCCCGGCGGGGGGAGGTTCATCCGCGAGATAAATAAAGATACGCTAATTGATACAGAAAATGTCATTCTGAACTTAGAGAAATCTTCTCTTTTGGAACTTTTGGAGGCAAGAGAAATTTTTGAGGTCAAAATTGTCGAACTTGCTGTAGAAAGAGCCACTATTGAAGATGTAAGGGAAATTGAAGCGAATTTTTATAAAATGTGCAGAGGGGTGGAAAAAGAAGATGTAGATACAGAAGATGCTGAGAAAACAGAATTGGATACGGAATTTCATTTGGCAATCGCCAGAGCTTCTCGCAATTTTGTCTTCATTAACATTATGCGCTTACATTTTGAATTATTAAAAAATATTCGAAATAAGACCTGGCAAATACCAGGAAGGCAGGAAGATAACCAAAAGGAACACTTGGCAATATTTCGAGCCGTTAAAGAACATGATAGTAAAAAAGCCGCCAAGGCGATGCTGAATCATCTAAGGAATATAAAAAAAGTTATCATAAAAATGTAAAAATAAGGGATGGATGGACACTATGTCGCTCCACATGGGAACAAGCGAACTATTGGTACATTTTCTGCATCATTTGCATTATGAAAACCTTCCATCAGAAGTTGTTCGTCAAGCCAAAAGATGCTTATTGGATTATTTGGGAGTCGTTTTGGCAGGTTCGACGACCGAAACGGCAAATACATTGCGGATATTTCTTGATAAATTCAACAATGAGGCGAAAATTACTCCCATCGGCTATCAAAGGAAAACAGATATTTTTAAGGCCGCATTGGTTAACGGAATAACTTCACACGCCCTGGAACTGGATGATGGCCACAGGCGTTCCACTGTTCATAATGGATCTGTTGTGTTTTCAACCCTCTTACCCTTATTGGAAAAAGAGAATATTGATGGCAAAAGAGCGATCGTCGCCATCGTCGCCGGTTATGAAACCGCCATAAGGATTGGAAGGGCCGTCCAACCCTCTCATCGGAGCCGTGGATTTCATTCTACTGCTACATGCGGCACGTTTGGCGCCGCAATGACCGCTGCAAAAGTTTTAAATTTATCTGAAAATGAGATGTCCTGTGCTCTGGGGATTGCCGGCACCAGTGCTTCCGGTTTACTGCAATTTTTAGATGACGGTTCCGAAATAAAACAATATCATCCCGGGAAAGCCGCTCTGTGCGGGTTGTTGGCAGCTTATTTGGCACAGAGTGGATTGACGGCACCGCATAACATCCTGGAAGGAAAACGGGCTTTTTTTCAATCCGCAAGCGAAGAATATAACGTATCGGAAATTACGAATAATTTGGGCACTCATTTTTCCATTTTAGATGTCTATTTTAAACCCTATGCGGCCTGCCGTCATTGTCATGCTCCCATAGAAGCTATCATAAAAATGCGCAGCAAGAAGGATATCGAATCAGATAAAGTAGAAAAAATTAATGTTATGACCTACAAATCGGCAGTAGATGGCCATTGCGACCCCAGCCCTCAAAGTGAAGTCGGGGCCAAGATGAGTGTGCCTTTTAGTGTAGCTGTTGCGTTGAAAACCGGCTGGGCCGGCCCGAAGGAATTCAGGCCTGCTTCCTTTACCAATTCTGAATTATTGAATTTGGCGAAGAGAGTGGTGGTTCAGGAAGCGTCTGAGTTGACTCGTTTGGTTCCCGATAAGCGGCCGGCAATAGTTGAAATCTTAACAAAAGACGGGGATGTTTTTAGAGAGCGCATTGATTTGCCCAAAGGCGAGCCTGAAAATCCGGTAACGGATGAGGAGATTATAAAGAAGTTTGTGGATTTGGCATCCTGTTGTCGGTCTCAAGATGAATTGGCAAACATACTGGATATTGTTGAAAATGCTGAAGAAAAAATCGGAAAGATTTTCCGGTTTTTAAGCTGAACCGGATTTTTATCACAACAAACCATTATTCAAAGGAGCTTGTTATGAACAACAGCCTTAAAGAAACCAGGGAATCTTTAAAAAACTTGGGGCTTCCGTCAGGCGATCTGCATGATATCCCCACTTCGGACAAGCGGTTTCCCGACGGCGCCCAATATCGCTGGGAAGTGCCGGGCATTCAGGGCCCGGCATCCATGCGGTCCCTGCTGGAAGATTCCGATAAAAGAGGGCTTATCCTGCATCGAATTACGCAGACAAAAGGAATTATGACGCTGACGGATGAAGAAATCAAAGAGATGGTAGGTCTGGCTAAAAAATGGCAGGTCGAATTGGTTTTGGCGGTCGGCCCCAGAGCCCCTTATGACACCGGCGCCATGGTCCGGACTTCCGAAGGCGTCCGCATGGGCTACCGACTGCGGGGTCAGGAACAGATCGTCCGCGCCATTGAAGATATTAAACGAGCAACGGCCATCGGTTGCCGGGCCATTTTGGTTTATGATGAAGGGCTGCTGTGGGTGCTCAATGAGATGAGAAAAAAAAGTGAAATCCCCCCTAATACCCATTTCAAGGTTTCAGCGCACTGCGGGCACGGAAATCCCTGCTCGGCCAAATTGCTCCAGAATTTAGGGGCCGATACGGTCAATTTGGTTAGAGACATTCCGGTAGAGATGTACGCCGCAGTCCGCCAGACCATTGACATCCCTCTGGATATTCATACGGAAAATCCGGCTTCATCCGGCGGTTTTATCCGCCATTATGAGGTCCCTGAAATCCTGCGAGTGGCTGCGCCGATGTATCTGAAAACCGGAGGTTCGGTAGCCAAGACCCATAGCTATGATACTTCGGAAGCCGAGGCCCGCCAGCGGGCCAAACAGGTGTCTTTGGTGCAAAGAGTCCTCGATCAATATTTTCCGGAAGCGATACGCTCCAAACGCGGACCCAAGGATCTGGCTATCCCGGTTTAACCTGACGATATTTCGGGGCATTGCAATTTTTTAAGACTGAACACTGTATGTTTTAGCACGAATTCAGTAAGGAGAAGTTCAAATGTCTAACCCCAAGGTGTTAATCTTTGCTCCGGCTGATCCGACCGGTGAAACTCATCGCTGGCTGGAGGAAGCCGGTTGTGATCTTGTGTTAGGGCAAGCCTCGTGGAAAACGCCCCTGGGCGATAACGAAAGCGACATGTGTGCCATGGCAAAAGACGCCGATGCCCTTCTGGGCACATCGATCCGCAGCACCCCTATTTCCGGCCGGATCATGGCAAGTGCGCCAAACCTTCGCATCGTAGCCAAGGCCTCCATCGGTGTGGATGACGTTGACGTCGACGCAGCCACTAAACAGGGCGTCTTGGTCATATACAGCCCTGTGGAATCCAGCTGGGGCGGCGTGGCTGAAAACACGATGGCAATCATACTGGTTTTCATGAAAAGAATGCGTGAAAGGGATGAAGCCATGAAACGGGGCGAATGGCGCGTCCCGGCCCTGCAGGGCGTCTATCTGGGAAGACGTGAGGACGGCTATCCAGGTATTACCATCGGACTTGTCGGTTTCGGCAGAACGGCACGCCGGCTGGTTGATTTGCTGGCGCCATGGCGCGTCCGTATTCTGGCATACGATCCTTATGTTGAGCCTTCGCGATTTATACTCAGCAATGTCAAACGGGTGGACCTGCCCACACTCTTGAAGGAATCCGATATCGTCAGCCTGCATGTCGCCCTTACAGAAGAAACCCGTGGGATGATCGGAACCAAGGAAATCGATTTGATGAAAAAAGCCGCGATTCTGATCAATACATCGCGGGGCAAAGTGATCAAAGAGAATGAATTGATCCAGGCCCTGCAAGACGATAAAATCGCGGGCGCCGGCTTGGATGTCTTCGATGATGAACCGCCGGCGCCGGATTCTCCCCTGACCCGTCTGGGTCATAAGGTTCTGCTGGCGCCTCACATGTCATCGGCCAATTGGGGCAGCGGTTTGCAGAGTGATGGGGTCAGGAACGCCACCCGTACAGTATTGACCGCACTGCGCGGCGAAGTCCCGGATTATGTTTTCAACAGAGAGGTGATACCGCGGTGGCAGACGCGTTTTGGCGGGCATTCTCTGCTAAATAAATAGATGGGAGAATTACCGTATGACCGCATCTCAATTAAATGTTTCGAAAGAAGAAGTAAGGGTGACTGAAGCAGCCTTGCGACGGGTGGTGGCAGCAATTTTTGAAAAAATGGGGATCTCTCCTGAAGATGCGGCTGAAGGCGCCGACGTTCTGGTGATGAGTGATTTGCGCGGGGTGGACTCGCACGGCGTTTCCAATATGTTCCGGGCCTATGTTAAGGGCTATCAGGGCGGCCGGCTGAATCCTGCCCCCGGATGGAAGGTGGTGCGGGAAACCGCCGCGACTGCCGTGATTGATGCCGAACAGCGCCTGGGCATTATCATCGGACCCAGAGCCATGCGGCTGGCCGTAGAAAAAGCAAAGATCTCCGGCGTCGGCACGGTTACGGTCCGCAACGGCGGCCATTTCGGCGCCATCGGGCATCATGCCATGATTGCCGCGGAGCAGGATATGATCGGCTTATGCATGGTAGGCGTCGGCGGATTTGATTTGAGCGTTTTACCGACCTTTTCGGCCGAACCGATGTTCGGCACCAATCCCATAGCCGTTGCCGCCCCGGCCGACAAGGAGGCGCCGTTTTTATTTGACGCGGCTACGTCGGTCATCGCCGGCAATAAGATCCGCTCGGCCATCCGGGCCGGCGAACAACTGCTGCCGGGCTGGGTAGCCGACAAACAGGGCCGGCCCCTTGCCGCAGCGACACCGGTTCAGGATCGCTATCAGTTTTACCTGCTCCCGCTGGGAGGAACCCGCGAACTCGGTTCGCATAAAGGATACGGGCTCTCGATGACGGCGGAAATTCTATCCTCGCTTCTTTCCGGAGGACTTCCGAACATGCTGGACGCCAACTCCGTTTCAAAAGCCCACTTCACGGCCTATAACATTTCCGCCTTTACGGACCCGGCCGATTTTAAGAAGGATCTGGACCGGATGCTGGCAAAGCTGCGAACGGCCAAACCGGTCGAAGGGCAGGCGCGCGTTTACTATCCCGGACTGCTCGAGTCGGAAGAGCTCCGGGAACGCCGCAGTCATGGTATTCCGCTTCATAAGGAAGTAATCCAATGGTTCGAAAATATCACTACAGAACTGGGCCTTCCGGGGCTCGACGGCTAACTGTGCTGCCGCTTTCGGCCCGGACATTAAAAGGAATACTCCAAATAAATTTATCAGAGAATTGCCGTGAATGAGCAAACCATAAAACCGAGGCGGATTGCCCGCCGGACCAAGTTATATGTCCCTGTAAACCGCGAAAAGTTTGTCGAAAAGGCCTGGACCCGTGAAGCCGATTGCATCATTCTGGACCTGGAGGATTCCATCGCCCCGAACGATAAGGCCGCGGCCCGCGAGCTGGTCAAGGATGTCATTCCCATCGTCACAAAAGGCGGGGCCGAAATCCAGGTTCGGATCAACCGCGAGTTTGAAGAAGCGGATCTCGATGCCGTTGTCGTTTCCGGTTTGACCGGCCTGATGATACCCAAGTGCGAGACGGCCGAAAGCATCGCGCGTTTGGACCAATGGGTTTTAGAACTGGAAAAAGACCGCGGACTGCCCCAGGGAAAAATTCAGTTTGATCTTATTTTCGAAACCGCCAGGGGCATTATTCAGGTGGAGCAGATTGCCATGGCTTGCCCCCGGATTGTATCGATTACGACCGGCCAGGCCGATCTTTCGATCGATTTGGGATTTACCCGAATGCAGGAACTGAACTTTGAACAATATTTTTACGCCGAAAACAAATTGCTTTTTGCTGCTTGTGCTGCCGGGATCCAGCCACATGGTATGGGTGCCCAGAACCATGTCGACTTTACCAGCATTTCAATGGGGCCTGAGGCCATGCTCAAGGCCTGCCGGCACGCATTCCGACTGGGCTATATGGGCACCAGCGTCATTCATCCCGGATGGATCAAAGCCGCCAACGAAGGATTTACCCCTGATCCGGAGGAAGTCAAGAAGGCCCGCAGGATCAAAGCCGTGCTGGAAGCGGCTTACGCCGACGGCAAGGGGTCCGCTTCATTGGACGGCCGCATGTATGATGTCGCGCATATGAAGCAGGTCGACTATACGATCGCGCGCGCTGATGCGGTCGCCAAGCGCGAGGCCGAAAAATCGGCAGCGCTGGAGGCGGCCAAGAAAATTACCTGAAAAATGGAGGTCAGAATGGTCACTGCCATGGAGGGGGTTAAGGTTATTGAAGCCGGCGGAGCGGCCGCCATGCCGCTGGCAGGAATGCTGATGGCCGGCTGGGGTGCAGATGTCATCCACGTCGAACCTCCGGGTGAGGGAGATTTGGCGCGCATGATGAGCCATCGACTCAGCGCCTGGACGCAGTACAGTGATATCAACTATATCTGGGAGCATCTGGATCGGAACAAGAAAAGCATTTGCATTAATCTTCGAACGGCTGAAGGACAAACCGTCATCAAAAAATTGTGCGAAGGTGCGGATGTATTCTTAAACAATTTCCGACCGTATGAGATGGAAAAGTTCGACCTGACCTATGAAGCCATTGCCAAAGTAAACCCGAAAATCATATACGCCAATCTGACCGGCTACGGCACCCGCGGGCCGGAAAAAAATGCCGGCGGCTACGATTCGGTGGCTTTTTGGGCGCGCAGCGGCGTGATGGATCTGATGCATGATGAGGACAGCGCCCCGAACATATCGCGCTCGGCTTACGGCGACAGCATTGCATCACTGAGCCTTTTCGGCGGAATCATGGCTGCGCTCTATATCCGCGCGTGCACCGGCGTCGGACAAATGGTCGAAACGTCCCTTTATAATACGGCGGTATGGGTCTTGGGACTGGACGTCACCGGCTGCCTGATCACCGGCCGGGACGCCTTGCGCCCGCAAAGAAAAACCATGTCCAACCCGATTCGGAATTTATATCCGACCAAAGACCGGCGCTGGATCATGCTGGGCATGACCAATGCCCAACACTACTGGCCGGAATTTTGCAAGGCAATTGAACGACCGGAACTTGAAAAAGATCCCAAGTTTGCCACCTTTGACGATCGTCAGAAAAATTGCGCCGAGCTTATCAAAATCATCGAAACCATCTTTCTTTCCAAAACCTACCAGCAATGGGTGGCGACGTTAAAAAAGTATAAACTGGTATGGTCGCCGGTGACAACCCCTCTGGAAGTCACCAGTGATGAACAGGCTCTTAGCAATGATTTCTTTGTAGATTGGGAGCACCCCAAATATGGCAAGATTAAGGTGCTCAACAGTCCCATTAAATTGTCGAAAACGCCGGCCCAAATCAAATCTGCAGCGCCGGAACTGGGCGAGCACACCGAAGAAACTCTGAAGCAGTTGGGTTATACCGACGCAGTCATCGCAAAGATGAAGGCTGACGGTATTGTGTAGCGGCATCGAGGGGCTACCTTGAGAGCCGTATCGAAGAAAATATCAGACGCTGGATATACGGCAAAACGGGGTGTCTTTTTCGGAGCTCCGCTCTTGCCAAACCCACTAACCAACCAAAAGCAGGGAACTTTTTATGAAATTAGTGATTGAAAACCTAACCAAAAAGTTCGGAGAATTTGTCGCTGTTGACAACATTAATATTGTTGTTGAAACCGGAAAGCTTCTGGTTCTGCTGGGTCCAAGCGGTTGTGGCAAGACGACAACCTTGCGTTGCATTGCCGGTTTTGAAAAACCCGATAGCGGTAGAATCACTATAGGCGACAAGGTTGTTGCCGACCCTCTGAATGGAATCAATCTGCCTCCTGAGAAGCGGGGGTTGGGCATGGTGTTTCAATCGTATGCTATCTGGCCGCACTTGACCGTATTTGATAATGTTGCTTACGGACTCAGGATGAGAAAGTGGCCACGCGCTAAAATCAAAGAACGGGTGGAAGAAATGCTGGAGCTGACCGGTTTGCAGGGGCTGGGAGCTCGTCCGGCTCCGATGCTCAGCGGCGGTCAGATGCAACGGGTGGCTTTGGCTCGAAATTTGGCCTACAATCCGGACGTGCTGCTGCTGGATGAGCCCCTCAGCAATTTGGATTTTAAACTGCGGGAGCGCTTGCGTTTTGAGCTGCGGGAAATTCAATTAAGGATTGGTATTACTGCAGTATATGTGACTCACGATCAATCGGAAGCGGTGGCGCTTGCCGATGAAATCATCCTGATGAAAGAGGGATTAATTGAGCAGCGAGGTACGGCGGAGGATATTTATAACAAACCGAAAAGCGCTTATGTCGCTGATTTTATCGGCTCGGCAAATCTGATTCCAGCAGTTGTCAAAGGAGAAGAAAGCAATTGCTATATGCTGGAAACACCGGAAAAACTGCAAATCCATGCCATTAAAAGCGACCTTGTGTTTAATCATGGCCAGAGCGTCAAGCTGGTGATGCGGCCTGAAAATATTTATCTTTCCAAGAAAAAACCAGATGGATGGTCCATCAATTCCTGGCAGGGCGACGTGGTGGTCCCCAGTTATTTGGGAACCCAAACCCGATATGTTGTTTCGCTCAATGGACGACGGTTTTTTGTGACCATGCTGGGTTCTTCTCAGGCATTTCACGCCAAAGAAAAAGTATATGTCAATATTCCGCCGGAAGAAATTCAAGTTCTAACAGAGTAAATTTCATTCAGGAGGTAATATCAGTGATGCCGGACATTCCCGCAGAAACAGCCGCCAGTCATGGTCCGCGAAATTCAAAGGACAACAAACTGTTAATCATCCTCCGTAATTATGGCGGCTTTTGGATAATCCTTCCGATGTTCCTGGTCCTTATTTTTCTGATCGTCTATCCTTATTTTATTCTGATTTACGGATCTTTTACCGATGAGCCCCCCAGACAATTATCTTTTTCTTTTCAAGCGCTTACCCTGGAGAAATACCGGCTCATTTTTGCCAGTACCCAATTTTGGGTCGCTCTTAAAAACACCCTGATAACATCCTTGGGCGGCATGATTTTCGCTCTCATTATCGGTGTCTGGCTGGCATGGTTGACTGCGCGCACGGATATCATCGGCAAAAAAATCATCGGCCTCGCAGCGATAGTCCCCCTTTTTCTGCCGGCGTTTATCGGTGCGCTGGCCTGGAGTTATCTGGGCAGCCCCCGGGTGGGCATCATCAATGTTTTTCTGAGAGAGTTTGGATTGCCCTTTACGTTTAACATATACAGTTTGTGGGGCATTATGTTTGTTTTCGGTCTTTATTATACCCCGTATGTGTATATGTTTACCAGCGGCTCCTTAAACCGGATGGATCCCGCCCTGGAAGAGGCTTCAGCCATTGCGGGCGCCAGCAACTGGCAAACCACCTTTAGAGTGACTTTTCCCTTGATTTTGCCTGCCATTACTTCCTCGGCAATATTGGTTTACATCTTGATGTGCGAGGTCTTTGCAGTTCCCGCCATACTGGGTCAGCCGGCGAAATTATATTTTGTCCCGACCGTAATCTATAATTGGGTTAGAGGCGCCCCGCCCCATGATTTAAATCTGGCTTCGGCCATGGGGATTTTGCTTATCGTTGTTGTTTCCATCCTTCTGTATATTCAAAGCAGAATATTGCGCAAGCGCAGTTTTGTTACCGTTGCAGGCAAGGGAATACGCCCGAAAGTGGTGAGCCTGCGCTGGGCCCGCATCCCTTGTTTTATAACCGCCCTGCTCTACCTGCTGGTCGCCGTAGTGCTGCCTTACACGGTCCTGATTCAATCTGCGCTGCGGGATTATCTTTATATTCCGAATGTCGCGGCTTTTTTTTCAAGCGCGACCATGAGCCTGAAAAATTTTCAGTCCGTTCTGAACGATTCCCTCTTTTGGACAGCGTTGTGGAATACGATTTCCATGGCCGTTTTTGTCGGCATCGTCGGGGGGGGCCTTTATCTGATCATCAGCTACATGATCCATAAAACCAAATTGCCCGGACGCGAACTGCTGAATTATATCTGTATCCTGCCCATCGCCGTCGCCGGACTGGTTAAGGGCATGGCGTATCTCTGGGCATGGATATCACTTCCGATTGGAATTTATGGAACCGTATGGATTTTAATATTGGCTTATATATCGCGGTTTACGCCGCAGGGATTGAGGGCCGTATCTTCATCGATGGTGCAAATCCACCCTGAACTTGAAGAGGCATCCCGGATCAGCGGATGCGGTGTCATGGGCACCATCTGGAAGATTCTTTTCCCCCTGGTAAAGCCGGGAATTTTTTCAGCCGTCACTTTGGTTATGCTGCTATGTGTCCGGGAGTTGAGCACTTCCATTTTTCTTTATACCTCCAAATCGATCGTCATGACGGTCCTTGTTTACGACCTTTGGGAAAGCGGCCAGTGGGGACCGGTAGCCGTAACCGCTTTATGCCTTTCCCTCGTCCTCTTGGGTCTGGTGACGCTTACCAGAATTGTTTTGAAATCCGAGCTGGCCGGACAGAAATAAACAGTTAAACTAAAGGGGGTGGTTTAAAAACGCAATCCCGATGTGTGGCTTTCAGGACAAAGGAATTAAACTTATTCAAGAAAGGAGGTTTATGCAATGCTGAGGACGCATTTATACAAAATGATGTTTGTCGTTCTGGTAGGAATTTTCGCTTTTTCATTAACCGCTTATGCCCAACAGGCAAAAGCAGAGGTCAAAGATGAGGGCGTCTTTATTGGAAAAGAATTAATTGCGGATAAGGATACTTACCTTAAAGCCCTTGAGGAAGGAGGACTTCAGCTTTATACGGCCCATACCCTGTCGCAAGAGCAAAAAATGATTAATGCATTCATGAGTCATTTCCCAAAGATCAAGGTGGTCATTACCCGCGCCGGCGGCGCCACCCTGCATGAAAAGATGCTAACCGAACAAGCCGCCGGTGTATTAAAGGCGGATGTAGTAATCAACAGTGATCTGAACTACTTGGATGAGTTTTATAATAAAAAATGGCTGAGAAAACACATACCGCCTTCCGACCCCCTTTACCCTGAAAAGTCCAAGTCGGTCGGCTATTATTATCCCACCGGCGCCAGCGCGATCATTCTGGCATACCATAGCACGCTTGTGAAAAAAGAAGATGCCCCCAAGGACTGGATCGACCTCGGCAACCCCAAGTGGAAAGGAAAATTGGGAGGGCAGCGGTTAGGCGGCGGAGCGATGTGGTCGATGGTATGTTTTATAAGATCCCAAATTAAAGAGGATGTATTCAAGGCATGGGGCGATAACCACCCAATCATGTACACCAGCGGCGGCGGTCTTTCAAATGCATTGATTTCCGGCGAAGTGGTGGTAACCAATATCGGCCTGTATGCCGGATATCCGGATAAATACGAAAAAGGAGCGCCCATTGAGATGGTATACCCCCAATCGGGTTTTCCATTGTATATACCCGTTATTGGACTGATGGAACAGGGCCGGAATCCGAATGCAGCCAAGCTGTTTATAAACTGGTATTTAAGCGCCGAGGGACAAACTCTTTTATCGGGGTTAAGAGGGCAATTTTCCTTGCGTGATGATGTTCCTCCCGCACCGCACTTGCCCCCTTTAAAGGAACTGAACCACTGGATTCCCGATCCTAAATTATTGTTGGATACGGAGCTGAGAAACAAGTGGATTCAAGAAGCCAACAAAGCGTTTGGCTGGCAATAGTTTATATCATAAATGCAGTGGAGCTAAATAATTGCGGTGGACGGGCCGATTCGGTATACTGAATCGGCCCGTACTGAAATAATCATTGATTTTGAAATCTTTATTTGTTCGGCCGGCTGTCATCGGCCCTCCGCCTTTAGTGAAAATATTTCAGGAATTCATTATGAAAATTTTAAAATAACCTAATAGGTGTATTAATGATAAAATCCGAAAAAAAAATTATAAAGCTCTATACACCGATACCGGGCGATGAAATTAAAAAGCTTAAAATTGAGGACCAGATAGAAATCAACGGAATTATTTACTGCGGCAGAGATGCGGTTTTGCCGAAAATCAAGGCGCTTATTAAAAATGATTCCCTTGATGCTCTCGGCATTGATTTTCAAGGGTCTGTTATTTTTCATACCGCAGTAAGCCCTGCCGGCATCGGCCCCACTACGAGCAACAAGTTTGAAATTGAAGACAGCATCCCGCTACTCTCCAAGGCAGGCGTTAAAATTCACTTGGGCAAAGGTTCGATCAGCCCAAAAACCGTAGCCGCTTTAAAACATTATCATTCCGTTTTTGCCATCACGCCGCCGGTGAGCGCTCTATTTTCAGATAAAATTATTTCCCAGAAAATAGCCGCGTATTCTGAAGAGGGCATGGAAGCCCTCTATGAGATCGAAGTCCGTGATTTTCCCGCTATCATTGCTTGTGCAAACGGCCAGACGATTTTTTCCAAATAAGTCCTAACAACAGACGGGGGCTCCAAATGCTGAAAATCAAAACAATCGAAACTGCCGTCGGAAACTGTTTAGTTCAAGCCGGCACGACTTACCGCAACGATCAATTTAAAGCATACCGAAATGCGATCGCAAAGGAAAATAATCCGAACGCCAAATGGGTGCTGGAAAGATTGGTTGAAAATGCCAGGATCGCAGAGAAAAATTCCAGTCCCCTCTGTGATGATTCGGGCATTCCACATGTAATAATTGAAATAGGCGATCTGCTCAAACTTCCGGCCGGGTGGCTGAACGCGATTTATTGCGGCATCGAGCAGGGGCTGAGACGGATGCCCGGCCGGCCGATGGCAGTTAAGGGAAACGAAACGGAACGAATCGAACAATCCAAGGGGCTTTATCAAGATCCGGCAAAACTGACGCTTGCTCCGGTGATTGTTAAGCCGGCTCCAGGAAAAAATCTCAAAATAACGGTCCTGCTTTTGGGAGGGGGGCCTGAAATTCGAGCCAAGACATACCGCATTTTTCATAAACGGAGTATGGAAAACGTGTTGCGGGAAACAGCCGGATGGATGGCCTCTGAAGTAAAAAATCTGGGATGTACGCCCACCACGCTTGCTGTCGGAATCGGCCGGACCCACATGGAAGCATCCGCCCTGATGCTGGAAGCAATGCAAAAAGGAACTTTAAGCCGGCAAACGGTTTGGGAGAAAAAAGTTACGGATTGGATGAATGCCGAATCGGTCGGCCCATTGGGTTTGGGAGGGGCAACCACCGTTCTGGGTACCTTTATAAAAGTGGGGCCGCTGCGGGCCAGCGGCGTAAGAATCGTCAGCGTCCGGCCATGCTGCTGCCTTGAACCCAGAAAGGCTACCATCACGCTTGGGCCACCTGATTAGCTTTACTGAAACCCGTTAAGATGGGATGGCATAATAATACGCGGTGGATCTTGTAATTCACCTTTCAGACGCAAACGGCGGCTTTGTTTCTCTTTTTATGAAATATTTGGGTTAGACCTTATCGTCTCCTCGATTGTATATTTGGAGATCTGTTTATCCTTCCTTGACATATATCCTGTCATATACGATATGGCATTCCCCCAGGTCGGACAATCTATTCATGGTGCTGCCCTGACCGCTGACGGGAACCATGCCTCCGGCGCCGACAAGTACCTGATCGCCACCAAAATGTGCAGATGGCGTCCAGAGGTTTTGTCAAGAGCCTGCCAAAACAGCGTTGCCAAGCAGAATGAGAAGTGACATAAATTGACATTGCCGAAATAGAGACGATTTTACCCCTTGATCCAGGAGGAAAACATGACTAAAAAACGAATCGACGGCCACCGGCATATCCTGAGCACCGGCGCGCATGATTTCGCCAGGTCCATCGACCCGCAGCGCTATGAACAGATGTATGTCGGGGTCGACGCCGTGTCAGAAAAGACAAACCGGGAGCGCGACCTTGTCTGGAACCGGAAAATGGCCGATCCGGAAGAAAACGCGGCCGATATGCTGGCGGCCGGAATGGACTACGGGGTTCTGCAACCCTCTCCCATCGGCTACTATTACTGGGCCGATGCGGAAAATGGCGCAATACTGGCCCGTATGACCAACGAATTCACAGCCGAGGTTGTCCAGCGCAAACCGCAACATTTCTGCGGGGTTGCCACGCTGCCCCTGCAGGACCCGCAAAAAGCGATAGAAGAGCTGGATTATGCCGTCGGCGCCCTGAAATTGAAAGGGATCGCCATCGGGTCCAACGTCCGGGGAAAGGGGTACGACGAAGCAGAATTTTTGCCGGTATTTAGACGGGTCAATGAACTCGGCATTCCGATCTTCATTCATCCGAACGACCCGGCCGGCGTTGAACGCATTAAAAACTATTATCTGATGAACACCCTGGGATACACCCTGGAAACAACGGCCACCGCAGCCAAATTCGTGTTCAGCGGCATGCTCGACCGCCTCGAAAACCTGAAAATTTTCCTGATGCATGCCGGCGGCACGCTCCCCTTTTTACTGGGAAGGCTGGAGCACACCCAGAAAGTCCGTCCGGAAACGGGCAAAAACTGCAAACACATGTTCTCTCACTATTTAAAGCATTTTTACGTGGACACCCTTACGTTCAAGAAGGAAACCCTTCGGTTTACAGCCGAAATCATGCCGCCGGGGCATCTTTACATGGGTACGGATTATCCCTATGACATGGCCGACGTCGACCCCGTCGGATCGGTTGAGGCCGCTTTTGCCGACCCCGGCCAGCGTGAACGGATCTTCAACCAAACCGTCCTTGACGCGCTTTGATGCGCCCCGGGCGCTAACCATCCCCAGGGAGGTGTTTTTATGACGGACAATCCAACCCATGCCGATGGAATGAAAATCCACTGGGATGTCCCCATCGCAATGGACGACGGGGTCGTTCTCAGGGCCGATGTCTTTCTGCCCGAATGGGAAGGAGAGTTCCCCGTCATTTTATCCTATGGTCCCTACGGCAAGGGATTATCCTTTCAGGAAGGCTATCCGGATCAGTGGCAGCGGATGGTCGCACAACACCCGGATGTCTTTGAAGGGTCATCGAACAAGTATCAGAACTGGGAAGCCGTCGACCCGGAAAAATGGGTCCCGGACGGGTATGCCGTCGTCCGGGTGGACTCCCGGGGCGCGGGACGGTCTCCCGGCGTGATTGATCCGTTTTCACCCCGCGAGACCAAAGATTTTTACGACTGCATCCAGTGGGCCGGCCGCCAGCCCTGGAGCAGCGGCAAGGTCGGGCTTCTCGGCATCTCCTATTACGGGATCAACCAGTGGCATGTCGCCTCGCTGCGCCCGCCGCACTTGGCCGCCATCTGCCCATGGGAGGGAGCTGCGGACTGGTATCGCGACATGACCCATCACGGCGGCATCCTTTGCGAATTCTGGGCCAACTGGTTCAAAAAACAGGTGATGACCGTCCAGCATGGGCTGGGGGAACGGGGGTATCGCAATCCCATCACCGGACAAACCGTGGCCGGTCCTGAAACCCTGGACGAGAATGAACTGGCTGAAAACCGGGTCGATCTGGGCAAAGCGATCCGGGCGCATCCCCTCGACGACGATTATCACCAGGCCCGGTCCCCCGACTGGTACAGGATCGACGTGCCGATCCTGTCTGCCGGGAACTGGGGCGGACAGGGGCTGCATCTGCGCGGAAACTGCGAGGGCTTCATGCGGGCCGCCTCCGGCAGCAAATGGCTTGAGATTCATGGCATCGAGCACTGGACGGAATTCTATACGCGCTACGGCGTGACCCTGCAGAAAAGATTTTTTGATTATTTTCTCAGGGGCATCGACAACGGCTGGGACAAACAGCCCCGGGTCCAATTGCAGATCAGAACCCTCACAGGGTTTGTCCCGCGCCATGAGAATGAATGGCCGATCGCCCGCACCCGCTGGACAAAATTCTATCTCGATCTCCATCAGCAAAAACTGGCCGGACAGCCCCCGGCCGAGCCGGCCGCCGCGGCTTACGATGCCGCCGGCGACGGCGCTACTTTTTTCAGTGAACCGCTGCGGGCGGAAACCGAGATTACCGGACCGCTCGCCGCCAAGCTGTTTGTTTCATCAACCACCACGGATGCCGATCTCTTCGTCGTTTTCAGGGTTTTCAGCCCGGACAACGAAGAGGTGGTTTTTCAGGGGGCGCTCGACCCCCACACCCCCATCGGCCAGGGCTGGCTGCGGGCGTCGCACCGCAAACTGGATCCGGATTTAAGCCGGCCCTACCGGCCATACCATAGCCATGATGAAATACAGCCCCTGACGCCCGGTAAAATCTATGAACTGGATATCGAAATCTGGCCGACATGCATCGTCGTTCCCGAAGGCTATCGCCTGGCGTTTACCGTCCGCGGCCGGGATTATGAATATCCCGGCGAAGGCACCCGGCTGAAAACCTTTGTTAACGCCATGAAAGGATGCGGCCCGTTTATTCATGAGGATCCGCTGGATCGCCCTGCCGATATTTTCGGCGGCAGGACCACACTGCATGCGGACGCCCGGCGGGTTTCCTACGTGCTGCTGCCCGTCGTGCCCCCGCAGGACGCAACTCAGGTTTGATAGACTGAAGGCGGAAGGCCTTTAGGGTCAATCCACGTGTGATCAGATGGGAGGTTACGCCCTATGAAAGAAATTCAAATCGTTGACAGAAGCGACATGGTGTTAAAATTAAAACGACTTGCATGTTTTGGGACTGGAAAACGTAAAGCGCTGCCTGGGCCATGTTCTGACAGTTGCTGAATTCATGGAGAAGATCAAAAATTAAGGGGGATTGAAAAATGGACCATCGTATGGATCAATTTAAACTGACCGATAAAGTGGCCGTCGTGACCGGCGCCAGTGAAGGAATAGGCAGCGCTCTCGCCGTGGGGCTGGCCGAAGCCGGGGCCGATGTCGTTATCTGCAGCCGGCGTGAAGAAAAATTAAGGGAGGTAAAAGCCGAAATAGACAAAACCGGCCGCAAAGCCGAGATTTTCATTTTCGATATATGCAGGTTAGGCGATATTGAGGGGCTGAAAAAATTTATTCTGGGTCGCTTCGGCCGAGTCGACATCCTGGTTAACAACGCCGGCTTTACCGTAACCAAACCCGCCTGGGATACCACCGAGGATGAATGGGATTTAATGGTGGATACGGGATTTAAGGGGCTCTTCTTCTGCTGCCAGATCATCGGCTCCATCATGCAGGCAAACGGATATGGAAAAATAATCAACCTCAGTTCGACCTTCAGCCGCAGCCTTATCCCCGGCCGTTCCGTATATGCCGGCATTAAAGCCGGAGTGTCGCACCTTACCGAGGCACTTGCCACGGAGTGGGCTTCCAGCGGAATACGGGTAAACGCCCTTGCGCCGACCGCGGTGCTGACCCCCAGCCGGGTAAGTCTCCTTAAGGGCGAAGTCTTACAGAAAATTCTCAGCCGCATCCCTTTGGGACGCCTGGCAACCCCGGATGATCTGGTTTACGCCGCCATCTATCTGGCCAGCCCGGCGTCGGATTTTATCACCGGACACACCCTGTTTGTGGACGGCGGCTGGGTGGCGGCCAGCTGACGGGGGTTTTTCGTTTGGGAAAAAAGGAGGTCCTTATGGGTTTTGACTGGATTGTCCTGGGCAATCCATTAAAAGACTGGTTTTCGGCTGCCGTCATGGCAGTCGCTTTCACAGTTTCCGTAACCGGCATCAAACGCCTGTTCCGGCATAGACTTGCCACCCTTGCGGCCGGGAAAGCAAATGGATATGCCGATCTGGCGGCTGATCTGGATAAACCTTTCGTCGTCGGCGACTTTATTATCGTCAACGACTATCTGGGTTCGGTCGAACGGATCGGGCTGA
>ENA-OSEO01002192-OSEO01002192.1-sediment-metagenome-genome-assembly--contig:-NODE-2192-length-29058-cov-6.640385_pt1 | contig 29058 bp, 41 predicted proteins | sample MGYA00237883_ERZ534232 | MGnify/ENA metagenome assembly ERZ534232 | reverse complement strand
TTTCACCCCTGCTGAATTCAGCGCGAAAATCCGGGTGCGTCAACCCTATCCTGCCCCCCCCCCCGTGATCACTTACATTTGCGGTACCAGGCGGAGAGGGACACAGATGCGGTCAAGTCATGAACCCCTGGGTGAGGAAGTGTGCATGGGGTCACTTCTCGTTCTTGGCTTAATTTGTCCCTGCGTGACGAATTTCCCATTTCTTTTGAGGCCAGTCCTCCAGCTTGGTATAGAACGTCTTGTAACCTTTGAACTCCATCCGTCAAGTTTCTGGCATGGCAACCACTCACCTCAGCTTGAAGTGTCTCTCAAGCTTTTAGGCACAAAAGCGAGGCGTGACCCCATTGACGTGGCACCGCATCTCACAGACAATTGTGAACGAAGAGTTTAAAACCATGGGCATCCCCGTTGTTCCGGGGGACATGATGAAGTGGACCTTATTGACCATTCCCCTGATTCAACAGCGAGGGATGGCGGGCTCAAAACAAATCGGGGCCTCGATCATCGTTCCGGCCGGCCTTGAACATCGCTTCGGCCACATTTGACCACTGTCGGAATACGGTCATTTCGGTGGGCGATGCCCACCCTACGAAAGGTGCGATTCCGGCCACAGGCCCCCCCCTACCCTTGTATGTTGTTCCGGCGCGACCGTGGAGGGAGAGGGAGCACAGACAACTGACCGGAACGATGATCAAGGACGAAATCGGCGACCCGGAGAAACTCTTTTATAGGTCCATTGGGGGAGCTATAAGAGTCGCGACCGGAGGGTCTGGCTATAAGAGGCCGTCTATGCACCACAACGTGGTCCCGGCGGATGCAATGCCTTGATCTGCCTTTACAAAAGCGCCGGAGGATAGTAGGAAAGGACCACGAAAGTGCGGATTCCTCCGGGGCACCGGAACCGGGACAGGGAAGCACCGAGGGCATTGATCATCGTTCCGACCACATCGACCAAGTGCGCAATAGTCTTTTTGGTGGGCAGTGCCCACCATAGGAGAGCCTCAATTCCCGCGCGGAGCCAAGCATGTCTGAAGGCGTCGCCCAAGGTGGGGCTGACAGAAAACGAAACCCGCCGGGACAATGATCAAGGCCGCACCGAGGCCGTGATCCCCCCACCCCCACCCGGGCGGGGGCTTTACAGACAGCAACCAAGAGGTGAGCCGATGATACTGGGGATAGCGGATCGCCGTCGCAGGAAGAGGTACGACGTGTCCTGGGACGCAACACTCGAGGTGGGTTTCCCTGACCAGGAAGTAGAAAAAGCAGTCAAGGTGGTCAATATCTCCGCCGTGGGCGTCATCTTCCATCTGGACCGCATTTACCTGGGCAATCGCCATCTCATCTTGGGCGATCAGCCACCCACGTTGCGGCTTCGGATGCCCCTGACCGAGGGTGCTTTCCAGTGTCAGGTGCAGCCCCGGTGGCACGACTCCATGGACGACGGGCACGGATTCGTCATGGGGGCGGAATTTGTGGGGGTTTCCAGCGAGAATGCAGCCATCTTGGGGTCCGAGATAGGAAGGCTTCGGAAGGTCTGAAAGGAAAGACATGGTGAACGGACGCCACCTCATACTCGGCGAACTCACCGACGTGATCACCGGCCGGACCCTGCCCGACACCCACGACGAACGTTACAGGCAGAAGATCGCCCGGCTCCTTCTCGAAGAAAAAGGGTACTCCAGGTCCGCCCCCCCCCCGAGGGCGCAAAGGGGGGGAATTGAGTCGAGATGCGCTCCACGAGGACCTGACAGCATTTCTCGTTCCTGACAAAGCAGGCGGCCAGTGGTCGCTGAGAGTCTGAAGCGGATTCATTCACGGGTATTGGGGTTAGTCCCACCAGAGAGCGGCCAGGTCGAATTCGATGGCCTCAAACGGCGCGGCCCGGACCTTGTCATCCTGGCTGGCGGCGTGGTGCAGCACCCATCGGCCGGCGTCCAGCTCGAAGACTTCCAGGGTTCTGGCAACAGGATCGATGAGCCAAATATAAGGAACATGGAATTCCCCGTAGATCGGCATTTTGACAATCCGGTCGACTCGGGTGCTGGCAGGCGAAAGGATCTCGCAAACCCAGTCGGGGGCGATAGAGCAATAATTGGTCTGTGGAGGGCTTGGCAGTCTTTCCCGGCGCCATCCCCCCAAGTCCGGTACCAGGATGTGCTCCCCCAACTGAATCTCGGGCTCAAACAGAATCCACCAGCCACCTGGTCCCCCCTCCCCGAGGCTGAAGGGCGTACCGATGCGCATGCCTAAGATGGAGGCCGCCTGGGCATGCTTAAACGAGGGCCGGGGCAGGGCATGGAGCTCGCCGTGAAGGATTTCACCCGTCACGTTGTCCGGCAGGTCAAGAAGATCTCCGTAGACGGATTTTCTCTCGGCGGCGGTAGGCATAGCAGGAAGACCTCATGACGGCCAGCTTGGCGGATCATCCCTATTCAGGAATTAGGAATTCACACCCATGGATCGCGAACTCCAGATTTGCCCAAGGGTATTGCCTCAGGCCTAGCTTGTCAACTCACACTCACCTCGTCACACTCACCTCGTCACAGATATTTCGCACCAGATATTGTGCTTGACGTGGTGGGTGCCCCGGGCTGGCGCTTGGTCATCGGCACGACAGTGAGTCCATGGTGTGCTTTGCACACTCCTTGAGTAGATCCGGCGGTCTTGATCATCGTTACGGCCAACCGGGTTTTTTTTGCGCCCTGGGAGCGCGGGCGTCCCGCCTGCATTGACGCGTAGGTGCGGGCAAGATGCCCGCCGCTCCCAGGATAGCCCATGCAACCATGGCTACCTTTTGCCTTTCACCTCAAAGCGCGGCAAATGCGGCTGTGCCCTCGATGGGGGACAGATAGGTTGCCCCCGTTGCGGGGCCGCGGTCAGAACCCCTGGCTCCTGAGGTCGTGTGTGCCGAGGGCGCCTCGCCGACGTTCACGACACACAGGGCGCCCCTCGAACCACGGGTTGCATGTCGGCAGATGGCAGGTTATGGTGGGCGCGTTCTTGGATACAGCATGGGCAGGGACTGGGACAGAACGAATTATCCGAAGCCGAAGTGCCGACGCAGCAGACCCCGTTCCCACCGCTTGCGGGCGGCACTTCCGACGCGTTAATGAAACGGGAGGTCTTGTGAACAGGCGCCACCTCATACTCGGCGAACTCACCGACGTGATCACCGGCCGGACCCTGCCCGACACCCACGACGAACGTTACAGGCAGAAGATCGCCCGGCTCCTTCTCGAAGAAAAGGGGTACTCCAGGTCCGAAATCTCTCCAGGTGAGCAGATCGCCGTTCGGGCAGGGGATGCGGAAGCGACCGTTCGCATCGATTACGTGATCCGCCTTTCCGGTCGAACGGGCATGCTCGTTCGCTATGGCCCGGGCTCCGTCGTCTCTCGGCAGCGTCCCGCCCTCGCGGCCTCCCGACTCGTGGCCCCTTACCAGGTCCCGGTGGTGGTCGTCACTAACGGTGAGGAAGCGGACGTCATGGACGGGCATTCCGGCACCGTGACGGGACAGGGCTTTCCGGCCATTCCTTCACGCCAGGCGCTGGACGCCGTTCTCAGCCACACAGACCTACGACCCATCCCAGCCAAGCGTGCCGAGGTCGAACAGCGCCTCCTTTACACCTATGACGTTCTGGATGCCTGTGCCTGCGGCCCGGGAACGGATTGCCCCGTGCCTGCCGGATAGTCTCTGCGTACTTCCCACGTGTACACACTGCGTTTCCGGAACCCTCACCCCGACCCTCCTGCACAGGAAGAGGGAGCTAGGGAAAACCGTGTGGTCCAACTTTGTCACGCTTGACTCCTCCACGCAAACTGGGCCATGATGGCTTGTCGCCTACTTCCGGGCGGTCCCGGGAACCATGGGCAGGCGCCTTTTTGATCCGGCACGAGGTCCAAGAACAACCGGCAAGGGGGCGACAGCACACCTTAGTCGAGAAAGGAAGGAAATGAGGAGGATATTCTATGGCTGGTGGATCATGGCAGCCGGCCTGGCGGTCCTTTTCGTTTCCTCCGGGATCGGATTCTACGGCCACGGTGTGTTCCTCGATCCCCTGCGGGAGCAAAACGGGTGGTCCAAGGGGGGCATTTCCTTCGCGCTCACACCTTACTTTCTCACCGCCGGGGTCATGGGCATCTTCGTGGGCCGCCTGGTGGACAGACACGGGCCCAAGCAGGTGCTCATGGCAGGATCCGTCCTTTTCGGCCTTGGGTTTGCCCCGCTCAGTCACGCCACCGCCTTCGGCCCCACCCTTGCCGGAGTCATTTTCGACACCACCCAGTCTTACAGGATCGCGTTCACCATCTTCGCCGATGCAAGCCTAATCGCCATGGGAGCCATATTCCTGGCAAAACCCCCAAGGCAAGGAGGAGCCCGCAGCCACCGGGCACCTCTTGGCGCAGCGCCTGAGGGTCAAACCCTGATCGCACCGATCGAAAAGCTTTGAGGCAGCGCGATGAAGGAGACCGCAACGACAAGGGAATCGAGGGCGCGACAGATCCGCCATATGGGGCTTGCAGTTGCCAGCGGCCTTCTTCTCACCGGCTCTTTCCCCAAGTTCGGCTGGGAAATGCTCGCCTGGTTTGCCCTTGTGCCTCTTCTTGCGGCCGTGAGGAGCCGGTCCGTCCGATCGAGCTTCTTGCTGGGAATGCTCGCCGGTGTGGTTCACTACGTCACCCTTCTGTATTGGGTTGAAGGCGTGGTGAACCATTACGGCTACCTACCCAAGGCCGTAGCGGTTTTAATCCTTGGTCTGCTCACCGGTTATCTGGGGCTCTACATCGCCTCCTTTGCCGCGGTTGTCAGATGGTGCTCTCGGAAACCGATCGTTCTAGTTGCCGGATGTCCCGTTTTCTGGGTGGTCTTGGAGTGGTTGCGCGGACTTCTGCTCACAGGGTTTCCCTGGGAATGCCTGGGGCACAGCCAATTCACCGTCTTGCATCTCATTCAGATTTCCGATATATTTGGTGTGTATGGCGTTTCCGCCCTGATAATGGTGTGCAATGCCGCCTTATTCCTCGTGATACTGCTCCTTTTGCGGAGCACGTGGAACGGCGTCACTGTCAGCAGCATGGGTGGCGGGTTTGCGGCACTGGTCGCCTCGCTGGCGCTTTGCTTCACGCTGGCCTACGGCGCCAGGCGGCTCGAGACCGTGGACAAGACCATGGCCCAAGCCGAGAGCGCAAGGGTGACCGTTGTTCAGGGAAACATCGATCAATCCCTCAAGTGGGATCCTCCCTTCCAGGAAACAACGATCCGCAGATACCTCGACCTTTCCCTCGACGCCGCCACCAACAGACCGGACCTTGTGGTGTGGCCCGAAACGGCCCTGCCGTTCTACTTCACCCGGGAGCCCGTCCTTTCGCAAGTGGTGATCGCGGCGGTGCGCACGATGGGAACCTTTTTCCTGGTGGGGAGCCCCACGTATATTTTGCGCGGTGACGAGTACGGGTACTTCAACAGCGCCTACCTCATCGGTCCGGACGGCACTGTGGGACAGAGGTACGACAAGGTTCATCTGGTTCCCTACGGGGAATACGTCCCCTTGAAAAGATGGCTGCCCTTTCTCGGTAAGATGGTGCAGGCCGTGGGGGATTTCATGGCCGGGGACAAGGGTCGCACCCTGCTGTGGAGGGATCATCGCATAGGGGCCCTTATCTGCTACGAGGTCATATTCCCGGACCTGGCAAGAAGCCAAGTCCGAAATGGGGCCCATTTGCTCGTGAACATGACCAACGACGCGTGGTTCGGCACATCGAGCGCCCCATATCAGCACTTCTCCATGGCGGTTTTCCGTGCCGTGGAGAACAAGAGGGCGCTCGCGAGGGCGGCCAACACGGGTGTGAGCGGCTTCGTGGACCCAGCGGGCAGGATCCTGGAAACCTCCCCGCTCTTCCAAGAGGCCACCTTGACCAAGACCCTTCCTCTCATGGAGGGGACCACCTTCTATACACGTGTGGGGGATCTGTTTGCCTTGCTCTGTCTCCTGGCAGGACTTGTCATGGTTTTGTGGAATCTTGGGGCCAGGGGGCTTGGGGACAGACGATTGGACGACTGAACAGGGAAGAACAGGAGGCGATCATGTTGTCGGAACAAAAGCTGAGTCTGAAGGAGTTGAGAGGGAAATTGGCCCAACTGAAGGAGTTCCTTTGACATAGAAGCAAAAAAGACGCGGCTTGACCAACTGGACGCCCTCATGGCGAAGGACGATTTTTGGGACAGACCCCATGAGGCAAAGAACACCCTGAAGGAGCGTACCAACATCGGAGAGGTGGTGGAGCGATGGGAATCCCTGTACAGGGATCTGGACGAGATCGAAGTGCTTCTCGACCTGGCCGTTGAAGAGGACGATGACGAAACGATCCGGGAAGTGGACAAGGAGCTCGCAGCCCTTGCCGCCCGCACCACCGAGCTTTCCATCGACGAGACCCTCTCCGGGGAAGACGACGCAAGAAACGCCATAGTGTCCATAAACGCAGGGGCCGGTGGCACCGACTCCCAGGACTGGGCCGAAATGCTTCTTCGCATGTACCTCAGGTGGGCAGAACGAAAGGGGTTCAAGACCAGCATCATCGACCTGCAACCCGGGGACGAGGCGGGTATAAAGGGCGCCACGTTCAGCGCTTCCGGCAGATACGCCTACGGCTATCTCAAGGCCGAGGAGGGGATCCACCGCCTGGTGCGCATCTCTCCGTTCAACGCGGGAGGAAAGCGCCACACCTCCTTCGCGTCGGTTTCCGTGTATCCCGAGGTGGACAGGGAAATCAGTGTGGAAGTCGAAGAGAAGGACCTGCGCATAGACGTGTACCGAGCGAGCGGTGCAGGGGGCCAGCATGTGAACAAGACGAGCAGCGCGGTGCGCATCACGCACCTTCCCACCGGCATCGTGGTGCAGTGCCAACAGGAAAAATCGCAGCACCGCAACAAGGACATGGCCATGAAGGTCCTGCGCAGCCGGCTTTACCAGCGGGAAAAGGAGCAGCAGGCCCAGAAGTTGCAGGCCCTGTATGAAGAAAGGGACGAAATAGCCTGGGGCAATCAGATCCGTTCCTACGTTCTGCACCCCTATCAAATGGTCAAGGACCACCGTATCAATCTGGATATGGGCAACGTCAATGCGGTGTTGGACGGGTACCTGGACCCGTTCATAGAAGGGGTCTTGCTGGCAAGGCACTGAACACCCAACGATCTCGGACCGCCTGTCGTCTCGCCGTGGTGCGGCAGCCCGGGCTTGGGCCTTGAGTCGAAGAGGCCGTGATCATCGTTTCGGCCACATCCGACCAAGTGCGCAATACGCTCTATTTGCTGGGCAGTGCCCACCCCACGAAAGCCTCAATTGCGGCGCGGAGCCAAGCATATGAGAAGGCTTCGCCCAACGTGAGACCGGCAGAGGCCGTCGAGGCGTTCGGTGAGCCGTCCATGGGCGGTTGGAGCGTGCGAATTTGAGGGCGCCCCCTGTACGGTTCGGCCGTCGCAGGGGGCGTTTGATCAGGCAGGTCATGGCATCGGATTTAGTTCTTTTTTTAGTGGGCCTGGTGATGGTCTACCTGGCGGCGCACTGGCTCGTGAGAGGATCTTCGAGCCTTGCGACCACCTTGGGCCTGGCCCCCATTGTTGTGGGTCTGACCGTGGTCGCCTTTGGGACCTCGGCTCCCGAGCTTGTTATCAGCGTGGTGTCCTCCCTCAAGGGCAAGAGCATGATCGCGGTGGGAAACGTGGTGGGCAGCAACATCTGCAACATTTCCCTGGTGCTGGGACTCGCGGCTTTGGTCAGGCCCCTGACGGGCAACCGGTCGTTGTTGAAACGGGATTTGCCCATCATGCTGGGCGTTACCCTGTACCTTTTCTTGGTTTCACTGGACTCCCGGCTGGGCAGTTTCGAGGGAGCAACTCTTTTTGGAGGAGCGATCCTGTACACGTTTTTCAATTACCGTTTCGCGCTCCGGGAATCCGTGGTTCGACCCGTCGGCATCCCCATGGAGAAGAGGGGCTCCGGGCTTTCCCTGCCCAAACAGGTGCTGCTGATCGTGGTGGGCATAGCGGGTGTGGTGGGGGGGGCTGAGATCCTCATCGACTCGGCCGTCAAGCTCATGCGTGTATTCGGAGTGAGCGAGAAATTCATAGGTCTCACCTTGGTGGCCCTGGGCACTTCTCTTCCCGAACTGGCCACCTCCGTTGTCGCCGCCATGAAAAACGAGATGGACATCAGCGTCGGGAACCTTGTGGGAAGCAACGTTTTCAACATACTCAGCGTCCTCGGCGCCGCCTCCCTCGTCAGACCGATCACCCTTTCGGGGGGTTTTGTCGAGAGTGGTTTGCTTGTCGATTACCTCGTCATGGCGGCCACGAGTTTTCTTCCGTTCTTGATGATGCGAAAGACACTGGTCCTGAACCGCAAGGACGGGTTCATGCTCCTTCTGTGCTACGCGGGATACATCGTCTATTTGGGGTGGACGCAAGCATGATGGGTACGGAAGGCATCACCCGCACCCGGCCAAGCAAAGGGCTCTTGCAAAAATAACTTCCCATTTTGATGCGCCGATCCATCACGCCTGGCGGCGTTGCTCGTCAGTTAAATGGCCAGCCATTCGCCCTCCTCGCGCCTTGCCATGCGCGCGCCTCGACACCTGAAAAGGGGAACTTATTTTTGCACAAGCCCAAAGCGCGGGAAGTGCCCACGGTGGCGCGACCGGAAGAACGATCAATGCCTTCTCAGGGCTGGATGTCGATGGTGGGATAGATCCCCATCAGGTCACCTTCTTTATAGGGTTCGATGGTGTTGAACGCAATGCGCTGCCCTTTTTGGGCGTGACCCATGCACTTTTCTCCGTCGTAATAGGCCCCATTGGCCTCCAGTATGTGTTCGATCCGCCGCTCGAAGGCACCCACGAACTCGGCCCCGTCGCCCCTGAAACGCATGGTGCCCTCGCTGATCACGCCTTTTCTGATTTCGCGCAGTCTCTCCAGGGACATGCTGTTTTCGGCCAAATCGGCACTCTTGCGTATACACCCCCATACCAGGCATTCTGCCGGCACGGATAAGGGCTCCTGCAAGTCGATGATGGTGTGGGGCATCACGATGGTCCGGTCTCCCACCTCCAGGGGATGTTCGGAGGTGCCTCGAAGAAACGCGTTGAACCCAACAAAGACCCTCTTGCCCAATCGGGCACCGATGACCTTGCCGCCGTGGGCCGTCACGTTCTCCCCTTCCAGACGCGAACCGATGATGAAGCAATTCTCCTGAGCGTTGGAACCCCTTCCCAAATAGGCTCCCTGAAGATAGGCCCTCTGGGCCACCAGAACATTTTCTCCCAGTTGGGTCTGGTCGTCCACCACCGCATAGGCGCTGCACGCGGCCCCGTGAGGAATGGGAATGGGGGGCTCCGGACGAGCCTGCCGAAACACCGCCTCAAAATCCTCCTTCCGCGCGTCGACAAAATCCATGAGAACCCCCCTCGGCCCCTCGTCGGTTTGCATGCTTATGTAATGCGCCAGCACGTCCGGGGGGAAGCTGTACGAGAAATCGAAAGCGTCCCCGTGGCGGATCCATATACGACCCGGTGCCACCCTGTGATGGGCGAGCTCTCCCACCTGCACATAAGCATAGGCCCCGACCACACAGTTGTGCAAAGTGGTCAGATCCACGGTGCTGAAAGGACCCAAGAAGCAACCCTCCACCGGGGAACCATGGATGTTGGCGTACGGCATGGACAGGGTGTTCTGGATGCGAAATTCCTCAAGGTTCTCCGGATCATGGGAGTAGTTGTGCACAAGGGTCTTTATGAGGTAACTGTGTCTGATCCGGATCACCTCGTCGGTGTAAACGGGTATGGCAAGTCCTTGGTAGTCCACAACCGCCCCGCAGGGTTTCAGTTCGTCTCCCCGAATGTCGCTCTTGTACACCACCGAATGATCCACGTGGCATTTGCCCAGAAAGTAGCTTCCGGCCAGGCTCGAATGGCGAAAACGAAAATGAAGCGGGTGATGCGGCGTGAGGCCGTAGAACGCGTAGAAGCGCAGAAGCTTCTCCGGCTGTACGGCGGCACGGGCGTAGGATTCCACATCAAGGCCCTGCTCACGCAGGTTGACGTTGACCCTTTCTATGACGCGACGGATAAGTTCATCGAGTTGCAGCATGGTCTCGCCTGACCCCCTCGGCACCCATCCCTTGCCACCGGGCTACGGCCCCTTCGTCGCAGGCCGGTGACGAGTCTGGTTCGCCTTCGCAAAACGGGTGCCCCGTGAAAGATGAAAGCCTCGATCACCGTTTCGCCCGCATCGTCTCCCCCTCAGCCCGAGCATCTTCCAGGAAGGGAAAGCAAGTGCGAGCAAGGGGACGGAGCGATTATCGAGGCCGCTTTTCAGAACGGAAAACAATCGGCTTGTGATCCCGGATCTCACTGTCCGATTATCTTCACCAGCACCCTCTTTTTCCTGCGTCCGTCGAACTCGCCGTAGAAAATCTGCTCCCAGGTGCCGAAATCGAGCCGCCCGTTCGTCACCGCCACGACGACTTCCCGCCCCATGATCTGTCGCTTCAAATGGGCATCCGCATTGTCCTCTCCCACGTTGTGCCTGTACTGTGAAACGGGCTCATGGGGCGCCAGTTTCTCCAGCCAAACATCGTAATCATGATGCAGCCCCGATTCATCGTCGTTTATAAACACGGAGGCCGTTATGTGCATGGCATTGACCAGAGCCAATCCTTCGGTCACCCCGCTTTCTTCCACACACTTTTCCACCTGAGAGGTGATGTTTATGAACGCTCTTCTTGTGGGAGCTTCGAACCACAGTTCCTTCCGAAAGCTCTTCATTCCTGCCCCCTTCCGTACGCTTTGTCCTGGTGTTTCCTTGGCGCCCCGATGCACCCGTCCCCCTCGGGCGGCCATCCGACAAGATTAAGCCCCTTCGCCTTACGGCCAGCCATTCATTTACGGTCTGCCCGCAAAGGCTTATCCCCTCACGTTCCGCATGGCAAGGGATCTGCTGCGGCAAGTCACCGCAACGGCCCGACACATTGGGTCGTGTTGACGGCAAGCGTGCCTGGCATTATATACCTTTCGCGGCCACAAGACTCGCGCTTCTTATGCCCTGACCCCGGCCCTCTCCCAGAAGGCGGGGGGGATGTAGGAAATCGCAATTTGTGACCGCCCGCAGTATAGATGGTTCGTAAGCATCACGTAAAGGGTAATCGGTTGTCGGTGGGCAAGGCATTTCCATGACACAGACCATCGCCGTGGCAATGAGCGGAGGAATCGACTCTCTCGTGGCAGCCGCTCTTCTCCGGGAAGAAGGGGTGGCGGTTGTCGGGGTTCATTTTTTCACGGGATACGACACTCATGGGTGGATTGCACCCCATATGCTGCGGCGGGCCACCGAAAAAATCGGCATTCCCTTGGAAACCGTCGACTGCAGCGAAACCTTCCACGACCGAGTGGTGGTGCCTTTCGTGGCGGCCTACCAGCAGGGGAAAACCCCCAATCCCTGCATGCTGTGCAACCGTTTCCTGAAGTTCGGGGTGCTTTGGGAGCGGGTACGGGCACTGGGGGCCGATGTTCTCGCCACGGGACATTATGCACGGATCGAGCAGGATCTTGAGGGGAATTGTCGCATCCTGCGGGGTGCGGATCGTGCCAAGGATCAATCCTATTTCCTTGCCCTGCTTTCCCGGCGACAGATCGCAGTCGCCAAGTTCCCCCTGGGGGCACTGTTCAAATCCCAGGTGCGCGAATATGCCCGAGTCAGGGGACTTGCCGGTCTTGCCGGAAAGGAGAGTCGTGAGACTTGCTTCGTCAAGGAGGGAACCTACGCGCAGTTTCTCGCAGACCAGCCTGGATTCCGCTTCGACCCAGGGCCCATCGTGGACATCCACGGGAATCTGCTCGGCACCCACCAGGGGCTCCACGCCTTCACCATAGGGCAAAGGCGCGGGATCGGGTGCCCTGCCAAGGAGCCTTACTACGTGGTGCGCATCGAAGCCCAGGGCAATCGCCTGGTAGTGGGAACCCGAAGGGATCTGTTATCCTCCCGATGCACGGTCACCGGGATAAACTGGACGGCAAGTGCTCCCAACGAACCAATCCGTGCGGTCACGCAGATCCGCTACCGCCACCGAGGAGCGGCTTCGATGCTGATCCCCACAGGGCCCTCCGACGCCCTCGTTCTTTTCGATGCACCACAGAACGCCGTGACCCCCGGCCAGGGGGCCGTTTTCTATCGGGAAGAAAGCGTGATGGGAGGAGGTTTTATTGCCCAGTGAACAGCCCGACCGGCAGGCAAATCCCCAAGCAGGGATTCTTCCGGGGCAACCCCTTTCGGAGACAAGGACCGGCCTGCCGTCCTTTTCTGTTTTCACGCTGGGCTGCAAGGTCAACCAGTACGAGTCCGAGGCGATCGCGGAGCAGCTCCGCCGCTCGGGTTGGCAGGACACGGCCGAAGGTGGCTCCGCCAGCCTGTGCGTCATCAACACGTGCAGCGTAACAGGGCGGGCTTCCATGCAGTCGCGTCAGGCCATCCGGCAGATGCAGCGCAAGCATCCCCAAGCCCGGGTCGTTGTGACGGGCTGTTACGCACAGACAGCTCCTGAGGAACTTGTCCGGATTCCGGGAATCCACCATCTGGTGGACAATGTACACAAGCCCTCCATACCCCAGCTTCTCACCGTTCCCCACACCGGGTGCGCTCCTGTGGTGTTGCACGACGATATCGCCCTGCAAAGGCAGTTCCAGGGTCCCACCCATACGGTCCTGGGGCGGCGCGCCCGCCCCTTTCTAAAGATCCAGGACGGGTGCGACGCTTTTTGCACGTACTGCATCGTTCCCTACGCCCGCGGCCGGAGCCGGAGCATGCCTGTGGAAGAAGTGCTCAGGCACTTGGAAGTTCTCCAGGAAATGGGATACCACGAGGTGGTCCTCACTGGGATTCATCTGGGACGCTGGGGCAGGGATCTGTCCCCACCATGGGACCTGTACCGGCTCTTGAGGGCTGTGGATGAAACCTGCACATTGGAGCGCATTCGTCTCAGCTCCCTGGAGCCCGATGAGGTCCCTTCGGAGTTGCTTGCCTTGATGGCCTCTTCACGGCGCATATGTCCCCACCTGCATTTGCCGCTCCAAAGCGGGGACGACGACGTCCTCGCCGCCATGCACCGCCCATACACGGGCAGGCTGTTCGAAGAGCTCGTTCACCATATTCGCGGGCTCCTTCCTAACTGCGCCGTGGGTGCGGATATTCTCGTAGGTTTTCCCGGGGAAACGCACCGGGCCTTCGAAAGCACTTGGCGCCTTGTGGAGGCATTGCCCCTGTCCTACCTGCACGTCTTTCCCTTTTCCCCGCGAAAAGGCACACCGGCTAGTGGCTACCGTGGTCAAATCGACCCGCAGACCATAAAGGCGCGCAGTGCAAGGATGAGGGCACTGGGGGCGGCAAAGAGGGCGGCATTTTACCGGTCCATGGTGGGCCGAACCGAGCAGATCATCGTGGAAGGCAAATGGGAAGGTCCCGGCGACCGATGGAAGGGCCTGACCGCCAACTACGTTCCGGTCTGCTTCCCTTGCCCAGGCCACGCACCGGGGGCGCTGGCCGAGGCAACCCTGCTCGAAGCTCCCCCTCATTCCCCGGTCACGGGGAAGCTTTTGCCATAAAAAAGGGTATGGGTAGAAAAAAAAGGTATGGGTAGAAACGTCATCCCCTGGCGGGGATCCAAAGGGACCCCAAGCCCTGCGGTTGTGCCACGTGAGGCCCGAGCCCCACAGGGCATCACTTCTCGACCCCCTTTTCTGATTCCGGCGACTCCGTCTGCCCGGCAGTGCCGGTCGGCGCCTCGACTTCGTCAGGCCCTGCCTGGAGGTCTTCTGCGGCCCTTTCCCGCAGGGGCATTTCCTCGGTCTTCACGGTCTTCTCAGGCACCGCCGCAACGTCGGCGACCGAGGGGCGTGGGGGTGCCGCCCGTTCCTTTTCTTCGGGTCCTTTCACCTCGGGACGCGAGGGTTTTTCCCGCTTGAGCCACGACTTCTTTGTTGGCTCCGGGCCCGCTGCCGCCTCCACCAGTTCCACAATGGACATGGGAGCAGCGTCGCCCTTTCGAAGGCCCACCTTGGCTATCCTCGTATAGCCGCCTTCTACCGCTCCGAAACGCTCCTGGACCGTTTCAAAGAGGCCGTGGACCACCGTCTTGTCTCTTACGACTGCAAGGGCCTGTCGCCGTGCGTGCAGGTCTCCTCTCTTGGCCAGGGTGACCATCTGGTCCGCCCACCGCCTCACTTCCTTGGCCTTGGCATCGGTGGTCCGTATGCGGCCATGCTCCAACAGTGAGGTGACCATGTTCCGAAACATGGCTTCACGATGGCTCGCTGTGCGACTCAATTTGAGTCCGGATTTCTGGTGTCTCATGTATCCTCTTCTTCCACTGCCTCTTCCACCGGGGGAACAAAGCCTTCCAGGTTCATGCCGAAGGAGAGCCCCATCTCGGTGAGCACGTCCTTTATTTCATTGAGCGATTTTCTGCCGAAATTTTTTGTTCTGAGCATTTCGCCCTCGGTCTTCTGAACCAGCTCGTGAATCTTGTGAATATTGGCATTCTTCAGGCAATTGGCACTGCGCACGGACAGCTCGAGCTCGTCCACACTTCTGTATAGATTGTCGTTGAATGCGAGGGATTCGGTGTCATCCACCGGGTGCTGCACTACCGGCTCGGAATCCTCGTCAAAGTCCACAAAAATCGAGGTCTGCTCCTTGAGAATCTTCGCCCCGAAGGCCACTGCCTCCTCGGGCGTGATACTGCCGTCGGTCCACACCTCCAAAGTGAGTTTGTCGTAGTCGGTCCTCTGTCCCACCCGAGCGTTTCCTACCGAGTAATTCACCCGTTTTATGGGGCTGAAGACCGCATCGATGGGAACCGTGCCGACGGGATCATCCTCGTCCTTGTTCGTTTCCGCAACAAGATAGCCCTTTCCCGCCATGGCCCTGAGGGTCATCTTCAGTTCCGCCTCTTCAGACAGGGTCGCGATGTGCAGATCAGGGTTCAGTATCCTCACCCTCCCATCGGGACTCACCAAGTCCCCCGCGCGCACGGTCCTTTTCCCCTTCGCCTCCAGCGTCAGGGTCCTCGGTCCCGCTTCGGCCATCCTGAGGCGCACTTCCTTGAGATTCAATATGATCTCCGAAACGTCCTCCAACACTCCCGGTATGACGCTGAACTCGTGCACCACGGACTCGAACTTGACCGAGACGATGGCGGCTCCGTGCAGCGAAGACAGAATCGTACGCCGCATGGCGTTGCCCAGAGTCAGCCCGAAACCGCGCTCCAGAGGCTCACAAACGAATTTTCCATAGGTCGCAGTGCTTTCCACATGAACCTTCTCGGGCTTGATCAAATCGCGCCAGTTCATGTACGCCGTATCATTTGACAACATCTTGCTTCTCCAAAGATTTGCACAGATCTGGTGCCCCTTGACATCTCCGGCACATGTCCGGCCGCCAACGCCGCCGCACCCGGCCGGCCGCCGCCTCCGGAAAGGGTATTTGCTTCCTGTTCTTGTGCTACTTGGAATACAGCTCCACGATGAGCTGCTCTTGCATCGGCATGGTCATGTCTTCACGAACCGGAAACGCCCTAACGACCCCTTTGAAGTTTTCTTTGTCCAGGTCCAGCCACTGCGGGATGCCGCGGCGTACCACCGCATTGACGGCCTCGGCCACGGCTGCAATGTTTCTGCTCTTCTCCCGGACCTGCACCGTGTCCCCCGACTTAACCAGAGCAGAGGGGATGTTGACCTTTCTGCCGTTGACCAGAAAATGGCTGTGCCTCACGAGCTGCCGCGCCTGAACACGTGAATTGGCAAATCCCAGCCGAAACACCACGTTGTCGAGTCGCCGTTCGAGCAAAACCAGCAAATTCGTGCCCGTAATGCCCTTGCCCCTGTCCGCCTTCTCGAAAGTGAGGCGGAACTGCTTTTCGGACAGCCCGTACATGCGCTTCACTTTTTGCTTTTCCCGAAGCTGGATTCCGTAATCCGATATTTTCCCCCTGCGCTGGCCGTGTTGACCGGGCGGATAACTCCTCCGGTCGAAGGCGCATTTGTCCGAATAACAACGGTCTCCTTTCAGGAAGAGTTTCAGATTCTCCCGTCTGCACAGTCTGCACACAGATCCAGTGTATCGTGACAAAACTCCCTCCTTGTGTTAACTGCCGCAACCATACAACATCACACCCTGCGCCTCTTCCTCGGTCGGCATCCGTTATGGGGAATCGGGGTGACATCCTTGATCATCACAACGTTGAACCCGGCGGTCTGGAGAGAACGCAGGGCCGACTCTCTTCCCGCTCCCGGCCCCTTCACGTAAACCTCCACGTTGCGCATTCCATGCTCCATCGCCTTTTTGGCTGCGTCCTGAGCTGCCATCTGGGCTGCGAAGGGCGTGCTCTTGCGGGACCCTTTGAACCCCTGCACCCCCGCGCTGGACCACGCAACCACGTTCCCCCCCGGGTCGGTTATCGTCACGATGGTGTTGTTGAAGGTCGACTGAATATGCGCCACTCCACTGGGAATGTTCTTCTTTTCCTTCTTTCTCGCAACTCGTCTCTTGGCCATTTCGCTGTCACTTTCCCCAGTTTACTTTTTCTTTGCTGCTCCCTTTTTCTTCACGGCCGCCCTGCGTGGTCCCTTGCGGGTTCGAGCATTTGTGCTGGTGCGCTGTCCGTGCACCGGAAGGGATTTGCGGTGTCGCAGTCCGCGGTAGCAGCCGAGGTCCATCAGGCGCTTGATGTTCATGGACACCTCCGTCCTCAGCTCACCTTCCACCTTCAGCTCCCCGTCGATCACCTTCCGGATATCGTTGATTTGCGATTCGGTAAGGTCGTCGGTCTTCGTGTTCGTGTCGATGTCAAGTCTTTGAAGTATCCCACTCGACGTGGCCCGTCCGATCCCGTAAATATACGTCAGGCCCACCTCAATCCTCTTTCCTCTTGGCAAGTCAACGCCAGCGATTCGTGCCAAACCTTCTGTCCTCCTATCCCTGTCTCTGCTTGTGCCGCTTGTTCTCGCAGATCACTCTCAGGACGCCCTTGCGCCTTACGATCTTACACTTGTTGCAGATCCTTTTCACAGAAGCCCTGACCTTCATTCTCATCACCTCATTCACCCGCGTCCTCAGCGGGTCCGCCCCAGCGCTCGCCGGGCGTACCTCCCGGCGCGAACTAGTCAGAGTCCTCACTCACCTCTGCCCATCCCCGTTGCCGAGACTGCGTCATGCCATTTCTCCAATCGCCGCACCGCTGAAAAAACCCGGTCCTCCCGAATACTGTTTCCGCGGCAACGCGCAGGAGGCTGAACGTCTGCGGTCAGTCGCACCGTAGTCTCCTGCTCTTCTTCTTCCTTTTTCGGCCAAGCCATCCCGCTCCCGCACCCCAAAGAACCCAGGGTAGGACCGTCATTTCGCACGGTAGGTTATCCTTCCCCTGCTCAGATCATATGGCGAAAGCTCCACCGTCACTTTATCGCCCGGAAGGATCTTGATAAAGTGCATCCGCATCTTCCCCGAGATGTGGGCCAGTATCGTGTGTTTGTTTTCCAACTGGACCCGGAACATCGCGTTGGGCAAGGTTTCTACCACTTCACCCTGCACTTCGATGGCATCTTCTTTGGGCATGCCCCATCTCCCCTGTCGGGCCCCTTCAAAAAGAGGCCACCTCGCACCCGGTTCTTACCCAAGCCCCACCAACAACCCGCCGACAGCCTGTTCTCGCCCTTTCCTCTTCCTGGTACCCGTCCCAGCGCCCCGTACGGCAGCCCCGTGTTACCCTGCGTCCCTAAGTCCCCAGGGCCGTCACCGCTTTCAGTATCTGCCGCGGGTCCTTCCCGCTTTTTTCAGGAACCCTTCATAGTGCCGCGTGAGCATATGCGATTCCATCTGGGCAACGGTGTCTATGGCCACCCCGACCACGATCAGGAGCGCCGTGCCCCCGAAGTAGAAGGGGACGTTGAACCTGGTGACCAGAACGGAGGGCAGCACGCAGACGGCCGAGACATAGATGGCCCCTCCCAGGGTGATTCGCGTGAGCACCCTGTCGATGTAATCCGCCGTCCGCTTCCCGGGTCGGATGCCCGGGATGTACCCTCCGTATTTCTTCAAATTCTCCGCCACATCCACGGGATTGAACGTCACCGCCGTGTAAAAGTAGCAGAAAAAGAAGATGAAGCACACGTAAATCAACTCGTATAGCAAGCTTCCCGGAGTCATGGTCTGAGCAACATCCTGGATCCAGGGGATGTTGATGAAAGTGGCGATCGTGGCCGGGAACATTATGATGGAGGAGGCAAAAATGGGCGGGATCACCCCGGAGGTGTTTATCTTCAAGGGCAGGTGGGTGCTCTGTCCTCCGTACATCTTCCTGCCTACAACGCGCTTGGCGTATTGCACCGGTATCCTCCGCTGGCCCTGCTCCACGAAAACAATGCAACCCACAATGAGCACCATGAGCACCAAGAGCATCAGCGCGATGAAAATGCCCATCTCGCCCGTCCTGAGCAACCGGAAGCTGTCTGTAATTGCAGAGGGTATTCCCGTCACTATCCCGGCGAAAATAATAAGCGAAATGCCGTTTCCGATCCCCCGTTCCGTGATCCGTTCCCCCAGCCACATGATGAAGGCCGTCCCCGCGGTGAGCGTGATCACCGTCATGATCCGGAAGCCCCAACCGGGCATCAGGACCACCGGCGCCCCTCCGGGGGCGCTCATACTCTCCAGTCCGATGCTGATGCCCAGTCCTTGTATGATACTCAGGACAACGGTGCCGTAGCGGGTGTATTGGGTTATCTTCCGGCGTCCCTGCTCCCCTTCCTTGGAAAGTCGCTCCAGGTGCGGTATCACCACCGTGAGGAGCTGTAAGATGATCGACGCGCTGATGTAGGGCATGATCCCCAGGGCGAAAACGGAAAGCCTCTCGAAGGCCCCGCCTGAGAACATGTCGAAAAGACCCAGCAGGGTCCCTTTGGCCCGTGAAAAAAAGGACGCAAGCGCCACCGCGTCGATTCCCGGTGTGGGTACGTGTACTCCCACGCGGTAAACCGTCAGCAGGGCCAGTGTGTACAGGACCCTCTTTTTCAGCTCCGGGATCTTGAAAAGGTTCTGAAAACCGCCGCCTACCATCTCAGACCACCTCGATGATGCCGCCGGCCGCCTGGATCTTTTCACGAGCCGCCTTGCTGCAGCGGCCCACCTTCACGGTGAGGGGGTGACTGATCTCGCCCTGGGCCAGCAGTTTCACGCCCAACCGAGAGCTGCGCACCAGGCCCGCATCGACCATTGCCCTGGCGTCCACCACGGATCCGGCCTCGAACCGTGTCAGATCCCGGACGTTGACCACCGCCCACTGCTTGCGGAAGATATTGGTGAACCCTCGCTTGGGAAGCCGACGCTGGATGGGCATCTGCCCGCCCTCGAAGCCCACACGCACACCTCCACCCGAGCGACTCTTCTGCCCCTTGCTCCCTCTTCCCGCAGTCTTCCCCTGGCCCGAACCTACACCCCTTCCCACACGTTTCCGCGCCTTCTTCGCACCCTTAGGGGGGGACAACTCGTGCAGTTTCATTCCGCCTCCTCCACACGGACAAGATGCCGCACCTTGTTCACCATACCCCGCGTGCAGGGGGTGTCCTGGAGCACCACCGTCTTGTTCACCTTGTTGAGTCCCATTCCCCGCAAAACCTTGCGGTGCTTCTCCGGCCTCGCTATCATGCTCTTGACAAGCGTCACTCTTATTGATCCGCTCATAGGTCGGTCCCCCGTCTACAGTTCATCCACCTTTTTTCCACGTCTGGCGGCGACCGCCTCGCGGCTTTGCAGCCGTTGCAGCCCTTCCAAGGTGGCCTTGACCACGTTGTGCGGGTTGTGCGAGCCCATGCATTTTGTCAGTATGTTCTGAATTCCCGCGGCCTCGACCACCGCACGCACGGCTCCACCGGCAATCACCCCGGTTCCCGGTGCAGCGGGCTTTAGCAAGACACGTCCCGCCCCGAATCTGCCTATCACCTCATAGGGGATGGTCTGGTTCGCGATGGGAATCCTGGTCATGGCCCGTTTTGCGTTTTCCACGCCCTTGCGGATCGCTTCGGGGACTTCCCCCGCCTTGCCCAGCCCCGAGCCCACGCTGCCTTCTCCGTCGCCCACTACCACCACCGCGCTGAAGGAAAAGCGCCGGCCACCCTTGACCACCTTGGCAACCCGGCTGATATGGACCACCTTGTCGATATACTGCCTCTCTTCGCTCTCTTGCTTCAACAAGATACAGGCCTCCTTAGCTTAGAAGTCGAGTCCGCCTTCCCGCGCACCGGCGGAAACCGCTCTCACCCGGCCATGGTAAAGGAAACCGTTGCGGTCGAATACCACCTTGGTTATGCCTTTACCCCTGGCCCTTTGGGCGAGCAGCTTACCGACATACTCCCCCACAGCGACCTTGCTTTCCAAGCCCTGCTGCTCCCGCACCTCTTTCTCCGCACTGCACGCCGATACCAGGGTCCGGCCCTGTGTGTCGACCACAATCTGCGCATAAATGTGCTTGGCGCTACGGAACACCGTCAATCTGGGGCGATCCTCCGTTCCCAGGATCCCTTTACGCACCCGTCTTTTCCTTTTCAGGTGCATCTCTTTCTTCAGGCTCATTCTACTCATGGTGCGTTCCCGATCAGCTCTTGGCACCGCCCTTCACAGGGGGAACCTATTTTGCTCCCGATTTGCCCACCTTGCGGTGAATCTTCTCCTCGGCGTACTTTATACCCTTGCCCTTATAGGGTTCCGGTGGTCTCAAGCGGCGAATGGCGGCGGCCGTCTGCCCCAGAAGCTCCTTGTCAATGCCCTGCAATGTCAAGAGGTTCCTCCTGTCCACCCCGGCTGTGACCCCCTCGGGCAGGCGATACTCGACGGGATGGGAGTACCCGAGGGCCAGGGTGACCTTTTCTCCATCCACCTCTGCCCGGTATCCTATGCCGTTTATCTCGAGAACCCTCGTAAATCCCTGGCTCACTCCGACGACCATGTTCGCCACAAGGCTCCTTGTCAGACCCTGGAGGGCCCGTGCCGTGCGATGATCTTTACCGGGCTGCACGACGATGGTCCCATCGACGATTTGCAAGTCCACATCCGGATGTACAGTCCTTGCCAGGGAACCCTTCTCGCCCCGAACGGTAACCTTTCCACCTTCATAGGTCACCGTTGTCTTGTTCGGTATCTGTATCGGCTTCTTTCCAACCCGAGACATATGCATCTCCTCCCCGCCGCGCAACAGGCCGCCGGGCACTTCCCGCCCACAGGCCGCGTACGGCCTGCCCCTTCGCCATGGCCGTCGGCGGCCGGGACGTGCTCACCATATGGTGCAGAGCACCTCGCCTCCCACATTCTGCCGTCTTGCGGTCCGGTCAGCCAGCACTCCCTTGGACGTTGACAGTATGCAGATTCCCAGCCCGCTCATGACAGGTTTCACGCCTTTCACTCCCACGTAAACCCGTCGGCCGGGTTTGCTGATCCTTTCAAGCCCCCTGATGGCCGGTTCCTGGTTGTTCCCATACTTGAGGTAGAGCCTCAGCACCCCCTGCTTGCGGTCCTTTACCAATTTGTAGTTCTTGATGTAGCCTTCGTCTCTGAGCACTCTGGCCACTTCTACCTTCAACCGCGAAGCAGGCACTTCCACCCTGAAGAAATTGGCTTTAATGCCGTTGCGGATACGCGTGAGCATATCGGCAACCGGATCGGTCATTCCCATGTGACTTCTCCCCAATGAATCCTTCACTCACCAGCTCGACTTGACGACACCCGGAAGCATACCCTGTGAGGCAAGGTTGCGAAAACAGATACGGCAAATTCCGAATTTCCTGATGAACCCGCGAGGCCTGCCGCATATGCGGCACCGGTTGTAACCTCGCACCTCGAATTTGGGCTTCCGCTGTGCCTTCACGTTCAGAGCTTTTTTTGCCAAAACTCCCCTCCTTCTATGTAGCAACGCGGGCCTTCCATTGCCCCGACCTCAAAGGCCCCCCGTTCACCCGCCACGGCGCAACAAGCGCGATCCGCCTATTTCCGAAAGGGCATTCCGAGAAGCTCCAGCAGGAGTCTTCCTTCGTCATCGGTTCCGGCCGTGGTCACTATGCTTACGTTCAACCCCTTTATCTTGTCGATCTTGTCGTAGTCGATCTCCGGAAAGATTATGTGCTCGCGGATACCGAGAGAGTAGTTACCGTGCCCGTCGAAGGCCTTCTGGGAAACTCCTCTGAAGTCGCGCACACGGGGCAGCGCCACATTGACCAGCTTGCTGAAAAAGTCATACATCCTCTTCCGGCGAAGGGTGACCATACATCCGATGGGCATGCCCGTGCGCAACTTGAAGGCCGCTATGGATTTGCGCGCCCGGGTCACGACCGGCCGCTGACCTGCAATCCACGTCAACTCCTCCACCGCGGCGTCCAGCACCTTGATGTTCTGGATCGCTTCGCCGATCCCCATGTTGAGCACTATCTTGTCCAACCGGGGGATCTGCATGGCGTTCTTGTATTGGAAACTCTCCTGGAGAGAGGGAGCCACCTGGCTCTCGTACAACGCCCTTAAGCTTGACATTCCTTATCCTCCACCATTGGATCCCTAAGCGTCTATGATCTCGTCGCACTGACCGCAGACCCGAACCTTTCTTCCGTCTTCCAGCACACGCTTTTTGATCCGCATGGGTTTGATGCACTTGTTGCACATCAACATGACATTGGACAAGTGAATCGGAGCCTCTTTTTCCACCACGCCGCTCTGACGAGTACGGCCTCCTCCCTTGGTGTGCCGCTTCACCATGTTGAGGCTTTCTACAATGAGCTTGTCCCTTTCGAGCATCACCTTGAGCACATTGCCGATCTTGCCCTTTTCCTTTCCGGTAATGACCTTGACCCGGTCCCCCTTCTTTATGTGGCACGTCTTCTTCACCATGTCTTCCCCCAAGTCCCAGAGGAGTTCAAAGGACCTCCGGAGCCAGTGAAATGATTTTCATGAATCGCTTGGCACGCAATTCGCGGGCCACAGGACCAAAGATACGGGTCCCTATCGGCTCCTTGTGGGGATTTATCAGAACCGCGGAGTTGTCATCGAAACGGATGTAGGACCCGTCCTGTCTGCGAACCTCCTTCTTGCTGCGCACCACGACCGCTTTCAGCACATCGCCCTTCTTCACCTTGGAGTTGGGGACCGCCTCCTTGACAGAAACCACTATGATGTCTCCGACCGTCGCGTACCGGCGTCTGGAGCCCCCCAGGACCTTGATGCAATAAACCGTTTTTGCCCCTGAGTTGTCCGCGACCGTCAATCTCGTCTCTGCTTGAATCATTGCACCTGTCCTTAGGTTCTAGAGCGCACGCTCCACGACACGGCTGACCCTCCATCTCTTGGTCTTGCTCAAGGGCCGCGTCTCGATGATGAGGACCTTGTCCCCGATTCGGCTCACATTGCGCTCGTCATGTGCGGCATATCTCGCCCGCCTCCTCACGTACTTCTTGTATAGGCGGTGCTTCACCAAACGATCCACGGAAACGACGATGGTCTTGTCCATCTTGTCGCTGACAACCGTGCCGATCATCCTTTTTCTTTTACCGAGCTCTTTCATAGTGCAAACAGCGCTTTCCTGCCGGGGGTTTTAGCGGTCCATTTCCCTGATCACCGTCTTCAACCGGGCGATTTCTCGCTTGGTCTGAGGAATCCTCATGGTGTTCTCCAGTTGTCCTGTGGCATGCTGGAATCGCAGATTGAAAAGCTCCTCGGTGAGTTCCTCCAGCTTCTGCACCCTCTCTTCCCTGCTTATACTGCGCACGTCACTTGCCTTCATATCGTCTGACTCCGCGCTACAAACCGCGTCCTGATCGGTAACTTGTGCGCCGCCAGTCGGAGGGCTTCCGCCGCGAGCTCCCTGGGTACACCCTGCATCTCATACAGCATGAACCCCGGCCTGATCACGGCCTTCCACCCCTCAGGCGCCCCTTTTCCCTTGCCCATCCTGACTTCCGCGGGCTTCTTCGTGAAGGGTTTGTCCGGAAAAACCCGGATCCAGATCTTGCCCCCCCTTCGCACGTGCCGCGTCATGGCGATACGTGCAGCCTCGATCTGTTTTGCCGTCAAGGCTCCACATTCCACGGCCTGCAAGCCGTATTCTCCGAAATTGAGGTTGCAGCCCCTGCGCGCCACGCCCCTCATGCGCCCCTTCTGCTGTTTCCTATACTTTACCTTCTTGGGACTTAGCATCTGGTCTCTCCCGTCAGGCGGCCTGGGTAGCCCCCAAACTGTCCTTCTTGAGGATTTCCCCCTTGAAGATAAAAACCTTCACCCCCACCACGCCGTAGGTGGTCTTGGCTTGGCTGAAACCGTAATCGATATCGGCCCTCAGCGTGTGCAGCGGCACCCGGCCTTCCCGATACCATTCCCGACGGGCCATTTCCGCTCCCCCGAGCCGGCCTGCGCACATGATTTTCACACCCTGAGCCCCGAACCGCATGGCAGCCGTCACCCCCCGTTTCATGGCACGGCGGAAGGCCACGCGCCGCACGATTTGCAGCGCCACGTTCTCGGCCACGAGCTGCGCGTCGATTTCGGGTTTTCGCACCTCCTGGATGTCGATGAGCACGTCCAGGGATGTCATTTTCTCAAGCTCTTTCTTGAGCTGTTCTATTTCAGAGCCCTTCTTCCCGATGACTATGCCCGGTCTGGCGGAATAGATCCTCAGTCGTATCCGCTTTGCCGAGCGTTCGATCTCCACCTTCGAGACGCCGGCGTGGGAAAGGCGTTCTTTCAGGAATCTGCGGATATTGTAATCCTCCAATATATAGTCCGCATACTTCTTGCCGGAGTACCATCGAGAATCCCACGATTTGACGATTCCCAGCCTCAGACCGATGGGGTTTACCTTCTGACCCAAACCGCCCTCCTTGCTCTTCAGAGTCCTTCGGTCAAAACCACCGTGATATGGCTCGTACGTTTCAGAATGCGCGCCGCTCTTCCCTGTGCCCGCGGCCGGAACCTTTTTAGCGTGGGTCCCTGTTCCACGATGATATTGCGTATGACGAGCAGATCCACATCCAAACCCTTGTGCTCCTGCGCATTGGATGCCGCGGACTGTACGATCTTCCGTAGAATGGCGGCCGGCTTCTGGGGCATGAACCGAAGCATTTCCAGGCCCTGCTCCACCGGCTTGCCCTTGACCACGTCGCCCACCCTGCGCACTTTTCGGGGAGATACACGCAGGTACCTCGCCACTGCTTTTGCCTCCATAACGGCCCCCGTATTTTCCTGACACGTAGGTCTTCCCCTGCCAAATTTCGCAACGGTGAAGCAGAACCCATCCCCCGAGTGCCGACTGCCCGTCGTGGAGAATGCCCAACCTTCACGCGGCCAAACATCACATGGGAAAGCCTGCCGTTTCTACTTCTTGACCCGCGTCTTCTTGCTCCCGGCGTGCCCATAGAAGGTACGCGTCGGAGAGAACTCGCCCAGTTTGTGTCCCACCATGTTTTCCGTGAGGAAGACAGGTATGAACTTCCTGCCGTTATGAACGGCCATGGTCAACCCCACCATCTCGGGGACGATGGTCGATCTTCTGGACCATGTCTTGATAACGCGCTTGCTCTGGCTTTCCTGGCTCTGTCGCACCCTGCCGAGCAACTTCGGTTCCACATAAGGACCCTTCTTCAACGACCGCGGCATAACCTTCTCACCTATTTCTCAGAAGTTCTTCATCGAGCCTTGTTCTGTGGCCCTACCGCCCTATGGACCGTTTCTTTACGATATAGCGATCACTGGTCTTGTTCTTGCGTGTCTTGAAACCCTTTGTGGGCTTTCCCCACGGCGAACAGGGGTGTCTGCCCCCGGAGGACTTGCCTTCGCCTCCCCCCATGGGGTGGTCCACAGGGTTCATGGCCACGCCCCGAACCCGGGGCCTGCGCCCCAACCACCGGCTTCGTCCTGCCTTGCCCAGGGAAATGTTCTCGTGCTCCACGTTTCCAATCTGGCCCACCGTGGCCATACACCGGGTCAGTACCAGCCGCACCTCCCCCGACGGAAGCCTTACCTGCGCGTACCTGCCCTCCTTGGCCACAAGCTGGGCGAAGGTCCCGGCGCTGCGCACAATCTGGCCTCCCTTGCCCACCTTCAGCTCCACGTTGTGGATCTGGGTACCCAGGGGGATGTGGCTCAAGGGAAGCGCGTTTCCGGGCTTGATGTCTGCTTCCGGACCCGCCATGACCACATCGCCCACCCCCAGCTTCACGGGGGCCAGAATGTATCGCTTCTCCCCGTCCACATAGTTCAGAAGGGCGATACGAGCCGATCGGTTGGGATCGTACTCGATGGAGGCGACCTTGGCCGGAATGCCTATCTTGTCTCTCTTGAAGTCTATCAGCCTGTAATGCCGCCTGTGTCCGCCCCCCCGATGTCTGCTGGTGATGCGTCCGTCTACATTGCGCCCGCCGGTCTTCTTGAGGACCTTGAGCAGACTCCTTTCAGGGCTGGTTCGCGTGATCTGTTCCATGCCCCCGTACTCCTGGAAACGCCTGCCCGGCGACGTGGGCTTCATCTTCCTGACCGCCATGGGTCGTCCTCCTTGCTCACACCCCTTCGAAGAACTCGATGCGCTCTCCCTGTGCCAGGGTCACGACAGCCTTTTTCCAGTCACGCCGCTTCCCCATAACCTTTCCCCTACGCTTCTTCTTGCCCGTAACGGAGGCCGTGCGCACACCAAGCACCTTCACCTTGAATATCTTCTCCACGGCCCTGCGAATCTCGATCTTGTTCGCGCGCCGCTCCACTTCAAAGGTGAGCTGGTTGGCCTCGTCCTTCTGGCGGGTGCTCTTCTCGGTGGTAACAGGCCTGCGTATGATGGAGTACTCGATCATGCCAGGAGCCTCCCTTCGATACCCTCGATCGCTCCTTGGAGAAGGACCAGGTTTTCGTACTTCAGGATGTCATAGACATTGAGTCCCTCGCTGCGCAGCACCTTCACACGAGGTACATTGCGGGCCGACAGTTCAAGATGGTCCAGACGACCCGGAGTCACGATGAGGGCGTTTTTCATCCCCAGGGCGTCCAGCACCCCGACGAAGCGTTTGGTCTTGATCGTTTCCAGGTCCATGTGCTCCACCACGGTGAGCTTCTGGTCTCCCAGTTTCACCGACAGTGCCATTCTCAGTGCCTGTTTACGAACCTTTTTCGGCACCTTGTATGCGTACGATCTGGGATGGGGCCCGAAGACCGACCCACCTCCCCGCATCAGGGGAGACCCTCTGTCCCCCTTTCGGGCCCGCCCGGTTCCCTTCTGCCGATACAGCTTCCTGCCGCTGGCACTCACATCCGAACGATTCTTCACACTCGCAGTCCCCGAACGCCTGCTTGCCAACTGCATGGTCACCACTTCGTGCAACACGCTCGGCTTCACCGGCACCTCGAACACAGCCTCGGAAAGCGTCATCTCCGAAACCTTTTCACCGTTCATGTTCAGTACGTCTACTAGCGCCATTGTCTTCCTCTCGGGGCACGGAAAGAAGCCCCCTCCCCGCTTGGTGCCACCCCCCACGCGTCCACCGGTCGGAGGTCCGAACGCGCACAGCCTCGCCTATCCTGGCACGGCGTTCCTTTTCGCCCACCCTTCCGTTGGGTCGCCCGCCTTCGGGCCCACATCCCTTCAGAATAGGTCTCTGGCAGATCAGAGGTCCAAGGTTCGACGCCATACGCCGAGAAAGCCTCACTAAGCATTTCTGCCTTCCACTGCGCCTGGGTCAAGATTCCATTGCCGGCAATCCCTATCTGGGGAGATGCTCCTCATTGGTCGAATTTCGGTCTCTTGACTTCCACACAGGTGGATCGAGCTCCCGGCACCGCTCCCCGCACAAAGAGCAGGTTGTTCTCCGGCCGAATTTCGACGATTTGCAGGTTGCGCACCGTCTTTCGAGCGTTTCCGTATTGGCCCGGCAGCTTCTTTCCCTTTATGACCCTGGACGGCCATGCGCTGCTGCCTATGGAGCCTGGCACCCGATGGCTCATGCTCCCGTGGGTGTCTTTTCCTCCATGAAACCCATGGCGTTTGACGACTCCCGTGAATCCCCGGCCCTTGGTCTTGCCGGTGACGTCCACGCGGTCTCCAATCTTGAACATCTCCACGGTCAGCGTCTGGCCCACCTCGTAGTCCTGCGGATTCTCCACCGCGAACTCCCTGAGCAGTGCAAAGGAACCGCCGCCACTTCTCTTCAAATGCCCCAGAAGAGGCTTGTTTGTACGGGAAAGCTTCCGGGTGCCGAATCCCAACTGCAGAGCGTTGTAACCGTCGGTTGCGACAGTCTTTATCTGTGTCACCAGGCAAGGCCCCACTTCCAAGACCGTGACCGGAATGCTATCGCCGTCAGGGGAAAAGATTCCGCTCATCCCCAGTTTCTTCCCAATCAGTCCTCTGCACATGGTCTTACCGTTTCCTTACTTATACTCCCGCCTTCCGAAAGATGTCTTTGGCGGCGTTGATGGTCGAAAAGCGCGACAACGTACATTGCACACGCCTGCCTCACATTTTTCCCTTTCGTCCCCCCTGAGGCGAGGACCAAGAACATCATTGGAACGCCTGTGTTTCAGTAGTCGCCGCACGTTTTCAGACCTTTATTTCTACGTCCACGCCCGGAGAAAGATCAAGCTTCATGAGGGCGTCTACGGTCTGCTGCGTAGGCTCCAGGATGTCCAAGAGCCTCTTGTGCGTGCGGATTTCAAACTGCTCCCGCGATTTTTTGTCGATATGGGGCGAACGCAGCACGCAGTACTTGTTGATCCGTGTGGGAAAGGGTATGGGCCCCACAACCTTTGCCCCGGTGCGCCTGGCCGTTTCCACAATGTCCGATGCCGATTGGTCGAGCAGCTTGTGATCGTAGGCCTTGAGCCGGATCCGTATCTTTTCGTTCATTATCATGATGCTTTCCTTCCGCCCGCCGCCGCTACTCCAGGATCTCGCTCACGACGCCCGCCCCCACCGTGCGCCCCCCTTCCCGGACCGCAAACCGCAGTTCCTTC
>ENA-OSEO01002191-OSEO01002191.1-sediment-metagenome-genome-assembly--contig:-NODE-2191-length-29069-cov-5.628760_pt1 | contig 29069 bp, 26 predicted proteins | sample MGYA00237883_ERZ534232 | MGnify/ENA metagenome assembly ERZ534232 | reverse complement strand
TATTTCCGCCGCCACCATCAGATAGGCCAGCCGCAAGGCAGACCCCCCGCTGGAACAGGCGTTTTCCACGTTGACTACCGGAATGCCGGTCAGGCCGATCTCCTTGATCGCCTGGTGACCCGACCCTGTTCCCTGGTACACGCTGCCGCAGAAGGCGGCCTGCACGTCGGTCCAAACCATTCCGGCATCGGCCAAGGCCTCAAGCATGGCTTCGCCGCCGAATTCGTAGCAGTCCTTGTCCTCGTACACGCCCCACTTGGTCAAGCCTATACCGGCTATGAATACCTCTCTCATATCCCTGGTGTTTTTCATGATGCTCTCCGATTTATGCGATTGGTGTGAACATGAAGGTGATTACCTCATGTCCTTCTTGGTCTTCATACAGGGGCCTTATGATCAGCTCCGCCTCGCTGCCTACCTTTATGGCCCCCAGGTTATCCGCCGTAATCAGGCTGGTCACCCTAACTCCCTCGGGCATATCCACCAGACCATAGGCATACGGCACCGGCCCGTGGTAAAACCCTCCGGCAGGCTGCTGCTGCACCACTGTGATGGCGGCTATGCGGCCCCGAGGGCTCAACAACACCTCTTCCAAGGTCCGCCGCTGGCAATGAACGCACCATCCATTTGCTTTTTTTGGGAAAAAGACCTCGCCGCAGTTGCCGCAACGGCTGCCTGTCAGCCTGGGCCGTCCATCTGGTGTTGCGAGGGTCCACAAATCCTTCTTCAAAGGAATCTGTTGAAGGCTGTTCTCATCCATATCTTACTTTTCCTCCTACTGTCAGCGTTGCTCTGGGAAAGGAGCGCAGGTTTTGGCTATTTCCCCTTGAACTCAGGCTTTCGCTTTCCCTTAAAGGCGCTTATGGCTTCTTGGTAGTCTTCTGTGAGACCAACCAGCGTGGCGCACTTGGCCTCGAAATCAAGTCCCTGGGCAAAAGGCATTTGCATGCCTTCGTCTATAGCCGCCTTGCTCAATTTCAGCACAATGGGGGGCCTTTGTTTGTAAAGCTCGGCAAGCTCACCGGTCGCTCTCAGCAACTCAGCGGCGGGCACGACTTTGTTGACCAGACCGATGCGTTCAGCCTGCAGTGCATCAATGGGCAACCCGGAAAAGATCAACTCCTTGGCGCGAGGAATACCGATAAGGCGCGGCAGACGCTGGGTGCTGCCGCCGCCGCCCATGACCCCCAGTCGGGTGTGAGCATCGCCCAGCTTAGCATTATCGGCCGCGACGCGTATGTCACAGGCGCAGGCAAGCTCGAGCCCGCCGCCCAAGCAATACCCGGCGATGGCAGCGATCACGGGCTTACCCAAGTCCTCGAGGAGATGGTAGTAGCTGTAGGTTCGCTTGGGGCTAAGTTTTTCCCAGAGCGTGGAGGGACCAGGCTGATCCATTATGTCGGCGCCGGAGCAGAACATCTCTGTCCCACCAGTGAGTATCAGGGCACGTACTTTCTCGTCTTTGGACACGTCCACTAAGGCGTCGATCAACTCGTCGCGCATGCGCGAATTGATAGCGTTTAGTTTATCCGGCCTGTTCAAGGTGATAGTGGCTACACCCCGTTCCTTTTCATAAATAATCGTTTCGTAAGGCATCGTCTGCCTCCCGCCGTCCGCCGGACGGCTTTAGAACATGGCGTAGCCGCCGTTTACACTGAGGGTCTGACCGGTGATCCAGTCAGCGCGTTTTGAGCATAGAAAACATATGGCGTCAGCCGCATCCTGAGGCCGCCCGAAGCGCCGAATCAGGTAGTTGGCCACAAAACTCTTCTGCAGATCCTCCAGGCTGATGCCCTTGCGCTCAGCTATCTCGGCCTGGTATTTACGGCCGCCGGGCGTGTCCATGGCCGAAAGAGCCAGACAGTTCACTCTAATCAGATGGCGCCCCACCTCCCGGGCCAGGGATTTGCTGAAAGCGATCACTCCCCCCTTGGCGGCGGAGTAAATCGGATTGTTGACCTCACCCACCCGGCCCGCGTCGGAGACCACGTAGATGATGCTGCCGCTCTTTTGCTGGATCATGCTCTCTATCACCGCCCGGGTGGAATACAGCGGGCCGTAAAGGTTTAGGTTCAGAGCAAAGTCCCAATCTTCCTTGGCCGAGCGTGCAAAGGGTTTGCGCTCGCCGCGGCCGGGTATGTGGATCAGGATGTCGATTTTACCGAACTTATCCAGGGCCTCCTTAACGGCCCTGTCCATCTGCTGTTGGTTGGTAACATCCGTCTCGAACCACAAAGCCCTGCTTCCAAGTTTCTCAACCCCCCTGGCTGTTTTCTGCACTTTTTCCGCATTCAGGTCGGCCACTGCGATCTCGGCGCCTTCCTGTGCCAGCATCTGGGCCACTATTTCTCCTATCCCTTCACCACCTCCTGTGATGAATGCCGCCTTTCCTTTTACGCCTAAATCCATCTTATTACTTCGCCTCCTCGCCTGTGATTGGCTCAATTCCCGAATCATCGAAGATGATGATATCAGACAAACGCCGATACACCCAGGATATCTCTTCCCAGAATTAGCTTCTGAATCTCATTGGTGCCCTCTGCCATAGTCAAATGACGTGCATCACGATAGTATCGTTCCACAGGAAATTCTTCAGTGTATCCATAGCCGCCGTGAACCTGAATAGCCTTGGAAGTCACATCCATTGCCGCCTCCGTTGCAAAAAGCTTTGCAAATGAAGCTTCTCTCCTGCAATCGACTCCTCTATTCAGCAGTTCGGCTGCCCGGTATCCCAACAGCCGGGCGACATCGACTTTGAGAGCCATATCCACAATCATTTCCTGGACGAGCTGGAAGCTTGCAATAGGTTTGCCGAACTGAATACGTTCCCTGGCATAGCGGATAGAGGCATCCAGCGCGGCCTGGGCGAGCCCTACGACCGCGAATGTGACCGTAACCCTCCCTATATTCAAACCGCTGAGCGCGATTTTAAGTCCTTCGCCTTCCTCTCCCAGGCGGTTTTCCACGGGCACTTTGCAATCTTCGAATAAAAGCTCGGAAAGGACTGAGGCATGCATCCCCATTTTGCGAATATCCGTGGCTTTGAACTCGGATTCATCTTTGCGTACAAGATAGGCGGTGATGCCCCTGGCTTTCTTCGTCCTGTCCACCGTAGCATAAACAAGCACAATATCCGCCATACTCCCGCCAGTAATCAATGTCTTCGTACCATTGAGCACATAGTAATCGCCGTCCCTTACCGCCTTGGTTTCAATAGAAGAGGCATCAGACCCGACATTTGGTTCGGTTAAAGCAAAACAGGCCAGGTCATCCATAGCAAGAAGGCCGGGTAAAAACTTTTCCCTTTGCCTTTTGGTGCCTTCCTTGGCAATTATGTAAGGAGCCATACCGTTGGTTGTAACGATTGTCCGCAAAGATCCCCACACTCTGCTGAGTTCCTCCACCATAACAAAATAGCTGATGAAATCCAGCCCGAGTCCACCCATTTCCTCCGGGACAAGCGCCCGGCTGAACCCAAATGGTTCCAATTGTCTAATTATGTCTTTGGTCAACGGTTTTCGTACGGATTCGTACTCCTCAATCAGAGGTGAGATCTCCTTTTCCAGAAACTTCCGGATCGTATCCTTAATCATCCTCTGCTGTTCATTAAGCTCAAAATCCATATTTCACCTCTACTATCATCCATAAATATAAATAACTAAATGACCTTTTCTTCTCTCAATAAGCGTATGTCCTGAACAGTCAGTCCCAACTCCTGTAAGATAGGAATGTTGTCCCTTCCTAAAGAAGCTTCGTCTGGTATATTATTTCGTTCTCTCGCCAGAGAGCTTATGGGATAACGCGCTATGGCATTCGGGTTTACTGTTCCATCCTTTTTTGTGTTCAAGAATATTCCTTGTTTCAACTGGGGATCTTCAATCCAATTGTCAAAATCGTTTACCGGAGCAACAGGCACGTCGGCCTCTGCAAGTTTTTCCAACCAATAATCCAGGTTATTCTTTTTTATGGCGGCCTTTAGCTTGGGGACAATCTTATCCCTTTGGCGGTTTCGCGAAACCCAGTCCCTAAGAGACGCATCTGCTTCTAAATCCTCCAACCCAAGGGCTTTGCAAAGATTTCTCCAGAAGTGATTCTCGACCACTCCCAGACTTAGATATTTCCCATCCCTTGTCTCAAAAATCCCATATGGACCACGCCCCATAAACTTTGCTTTGGGTGGGCATTTCTGATCAAGATATTCCAGGTAACGCGGGATCATCCACATTGACAGGCTTTCTGTGAGAGATACGTCCAGATATATAGCAGTTGCAGACTCTCTGGGTCTCAAGAGAGCTGCAAGAATGGAGGTCAAGGCAAACATGGCACCGCTGATATCCGCTACCTGAAAACCATAAGGGAATTCAGGCCCGGATTCAGGGTCCCCGGAAATGCCGAAAAGGCCTGTAAGACCCTGATAATTGATATCGTGGCCCGGCAAAGGAGCATAAGGGCCGGTCTGGCCGTAACCTGAAATTGAACAGTAAATAATGGATGCGTTCACATCCTTGACCGCGTCAAAATCTATTCCGAGCCGCTTTGATACCCCAGGCCTGAAACCCTCTACCACCACGTCGCTTTTCGTTGCAAGCTCAAGAAACAGCTCACAGCCCTTCCGTTTTTCTAAATCCAGGGTAATCAACTTTTTATTGCCATTCAGGTACTTGAAACATCCAGGGATTACCTCGCGCATAGGATCACCAGAGGAACACCTTTCCACTTTTATCACTGTCGCGCCAAGTTCCGCCAACATCATGGTACAATAGGGACCCGGAAGAAGAGCCGACCAATCAAGTACAGTTATGTTTTCAAGCGGTGACCATCCCATATTTTTACTCCGTTTTAATGTTTAATCACTTTTTCAATGTTTAATCACTTTACTTTTACTCTCTCTTTACTGCGATGGAATTGTGCATAGATTTCACATTTACTGCTTTTCTTTCAAGGAGGCCTCCCCTTCGTTTCCACGAAAGAGCACAACGCCTTCAGAATCAAAATCCGCATTCCTGATCGAACGTTCCAGAATATTCGTAATGTGGTCTCGAACCGCCGACTCAGCCCCCTTGCTGTCACGTTCAATGAACTTCTGGATTATTGAATCATGTTCGCTGATTGATAGAGGAATCGCTTCATGCCTTTTATAGGTAAAATTGGTTAGCCAGAACCAGATAACCTTCTTTTTTAGTGACCTGATAGCAGTATTGAGCACCTGGTTGTTGGCCGATTTTATGTAGATTCTATGAAGATCAAAGTTTAATTCAGCGCAAACATCATACATCTTCTGGCCATAAGCAATTTCCATCTCTTTATTGATCTTTTTGATCTTATCAATTTCTTCATCTTTGAGTCTCGTGGCGGCAAGGCTTGCTCCATATCCCTCCAGACGAGCCATCACCGGAATCAGATCCTCAAGATAGGAACGGGTGACTTTGCGTACATACCTTTTCTTAAAAGCGTCTACAACCACCAAGTCATCAGCTTCCAGAAGACGCATAGCCTCCCTGATAGGGGCCCGGCTCACATGAAATGCCTTTTGTAGTTCCTGTTCTTTCAAGACCTGGCCTGGAGCAAGCTCACCCTTGGCTATTGCCCGGCCCAGAGTCCTGTAAATTTGGTCCACCGTTGAGAGTGGCTTCTCGAAATGCATATCGTCACTGCGTTCATTCATACTGTTATACTGTTATTAGGCGCGAAACTTGAGTAAAATCATTCAAATGGCCAAACTACAGTCAGAAAAACACCATCCTCAGGTTACACAATATATAAGTGATAACATAACCGAAAATTAAAGATAATGGGTTTTTGAAACATACTTACCATCGTCTTGCTAAAAAGCATTGCCATATTTGTCGACAATTGTCAATAAAAAAATATCTAATTTAGACAAGAAACTTGTCTTTTTTGTGACCATCGAAGAAGAAATCCCCGGCGCTCATTGGGATTGACCCATTTGTGCTCAACACATAAACTGACCCATGAGATGCACAGTTATTTTATCTCAGACTGAAATAGCGAAGATCTTTGGAGAACAGATTGGTACCCCCGAGCAGATCCTGAATTTCATCAAGAGCCTCTCTCTGGGGTTTGGGACGGGTAAGTCAAGGAATCGGGAATCACTGAAAAGGCATAGTTATCGGGTGGTTGGGGGATATCCAAAAAATCGGCGTGTACCTACAGATTTTCGTCTGTTTCAGGGGTATTTTTGAGGCCTTGTACGAGCTTGGTGTAGTTTGGCGGGTTTTCAACAAGGTTTCAACATTGCCGCCGACCTTTGGCATCACCGGTGTTCCGGCCTGCATCCGGCCATGGAAATTACTCCTTGACATCCAGAGCGTGGCGCCGCGGATAGCGGATAGGCGGCGGGTAGGGACGCCCGGGCGGGTAGGGACGCCCTTTATATGTTTATATTCAGCAGATCTATGAGCGAGCAGCCCTCTTCGAGGGCAATCTGCTCACCCTTTTTGGCAGCAATGCTTGCAGTCGGCGCTGAAATCCTCAAAGCGTTGGACACACCGGCCATGGTCAGACCCGGTTGGGTCGTTCCCCAGCAACAGATCAGACGCCGCGCCCTCACCTGATCCGCGGATTTCCCCGGGCCAAGGATTCGTTCCCGCGGCATGGACATCAGGTCTGCCGCCAGATCTATCGGGAAAAGAAAAGAGGCCCATGGCTCAGTCATTAATTATCGATCCACAAAACCCGCTTCTGCCGACCATGATTCAGCAGGTGGAAAGAAACGCCATTGAGACCGACCTAAGACGATCGACCACAAGGACAGAAGCTATAAACATTTTAGGAATCAGCCGTAGGACTTTCTATAAGAAGCTCAAGCAGCAGGATCTATTAGTCCGGCATCTTCCAAGAACTTAAATACGGCCTGCTGAAAAGCGTGCGGGTTGTCTGTATGCACCGGATGGGTCGCATGAGGTATCTCTTCGAGTCGGCTTTTCAACATCATCCTATTCATTTGTCGCGCTTCCTTCCGCCGCATGACACGACTTTCCTCTCCGCGAATAATAAGGGCCGGGCACCTGATTCTAACCAGATCGTGGCTCAAATCATATTGGTCGAAATGACGCAGAACTTCTTTATCAAATCTGGGACGCAGCCAGCCGTCCACTCCTTCATGTAAAGCATGGTTGGCCAATTGCAATAACAGGGCTTTTTCTGCAAATGGGCTGGTTTGCTGGAGTTGACGTACGAAATCTTCTGTTGACGCATAATAATCCGGGAGCGTGTGATAGAGGTTTAGGAGATATTTCTTGTTCCATAAGGGCGGGGATGGTTCAATATCTACGTGAATGAGTCCTGCCACCTTCTGAGGCTTGATAGATGCAAAGCGGGTGGCATGCAGCGCCCCCATGGAATGCCCAATAAGCACGATTCCTTCCAGCTGGAGATCGTCGACAAACTCAAGAATGTCGCTGACATAATCGTCGCAGCCATATGCAGGGGGTATGGCCCAGTCACTGCACCCATGACCTCTCTGGTCAAGGGCAATGGTTCGGAAATGCTTAGAAATACTAGAGATCAGGCCGTCCCATATATGCGCATTGTCTCCCGTGCCGTGAAGAAGAATCATCGGGCGCGCATTCTCATCACCTGATTCAATATAGTGAAGGCGAAGCCCATTAATCGAGATGTATTTAGCACTACAGCGCATTATTTTCTAAACATTCATGGATCAGGTGTGTATGCTTCAGTTTAACAGGGCGATTGACAGGGGTTACGGCATGATGTTTGACTGTTCTCCCGGCAAAGAATCTGTCGCAGCGGGCGCCGGTGAAATATGCCCTGTAGCTGGGGATACACATATTACGCCATGAAACGAGCGATACGCAACCAGACTGACAGGACCCAACGTTCGGGTTCCATTGACAGATCCCCAATCAAAGGAGAACTGAACGATGTTGGCCCCATTGCTCTCGAGTTGGTCAGCGGGTCCGATTGGGAACGTGTATGGGATGACCTGGTCAAAAGGTATCATTATTTGGGTTGCCAAAAGCTATTGGGGCACAGCCTCAAGTATCTTGCTTTCATCCATGAGCGACCTGTGGCGGCCCTATCCTGGAGCGCGCCGGCCTTAAAATTGGCTGCCAGGGATTGCTTTATTGGGTGGTCGGATAGCCAACGAAAACGCCATGTTATTTCGATACCATGTATACAATACTTAAGACTGTGTAAGACCTAACTATCTATTATCATTGGTTTTTAGAGTGGTTCTAAAAGAGCCGCACCTATTCCTTTAGCAAATTCCTTGCAATAACCACCCTCATTATCTCGCTGGTCCCCTCAAATATCCTGTAAAGACGCATATCACGGTAAAACATCTCCACGGGCAGTTCCTTCATATAGCCCATGCCGCCGAATATCTGTATTGCCTTGTCGGCTATCCGGCTCCCCATTTCCGTGCAAAAGAGTTTCACCATTGCTGCTTCACGGGTGATTCTTTTTCCCTGGTCCCTCAACCATGCTGCATTATAAAGCATCTGGCGCGCTGCATAGATCTCAGTGGCCATATCCGCCAACATGGCCTGGACCATCTGGAATTGGCCTATGGGTTTGCCGAACTGTACCCTTTGCTTTGCATATTCAATACACATATCCAGAAGTTTTTGAGATGCACCAAGCGCACATGCCCCCATTGTCAACCGGCCCTTGTCCAGTACACGCATGGCCGTTTTGAATCCCTGCCCGATCATGTCATCGCCGCCTATCACATTTTCTTTCGGCACCATGCAATTGTCAAAAATCAGCTCACTGCTATTGGAACCCCTCAAACCCATCTTCTTTTCAATCGTGCCCACGGAAAAGCCGGGCATATCTTTCTCAACAATAAAGGCGGTTATGCCTCCCCGGCTCCCCTTGCTCTTGTCTGTCACGGCCATGGTTGTAAAGACATGGGCAATGTCCCCGTTGGTAATGAAGTGCTTCATGCCGTTGAGCACCCAGTGATCGCCGTCCAATACCGCCTCGGTCTTGATATTGGCCGCATCCGAGCCTGCTTCCGGTTCTGAGAGGGCAAAACAGGCGGTCCATTCTCCGCTGGCTATCCTGGGCAGGTATTTCTGCTTCTGCTCTTCTGTTCCGTCCATGAGGATTCCCACGGAACCGATCCCGTTGCTGGTACCTATTCTGGATCGAAAACAGGCATTGGTTTTGGTAAGTTCTTCATATACGAGGATCTCGCCTAAGGCGCCCAGGCCCAAACCTCCGTATTCTTCAGGTATGGGAAGACCGAACAGCCCCAACTCGCGCATCTTTTGAACAATCTCCTCAGGGATGGTCCCTTCTTCCTCCACTTGTCGTGAGATTGGTTCAAGGTCCTTCTCCACAAACCTTCTAATTGTCTCCTGCATCATCCTGAGATCTTCAGGTATAGTAAAATCCATTCCAAGTGTTCTCCTTTTCTGACTTCAGTGACGTTCTCTAACTAAAATGTTCAACCACGGCTCCGTGAGTGGAGCATTGACGGATCAACACCTACTGAGAGGTATCATGTTGGCTTGAGGCAGAAAACTGTTATTTATGGAATGAAAGAGGATAGCATGTTCAGTGAGTAAGTAGGCAAGATCCACTCCACCACCCCAAGGAATCAACTTCCCTCAAACAGGCGATATGCCATGGTGCTTAAAATCAAGAGCCTTGCGTCGTTTCCCTGCCATCGCAAGGGTCCTGATAATCATTGGCCTGGTTTTACGAGGATCTATAATATCGTCAATAAAACCGGCCTCCAACGCATCGTCTACGCGAGTCCTTTTTCGAAATTGGGCAATCTTTTCGGCTCTGATCTTTTCTCTGTCGGGTGACTTAGACAGAGTTTTGCCAAACATAATTTCAACGGCATCTTCAGGATCGATAGCACTCGCCTCTACAGTGGGCCAAGCGACAATCAGATTGGGTTTGAACCCCATATTGCACATACCGTAATGAGCCAGGCCATAGATCTTTCTGATGAGAATCGATATGCGCGGCACCGTGGCATGGGCTAGTTGATAAATCATCCTTGTGGAATGTCTGATAATTCCATCCAGTTCAGATTGTGGCCCTGGAAGAAATCCAGGTACATCCTGAAGAAAGAGGAGAGGAACACCGAATGCGTCACAGAATTCTATAAAATGGGACGCCTTATCGGCTGCACTGACATCGATGGCACCGGCCAGCCACATGGGCTGATTGGCAATGATGCCCACTGTCCGTCCATCCATTCTTGCAAGTCCAGTTATAATGTTCCTGGCATAGGAAGGTTTCAGTTCAAAGAAACACCTGTCATCTACAATGCCCTGGATGATGCGCCGCATGTCATAAGCCCGCCTGGGATTAGACGGAACGATGTGGAGAAGATCTTTATCTTCCCTTGTGGAGTCGTCAGTGGATTGAAGACGAGGAGGCTTATCATGGCAGTTTGATGGGAGAAAGGATAGAAATTCCTTTATTTTTTGGATACAATCGTAGTCATCCTTAACACAAAGATCTGCCATTCCACTTTTTTCACAGTGGACCCCTACGCCACCTAATTCCTCCTTCCCAATGTCCAAGGACATCTTGGACTTTAGCAGGGGCGGCCCTACAAGACCCATGGTACTCCCTCTTGTCATGGGAACAAAGTCACCAAGAGCCGTCAGATTGGCATGCCCCCCAAAACACTCTCCCATAACAGCTACAATAATAGGAACGTAGCCGGACAAGGCACAGAGGTTGGCAAATTGTGGATTGTCATACATCATCCGTGAACTTATCTCTTCTTCCAGTCTCGCACCGGTGCCATCACACATAATAATGACTGGAAAACCCTGTTCACGGGCCAGATCCTTGATCCTGTTAAATTTCCGCTCCCCCACAAAACCCATGGAACCACCCTTTACGCTAACGTCATAGGCGGCTACTCCAGCAAACCGTCCATTAATGCGGCCATACCCAGTTACAATTCCATCCCGAGGAGTCGGTTCTTTTTTGATTTCTTTAGCACAAATATCCTGCGTGGCGAGTATTCCCGTTTCTATAAAAGTTCCCTGGTCGAAAAGGAGATCAACGCGCTCCATGGCGGACAACCTGTTCTTATCGTGTTGGGCAGAAAAGTCCCTGTTTCTGATCTGTTCTTTCATTTCCAGATACCGCTGGAGATTCTGATTCATAGCTTCCTCGGAAAAATACGCGCAAGTCAATAGGCTCTGCCAAAACCAAGACTTTGACCGATCAGGTTCTTCCCTGCGTCGTTGGATATGGGGGCCGTTAGAAATAAAACGGCATCCCTGTAGTGTCGCTGCATGGGATACTCCATCATGTAGCCGGCCCCGGCCATAAGCCTCATCCCCATTTCGGCCGCCTTAAAACTCACCTCGGAACATGCGATTTTCGCCATGGTCCCTTCAACTGCCACTGGTTTTCTGTTTGCCTGAAGCCAGGCAGCCTTGTACAGCATCAACTCGGCCATCTGTATTTCCAGGTATACGTTGGCCAACCTGTGCTGCAAGACCTGGATCTCTCCTAATGGTTTGCCGAAGGCCTCCCGCTCCTTGGCGTATTTTACCGCATAATTGAGGGCGCTTTGGGCATTTCCGAGGCAAAAGGCGGCTACTGTAATCCGCTCGTTGTTGAGCGTATCGGTGAGATGATACCATCCGTTGCCCACCTCACCGATGACGTTTTCCTCGGGGATCCTCACATCCTCAAAGAAGACCTCACAGGCGGAACAGGCCTTGACGCCAAGCTTTTTCATCTTGCGGATGGTGATGCCACGGCTCTTTGCATCTACTATAAAAAGGCTAAATCCCCTTGTGTGTCTTTCCGCAGCCTTGTCCGTTTTAGCAAAGAGAGTAAAATAGCTCGCCTTGTCCGCGCCACTGATGTAGACCTTCTGCCCGTTTGCAACATACGACGTGCCGTCTTTCAAAGCCGTGGTTTTGGTGGCCCCCAATATGTCAGTGCCCCCATCTGGTTCGGTCAAAGCAAGGGCCCACCGGTATTTTCCTTGGGAAATACCGGTCAGGTACTCCTTTTTCTGTTCGTCCGTGCCGAAAACATTCAGTGTGTTGCCGCCGAAACAGGTGGTCAAGAGATAGATAAATCCCGAGACGAATAATCCCCTTGATAGTTCGTTGATGATCAGGGCCTGGTCAACCACACTCCCGCCGTATCCGCCATACTCTTCAGGAAAAGGGAGGCCGAGCCACCCTAACGAGGCCATTTTCTGCCACAATTCGTCCGGGAACTCCTCCTTTTCATCAATTTCATGGGCAAGGTCGAGAGAAACCTCCTTCTCCATAAATTTCCGTACGGTGTCTCTCAACATCTCCTGTTCGTCAGTAAAAGTAAAATCGAGCATACTCAACTCCTTATCCCTTGGAAAATTCGAATTTTCACTATTGCTGTAATTACTCTTGGATCCTTTTCACCATGATGATCTCGGTTATTTCAGCCAGTATTTCTTCTCGTTGATTTTTTGTTAGATAGCGAAAATGCACAACCCCCTTGTCAGGTTTGCTCGTTTCTTTCTTATCAACCACCTCCACATCCACGTAAATCGTATCTCCGGCGAAAAGAGGCTTTTTCATTTTGCAGTCCATGCCTAACATGGCCATAAGGGAGTCGTCCAAGAGGTGCAGTTGTGTAAAAAGCCCTGCAGCCAATGGTATTGTCATAACGCCGGTGGCAAAGCGACGCCCGAAAATAGTGCCCTTTTTCATGTATTCTTCATCAACAAAGGCAGGGAGCGCAATTCCCAGCATGCTGTTGAACAACACCATATCGGTCTCTGTTATAGTTTTCGTGTTGGTCCTCCATGTATCGCCCACATTGAGATCGTCGTAGTATCTGGTCTTGAAAAACTTGTCTGCCATATTGATCCCCCTTATCCTCTATGCCAAAAATCCGGTTGTATCATTTTTCCGGGAGGCAACGCGTATCAATCCCCCTCAACCCTCCCGGACAGCATCAATTATCTTTTCAATGGGAGTCCCGGGCCCGAAAACCTCTTTTACACCCATCTCCTGGAGAAGAGGCCTTTCTCGCTCAGGAATTATTCCGCCAAAAAAGACAGTCATATTGTCCAAGCCGCGAGCCTTAAGTTCTCCCATCAGATCCGCGGCAATTAGAGTCTGCCCACCATCTAAAATACTGATCCCCACACAGTCGACGTCTTCCTGGATAACGGCGCTGACAACGCTTTCAACCGTTTGGAAAAGGCCGAGATAGACCACTTCAATACCCGCGTCGCTCATTTTTTTTGCCAGAATCTTTATCCCCCTGTCATGACCGTCCAGACCGATCTTGGCCAGCAGTATCCTCTTTTTTCGTTTCACGGTTTCTCTACACCCCCCCTCGCAGATCAGGATGCCAGGATATTTTGCGGTTGATACACTCCAAACACGTCCTTGAGAACTTGCATCATTTCCCCCATGGTGGCCCCTGCCTTGGCCGCTTCAATATATAAAGGCATCAGAGAGCCATCGCCTTCAGCGGTCTGTTTCAATCGGGCTAGGATTTTGTCCACCTTTTTGTTATCTCTGTTGTCACGTAATTCCCGAAGTCTTTTCGAGGCAACATCTCTGACCTTCGGGTTGTATTCAAACGGAGATACTGAAACGTTTTCTTCTTCCACATACTCGTTTACGCCGACAATAATCCTTTTTCTCTCTTCTATCTCATTCTGGTACTTCAGGGCGGAGGCGGCCACTTCCTGCTCAATGAATCCGTTTTCAAGGGCTGTGAGATACCCGCCCATCTCTTCTATTTTTGTGAGATATTCACGTATCCGTTTTTCCATCTCCGAGGTAAGGTATTCTGTGAAATAGGAACCCCCTAACGGATCTGCAACATTGGTCAGGCCGGATTCATGTTCGATGATTTTCTGAGTCTTCAATGCCACCCGAACCGCTTCTTCCGTCGGGAGACAGATGGCTTCATCATATGAGTCCGTGGACATACTCTGCACCCCGGACATAACCGCACCCAACGCCTGGATGGCAACGCGCGATATATTATTCAGCGGTTCCTGGGCAGTCAGGGTGCACCCTGATGTCTGAAGGTGGATCTTCATCCAGGACGATTTAGTATTCCTGGCCTTGAACCGCTCATTTATGAGGCTGGCCCAGATCTTTCTGCCGGCACGTATCTTGGCGATTTCCTCGAAGAAATCGTTATGAAATCCGAGAAAAAAATTGAACCTCGGCACAACATCATCCACGGTTGCCCCCATCGCCTGACACGCTTCGATGACCTCAATGGTGGGAGCAATGGCAAAGGCCATCTCCTGGGCCGCGGTGGCCCCTCCTTCACGAATATCGTATCCGTTTACGCTGTAGGTGTTGAAGTTGGGAACCTCTCTGGCCGCCCATGTGATACAGTCGGCGGCAACTCTCAAGGCGTGTTTGGGAGGGAAAGTAAGGGCCGTCCCGGTGTAATAACGACGCCATGGACTGTTGCACACAATTCCCCTCAGCTTGCTCCTGGACACGCTTAGCTTGTCTGCGAGGGCCACATATATGGCCAAAATGATCGGCCCTGGGGTATCGATGATCAATCCCACGTTCAACCTGTCCAGTGAAAAACCATCAAACAGTTTTTCAGCATCATCTATGGAATTTATGAAGATGCCGCCTGTTCCGACCTCATATTTTGAAAGCGGGTGGTCGCAGTCGTAACCGTTCTGGCAGGGATTATCAAAGGCAAAATTAATGGAGTCCTGCCCCCCGTAGCCTGAGGCCCCCTTTTCTCTGAGATATTTCTGTCTCTGATTTGCCTCCTCGGGCAGGCCATAACCGCTGATCATAGAGTTTTGCCATACAAACTTCCGGTATCCGGCAGGGAAAATACCTCTCGCGAAGGGATAATGCCCAGGATCACCGCGCTCTTTGTCATAATCAATGTTCCCGTTATCATCAGGCCTATAGAATTCCTTGAGCGGTATTCCCGAGGTTGTATATCTCATTTCGTCAGATTTTTTTCTTTCGCCACTGCCCATTTTGGATCACCTCCTCTACCTTCACAATACCCACAAGGTTAAAATTTCACCCCATAAGAGTTCTGCATCCAGGATGCAGACTTATGGAAACCGAAGCATGAGAGGAAAATGCATTGGCCAGATCATCTGCCTTCAAACGCCGGCTTTCTTTTTTCCATGAATGCCTTGGGCCCTTCCATCGCGTCTCTTGTGCCGTAAATCTGTTTAGCGAAGAATGCCTCAATGAAATAGGCATGCTCCCTGGGTACGTCATACGATCTAAGTGCGGATTCTTTAATGGCCTTAAGAGCTAACGGTCCGTTTTGAGTGAGCCTGTCGGCAATAGCCATTGCAGAAGACATAAGCTCCGCACTGGGAACAATTCTGTTGACCAAACCGATTTTCAAGGCTTGCTCAGCGTCAATGGGATCGCCGGTGAGCAGAAGTTCCATGGCCCAACAGTGGGGAATTTGCCTGGGTAGCCGAACAGTGGACCCGCCATATGGGAAGAGTCCCCATTTTACTTCGGGTAAGCCGAACGTGGCGTGTTCAGCAGCAATCCGAATGTCAGTTCCTTGAAGCATTTCCGTGCCCCCGGCCAAGCAATACCCATTTACTGCGGCAATAATGGGTTTGAAGCATTTAATATTTTTCAAAAAACCGTGGAAGGTAGGTGAGACCGCAAACTCCCCTGAATTGATCCTGGGTATCAAGTCGGCCAAATCGGCACCTGCACAAAAGGCTTTTTCGCCTGCTCCGGTCAGAATTCCGACCCGCACACCCTCGTCATCCCTGAATTCTATCCAGATCCTTCCCAGATCCTCCACGTCAGAATGGTTCAGGCAATTCATGGCCTCCGGTCGGTTAATGGTTATAATTCCGATTGAACCCTTCTTTTCATAATCAATAGCCATTACTTACACACCTCTTTTCTGCCGGAACTCAGAAGATAGAAAGCCTTCTCACGCCGGGCAAGGCTATTCAACAATCAATTTTGGGAGCCCGTGATTGTCTTGGGACAAGCGACACAGATTGAGACCATGGGGGGATCGACGCCTTTCAGACAGCCTGAGTGCAGAACCAATTGGTCTGTCGTTTGTTGAGAATGACAAAAGTTGAATTCCAGCACGAACCTTCTTTTGTGCATTGGCGTCTTTTTGCTCCTGGCTTGACGTATCAGGGGCTCTACGTCTGTAGATTCTCCCAAACGACCGAATATCCCTGTCCCCGTCCCACGCACATGGTTGTAAGGCCGTACTTGGCTTTCGGGTTCTCTTTGAAAAGACCCGCCAGAAAGGCTACTAGGCGTGGCCCCGAGGCTGCCAGCGGATGGCCGTAGGCTATGGCGCCGCCCCACTTGTTCACCCTTGGATCATCCCACTTGAGACCCAGACGATCGAGGCAGTAAAGGGCCTGCACCGCAAAGGCCTCGTTCATCTCAATGATGTCCATGTCATCCATGGAGAGCCCCGCCTTTTTAAGCGCCTTTTGAGTTGCCGGTACCGGGGCGATTCCCATAATGGTCGGGTCCACCGCCGCCACGGCCGCGGCAACCCACCGCATCAAGGGCTTGATATTCAATTCAGCCGCCCTGGTTTCGCTCATGAGAAGGGCGGCGCACGCGCCGTCATTCAGCCCGGAGGCATTTCCCGCTGTCACATTGCCGTTTTCCTTGAAAGGCGTCTTGAGGTCTTTTAATGCCTCCATGGTGGTGTTAGGTCTTGGCTGCTGGTCCTTGTCAGCAATCATAAGAGTGCCGTCCGGCGACTGCACCTCCACTGGGATGATCATATCTTTCATCTTTCCCACCCTTATCGCTTCATCCGCCTTGCGTTGGCATTCAACAGCATATCGGTCCGCCATCTCCCTCGTAAATTCAGGAAAACGAGTATGTATGTTTTCCGCGGTCATGCCCATGTTCAAAGCCGATAGGCCGCCCATAACCTCCACAGCCCTCGGGTGAGGGTCGCGCATGAAGCCCATGGGGAGATGCCCCATGTGCTCCACACCTCCGGCGATAAGGCACTCGGCCATGCCCGAGGCAATGTAGCTTGCCCCAAAGCCGATAGCACTCAGGCCGCCTGCACACATACGATCTATTGAGCAACCGGGTATCTCATAACCCCAATCGGCCAGCATGCTGACAACCCGCCCAATGGTGCCGCCTTGCTCTTTCACCTGATTGGTAACTCCCCAGAGATTGTCTTCAATCATATTGGGCGTTATCGTTGGATTCCGTTCCATCAAGGCTTTCAGCAAAGGAACAACGAGGTCATCGGCTCGAGTCTTCCAGAATATTCCCTTTTCTCCGGCCTTGCCAAAGGCGGTCCTGACCGCATCAACCACAACTACCTCTTTCAGATCTCTTCCCATAATTCGAAACTCCGTTATGTTTAGCAGTAAACCGCTTCCCGGAACCTGTGACCATTTTTGTCGGTCTCATCTTTTAGAAAACGGAAAAGACGAGGTTATAGTAAAACCAAATCAAAATGCCCCTTCTGGCATGTCGACAATCTCGCGGCCGTTCCTAGTACACGTGTCCAGGCGAGCCAACGTTATTGGCAGGGTTGTGTCTACGAAATACGTGGCCTGCATGACCTTCCCGTGAAAAAAATCTCTTTCGTTATCCGCCTCCATTCTTTCTTTGGCGATCACAGCCATATCCAACAGACGCCAGGCCATGGTCACATCCCCGAAACACAATAGGGCCGGGTAGGTATACGAGGCCCACTGCAGGGGATCGGATTCGGCCCTGCCCGCCATCTCTTGAGCCACCCGCGCCAACCTTTTCACCACGTCTGACAGGGTTTGTATGTATTTTCCGAGAATTGCACAATCTTTATGCGCCCCACAGAACCCCTCTATCTCCGCGATAAATGTCTTGAAAGGGGCGCCCCCATTCATGTGCATCTTGCGGCCCAAGAGATCCATTGACTGAATCCCGTTTGTCCCCTCATAGAGGGACAAGATCTTGCAGTCTCTCAGGTATTGCTCCAGATGATATTCCTTACAATAGCCATACCCACCGAGGCACTGGATGGCGGTTTCGCATACCCTGAAGCCGACATCAGAGCAATACGCTTTTATGATCGGGGTCACAAAATCAACCAGCGACTCGTAATGCCGCTTTTCCTCGCTTTCCGGAAGTTCAAGGGCTAGGTCGGACCAAAAGGCGCCCGTGTAGATCATGGACCGCATACCATCCACTACGGCCTTCATCCATAGCAGCATCCTTCGTACGTCAGGATGGTCGATGATCGGGACATAGCCAGGCTTTCTTCCAAACAGGTCGGATCCCTGAATACGTTCCTTAGTATAGGCCAAGGCATTCAGATAGGCTGTGCTTGCCAGGGTCATTCCACTCACACCGCTATTAATCCTGGCCTGGTTCATCATTTGAAACATGTGGGACAAGCCCTTGTTCTCATCTCCACACAAGTACCCGATACAACTGTCATTGTCACCGAAATTAAGCGCACACGTTGGGGACGCATGCAGTCCGAGCTTTTTTTCGACTGCGGTACAGATGACGTCATTTGGTTCTCCAAGAGAACCGTCCGCATTGACCCTGATCTTGGGCACCACAAAAAGAGAAATCCCTTTAACACCTTCGGGCGCCCCCTCGATACGGGCCAAAAGAAGGTGTACAATATTGTCTGTCAGGTCGTGATCGCCCCAGGAGATAAATATTTTGCTCCCTTTGATTTTGAAATGGTCTCCTTCTCGGCAGGCGGTGGTTCTAGTGGCAGCCAGATTGGAGCCGGCGCCCGGTTCGGTCAGGGCCATGGTCCCGGCCCATTCCCCGCCGTACATCTTGGGGACGAATCGGCCTTTCAATTCCTGGCTTCCAAAGCGCTCAATAAGATGGGCAGCGCCGTGTGTAAGGCTGGGCGCCATGTTAAATGACTGAGCCGCGCCGTACATCATGTCATTTATGATGATACGCATCATGTGCGGAAATCCCTGACCACCGTATTCCGGATCTCTGGCAGCCGCTGTCCACCCGTTCTGCCCGTACATCTTGAATGTCTCCTTGAACTCGGGTGCACAGCGGACTTGCCCATTCTCGAAAACAACCCCCCATTCTTCACCGATTTCCTGCAGACGAGCGACCTGTCCTCTAGCAAACTTGACAGCCTCTGACACCAGCATGTCCAATGTGTCCGCATCCAGTTCCTTATAGCGATCCAATCCGCACAAGGCTTTATAATTCAATTGGTCCTTTAGAATAAAAAAAATATCTTTTTCCTTTACCTTGAAATGTGCCATCCTACTCACCCTGGTAGTTTGGTTTTCGTTTTTCAAGAAACGCTAGAGCACCCTCTTTCATGTCTTTTGTGTCCGTAAGCCTGGACCAAAAATCGGATTCCAGATCCAATCCAGCCGGCAAAGGGAGCCCACGGGTTCTGTTCAATACCTTTTTGGCAGTTGCAACGCCGAGAGGGCCCCTGTCTGCGATCCTTGATGCCAACTCCATGGCTGCACTTATCACCTGGCCATTGGGAACGACTTTTTCAAGCAGACCGCATTTTGATGCTTCTTCTGCATCTATTAAGGCGCCTGTGTAAACAAGCTCTTTGAGCTTGCCTAATGTCATGCCAAAAGGGGCCCTCTGCGTCCCTCCGTTTCCAGGAAAAATAGATAGGTTCACCTCGGGAAAACCCAATTTGGCGGATTCTTCGGCATACCGAATATCGCAACAAAGCGCTAGTTCAAGCCCGCCTCCCAGGCAATAACCATGTATTGCGGCAATGACCGGCCACTCAAAGTTCTCGATGATCGAATAGATCTGATGGGTGCGGGTGAGCCTTCTTTTCGCCGATTCCGGTTTGAGTTCCAGAAAAGTTTTAATGTCGGCGCCCGATGCAAAGGCCTTCTCACCGGCCCCGCACAAAATAACGGCGCGTATCTTCCGACGAAGCTCATCCAGTTTCAAAAAAATCTCTCCGAGAGCTTCCTTGGTCGCCATGTCGAGGGCATTCATGGGCGGGTTGTCGATTCTGACAACGGCCACCCTGTCCTGTATTTCGAATCGTACGAGACCCTGCTCCATCTACGTTCCCTTCTCCGTGTCCTTGCGATCGTACTTGTACCATCCTTCCCCGGTCTTACGTCCCAGGATGCCTGCTTTAACCTTGTGCCTCAAAAGCAGCGGAGGATAATACCTTTTGTCCTTGCTTTCAGCATATATGGCCATCAGGGCTCTATACGACACATCGAGTCCCACCAAGTCCCCGGTCTCAAACGGGCCCATCTTCCTTCCAAATGCGAGCCGAAAGCCTTTATCAATATCTTCAACGGTTCCCACGCCGCTTTCCACCAGTTGAACAGCCTCGACGTAGCTCAACAGATTAATCCTGTTGAGAAGAAAACCCGGGATATCCCTTTCTACTCGAATCGGTTCTTTTCCCACCTTTCGAATGAAACCAACCCCTGTCTCCATGGTTTGCGGGGACGTAAGCGTCCCACTGATCACTTCTACAGCCTGCATCATCGGGACGGGGCTGAAAAAGTGGAGGCCCAGCACCCTCTCGGGATTTTCCGTGGCGGCAGCAAGATCTGTAATCGGGATGGCGGACGTATTGGAGGCCAAAACAGTACTCGGCTTGCAGACTTCATCAACCGCTCTGAATATCTCCTTTTTCAGATCCATCTTTTCAAACACCGCCTCAATCACCAGATCCGCGTCAGCAGCCGCCGTTAATTCAGTAGTCGTCTCAATACGACCCAGGATCGTTTCCCTGTCTTCATCAAGTTTCCCCTTTTCAATGAGCTTGGACACAGACCATTCAATGCTCTTAAAACCTTTTTGGAGGGCATCTTCGGTGATATCATTTAGGAAGACCCGAACACCCGATTGTGCGCATACCTGGGCAATGCCGCTTCCCATCAAGCCTGAGCCGACAATGCAGACCACTTCTATTTCCATGCTCTTCTTCCCCCGAACTATATCTCATTTCCTCATGCTTTAGTTAACCGCATATTCAGTTTCATTTCCCGGACACATTCAGTCATTACGTCTAATCGGTTGACAGCCGGGCAAGTGCGAAGCAGGTTATTAAACGGGTCGATTCCCCTGTTTTCTCTTTGGACGGGGGCTTACACGTTCCTTTATTGTCCTGCCTAATCTCAAGGCATTTATGATTGTCTCTCTTGTCTTCCTGGGATCAATGATGTCATCGAAAAAATCCCAGCGAAGGTTGGCCGCTGTCTTGATGGGATCTACATACTCATCAAAATATTCCTTCTTTTTCTTTTCAGCAAAAGCCAGGCGTTCCTCAGTGGTGGCTAGTTCCTTAATCTTGCTGTCATAAATAATAGCGACAGCGCCGTCAGCACCCATGGGAGCATACTCGCCTGTAGGCCAAACATATACAAAATCCGCAGCGTGTGGCTTTGCGCAGAAAATCGGCAAAGTGCCGCCGTATGCCTTACGCACCAAAATACACACGCGGGGGACCGTCGCACAGTTGGTGGTGTGCAACAGTTTGGTGGCGTGCCTGATAACCCCCTGTCGCTCCCAGTCATCCCCGACCGTTATAGCAGGGGTGTCCACCAGGTAGACCATGGGGATATTAAAGCAATCGCAAAATGTGATGAATCTGCTTACCTTGTCGCACGAATTGGGTTCCAGACAACCAGCTATATAGGCGGGATTCCCTGCGTAAATGCCGCATGGGTGGCCGTCAAAGCGGCAAAATCCCACAATAGCGCTCTGCGCATATCCGTCCATCAGTTCCATGAAATCCCCGTCATCTACGATCAGGTTTATGACGTCATGCATGTCGTAAGTCCGTCGCGGATCATCAGGAAGAATCTCAATAAGCTTCTCTTCTCTGCGCAAAGGGTCATCCCGGGACGGAACATGTGGCGGCTGTTCTTCCCAGTTTGATGGAAGGAAACTTAGTATCTTTTGGGCAATGTTTATGGCATCCTTGTCATCTTCCGCCGCATAGTGGCAGCTCCCGCTATACTTCATGTGGTAATCCGCCCCGCCTATAGAGGAAATATCCTCTCGTGTAAGGGCGGCCGTGGCCCTCGGACCCCCAAGCCACATGCTGGTCCCTGGAGTCCTTGTCATAATAACGAAATCCGTCAGTAGGGGAGAGTAGGCCTGGCCCGCTGCGCAACCGCCGCAGACAACAGTTATCTGCGGGATTACCCCGGAGTAGTTGCTCTGCAACCAGAAAGTATCGTAATAGCCTTTCAGACAGGGCGCGGCCTCGTGAAGTCTCGCACCGGATGAGTCTATGAAGCCTATGATGGGGACTTTAGATGCGCAGGCCAATTTGGTAATGTCGGCAATCTTTATCTGGTGCCCTTCGCCGCTGGAGCCCGCCAAAACGGAATAATCCGTGGCATAGGCGCAAACCCGCCTGCCGTTCACCAGGCCGAAACCGCAAATGACCCCGTCCGCGGGCGTGTGGTATTCGTCCATGCCCATACCCTGGACCTGGCTCTCCCCAAAAGCCCCGTGTTCCACAAAGGTGCCGGCGTCAAAGAACAGATCGATCCGTTCCCTGGCGGTGAGGGCTCCCCTTTCACGCTGTTTGGCCAAGAGCTTTTCGCTTCCCATTTTCATTATCCTGGCGCGCGTTTCTTCCACCTTGGCAAGCCGGGTCTTGACATCATCGACATAGGGTCTGAAAGAGATGCCTCTCCCTTTGCTCCCGGATGCCTTCTGTTTGGAAACCACCACTTCTCTCGTTGTTTCGATGGATCGGCTTTCCGTTGAATTCTTATTGTCAGTCACGTTTTTCCTCCAAATTTTACTGTGGGATAAGGCCCTAACCGTCCTTGTCCATATCTTCAAGGAAATGGGTGTCAATGTCCCCTTTCACAAAGAGATCGTTTTGAAACACTTTCATATGAAACGGCACCGTTGTCTTGATTCCGTCCACCCGGAACTCCGAAAGGGCCCTGTGCATCCTCTTGACGGCCTTGTTCCGGTCTTCCGCCCATACGATCAGTTTGCCGATGAGGGAGTCGTAAAAGGGGGGCACTTCATAACCCTCATAGATAAAAGTGTCCACCCTGACTCCCGGTCCGGAAGGCAGGATAAGGTCCTTGACCACCCCCGGTGTAGGTCTGAAGTTATCATCCGGGTCTTCCGCGTTGATGCGGCATTCCATGGACCAGCCGTTACACCGTATGTCATCTTGATTGAACTTCAGGTCGGCGCCCGCTGCGATCAGGATCTGTTGCTGCACCAGATCGATGCCCGTGACCAGCTCCGTAACGGGGTGCTCCACCTGTAAACGGGAATTCACCTCCATGAAATAGAAGTTCTTATCTTTATCCACCAGGAACTCCATGGTCCCGGCGTTTCGATATCCTATGGCCCTTGCCACCAGGACGGCCGCCTCTCCCATCTTCCTTCGCAAGTCGCCGTCCACGAACGGGGATGGCGACTCCTCAATGAGTTTTTGATATCGCTTCTGAACACTGCACTCCCGCTCTCCCAGGTAGACGTGGTTTCCGTGGCTGTCGCCCATAATCTGTATCTCGATATGTCTCGGTTTTTCGATGTATTTCTCCAGGTAAACATCCGGGTTTCCGAACGCGGCGCGGGCCTCCCCCGAAGCCATGGCCAGGCCATCCTCCATATCCGACGTCTTATTTATGATTCGCATGCCGCGGCCGCCGCCGCCGCCGGAGGCCTTGATGATGACCGGGTATCCGACCCGCTCGGCCAGGTTCAACGCCTCTTCATTGGAGGAAACGACGCCCTCGCCGCCGGGAATCACCCTCACACCCAGATCGAGCAGGGTTTTTCTGGCCGCGGATTTATTTCCGGCAATGGCGATGGTCTCCGCGGAAGGGCCGATGAATACCAGACCGTTGTTTTCGCACGCCTTGGCGAATGATTCATTTTCCGACAGAAAACCGTAGCCCGGGTGAATGGCCTCAGCCCCGGTCTCCTTTGCCGCTCGTATAATGCTCTCCTGGTTCAGATAGCTTTTCCTGCTGAGGGGCTTGCCGATGTTCACCGCCTCGTCGGCGTATTTCACATGGAGGCCCTCCTTGTCCGCGTCAGAGAACACCGCCACCGTCTTGATATCCATTTCCTTGCAGGCCCGAATGATCCGCACCGCGATTTCGCCCCGGTTGGCGATCAGTATCTTCTTAAACATCCGATTGGCTCCTCCTACATCCGGCAGTATGCAAAGCGCCGAAACCAAAATTGTTGGCACACACAATCATGATATCTCTACCTCCATTATTTGCTGATTTCTTGCGACCGCGTCTTCATCCTCAACCAAGATGTTCCGAACGATACCCCCCTGTTCGGCCCGAAGTTCAGTAAACACCTTCATCGATTCGATGATGCAAACCACGTCGCCCGCTTCAATCTTCTGGCCCGCTTCCACAAAAGGCGGCTCATCGGGAGAGGGCGCGCGGTAAAATGTCCCCGCGAGGGGGGATTGTATTCTAGTTGTTCTTGGGCTCATTCTCTATCTTGATCCTCCTAAATCTAGTATTTCCACTCGGGTTTTCTTTTCTCTACAAACGCCCTGGTCCCTTCAATGGAGTCAGGGGTCTGTGTCAAGATAACGGCCATATCCCTTAAGTAGGATACGGCCTTGTCGTATTCCATGTCTGTGATGTTCTCGAAGGCCTCCAGCCCCAGTCTCAGAATGCTGCCGCTCTTGCCCTTCAACGTCTCCGCCAATCGAACAACGGATGGCTTTAGCTCATTGTGGGGAACCACCTTCGTCACCATCCCGATACTTTCCGCCTCCGCCGCGTTGATTCTTTCTCCCGTACAGATAAGTTCCAAACCCTTTTTCCTGCCGACCGTTCGAAAAAGGGTCGCCATGACCATCATCGGCCATACGCCGACGTTTATTTCAGGACACGCGAAGACGGCCTTTTCCGACGCAATACTGAATGTGGGCAGCATGGCAAGACCACATCCCCCGGCCATGGCGTAGCCGTTGATCATGGCGATGGACGGCTTGTGAACCGACTTGAATACCCTGCACAGCTTCGCATAGGCGTCCAGGTTCTTCTTGCTCTGCAGAATCGAGTCTTGCTCGAATTGATCAATGCTTGCCCCGGCGCAGAAAGCATTGTCGCCAGCCCCTGTAACGACAATAACTTTGGCATTGTCATCATCTCCGGCCTTTTCAACGCCCTCGACCAGCCTGCCCATAATATGGGTCGTCAACCGGTTCATTTTCTCAGCCTCATTGATGGTTATCCAGGCGATTTGGTCTTCCACTCCATAGAGAACCGCATCATCCATGTCTAAGCCTCCAATCTCTTCTCGATGGCCGAGGTGGCCTTCGCCGCCTCGTCAACCAACGCCTCGTCCGCCTCGACAACCATTCCCAGGAGCACCGGACCCATGGACTTTCCGGTCTGGTCGAACCGCAGGGTGCAGGTGGCCCCTCCTCCCAAGGCCCCCCTCAGCACGATTTCCAGGCTGTCGATATTCGGAAGCGGGTATATCTCCACGGCCCCTTTCACCATCCCCTTGTAATAGGCCTTGATGCTTTCGGGGGTGAGGGTTTTTTCGAGAAACGCATATGCATTTTTCGTTTTGGCCATAATTCCCACGTTACAGACATCCCCTTTGTCTCCGGACCGGGCATAGGCCAGTTCTCTTAGCTTGATTTTTTTCATGGCTATTTTACCTCCATAAGCTGACTTTCGGTTCTAACGGCTTCCCTGGGCACAAGTGTCGGCCACAGTCTGATAACGGGCCTCACGTTCATGGGGGTCCCAAAACTGGAACCGATGGGCCCCTGAGTCCATAGATGGGTCGCTTCCCTCCGAACGGTCTCCGCCGCCTGTCTGGTCCTGGCTTTACCGGCTACCCTTATACCGACTTCGTTATAGTCCTTGTCTTCTATCTCTGCGGTCTCGCCGTGGAGCGTATTGACGCCGATGTAGTCAATTCGAAGCTCTTCGAATTCCACACCAAGTATCTTAAACCTTTCCCTGAGCCATTTCTCAGAGAATCTGGCTTTTTCCAAAGCGTCAGGGGCAGGGAGCAGGACCATGCCTTCACCAATGTATCCATCTTTATATCCGATACAGAGTTTCAAGGTATCGGGGCGTTTCTTGCCACTCATATTACTTACTTTCACCCGGTTGGGACCTGCCTCCTCCAGCTTAACAGTGGAGAAGTCCGCTATGCCGTCGGGCATTAGATAATTATTGGGATCAATGACCTCATAAAGGAGGTGCTCCTTTACTGTCCAGGTGTTTACGATGCCCCCGGAATCGGGCGTCTTTGTGATGACGGCGTCTCCGTTTTCGAATACCTCGGCAATGGGAAAACCCGAGTTCCATGGACGTTCAGAAATCCGCCACATGTTGGACATGCCGCCCGTCACACAGGCCGAACATTCGATAATGTGGCCGATGGTCACGGCCGCGGCCACTTGATTGACATATTCATCCGTGTACTCCCATCCAAATTCATGCATCAAGGGTCCCACGTAGAGGGCATTGTCCGAAACCCTGCCCGCGATAATCAGGTCCGCGCCGTTTCTCAACTCGGAGATTATTTCATCAGCCCCCGTATAGGCATTGGCGGCCACAATGCTGTCCCTGATCCTGTCGATATCCTCTTCCCCGGTATCCAAATTCGTAAACTTAAAGCCCTGATCCCTGATTTCGTCGAGATAAGGGAGCACGTCATCCCCTGAGACAACGCCGATGGTCATGGGACCCAAGTTCAGATCTTTTACTGCCTTTTTTACCTCAAGGGCAGCCTGAAGGGGATTGGCCCCGCCGGCATTGGTTATCATCTTGATCCCTTTTGGCGCGGCGACAGGGAGCAGTTTCTTCATCCAGGGAATGATGTCCGGCACATACCCCATCTCGGGGTTTTTCAGCTTCATCCGATTCAACAAGGCCATCGTCAGTTCAGCAAGGTGATCGAAGCCGATATACTGGACTTCGCTCCTTTCAGCCATCTCCACGGCGGGCTCCAGCATGTCTCCCCAAAAAGCAGAGCCTGATCCGATTATAACTTTTTTCATATCCTCTCCTTTCATCGGTCTTTTTAATTTATGGGAAAGGTCCCGGGAAAGACAGCTATGCAAACATGCAAACCCGCACACTTGTTCTATACCGAGGCCCCAAAGAAATGTTGCCGTTCAGTTCCCGATCAGGGCGTTAATTCAACACCTCAACCCGTTGCGCCTTGAATGTAACGCGCTCGAGGGTGCCTCTGGAAACCATATCCACTTCAGCATTCAACCCAAGTTCATCGAATAAGGCCTCTTCAATTTTTCCCCTAAGAGACTCTAGGGCTTTAACATCATCTTTGTGCTCCACCCGAAGTTTCAGGACATTCATCTGCGGCGCGTCACAAATAATCCGAAATTCGTTCTCCAACTCGTCAAACCGAGCGACAACCTCTTCAACGTCTATGGGCAGGATCTTTTTCCCACCGATGCTGATTCTTTGTGAAACCCGACCCTTTACATAGGAAATCTTGGGCAGGGTTCTGCCGCACGCACAGGTTTCATGGGGCATGATGCGCCCCAGGTCTCCAACCCTGTACCGGATCAGGGGCATGGCTTCCCGCTGGAACATGGTCACAACCATTTCGCCCTCTTCCCCATCGGGCAGCAACAGACCCGTCTCCGGATCAATCACCTCCAGAATCCCCTGGTCCGCGTTGATATGCAATCCGTCTCGCGCTTCACATTCAGCAGCGAAAAAGGGGGAAATCTCCACGGCCCCGTAAAGGGTCATGAACGGAATTCCGTACCGTTGTTCCACCCTCCTTTTATAAGACTCCGCCCAGCCTTCGCCGACGCCGCTCGCCATCCTCAATCCCGTTTCCGCTATATGAACTCCCAACGCCTCCATTCGCTCCAGATAGCTCAGCAGAAAGGAAGGCATATGTTCCAAAACCGTTACGCCGGCCTTTTGGGTGAGGTCTATCTGGTGATCGGTGTTATACCTTCCGGCGGACATGAGCACGGATGCCGCCCCCAATTCCCTGTACCCCAGCGAACAGCAGTCAAAACGGGTGAGCACCTGAACGACATCCGACGGCCTCACCCCCATGGTCCAACGCGCACGGGCCTCGCCCTCCTTTAAGAAGGCTTCCTCGTCTCTCCGGGTAAATGGAATGGGGACAACCGCACCAACGGTTCCGGATGTGGAATGGACCATCCTGACCTCTTCCGCCGGAACCGCAATCCGGTCTTCCAGAGGCACATCATGGGCCACCTCAATATCGCTGGTAAAAGGGATCTTGACGAGGTCCTCCGGAGAAGAGATATCTTCCGGCTTCAACCCTTCCTTGTCAAACAGATCCCGATAATAGCCGGTTTTTTCATAGGCCCATGCAACGGCTTTTTGCAGCCCCTCCTTTTGAAGCGCATGCAGCTTTTCAACCGGCAGGGTTTCCATTTCCTGGTTCCAGAATCTCTTGTCGGCCATTTCAATCCTCCTCACTCTTGTTCATTGAATGATTTCATTCTCCAAATGATCGGTACAGGCCCCCTTAAAGGAAAAAGCCCGGCCGGAATCGCCGGACAAAATTCATGGCCGTCCGTTCCGATATGTTTAGAACGGCTTCAGGAGAAATATCCAGAGTTCGAACCGTGTCGTAAATCCTTCCCGGCTCATTCATGGCCAGGGGATAGTCCGTTCCGAACAGGATTCGGTGGCTGAACGCCTCAAGCTCTCGTAGTGAATGATGAAAGTAAACGGCGTGGTATTCACGGTCCCCGTCACGAACGACTTTTCCCACAAAGCTGTTTTCTTCGTCAATGGCAGTCTTGTAGTCGGAAAAGATGTTCGTTCCATCGAGATAAACATCCTCATATTTCTTCATCAGGTTGAATGCGGCTTCAATATCCGGGTAGAACATATGGGCGATGACCACTATCAAACCGGGATGTCTCGTCAACAACTGATCCATTTCCGAGGGCTTCATTCTGGCCCCGTAGAAGTCATCGAAGCCGGTGTGAAAAACAATGGGCCGGCCCAATCTTCCCGCAGTCTCATATACCGAGTCCATCCGTTCATCCAAAATGTTGAAGCCCTGAACAAATGGATGGAATTTCAAACCCATAAGGCCGAAATCGAGGATGGCTTCCTCTACAATCTCCTTTCGATCCCGGTTTCCCGGATGAACCGAACCGAAACAGACGGC
>ENA-OSEO01002190-OSEO01002190.1-sediment-metagenome-genome-assembly--contig:-NODE-2190-length-29077-cov-6.691862_pt1 | contig 29077 bp, 26 predicted proteins | sample MGYA00237883_ERZ534232 | MGnify/ENA metagenome assembly ERZ534232 | reverse complement strand
CCTCCGGGTTCATTTTTTTCACCCCTGCTGAATTCAGCGCGAAAATCCGGGTGCGTCAACCCTATCCTGCCCCCCCCCCCGTGATCACTTACAGCCTCCGGATTGCGCCCCGACATGATCGCCAGGAAGGGAATCGTCAGGACGTTTCAGTCCAATGTCCTTTATGCGGAGACCGTGGTGCTCGACAACGTATTAAGGGGATGCTTCCTGATGGGCAAGGCCAGCTTGTGGAAGGCCTTTTTCAATACGCGGAGCTACATGGAAGAGGAATCGCAGATGCTGGCACGGGCTCGGGAGATCTTGGAGCTTTTCGGTCTGTCCGATGTGGCTCACATCCGGGCGGGCGATCTGCCCCACGGCAAGCAGCGTTCCCTCGGCATCGCCATTGCCCTGGCTGCCAATCCTTCCCTTCTTTTGCTCGACGAGCCCCTGGCCGGAATGGATGCCGCCCAGACCAACCTGGTGGCTGACAACATCCGACGGGTGATCGCCCAAGGGGTGACCATCCTGCTTGTGGAGCACAATATCAAGACGGTTCTCAGTCTTTGCAAGAGGCTGGTTGTGCTCGAATCCGGTGTCAAGATCGCCGATGGGAGGCCCCTGGACGTCATGAACCAGCAAGAGGTGATAGAGGCGTACCTCGGAGTGGATTAAAGGATAAGCCAAGATGTTGCTGGAACTGCGTGGCGTAACGGTGCGTTACGAAAACGTGGAGGCGGTTCGCGGACTGTCCTTGAAAGTTGCCGAAGGGGATTTTGTGACGATCATCGGCGCGAATGGCGCCGGCAAGACATCCACCTTCAACGCCATAAGCGGGTTGGTTCCGGCCGCGATGGGCGAGATATGGTTCGATAGGCAGCGGATCGATGGGCTTTCGGCACCGGAGGTGAGTCAACGACGCATCATACAGGTGCCCGAAGGCAGGCAGATATTTCCCCTGCTCACGGTCATGGAAAATCTGAAGGTCGGCTGCTACCTGCAAAGGGACAAGAAGAAGATCGCAGCGGGTCTCGAAAGGGTTTTCAGCCTTTTCCCCGATTTGAAGACGAGGCTCCAGGCAAAAGGCGCCAGACTCAGCGGCGGGCAACAGCAGATGCTCGCCGTAGGGCGTGCCCTCATGGCGGATCCTCGCCTGCTGTTGATGGATGAACCGTCTCTTGGGTTGAGCCCCCTCCTGGTGAAGCACCTGGCTCAACGCATGCGGCAGATCAACGAGGAGGGCATCACCATACTGCTTGTGGAACAAAACGCCAGGATGGGCCTCGGGCTTGCCGGCTACGGGTATGTGCTGGAAAACGGAGAGCTGAAGCTGGAAGGCAGCAGCGCGTCCCTGCTTGCCGATGCCGATGTCAAGAGGGCCTATTTGGGTGTATGAGCGGTGTTGCTGGTTTGCGAGGAGCTTGGCGCCGGGGAAGAGGGGACCCACGGATCCCCATGCGGGGCAGTGGACCATGGCCGGGGGAAGGAGGTGCATGTTTGCTCGTACCGGCAGTCTCCGGCACGGCTGTCCTATTGAATAGACATAGACAGACGGGATCCACTCTATGGACCTTAGAAAAGGGAGGCAAGGATGATTAGAAGGACTGGGGTCGCATTTGTTGCGGTTTCGATAGCACTGGTATCGTTTGCCCTCATAGGCGCCACTTCCGGTGTGGCGGTTGCCAAGGAAAAGGAACTGCACGTAGGCTGTATCATGCCGTTCAGCGGACCCGCTGCTCCTTGGGGGGAGGCCATCAGGCCCCACATGGAGATTTTTGCCGATCTCGTAAACGAGGACGGGGGTCTTAAAATCGGTGAGGATACGTACAAGGTGAAGATGTTTTTCGGCGACGGGCAGTATGCACCCGGACCGGGGGCCACTGCGGCCAGAAACCTCATATTCCGCAACAACGTCAGCGTGATTCTCGGCTACTACGGCAACGGCATGGGAGCGATTTCTCCGATCACCAACAAAGAAAAGGTGATCCTGATCAGCAAATCGGGTTCGGCCATCGAGGATTTCGATCCCAAGAAGGATCGTTACGTGGTTTTCGGGACCCCCGCCCAGGAGCTTTTTGTCTACCAAATCGTCAGTCTCATGAAAGGTAACCCGCAAGCCAAGAAGCTCGGGTGGATCGGCCCGGACTTTACCAAGGCCATGTTCGATGAGAAGAACCTGGTCAATGTCAACAAGTGGCTCCAAGATCAGGGCAAGGATCCGGTGCGCATGTATTACTTCCCTGAAAACACACAGAATTTCACGCCTTATGTCTCCAAAATGGCCGAAGAAGGGGTGGACATCGTGGACTGTGCGGGCAACGTGCTCGAAGTGGCGCTGTTTGCCAAGCAAAGGTGGGAGGCCGGTCACAAGTGGCCGGTCATGGAAATGGGAACTCTCATCAATCCCGAAATTTTCATCCAGATCGCCGGCTTCGATGCCTGCCAGGGGATCGTGAGTGACAGGCCCGCCCCGTGGGAGCTCAAAGATGTGAAGGTGCCGGGCAAGTACCTGGCCATGACCCAGAGACTCAGGGACAGGTTCCAGGAAAAATTCAACAAACCCCTGGTCTATGTGGGCTCATTCGGCTACGGGCTCAACCACATGGCCCTGTACTTCGAAGCGGTGCAGCAGGCCGGCACCGTGGATCCCGATGCGGTGGTCAAGACCATTCGGGGCGGGTCTTTCGACACGTTCCTCGGTACGTACAAGACATCCGGCATCAAGAAGTGGGGGGCCAACATCTCCATCGGATATCCCATGGCCCTGGGCGTCATAAAGGGCAAACAGGAAGAGTACTTGTCCGAAAATCCCTTGTGGGATGTGGACAAGTGGCTCGAACCCTGACCAGGTAGCACCGAGACGGTGCAAGCCCGCCTCGAGGTGCCGGCCCCGAGGCGGGGCTTTTTCCTCCAAACCCGGACCTCTTGAGCAAGCCCTAAGTACGACGGCCCCCGCCGCGGCACCTTTCCCTCCCGTTGTGGGCCGGGGTGAGGGCCCCAAGGACGCAGTTTATGGACGCGGCAGGCATGTGTCGCGACGTCGATTCACGGAGTGCATGCGTGCTTCAAGGTCCGATTTCGCCGCTTTGCCGATAGGATCGGTGTGTTCACGACCAGGGCGGAGAGATCCTCGCAACGGGTGATATCGAGCTTGAGGGCGTTTTGATCGAATTCGAAGTACCGGGAAATGACTTCTACGATATCGCGGTGCAGCGCTGTCAGGGTGTCATCGGATACTTCCAGCTTGTCGTAGATCAGCGCGAACTGGAGCCTTTTTTTTGCGAGATCCTTGCTCGTCGTCTCCTGGGTTCTGAGAAGCTTGCGTAGGAATCCGTTAAACATGAGGCCCCCCTATTTGCCGACCCCGATCTTGAGGCCAATCTTTTTCCAAAACGATTTTTGGCCTTGCGGGATCTCGATGGGAAGATCGGCCCGACCGTTGAGGCGCATGGCGATCCTATGGAAGGCTTCCCCCGCCTTGGATCCCTTCTGCATCACCAAGGGCACACCCTTGTTCGTGCTGACCACCACCTGGTCGTCCATGGGAACCAAGCCGATCAGCTCTATGGAAAGCACGTCCACCACGTCCTGATGGCTGAGCATGTCCCCTCTTTCCACCATCTCGGGAACGATCCGGTTGACCACCAGCTTCGGAGTCACCGAGCGGGCGTAGAGAAGCCCGATGACACGGTCCGCGTCCCTGACCGACGAGACCTCCGGAGTGCATATCACCACGGCCTCGTCTGCGGCAGCCACGGAATTTTCGAATCCCCTCTCTATGCCTGCGGGACAATCCATGAACACGAAGTCGAACTCCTTGCGCAGCTCGGCGGAGAATCGCCGAACCGATTCCGGGCTCAGTGCATCTTTGTTGTCGCTTTGGGATGCAGGGATGAGAAAGAGGTTCTCCACCCTCCTGTCTTTGATGGCGGCCTGCTGGATCTTGCATTTGCCGTTTACCGCATCCACGATGTTGAACACGATGCGGTTTTCAAGGCCCATGACAACGTCCAGGTTCCTCAAGCCGATGTCCATGTCCACTACGGCAACCCGCTTTCCTTCCAGCGCCAACGCGGCCCCGATGGAGGCGGTGGCCGTGGTCTTGCCCACACCCCCCTTGCCCGAAGTCACCACGATAACCTTGCTTTCCAAGATCCACCTCGCTGGGTATTTGATTCCTGAGTTACGATTCCTTCGATTCACCCCGGTATGCCAAGGCCTTTGTCCTTTATCGGACCTCCGGCCAGGGCAGCCGGGAGAAAGGCCTTGCAGCGAGGTAGTCTTCCACCACGATGCGGCCATCTTCCACGCGGGCGTATTCTGCCGTTCTTTCCGGGGTCGGCGGAAGCCCGGCCGCCACGATATCGGCGATCTGGATCTGGGTAGGCCGAAAGTCCAGGGCCAGGATGATGCTTTCGGTGTTGTCGGGTTGTCCGGCCGATGCGGCTCCCCCCAGGCTGCCAAGGACCAGGATGTCGCCGCCGGCTGACACCTGGGCACCGGGATTTACGTCTCCGAGGATGAGAACATGCTTTCGTGCGGCCACCTTCTGACCGGATCGGACGCGCCCTGAGAGCATCAGCACGTCACTTCTGTAGTATTGCCACGACCGGTCCATGTCCCTTTTCCGCATGCGGTCTTCTGCCCGGGTGCGGTTACCGGGTGGTCCACTAACCGACGCCACGGAAAAGCTTTCCTTCAGGAAGCCTTCGAGCTCTCGGATAAGGGCTTCGGAGCCGCCGAGGTCTCCTGTGTCGATGACGACCCGGGCATTGGCGGCGAGATTGCCCATGCGCTCGAACAGGTTCTTGAGTTCGGAACAGATGGCGACCAGGGGCTGAGCCGCGTCCAGGGTCACCCAGAGGCTGTCCCCCACCCCCTTCAACCGAACACGAGGTCCAGCCTGCTGGCCCTTTTCTGTTTCTTGGCGGATATCTTCCATGGCGCTATGATTTCCCAGCGGGGGCTATAGGGCATAAAGGGTTGTGTGTCAAGAGATAACAAGACCCAACATATAGTGGTTGCCAAGTCGAAGTACGAGTACCCTCCGGTATGCACCGGCGGTGACACGCGGCGCACGCCGTATTCCTTCACCAACAACGCCGCAGCCCCGGGGGCCGGCTTCCACGCGCGTTCACACAAATACCTTGCTGTTCCTGCCTCTCTCGTGCCTGACGGCACGTGCCGCACGTTGGTGTCGCCCCATCTCCGGTAACCCCGTGTCACCTTTGATCGCTTGAGCGTATGCACCCCGCGTCCGTTGGCCCACGCCCCAAGACCGAACAGTCTCCACTGCGGCAGTGACTGTATGTCGTGGCGCCCTTCAGCGGTCAGCAAAACGTACACATTATTGTACACGAGTGGGTAAATGATGGCGTGAGGGTTGAAGAAAAACCTCCGGGGGAAAGTGTAGACCTCGGCACGCGCTCCAACAGCACACCGGGCCCCCAGCTTCATGGCTTCCATGAGCTCAAGGGCCCAGTCCCGGCTTTTTGTCGAGATGCAGCTCGCCTGTGAAGGCGGCGACGGCATCGCGGAGGTGACAGCGTTGCGCCGCTCCGGGAATTTCGTCCAGCCCGTGTAGGGAGCACCAGGGCTTTCCCCTTTTGCAGCACCTTGAAGAGAGGGTCGACCACCAGGGCAAGCTCTTGCGCTTGGAGGCGGATCTCGATGTGCGGCCACGGAGCCCGGGCTTCGGGTGCGGAAGGATTGGGACGGAGAGAGGCGGCGGCAGGGTGCCATGCAGAGCTTGCCGGCACCGCACCGGCAAACCGTCCTCCCTGCCCTGGCGAAGCAGCACCCGCCGTGGTGAGGGGTGTGGCAAACGGCACGAGTTTGCCCTTGTCTTCCGCTTCGCGGACACGCTATACTTCGAGTGTGATTTTGCAGTTCGGCGATTCAGCGAAGGGCTCGGCAATCATGTTAGGCCAAATCCATAATTGGCAGAAAGTTCCAGCAAGAAAGGAAACGAACATGAGGAAGCTAAGTCCGAAGGGTCAACGTTGGTTGAAAGCTTTTCACTCCTTATTTGCTTGCATGTGGGTTGGTGCGGCTATCGTTTTGAGTGTCAAACAGTTCTTCGTAGATCCCACCAACGGCGGAGAGCTTTACGGAATAACATCGACCATGGACTTCATTGACATCGTCATAATCATCCCTGGAGCGATAGGGGTGCTTCTGACAGGTTTGATTTATTCCGCCTGGACAAACTGGGGTTGGTTCAAGCATAATTGGATCCTCGTTAAGTGGATTATATGTCTGTACGGAGTGGTATTTGGGACCTATCCTCTTGGTCCCTGGATGAGCAGTTTGGCGCTCTTATCCAAGGAAAAAGGAATCGACGCCCTTGTTGATCCAATCTATCTCCATAATAGAAGAATGCTTTACATTTTCGGAACCTTTCAAGCTGCGACACTTATTCTTGCTGTATTTATTACTGCTCTGAAACCATGGAAAGGCAAGACGGGGCATCCGGTTCGAGTTGGTGAGTGAGGTGGCTTGAGGTGCATCGCATGCACAGCACATCGCTACATTCGGGGAAAGGGGGGGGCCGCGGGACACACCAAGACAAGTGTTTGTATTTACACAGAGGGTGTCCTAAAATAGGATGACTTTTGACCTTAGAGGCACATTTTGGGCTTCGAAAGGCCTTTGCAACGGCGATAGAGACAGAGGAGCAACCGGTTAAATGCCTCGTCTACATTGATCTCAACATGGTCCGTGCTGGGGTTGTGGAACAACCATCGCACTGGGCGTTTGCGGGATAGAACGAGATCCATGCGCCGAGTGTAAGATATGCACTGATCGACTACGAAGGCTTGATGGATCTACTTGGCTTCGGAGCGACGGAGGATACTGAACACGAGGAGGAAGGTCCATGCTGCACCCTAGACAATTCGCTCAAGACACACCCCACCGCCCGGCCTACATTATGGGAGGAAGCGGCGAGGTCGTAAGCTACGGAAAGCTGGAAGAGCGGGCCAACCAGTGCGCCCATCTATTGCGCGATGCCGGGCTCAAGACCGGCGATCATATCGCCCTATTCACGGAAAACAACATCCATTATCTTGAGATCTGCTGCGGTGCGCAGCGTGCAGGCTTATACTACACGGCCATCAGCATTCACCTGACCCCTTCGGAAATCCAATACATTGTCAACGATTGCCAGGCCAGACTCTTCATCACTTCTAATGCAAGGAGCGAGGTGGCCTCCCGGCTCCTTGACCAAATGCCCAACGTGACCACCCGGTTGATGGTCGATGGCACTGTAGAGGGCTACGAGGCATACGAGCAAAGGAGGTCCCGGTACCCTTCAACTCCCATAGAAGATGAGTGCGAAGGCCAGGACATGCTCTATTCTTCGGGAACAACCGGCCGGCCCAAAGGCATCGTGCCTCCGTTTCTCGGCAATCCCATCGGCGAAGTGGATCCCAAGCTTCTCGGTTTCTTTCAGCTTTTCGGCTTCGGCCCGGATTCGGTGTATCTATCTCCAGCGCCGCTTTACCATTCCGCCCCGTTACGCTTCTGCATGTACGTCCTGCGCTTCGGGGGCACCGCCGTGGTCATGGAGAAATTCGATGCCCTCAAGGCGCTGGAGCTCATGGAAACGCATCGTGTCACCCATAGCCAGTGGGTCCCGACGATGTTTATACGCATGCTCAAGTTGCCTCGCGATGTCAGGGACAAGTTCGATTTATCCAGTCTCAAAGTGGCGATTCACGCGGCGGCTCCCATACCCATCCCGGTGAAGGAACAGATGATTGACTGGTGGGGTCCGATCTTTTTCGAGTACTACGGAGCAACAGAGGCAAATGGGATTGCCATGATCGACTCCGAGGACTGGCTGTCTCACAAAGGATCTGTGGGCAAGGCGGTGTTGGGAGTACCGCACATCCTGGATGACAGCGGAATGGAATGCCCCATGGGGGAGCCCGGGGTCATCTACTTCGAGGACGGCAACCCCTTCGAGTATCACAACGATCCTGACAAGACAGCGGAATCCTTCACGGCGCAGGGATGGACAACCGTGGGAGACATCGGTTATCTCGACGAAGAGGGCTATTTGTATCTTACCGACCGGAAGGCCAATATGATCATTTCAGGGGGCGTCAACATCTATCCCCAGGAGGCGGAAAACGTTCTGGTAACCCATCCTCAGGTCGTGGATGCCGCGGTGTTCGGAGTGCCCGATAAGGAGTTCGGAGAGCAGGTAAAGGCGGTGGTTCAGCTCAAAGACCCCGCCAAGGCGGGGCTGGAGATGGAAAGGGAGCTCATGGAGTTTTGCCAGGGTCACCTATCCAAGATCAAATGCCCCGTGAGCGTTGATTTCGAACCCGAACTGCCCCGCACGCCTGCAGGCAAACTCTTCAAGCGCCTGCTGCGTGAACGCTACTGGAAGGACCACGCAGGTTCCGGCGAAAAAGGGGATCCGAGGCAAAGAATCATCTGACACCGACGAACCGCCGCCTCCGGGGGTTCCGGAGGCCCCTTGCCGGATGGTTCAAAGCAAACGGGAACATCAGGGACAGGTTCCAGGAAAAAGTGAACAAACCCCTGGTCTATGTGGACTCATTCGGTTACGGGCCGAACCACAGGGCCCTGTATTTCGAAGCGGTGCAGCAGGCCGGCACCGTGGATCCCGATGGGGTGGTCAAGACCGTTCGGGGCGGGTCTTCCGACACGTTCCACGGTACGTTTACCTTGCGCGGCAACAGACTGCGCCTCTTATCCCCTCACCCCGGCCCTCTCCCAGAGGGCGAGGGGGGATGCACGAAATCGCAGTTTCGCGACGGCGCGCAGTATACAAGACATCCGGCATCAAGAAATGGGGGGCCAACATCTCCATCGGATATCCCATGGCCCTGGGCGTCATAAAGGGCAAGCAGGAACAGTACCTGTCCGAAAATCCCTTGTGCGATGTGCAAGTGGCTCGAACCCTGACCAGGTAACACCCAGACGGTGCAAGCCCGCCTCGAGGCGCCGGCCCCGAGGCGAGGCCTTTTCCTCCAAACCCGGACCTCTTGAGCATTCCTGCGTGTAGGGCGCCAAGGAGGGTCCCGTCTGCTTTCGCAACGCTTACTGTTTCCTCCAAGATTCAAGAGCAGGCGTGACCCCTTTACTACTCATAATTTGGCAGGGGCTTTCCCTCGCTCTTGAATCTGGCAATCCGCTTCCTGTTATCCTCCTTTTTCATCGTGCTCACTGCCTGGTCCACCTGCTTGGAGATCTGCTCCATAAGGGGATCGGCCGGGGCATCCACCAACCATCCGTCTCTCAGGGCAGCCTCAAGTGCCTGGTCTGCGGCCGGGGTGCGTGCAGTCACATGGGCACCGCCGAAGGAGATATCCGCGGGGTCGGCCGAATAGCCGGTGCACGGGGTACATCGATACCAGCGAGGGTGCTGTTGCATCACCCCGAAAAGCTCCATGATGTTGAGCTGTTCTTCGGCCCTTCCCCCATCCTTGAGCATCGCCTCGAAGCTGACGTCGAATTCCTTGGATAGCCTGCGAAAATTGACGTGCGTGATCTGTGCAGCCGATACCCCGCAGATCGCGGCTGTGTATTCCATGAAATCACCCTGACTCTTCATCGGAGCGCCACAATACAGCCCGAAGGTGTTTTTGACCTTTTCCACCAAGCGCCGATACGGCTCCCCCAGGAGCTGGAGTTTTCTCACACCCTGGACATGACAACCCAGACCCGCCAACGCAATCGCTCGCAGGTCGTCGCGTGCCGCAGCGTCTTCAAGAGCCAAGAGATTGGGGCTGAAAACACATTTGCTGCCGGCCCCTCTTACTAGGTCCTGCCTGGTCTTTGCGATGATCGGCCATGAAAACCAGGGGAAAGGCGAGGCTTCGCCCCAGACGGAAACTATGGCACCGTCTATCTCCTCTTTCTCCAGCAGGTAACACAGCAATGCAGTGAGCTTCCCACCCGTGTAACCGTATGACAGCATCTCCTGATCTCCACTGACCAGGTTCAGGTCCCTGAGATGGATGCCCAGACCGTCGGCATCCTCTTGCTCTGTTCTTTTCCAGCTTTTTAAGCGGTGCACCAAGGCCTGGGCAGGCTTCGGTACACTGGCCGCAGGCGGAACATTCCCCCGTCAGTTGAGGGCCGTCACAGCCAAATGCAATACACCCTACGGGGCACACCGCTACGCACGTACTGCAGAAAAAACACAACCGCGCATCTATGGCCCTTGCCCAACCGGAGACTGAATCAGCGCCGGCCACGCCTGGAAATCCCTCCTCCCAAGTCACCTGCAGCGGCCATCGAAGCGCCCCGTCGTTCGTACGAGATCCCCGGGCTCTGTTCATGTTCATGGCAGTATGTTATGATGGCATTTATCATTATGTCCTCCCTGTTAGAAGTGGTGGTGGGCAGGAGCAGGAAAGAAGCGGTATTCTGATCTTTTCGAAGCGGTACGCAGAGGAACACGGCGGCGACGGGAACAACCTATTCCTCTACGTTCAGGATTCCAGCGGCTCGGCGTGGGTTGTGTGCAAGATGAACATGATCCTGCACGGCATCCGCGAAAAGGCCGATATTCAGAATGACGACACGCTGGCTCACCCGCGGCATCTGGACCGGGGCGAGCCGCGCCGGTTCGACTCGGCCACAACGAATGGCCGCAAAGGGGCAGGGTGAACCCCGAAGAAAACTGGATTCCGGATCAAGTCCGCAATGACGGTATTTTCATTTGCGGGGTGGTCAGGGGCGGCAGGCGGTCCCGACCGGCTGGCCCAAGTCGGCACGCCCTGCCGACGGCTTGGCCGGGTCACGCATCACCGGCCACGGGTGGCGCAAGAGCAGGGTACGTGCGGTTCCTCCGCAAGGTCGCCCCATGGGTCTCTGAGACGGCCGGGGTAATGAACGAACGGCCCCTATCAACGCTGCGGCCACATCGTTTTCTTCTCACCCCTGCCCTCTCCCACGACGGGACAGGGCAGGGCGTATGGGGAACCGGCCGGAACGATGATCAAGGCCCAAGGACCGGGCAAGAGAGGCTTTGACCATGGAAGGGTCACCGCGCTGGCGGTTCCGGGAGATGCGGCCCGGGGAGATCAACGTGGACCCCATCGAAGGGGAGTTCTTCACCACCGAGGCACTGGGCAGCGTGGCCGACGCCCTGGTTCGCGAGTCGATCCAGAACAGCCTCGACGCGGGAGACGAAGGGGCTCCTGTGCTGGTGCGCTTTTCGTTTCTCGGGGGCGATCCCGGTCGCCGGGAGGCACTGCAAAGCCAATACCTGGAGGGACTGGTTCCCCACCTGCGCGCGGGAGGGGCCGGGCTCCAGGATGTCCCGGTGTTGGGTGAGGATTTCAGTGCCATCCTGATCGAGGACTACGGGACCCGGGGGCTTCAGGGGGACGTGCGCCAGTACGACGACCTGGACGAAGACGTACGACGCAACGATTTCTACTATTTCTGGCGCAACGTAGGACGCACGGGCAAGGGGAGCACGGATCTGGGCCGCTGGGGACTCGGCAAGACGGTGTTTCAGGCGGCCTCGCGGATCAATTGCCTGTTCGGACTCACGGTGCCGAAAGACACCGGTCGGGCCCTTCTCATGGGCCAGTCGGTGCTCAAGATCCACAGGATCGGAAACAAGCGTTATGCCCCTTACGGCTACTTCGGCGTCTTCGACAACGACCTGGCCCTTCCCGTGGAGGATACGGCTTACCTGGAGGCATTTGCCGCCGCCTTCGGGATGGATCGGCACACCAAACCGGGACTGAGCATCCTGGTGCCGCACCCGGACAGGGATCTTCAGCCGCCCCAGTGTATCCTGGCGGCCGTGCGGCACTATTTTTTCCCCATGCTCTCGGGAAAGCTCGTGGTGGAGTTCAGAGCCGGCGCCAAGTCGCACAGGCTCGACGCGGCTTCCCTGGAGCAGTTCTTCAGCAAATCCAAGATACCTGAAAAGCGGGGGATGCTCGGCCTCATCGCCTTTGCCCGCTGGGCCATCGGGCAGGGGGCCCATACCCGGATCCCTTTGCGGGAGCCTGCGCCCAACAAGGCGCCCAAGCTCAGGGAAGACCTGTTCGATCCCGAGGGCCTGGAACGGGCCAAGGCTCTCTTTTCAGAAAGGCGGCGTGTGGCGTTTTCCGTTCCCGTTCACATCCATCGCCAGAGAAAGGTGGAGGTTTTCCGCTCGCGCTTCAGCGTTTTCCTGGAAAAGGACTCCTGCCTCGACAAGGCCGAGGATCACTTCATCCGCCAGGGCATAACCATCCCCGAGGTCACCTCCCTGCGTCACAAAGGGATACGCGCCGTGGTTTCCATCACCGAACCGGCCCTTTCCGAGTTCCTCGGAGACGCCGAAAACCCCGCCCACACGGAATGGGAGCGCAACTCCAGGAGATTCAAGAAAAAATATCGGCTGGGACCGTCCACTCTCGATTTCATCAAGAGCAGCCCCCGGGAGCTGGTCAAGCTGCTCACCCAGCCCGTGAAAGGAAGGGATGAGCATCTGCTCAGGCACATTTTTTCCCTCCCGGTCATGGATGTGGGCGGGCAGGACGGGGGCCCGGGAAAGATGTCCGGGGGAGAGCAAGAACCAAAGGCGGACCAGGCGGCCTTCCTCGAAGTCCCCGGTGAGGGTCTCTGGCAGCTCCACTCCATAAAGGGGGGCTTTCGGCTTTCCAAACGTCCGGCAGCCGCGCAGGTGCCCAGAGTGATCACCATATGGGCGGCCTATGAGGTGCGCAACGGAAATCCTTTCAAGAAATACACTCCCCTTGACTTCGACATGGCCGCATCTCCCATGGAAGTGCGGCTGGAGGGGGCCCGGTCCCTTCTCTGCAAACACAACGTACTCCAGGTGGAGGTGCACAGCCTCGATTTCAAAGTATCGGTCACCGGCTTCGACATACACCGGGACCTTCGGATCAAGACCTATCCCTGAAGGCCCCGTCCGGGACGGCGGGTCCTTCGTTGCGCGTGAGCAGGCCGCCTTGATACGAAAGCTCAACTACACGGGACGAAAACGGATCAAACGCTCCCAGGTCCGGATCGACCTGAGACGCAATGGGGAGGGAAAGCGCCTTTTCGACATACGCCTTTCCCTGGAGGACCTGGACCTTGCCCCCGACGCACGGGTCTTTGTGGAGGCCTACCATCGGTCCGCCTACCAGCGGTTCGATTTCGGGACGGTGGGAGCTCCCAAGGTCCCGTCGGATCGATACCTGGGACGCTTTCGCGCGTCGGCCCTGCCCCTTTTCCGGGTCAAGGTGGTGGACAGGAGCACCTCCCACGGAATAATCCTCGCGGCCCTCGACAAGATAAGGGCCGAGACGGTGGAGGCCGCTGCCGCCGGGAGCCGGTCCCTGCTCTTCGTGGAATACGACGATCTGGGCAGCCGGGTGTGGGAACTCGATCTGGAAGGAGACTGGCCTGTCTTGCGTTTGAACCGTGACGCGGAAGAAATCGGTCTCATCGCCGGGGGGGACGGCCGGTTCGCTGCGCTGGTGTATCCTCAAGTATTCCGGCAAATCCTTACCAGGGTGCTGATCGAAGACGAACACACCGATCCCGGGTGCGACGACGATTGGCCGAGCCTCTGGCTCAAGCTCGGCTGCCTCTTGCCGGGCGTGGGTCCTCCGCCGCCCATGGGCAAGTCCGAGCAGGCGGCCTGGATCGACAGGGCCGTCGACGCTTTCTGCACACGGGCGTCCATGCTGGAAAAGTTCAACCAGTCGGTGCGGGAAGGGCGATGAGGGCGGCACTGGACATCGCTCGCTTTACCGACAGGGGCCTTGCAGCCTTCGGCGGCTATCTTGAAAGCCTGCGCAAAGGCGAAGGGGGCCCTCCTCCTCAGAGCCTGCTGACCGATCCGGGCATGTCCGCACCTTTGGGGCTCGACCGGCAGGTGGCCCCCATCCGTTTCGAGACTCGGCTTGACTTTGCCCGTTACGTGGACATCCTGCTTCATGATTGGAGCGAAGAGACCAGGGAAGGAGATGTTTTCCTCTGGAGCTGGCTGTCCCTTTTCTATTTTGACCAGGTCTGTCCTTTGGAGCCGACGGGGATCCGCAAGCCGGGGCGTGACTACCGCCACATACTGCAGCCGGGCTACCCCACCGGGCACCGGCATCTTCTCGGCGGCGCCTACCTGGTGTACACGGTTTACGGTCTGGGTGAGGAGCTCTCGGGTCTGCTCCTGCACACACCCCTTCCCGTGGAAAGCAAGTACCACCATGAACTTGCCGGCAGGCAAACCTTCATCACCAACCGGGGGATCATGGAGGCGGCGCACAGGCTCTACTTCAACCCGGCAACGCGCAAACCCAAGCCGGGGACCCTTGTAAGAAGAGACGCACCGGGCACGCTCCTGCGTTTTGTCCATGTCGTTCAACAGCTCGATCTCACCTATGATCTGTACAGCATGACGGGAGAACAGGTGCTCTACCTGCTTCCACCGGAATTTGACAGGTGGAAGCAGGGGCCCGGGAACGGATAAACGAGCATAGGTCAAGGAGGGACTCGCATATGCAGGAAGATGTGTACAAGCAGATGTTCCAGGCGATGGCCAAGCGCGGTGGCGGCTATACGGGAGTGGACCTTCCCGAGTTCTACGACATGGTGGAAGAGCTTTTCACCCCCGAGGAGGCCGCGGCCAACAATGCCATGCCCAAGGGGCTTTTCTCCGCGGCGCAGCTTGCCGAGACGCTGGGCAAGGGGGAAAGGGAAACCACCGCCCTCCTGGAGGCCATGGCCGACAAGGGACTGTGCTTCTCGGCCGTCATCGACCACCGCAGGCTTTATGCCGCCTCGCGTTTTCTGCCCGGCATTTTCGAGTTTCAGTTCATGCGAGGCACCACCACGGACAGGGACCGGAGAATCGCCCGGGTGATCCACGACTACAAGCAGGCCGTGGATGCCCTCACCGGACCCACAGAGATACGGTATCCGGGAACCCGCGTCATTCCCGTTCAGGAGCACATCGGGGACCCGAGCACGGTGCACACCTGTCGCCAGATGGAAACCTACATCCGCGAGAACGAAGACATCTCGCTGAGCACCTGCTACTGCCGGCACGAGGCAAAACTGATAGATCCCAAGGACGACTGCGGAAAACCCGACGACGTATGCATGCAGTTCGGCCTGGGGGCAAGGTACATGATCGAAAGGGGGATGGGACGCCGGGTCACCAAGGAGGAGGCCCGCAAGGTGGTGAAGCGGGCCGAGGAAGCGGGCCTGGTCCACTGCACCGTCAACTCCCAGGACATCGATTTCATCTGCAACTGCTGTTCCTGCCACTGCGTGATCCTGCGACCCGTCTTGCAGCAACCGAAACCGGGCCTTGTCCTGTATTCCGGTTTTGGACCGCGCTTCGACGGGGACCTTTGCACCGCATGCGGCACCTGCGTGGACATGTGCCCCACCCGGGCCCTCACCCTGGAGGAGGGCGAGTTGCCCCGGGTGGACCCGGACCGTTGCATCGGCTGCAGCCTCTGCGCCTCCAACTGCCCTTCTCAAGCCGTGTTCATGGAGGAAAGGGCGAACATGCCGCTGCCTCCGGAAAATATGAAGGCCCTTTCCCAGGCCCTAAAGGCGGCAGGGGGATGATGTTTCGAGACATCTGCCACATCTCAGCGTAGGAATGGGAGGAACGAGAATGAAGATTCTTCGTGTGGACATGCACAGCGGCAAGGTCGGCTTTGAGGACCTGCCCCCGCCATGGAGGCTTCTGGGGGGAAGCGGGCTCATCGCAAAAATCATGAACCAGGAGGTGCCGCCCCTTTCCGATCCCCTCGGTCCGGACAACGCGTTCATTGTGGCCTGCGGTGCCCTGGCGGGCACCATGGCGCCTCAGTTGGGACGGGTCTCGGTGGGCGCCAAGAGCCCTCTGACCCTGGGGATCAAGGAGGCCAACTCCGGCGGCCCCCTGGCCCAGAAGCTGGACCGGCTGGGTATCCGGGCCGTGGTGGTGAAGGGCGCCGCAGCCAAGGGCGAACCTTACTGCCTCAAGCTCGACAAGGACCAAGCCTGCCTGCTGCCCATCCCGGAGTACGCGGGCATGAAGGTGCATGCCCTGGTGGGGAAGCTGTTTGAGAGATTCGGAGACAAGGCATCGATCATGGCGGTGGGCCCGGCGGGTGAAAAGGGCTTCAAGGCCGCATCGGTCGCCTTCACGGACATCTACGGGGATCCCTCGAGGAGTGCCGGTCGCGGCGGGTTGGGCGCCGTCATGGGTTCCAAGGGCCTCAAAGCCATTGTCGTGGATTCTTCCGGGACCCCGCCCTTGTCTCTCGCCGACCCCGTGCTTTTCAGAGAAACCGTCAAGTCCTGGGTAGACGTTCTCAAGCACGACGTGGCCTGCGGCCTGATGTCGGCTTTCGGCACCCCGCTTGCCGTGGCTTCTTCCAGCAATCAAGGCGCCATGCCGGGGGTCAACTACCGATCGGGCACACCGCGCGGTTTCACGGCGGTCATAGGGGAAACCATTCAGATGAACCTTTTCGAACGGGGGGGCAAGATGCACGGATGCATGCCGGGTTGCGTGGTCAAGTGCTCCATCATCTACCCGGACACCCAGGGCCGGCCCCTCGTTTCAGCCTACGAATACGAGGCCATCGCAATGCTCGGGACCAACCTGGACGTGGCGGACCCGGACGCTATCGCCCGGCTCAAGTACGCCTGCGACGATTTGGGCATCGACTTGATCGAGATCGGCAGCAGCCTGGGCGTGGCCGCGGAGGCCGGCAAAATGAAGATGGGCGACGCTGAATCGGCCCTTGCCCTCTTGGAGGAAGTGGAAAAAGGGACCGAGTTGGGGCGCATCCTGGCCGACGGGGTGGTGAGCACGGCCAAGGCGTTGCACATCGACCGGGTGCCCGCTTTCAGGGGCCAGGCCATTCCCGGTCACGATCCCCGGGGCGCCAAGGGCATCGGGGTCACCTACGCCACGAGCCCCATGGGGGCGGACCATACCGCGGGATTGACCTACCGCAATGCCGCCAGCAAGACCGGCCAGATCGACAACTCCCTGCGGTTTCAGGTAAAGGCCGCGGTCTGCGACACCATGGGCTACTGCCTCAACGCCGTTCCCGGGGGGCAGGCATCCCTGAACGGTTTCCTGGCCGACCTTCTTACGGCGCGTTTCGGTGAGGCGGTGTCGGAAGAGGACATCACCGAGATGGGCAAGCAGACCCTGCTCGATCAGAAACGGTTCAACGACGGCGCCGAGTTCAGCAAGGTGCACGAACGGGTCCCGGCCTTCGTCCGCACGGAGAGCCTCGATCCGGTGGGCCAGACCTTCGACGTGGACGACAACGAGCTGGAGACCTTCTGGGGCAAGGTGGGGTCGTATCGCGAAGGGAAAAAGACCTGGGAAATCCGCTTTCCCACCGTACCCTCCCTGCTGGCGGGGGCCGGCGTCATACAGGCCCTGGGGCAAAGGGCCAAGGCCCTTGGCGTCACCAGGGCGCTTCTCATCGGCGATCCCGTGATGAAGGACCTGGGCCGCACCGATCAGGTCCAGGAGATCCTGGGAAAAAGCGGCATCGCCTCGGTGGTGTTTCACGATGTGGAGCCCGATCCCCCTCTTGAAGAGATAGACAAGGCCGGTAGCCTCTACAAAGAAAACGGGTGCGACGGCGTCATCGCTTTGGGGGGCGGCAGCTCCATTGACGCGGGCAAGGCGGTCATCGTCCGGGTGACCCATTCCGGGGATTTCAGGCAGTACGGGGCCCTGGTGGGGGGGACCGCCAAGATAAAACCGCCTCTGCCCCCACTCATTGCCATCCCCACCACCTCGGGAACGGGCAGCGAGGTGAGCAACGGATCGGTCATAACCGACAAGGGCCGGGAAGTGAAATTCATCGTGGCCCATGAGCTCTTGGTCCCGCGGCTGGGAGTCATCGACCCGGACCTTTGTAAGAGCATGCCCCCCCGCCTGACCGTGGAGACGGGAATGGACGCCCTGGGACACTGTGTCGAGGGCTACTTCGGCCTTACCGCAGCATACCAGCCCTTCTATGAATCCCTGGCGCTTTACGGGGTGAAGCTGGTGGGACGGAGCCTGAGAAAGGCTTACACCGACGGGCAGGACACTCAGGCCCGTCTCGACATGTGCATGGCCGCCCTGCACGGCGGCCTGGCCCTGCAAAAGGGCCTGAGTCTGGCCCACGCGGTCAGTCACGCCATCGGGGCCCATTTTCATGTGCCCCACGGCCTGGGTGTGGGCATCGGTCTCCTATGCTTTGTGCGTGCCAACAAGGAGGCCTGCGCCGAGGGCTTTGGCGATCTGGCCTGGGCCTTGGACCGATCCCACGACCTGGAGGCGGCCCTTCTCAAACTGTGTGGTGATTTGAAACTGTCGTACAAGCTCAAGGACCTGGGTCTTACCGAAGGGGACGTGAAGAAGCTCGCCTTTTTCACCTCCAAGGAGGTGCCCCTTGTGGTGGCCAACCCGGTTCCTCTGACCAACCAACGCATCTTGGAGCTGTTGGAGGGAATTTACGAGTAAGGGCTGATTTCCGCCCAGGTGAAAAGGGTGCGGCCCAGCAGGGCGCGGGAGGCCCTTGCCGCCTGAACCACCGCGCCGTGAAAGACGTTGAACAGGACCATGTCCAGACCGGCCGAGGCGAGCATGGACAGGTAGGCGGTTTCCATCACTTCCTTCTGGTGCGCGCTTGCCGGCCCGGTGGTCAGATTGGAGAGGCCGGCCAAGGTGCGCACCGGCGTGCCCAGCAGTTCGGGCAGGCGCCGGAGCACCGAGAGGACGGCAAGGTTGTGGCGGATGCCGTCTTGCCACGACAGCGGGGCCACAACCGGGTCGATGATCAGCCGGGCCGTATCGGTCCCCGACCCTGTGAAGGCGCCGCAGAGGGAAACGGCCACCTGCATCATCTCGTCCTCGTCCATGGGCAGGCGATGGTCGGGGTGCAGGAGGTAGCCGACGATGTCGGTGTCGTGCTGCCTTGCCAGGGGCAGGATGTGGGCAAGCTTTGCGGGCTCCAGCGAGAACCCGTTGACGATGGCCGGATTGCGGCAAACCGCCAGGCCCGCGCCCAGGGCCGCGGGGTTCGTGGTGTCCAGAAGCAGGGGAACGGAAGTGACGGACTGCACCGTTTCCACCAGGAACGCAAAACGCTCTTCCGGCTCCCGGGTCAGGGGGCCCGCGTTGAGATCAAAGGCCTGGGCACCTGCCCCGAGGCATCGCCGTACAAGCTGGCGGATGGGCTCGGGATCGCCGCGCTCCAATGCCTGTGCTATGCAGGGTTTGAGGATGTTCAGGTTGTCGGCAACGAGTAGCATGCCCGAACCTAATACGGCAGCGGGCACGGTGCAAGCAACAATCCAAGTATGGGAACCACGAAGGCGATTACGACAACGACAACGATTATTCGGGTTGCTTGCTGCCAAAATGGATAAGATTCACAGTTGGTCGGCGCATAGAACAAATTCACCCTGGGTACTTTCTATTGACCCCTTCGGTGTCAATGGTGTACAAGTCTCTGTCATTTCATGCATTTTCAGTCGCTCCTCCTGTGCAGGGCTGGCCATGGGGCGCGAAGAACGTCAGGGAGGTGGTCCATGAAAAGACTGTGCGGTCTGGCCGCGTGCATCGTCATCACGGCGATTTGCGTCCACCCGGCGTCCGGGCAGGATAGCTTTCGATCCTTTGTGGGTCCGGTGACGGTAGGCCCGGTGGCGCAGACGGACCCCCTCGAGGTCCCCTACATAACCTGGGGCGGGGACATGGCCACCTTCTATGCCAATGGGGGGTTGACAACCCGGCCGGGCACCCTCTTCGCCAGCCGGGGCTTGAGCCTGAAGCTCGTTGCGGGAGACGATTTCATCGGGCAGGTGCGCCGGTATCTCGAGGGCAAGAGCCCCTTGCTGCGGGGCACCTTTCGGATGATGGGGATGGCCTCGGAGGTGATCGGTTCCGATCCGCGCACCAAGGGCGTTGTGATCATGCAGATGACCTGGTCGGCCGGTGACCATATGGTTGCCCGGAAAGAGGTGCGCCAGATCAAGGACCTGAAGGCCAAGACCGTGGTCTTGCAGAGAGGCGGTCCCCATGTGGGCATGTTGGACGACATTCTGCGCACCGCCGGACTGAGGTGGGAGGACATCACCGTCGTCTGGGCCGATGATCTTTCCGGCACGCCGAAAAGCCCGGCAGAGATCTTTCGCAGGGACGAAAAGATCGATGCCTGTTTCGTCATCACGCCGGACATGATCGGGCTGTGCGGGGGCTTGCAGAACACGGGCAGCGGGGCCGAGGGAACGGTCAACGGCGCCCGTGTGCTGGTTTCCACAGCGGAGCTCTCCCGTTCCATCGCCGATGTCTACGTTTGTCGCAAGGATTTTTTCGACGCCAACAAGGAATGGGTCACCCGCTTCGTGGCCGGGTACTTCAAGGCCTGTGAGGAGGTCGTGGATCTGAAGAACGCTTACGAAACCAAGGGGTCTGCCAAGTACATGGAACTGCTGCAACTGGCCCAGGACATTTACGGCAGGCAGGTCCTTCCCACCCTTGAAGAAGATGCCCACGGTCTGCTTTTGGACTGCGTCTTCGTGGGATACCCCGGCAATCTGTCTTTCTTCACGGACAAGAAGAACCTTCACGGTTTCGAGGCCTTCCAGAAATCCGCCCTCGACCTGGCCGTGGAAAGGGGCTATGCGACTGTCCGTTCGGCCTTGCTTCCTTCGGGCCTCGATTACGAGGCAGCGGTTTTCAAGGACTATCTCAGCAAGACCCAGGTAACGACCGGGGAGCGATTCAGGGCAGAAGCCGTCAAGAGGGAGATCGAGGAGCTGAGCGCCGGCGGGACCCTGGACGACCGGACCATTCTGTCTTTCACCATCGGGTTCGAACCGAACCAGACGGAATTCAGCTCCGAGCAGTATGGCGTGGAATACCAGCGGGTTGTGGAGATGGCCGACAGGTTCGCCAACGCCGTAGTGGCCGTCCGGGGCCATTCAGACCCCACCAAGACCCTGCTGGATCTGGTGAAAGCCGGGCTTAGAAAGAACATCCTGAAACGCAGCGGGTCTTCGGGCGATTACACGTACTATTTCAACGGCCGCCCCCTGGAGCTTGCCGACACCGCCGAAATAGCAAAGCTCATAGAGGCCGGGGCCTTCGACGGTGTGCCCGAGCACAACCCGAGGCAGACCATGCAGGCGGCCCTGAACCTTTCACGGAAAAGGGCCGAAACGGTCCGGGATTCGATCATCGCCTTTGCGCAGAAGAAGGGGGTGCGCTTCGATCCCAGCCAGGTCCAGGCCGTAGGGGTGGGCATACGGGAGCCCTTCGTCGCCAAGCCCCGAAACATGGAGGAGGCCCGGCAGAACATGCAGGTGGAGTTTCGTCTTCTGCGGGTCACCGCAGAGGCGAGCACCCGATCCGATTTCGATTTTTGAGGGGCGGGGTGTATGGACGGTCCCGGTGGCATCTCGGCAAGCGCCGCAGATTGAGAAACCCTCGGCCATGATGATCGTTACGGCCGCGGGGGTCTTTTTTCCGGCGGCCGGAGCGTTGCTCAACGCCGAGCGCGCATGGGCGGAGCCCTGCCAGAATTGAGTTTTTCGTAGGGTGGGCATCGCCCACGGGCGTGAATGGGGCGGCCATGGTGGGCCATCGTCCTGCCCCCGGTCGTCGAACGAACCGTCGTTTTGGGGCTTCCCTGAGCCTGCCCCGTACTTGGGTTACGGGGCAATCCAGGGCGTGCCGTGGACCGGGAGCCAGGGGCTACAGGGCTCACGGGCCCCGGTGCAAGGGTTCACCGGCGTGACACAGAAAGGGTGTCCCGGACCGATTTGCGAAGCCGACCGGGACTTGGGAGGCGCACATGATACGGACAACAGTACCGGGGATGCTGACGGCGGCTTTCTTTCTCCTGGGATGGGCGGCCTGGGCGCCGGCCGCTGAGATGGACCGGAACAACGTGGTCATCGTGCTGGATGCCTCCGGTTCCATGGGCGACACCATGCGAGGAACCCTCACCGTGAGGATGGACGCCGCCAAGGAGGCTCTCAAGCAGGTGCTCCGACAGGTGCCCGAGGACACCAATATCGGGCTTCTCGTGTTCGGCTCCGCTCAGGGGCGTACCGGCTGGATATACCCGCTGGGTCCTCGCGACGACGAGGTGCTCGCCCGGGCCATAGATCTTCCCGTGCCACGGGGAGGCACTCCCCTGGGAAGATTCATCCGGCTGGCGGCGAACCGCCTGCTCGAACAACGCAGGGAGCAGTCAGGGTACGGCACCTATCGTTTGCTGGTGGTGACCGACGGGGAGGCCGGCGACCCCGACCTTGTGGAGCAGTACGTTCCTGAGGTGATCGCCAGGGGAATCACCTTGGACGTGATCGGTGTGGACATGGCCACCACGCACACACTCGCCACCCGGGCGCATTCCTACCGCAGGGCCGACGATCCCGAGTCCTTGAAACAGGCCGTGGCCGAAGTGTTTGCCGAGGTGAGCGGACAGCAGAGCGATGCGGTGGGCCGGGAGGCCTTCGGCGTTCTCGCGGGGATCCCCGATGAGCTGGCCGCCGCCATGGTCAAGAGTCTGTCGAGCACCGGCAACCAGCCCATCGGACTGGAAAGCGGCGGGGGTTTGGACGAAGCTGCCAAACCGTCCCCATCGCAGCAACCAACCCCTTCGGCTGCGCCGAGTACCCAGACGGGCCCACCCGCAGGGTCCGGCAATTGGCCCACGGGCTACATCCTGATCGTGGCGGCCATCGTTGTGCTGCTGCTTTTACCGCGCGTGCGGCGCGACGCCAAGGTCTCCGGCAAGAAGGGGAGGCGGAGCCATGGGCGATAGAAATCCAAAGGGGATACTCTTCGCCGCAGTCCTCTGGGTGGTGATCCTGGGCATCCTCGCCGTGGCCGCCAAGGTTTTCGTGTTGCCCCACTTCAGAGAAACCCTGGAGCGGGAAACCGGTTCCGAGAGCAGGTACAAGCACGAGATCGCCCTCGCCGCGGACTCCTTTTCCGGCTACTGTATCCTGCGGTCCCCCGCCTTGCACAGCGACCTGAGGCAGCAGGGGATCAAGCTGGATGTGCGAGACGACAACGCGGACTACCAGGCCCGGATGAAGGCCCTGCTGGAAGGAAAGGTCCAGATGGCCGTCTTCACCATCGACTCCTTTCTGTCCGCAGGCAGTCGCCTGGGCAGGTACCCGGCATCCATCGTGATGCTCCTGGACGAAACGAGCGGGGCCGACGCCATTGTCTCTTACGGGGGGGCCGTGGCCAACATCCAGGATCTCGACGATCCCGAGGCAAGGCTCGTACTGACCCCCGATTCGCCCAGCGAGTTTTTGGCCCGCACCGTCATCGCACACTTCAGCTTGCCGCAACTCCCCCCGCAATGGTGGGTCGAGGCAAAGGGTGCCGAGGAGGTGTACCGGAGGTTCATCACGGCGGACAGGACCAGCAAGAGGGCCTATGTGCTCTGGGAGCCTTATGTTTCGAAAGTCCTGGAAACCGAAGGGGCGAAGCTGCTTCTCGACAGCTCCAAGCTCAAGGGGTACATCGTGGATGTGCTGGTGGCCGAGCGCAATTTTCTCGCACAGGAGCCGGCGCTGGTCCGGGCCGTGGTCGAATCGTACTTTCGCGCCGCTTACGCTTACAACGGCAAACCCGGGGGGATGGCGGCTCTCGTGAGAGAGGACACCGGTGCCGGGGGGTCCGAAAGACTCTCTGAAGCCATGGCCGAGAAACTGGTCCGCGGTATCGAGTGGAAGAACACTCTTGAGAACTACGCCGCCTTCGGGCTCCTGCCCAAAGAGCAGGCACAGGGCTCCGTCCACCTGGAGGACATCATATCCAACATAACCAGGGTGTTGATAAAGACAGGGGCACTTGCCGCCGATCCGCTGGACGGAAAGGCCCACACCATTTTCCATGACAAGATCCTGAAGGAAATGCAGGTTGCCCGGTACCATCCGGGCAAGAAGGTCAACGTCTTGGAAGGGGTAGGATTAGGGACGACCGACCTGGAACGGGTGAGGCCTCGGGAGGAACTGCGGCCCCTGACGCAGGACCAGTGGAATGTCCTGGTGCCGGTGGGTCGCCTGCGGTTCGAGCCCATCCGCTTCGCCCGGGGCACGGCCCGCATCAACGTGCAGAGCGAGCGGAGCCTGGACGAACTGGCCCGGAGCCTCCAGGCCTGGCCCCACTACTACCTCCGTGTGGTGGGAAATGCCCGGGCAGAAGGGGACGAGGCGGCCAATATGCAGCTTGCCGAGCATCGCGCCCGGGCCGCTGCGGACCATCTCCTCTCCCGGGGAATACCCCCAAGCCGGGTCCGGGTCACGGCGGCTCCCCCGGCCATAAGGGACGCATCCGCCCAGTCCGTGGTCTTCGAACTGCTGCAGATGCCGTATTGAGGCAGACTGTGAGAAGAGCGTGTCCGGAAAGTTCAGGTGTCAGGGTGGAGCGGGACCGCACGCATACGGAAAGCATGGGCAAAGATGAAACCGGCCCCGAGACGGGCTCCACCCCAATCCCTTGATCCTGGCTCCCATAGAGTCCGAAAACGTCAGGCGCATGGCTCCGTTGTCCCAAGCATCCAACCAACCCCGCATGCCGGTCCTCGACCGTTCCGCATTCAGGAAAAAACTCGCCCTCAAAGTGTTTTCCAGCCCAGCCACCCTCTTTCCCATTGTCGCGGGCATCACCGATTTCCTGGCGCTCTGGGTTTTCGGCAGCAAGTCGGGATGGTGGCTTTTCGCGGGCATGGCGGCGGTGTTGGGGGGGCTGGGGATCTTTTTCACTCGTCTGCTTCTCGACGACACGGCATCGAAAAAGACCGTCGAGGCCCTGGAACAGGAGGCGGGAAAGACGCGGGAGCGGGCACTCGACGAACTGGAGCAAAGGCTCGCCGCGGATGGAGACCCGCGCACGGAAAGCAGTCTCAAGGACCTTCGTACCCTCGCGTCCGTCTTTCGGCAAGGCGGCTCCTGGACCGCCAGCCTGGCCTCCCGCTCGGCCTTTGATATCGCACAAGGGGTGGAGCAGCTTTTCGATCGCTGCGTGCACTGCCTCGCAAAGACCCTCGAATTGTGGCGGATCGCGCAGAAGATGTCCGGTTTGGAGGCGCGAGCCGCCATCTTGGAACAAAGGGAGCGCCTGATCGGGGAAGTGGACGAAAGCATACGGCAGCTTGGAAAGATCCTGGCCGGCATTGAAGGGATCGGAACGGGGCAGAGCTCGGGAGATTCGGAACTGGCACGCCTGCGCTCGGAGCTGGACCGGAGCCTGGAGGTGGCCAGGAGGGTCAACCGGCGCATGGAGGATCTGGACCTGGAAATGCACGGGATGTCGCGTGATGAGGAATAGGTCTCGCCCCAGGAGGGTGGGGTCCGCCCGGCGCCCTCCTGTGTTGCCGCCCGGGTCTCGCTTTCTGCCTGCTTCACGTTGAACGAAGCCTTCTCGCATGCTTGGCTCCGCGCCGGAATGGAGGCTTTCGCACGGTGGGCACTGCCCACCAAAAAGACTGATCGGTTCTGGGACCCTCGAATCTCGGGCACTTTTGCCGGTGTGCCATGGCCCAGGAGGACTTCTTCGAGGTCCAAAAGCCCGGGAACTCATCTCGGCGATTTTGGTCGGTTCCGGACACCCCAGCCTTGAGCTGGAGGTTCCCAACACAAGCTCAGGCGTGCCATCGGCATTGCCCTCTTGGAACCAGCCCACTACCTCAGGTGGCCGAGACCCGGAGTACCCATCCACTGGTTTTGTGCATGACCTCAGTGCCAAACTGGCCATAACCCTGAAGGGAACACCTAACACGGGGCGCGATGAGAAGCGTTTAGGGTGATTCCCCCAATGCGGGGCGCTTGCTCCTTGTGGTGGTACCAAAGGCGGTTCGGGTGCCGGCGCCGCTTGTCAAACCCGGCAGCTAAAACTAGAATTGCTGCGCCGAAGCCCGTCTTGACACTGACGGGCCCTTATGCGTAGATAACGGTCGACCACTCCCTTCAAAGTGCAACCAATAGCTCGACACTCGCCAGGGGTGCTTTCAGCCCTCCTTTCCCTTCTGAGAGGGGGGGCGCGGTGCGCGGCCCAAAATCGCGGCTTGGGGATGCGGGAAGTATGGATCATCGTGGTTTTCACGTCCGTGTGGATTAGAAGCTACGCCTGACCCTCAAATTGTTTTGGAAAAGGTATTGCAGTGCAGGTTCACTCATGCATCCAAGCATCTTGCATGCCATGGCGGCGTTTTGGGATCTGCGAAGTCCGGAACATAGGGCCGCTACGGTTTCGAAGGACCTGCGGCCTTGGCTTGAACCGGAATTCACAATTCGCTGACGGACACGGGGGAGAGATGCGACCAACGTGCACTCAATTCGCGTAACCGTTCACGGGTTCGGTCCGAGGACCCTCCAGGGGAATTAATGCGGCGCTCACCCAAGGGCCATTTTTCGCTTGGGTTCCGCGGCTTTTTGAGGTATAGGGCTATCCATGGCGCGAGAACTCAAATACCGAAACCGGCTGATATCCGAGGCAGACGTGCGCTTCATCAGAGAAGTGATAGAGCGTTATCCCGATTATAGCAGGTCTGCCCTTTCACGGGAGATTTGTCGTCAGTGGAACTGGGCCCAGCCCAACGGGCACCTCAAGGACATGCTTTGCCGCGGCCTGTTGCTGCTTTTGGAAAGGCAGGGCCACGTGGTCCTGCCGCCCAGGAAAAGTACTCCTCTCAATCCTTTCTTGCATCGCAAGCCCCCTGAACCCATATCGGTTGACCAAGATCCCGTTGAAACGTCACTCCGGGAGCTCTTTCCAATCCAGATTTCCCAGGTGCGACGTAGCGCCTCAGAAAAACTGTTCAATGCCCTCATTGCCCAATATCATTATCTCGGCTATAGTCAACCCGTAGGAGAACACCTCAAGTATCTGGTCTTTGCCAAGGATAGGCCAATTGCCTGTTTCGCCTTTTCTTCCGCTGCTTACCATCTGGCTTGCAGAGACAGTTTTATCGGATGGGACCGTGATGCTCGAAAGAGAAACATTCATCTGCTGGCTTACAACAGCAGGTTCCTGGTGTTGCCATGGGTGGATGTTCCGAACCTTGCCTCTCACCTAATAAGTAAATTGGCGAAGATCGTTCCCATGGACTGGCAGGGCCTTTATTGTCATCCTGTTTATTGGCTGGAAACCATTGTTGACACTGAGCGGTTTGGGGGGGCCTGTTATCGGGCGGCTAATTGGCTTGCCTTAGGCAAGACCACTGGCAGGGGGCTCAACGATCAAACCCACAGAGCCAATAGATCCATCAAAGAGGTCTACGGCTATCCACTGGTTCGAGATTTCAAAGCAAGGCTGGGGGGCAAATGATGACAGCTGAAGAAGCACTCAAAATTTAATGCTCTGGCCAGAATGCGGTTGTCGAGACCCTATGTGATATGGATGACCAAATCAGGTCCTTAGAACGCGTTGTGGAATCGCAAAAGGTAGTGATCGCCAAGCTCTCAAAGGATTCCTCCAATTCGAGCAAGCGCCCCTCCTCCGATGACATCACGAAGGCAAAACAGAGAAGGAAGAAGGGAAAACGTAAGATCCGCGGACAACCCGGTCATCCCAGGCATCAGAGATCTCTGGTTTTCGTGCAGTCCGGAAGGCCCCTACCAATCCCGATCGCGACCCCGCATCAGGCAAGGGAAGAAGCCGTCAGTGCCCGAGGACGTCACCATGGCTCGAGAAACCACAGCCGCCCGCGACGTGGAAACCCTGATACACCCTTACACCAACCTCGTCCAGCACTGCGAGAATGGCCCCCTGGTCCTCGAACGCGGAAAAGGCATCTACGTATGGGACCAAGAAGGCAAGGAATACATCGAGGGACTGGCGGGTCTCTGATGCACGGCCCTTGGTTTCGGGGAACAGGAGCGCGCCCGTGCGGCACAGGTGCAATTGGACAAGCTGCCGTACTATCACCTTTTCGGGGGGATGACCCAGGGTCCGGCCGTGGAGCTGGCCGACCGTCTCAAGGCCATGGCGCCCATGCAAGTATCCAAGGTGTTTTTCGTCAACTCGCGATCCGAGGCGAACGACACGCAGATCAAGCTCGTCTGGTATTACAACAACGCCATCGGAAGGGCCGAAAAAAAAAGAAGATCATAAGCCGGCAAAGAGCCTATCACTGGGTCACGGTGGCTGCCGCCAGCCTCACCGGACTGCCCCTGGTGCACATGGATTTCGACCTTCCCATCCCACGGATCCTCCATACGGACTGCCCGCACCATTACCGGTTTTGCCTTCCGGGAGAAACCGAGGAGGCGTTCGCCGCGCGCCTCGCCGAGAACCTGGAAAAGCTGATCCTTAGAGAGGGCCCCGACACGGTGGCTGCCTTCATCGCCGAACCGGTCATGGGGACGGCCGGCGTGATCATCCCCCCGCGCACCTACTTCGAAAGGATAGATGCCGTTTTGAGGAAGTACGAGGTCCTTTTCATCGACGACGAGGTCATCTGCGGGTTCGGGCGAACGGGAAACCCTTTCGGGTGCCAGACGTACGGGTTCACCCCCGACACCGTTTCCGTGGCAAAGGCCTTTTCTTCCGCTTATCTTCCCATCGGAGCCGTCCTCGTTCCCGAGGTCATCTACGAGGCGATGCTGGAAGAAAGCCGGAAGGTGGGCCTCTTCGGCCACGGCTTCACCTATTCGGGGCATCCCGTGTGCGCCTCCGTGGCTCTTCGCAATCTCCAGATCATGGAAGAGCGTCGGATTTTCGAGCACGCACGTTTCCTGAGCCCGCACTTCCAGAAGCGTCTTGCCGCCTTCGGGGACCACCCCCTGGTGGGAGAAACACGGGGCGTCGGCCGGGCCAGGGAGCACGGACTGATCGTCCGGGGTATAGGAGACACCATGGCGTTCTGCCCACCGCTTATCATCACCGAAGATGAGATTGACGAGCTTTTTGCCCGCTTTTCCCGCGCCCTGGACGACACGGAGGCATGGGTGGCGAAAGAAGGACTGCGGACCGCGTAAGTGCCCGCGTGAGAATACATTTCCGTTTTCAGGCGTCGCGGCACGCGTATGGCAAGGCACGAGGAGGGCGAATGGCGGGCCATTTAACCGACGAGCAACGCTGCCATGCGTGATGGATCGGCGCATCAAAATGGGA
>ENA-OSEO01002189-OSEO01002189.1-sediment-metagenome-genome-assembly--contig:-NODE-2189-length-29080-cov-6.389201_pt1 | contig 29080 bp, 22 predicted proteins | sample MGYA00237883_ERZ534232 | MGnify/ENA metagenome assembly ERZ534232 | reverse complement strand
GCAGCACGGCCCCGATCCACTCGACCATGCGATAGTTGCTCGCCAGTCCCGTGTGCTGGTAAAACGCCCCCTCGCGCTGGCGACCCACATTGACCACCGACCAGCAGCGCTCGGCGAGATCGTCGTCGTTGGTGAGGATCATGCCGCCCTCGCCGGCGTTCATATTCTTGCTGGCCTGGAAGGAGAACGTCCCCATATCGCCCAGCGCGCCGACCTTGGTGCCGCGCCAGCTCGCCCCGTGGGCCTGAGCCGCATCTTCGATCAAGGTCAGGCCGTGCCTGGCGGCGATACTGCGCAGCGCATCCATATCGGCGGGCTCGCCGGCGATATGCACCGGCAGGATGGCACGGGTGCGGGGGGTGATCAGGCGTTCTACCTGTGCAGGATCGACGTTCCAGGTGTCTGGCAGGACATCGGCAAAGCGTGGTATCGCCCCCAGTAGCAGACAGGCGCTGGCCGTTGCGATGAACGTGTAGGGTGTGGTGATGACCTCGTCGCCCCAGTCGACTCCCGCGGCACGCAGGGCTATCTCCAGCGCCGCACTGCCGTTGGTGCAAGCAATGCCATGGCGTGCCTCGTGGTAGTCGGCGAATTCGCGTTCCAGCGCCTGTACCTGCGTGCCGGGCGGGGCCCACCAGATACCCGAACGAAGCGTCTCGGCCAGCGCCCTTTCCTCGCGCTCATCCCACACCGGCCATGCCGGCCAGGGCCTCGTGCGCACCGGAGTGCCGCCATCGATTGCCAGGCGTGTATTCAAGGCGCTACCCACTCTCGCTTGCTTTCTTACAGGAGCGTTGCCAGGTCGGTGCTGGCATCCGCCAGCGCGGTCTCGATAGTCTGCACTTGTGTTCGGGCAGAGATCAAGGCCTGCGTCGGTTCCCGCTCGGCGTCGGGCAGGCCGATGGCCAGCGCTCCCGCGAGCCTGTCGGCACGTACGTACCAGTAGGTCACAGCTCCGTCCTGTAGCGCGCCACGAGTGATCACGCGGTCGGGCCGGCTGAGATTGCCCCACGCTTCAAAGCTGAGTTCCAGGATGTCGGAGAAAAAGTAGGGCAGGGTATCGTAGCTCTCACCGGCGCCTGCCATGTTGCGACCGGCGCAGTAACCCTGGTTGTAGGCGACATCCCAGTGTTCTACACGTGTACGCTCACCGCTCGCCGGATCAGGCCACGCTGCGATGTCCCCAGCGGCGTAGATATGAGGATCGCTGGTGCGCAGATGCTCATCGACGACCACGCCACTACGATCGGTGAGGTCCAGTTCCGCTTCGCGGGCGATCTGTGTGTTGAGACGGATACCCACCCCCATGACGATGAGGTCCGCCTCGACGATCTGGTCATTCTCAAGCTGTACCTGCTCTGCCCGCTCCGTGCCCTCGATCCGTTCGGGGCGCGTGTTGGGGATCACAGTAACCCCACTGGCCTCGAGCAGCGTTTGCACGTGTCTGCCCAGTTCCTCGGGAACGACGGCTTGCAGCGGATAATCCTCGAGGAAGCATACGCTCACCTGGACGTCCATTTGAGACAGCGATGCGGCCACTTCGCAGCCGATAAAGCTTCCGCCAATGACCAATACCTGTTTGGCTGCACGAGCAGCCTGCCGGATGGCGTTGCAGTCGTCGAGGGTGCGCAGCGTGAAAACGCCCGGGAGATCGACCCCGGTGAGGGGCAGGCGCCAGGCTCGACCGCCGGTGGCCAGCAGCATCTCCTCATAGCCGATGCTCTCGCCATCGGCTAGCGTCACTCGCCTGCTTCGACAGGTGATCCTGGTCGCTTCCGCGTCTGTGTATACCGCTATGTTGCTATCGCGGTAATACGATTCTGCCTGCACAAAGACTTTGGAGAGCGCCCGCTCGCCGCGCAGATAGGCCTTGGACAGAGGGGGACGGTGATAGGGGAGATGTGGTTCAGCGGTGACGATAGCGATCGATCCGCTGGCATCCAACTCTCGAATGCCTTCACAGGCCCGCGCTGCCGCGAGGCCGCCACCAACGATGAGATACTTGACATCATCCATTCGCATGCCTTCCTTTCTGCGGGGCAAACTGTGTCCCCGTAGCGAGTGATCGCCATGCGCGACGCATTCAGACAACGACCCTATCGTAGCATCTCTATGTGTTCGCTGCAACCCATTTACAGCCTAGATTGCCCACTGTCGGAAACATAGAGGCGCACCTCCCTGCTGAGAGTGAGGCGCCCTGCGTTCTCAGCGGTGCCGGTTACCGGCGCGGAACAGGATGCTTGGCCAGGCGTGCATACGGGGGCAGGGGGCCGCCGATCAAGGGGCGGGCATAAGCAAGAAACGCCTCGGTCACACCGTTCCCGGCCTCGTTTATGTATTCGTCCGGGACGACCTTCTCCTGATTGGCGATCTGATCCAGATCCTGCAGGCGGTAGGCAATCGCGTAATCGGGGCCGGCGAGACGCTCAAAGGCGATCATCTGGCCGGTTGCTCCTGCAACCGCCGCCTTGACCCCTTCGACGCCTGCGCGATAGGCTTCCGCTTTGTCCACCGGAGACATGAGCTCGGCAAAGGATCGCTGCAGATAGCTCGGCTTGTCGAAACGCGGGCGGACCCGGAGGGTATCCTCAATGACGCCGGCAACCGTCTCGATCACGCCGAGCTTGACCTCGTGGCCGAAGGCATCGACTTTGCCGCTCGGCATGGCATAAGCCTCGCCACTCTCATCCACGATGCCCTCGCTCACCGCGGCGACACAATATCCAAAGCGATCCATTGTCGCCCGCACGTCTGCGGTGATCTGCTCACGCGATATCTTGCGCTCGGGCAGATAGATCAGGTGCGGAGGATCCGACTCTGTCTCTTTGGCCAGCGCTGCGGCAGCAGTCAACCATCCGGCGTTTCGCCCCATGATCTCCAGCAGCTTGATTGGACCGTCGGGGCCCATGGATTCGGTATCGATTCCCGAGTTACGCACGGCGGATGCCACAAAGCGGGCGGCGCTGCCAAACCCGGGGCTATGGTCCGTCTGAGCGAGATCATTGTCGATCGTCTTGGGCACGCCGATCACGCGCAGATCCACGCCTCGCTGCCTGGCCATCTGGCTGACCTGGTAAACGGTGTCCATCGAGTCATTTCCACCAATGTAGAGGAAATAGCCGATGTCATACTTGATAAAGACGTCGAAGAGCTTGTCATAATCATCAGGTTTGAGTTTGCGGCGAACGGTGCCCAGGGCCGAGGCGGGAGTGCTGCGCAGTAGTTCGAGCGTCTCTGACGACTCCTGCCTGAGGTCGATGAATTCCTCATTGAGGACGCCGGCGATGCCGTGCAACATGCCATAGACGCCGCCGATGTTGTCTTCCTTGAGTGCCTGTTGAACCACGCCAACGAGGCTGTTGTTTATGACCGCGGTCGGGCCTCCCGACTGTCCAACCACCAGGTTCAGTTTGCCAAGCATCTAATCCTCCGCTTCCATCACTAGAGCTCAATCCTGTTTCAGAGTATAAATCAAGAGCTTTGGCCGACCAACTGGCTGACCTGGCCTGACTACCAACGGTGGCTTTCACGCTTGTCGGTGCGCTGCCTTTGTGTATAGTAGGCGGCAAGGACACACTACCACCGGACAGGTGATTGCATGACACGTTTCACACTTGGAACCAATCTCTGCTTTGCGATCAATCGCTTCCCCGAGCCGGAGGTCTGGGCACAACTCGTGGGAGAGCAAATGGGTTTGCACTCTGTGCAACTCGTCTCCGACCTGTTGCATCCTTTCTGGCCCGACGACGTGCTGGCCAGGCAGACCGCCGCCGTGCGCGAGGCGACCGCCAGATACGACATCCACGTGCACAGTCTCATGACGGGCACGTTCTCGCGTACCAACCACCTGATGTTTCCGCAGGACGACCTGCGGGCGCTATGGATGGGCTTTTTCCGGCGGTTTGTCGATCTCGGCGTTGCCCTTGGGGCGCACAGCGTGGGCAGCCACTTTGGCGTGCTCTCTATGCACGATGTCAGCCATGCGGAGCGTTATCGTGCCCGGGTAGACGAGGCCGTCCATCTCTGGCAAGAGCTTTCGTTCTATGCACGGGAGCGCGGGTTGGACTATTTGTACTTTGAGCCGATGTCCGTGCCTCGGGAGATGGGCTGCACCATCTCACAGGCAAAGGCATTGTATGAGCGGGTCAACGCGCACGCCGGGGTGCCTGTCTATATGTGTCTGGACGTCGGTCACGCGCCGCATCCCATCGAGCGCGACCCCTACGCCTGGCTCGAGGCGCTTGGCGCCTATGCACCGCTGGTGCATCTGCAACAGACGGAGACGGGTTACTCACGCCACTGGCCCTTTACGCCCGAATACAATGCCCAGGGCATTGTCGATGCCCGGCGGGTGCTGGACATCCTGTCGGAAAAGGGCAGGGATGACATCTGGCTGGGCTTTGAGATTCTGCACCGGGAGCGATACGAACAAGAGTCGCAGGTCATCCCCGACAACGTTGCTTCGGCGCGCTTCTGGCGGAATCTGCTCCCAGAGGATGGCGAGTGGGCGCAAGCTCGGAGCAAGGAGCCTCGCACCTGATGGCGAGCATGTGGACGCTCGAGCGCGGTGCTCAAGGGCAGTTGAAGCAGGCCACGGCCAGCTGCCCCTCGTGCAGTGATGGCCATGCGTTGGTGAGGATCGTCGCGGCCGGGCTCGACGGTGGCGCCTGGCGCGATCTGGCGGATGGCAAAGCGACCCTGGATCGCGCGTTAACTGAACCGCTGTCGCCGTCGCTGGTGGGCGTCGTTCAGGCTGTGCATGGCGAACAAAGCAGTCTGGTAGGCCAGGCGGTTGCGATTGTGCCGGTAGTTGCGTGCGGCACGTGCCCCGCATGTCTGCGCGGTGATTCGCTCGCGTGCCACAGCGCCATCCGGGCAGGTTTTCGGCCCCCTCGCGTGCTGGCAGAGATGCTGGCCGTGCCAGTGAGCAACATCGTGCCACTTGTTCCAGGCCGGCGACGGGAGGAGGCCACCCTGGTGGGGACTGCCGCCGGCGTGTTGAGGGCTGTCCGCCAGGCGCGGGTGTCTATAGGCGAGTCTGTCGCAGTTTTTGGCACGGGTCTCGAGATGGTATTGGCGTCACAGTGGGTCAGGGTGGCCGGGGCCTATGACGTCTATGTCGTAGGCCAGGACCCCGCGGGGCTGGCGCTGGCGCGCAAACTGTGGCTGGGCGAGCGCATCGACGGATCAAGCGGGCAGGTGCCGGAACAGATACTGGCCACGCACGCAGGGCAGGGTGTCGACCTCGCGATCGTGACAGTGGGGGACACGCATGGCCTCGAGATGGCTCGAAAGACGATCGCGACAGACCGACGGATACTCATCCTGGAGACGTCGGATGATAGGTTCCCGCACGGAGCACAGCCGGCCAGCGCCCAGGTCGAAGGTGTCGATCAGTCTGAGATCCGATGCGCCTGCCTCAGCTGGTCGCGAGGCGACTGGGAGATCGCTGCCCGCACATGGGGCAGCGGGCGCCTGGCGCTGCGCGACCTCATCTCGGAGACTTTGTCCGTAAGAGAACTGGTGCAGTGCATCAATCAAAAGGATACTGGGGCTGGCCGATATCTTGTCGCTATTCCCGATTGAGAGCGCGATCGGCTCCAGTTAGAACGCTGACGATGAAAGCTCGGGCCCCATCACACCTATAGGTGTGATGGGGCCCGAGCGCTTCTACAAGGATCGTATGTATCAGGGCAGGTACTGCGCAGCCCACCCGATGTCCAGGCGCTCGAGCGTGCCTCGCGTTGGCACGCCAGTCTCCTCGTCCCAGCCCATCATGCCATAGTACATCTGGACCGCTTCCTGAAGCTCCTCGCGGTCGATGCCGCCATCCGCCAGGGCGCCATTGCGCGTCGGGCCATATGAACGCTCCGGCAACCTGTCATCGGCAGCCGTGAGGCCTTCGCGCAGGTTAAAGACGCGAGCGAGTGTCATGGCGCGTTCGCCGATCTTGTAGAGTTCAACGGGGCTCACATCCCAACCCGTAGCCGCATTGATCAGCTCCGCCCGCTCGACGAGGGTCCACGGCACAAAGTTGCATAGCACCATGCAGTTCTGTGTTCCACGGTCGATTTGGTTCACTGTGTGCAGGCGCACCTTGTCCGGCCCGAGTGACTCGAGCGGCACCGGATCAAGAAGCCCGAGCGCTCGCAGCGTACCATTGGGCAGGAACCCGTTTGCGTCAGCATTCTGGAGTCCCGCGTCATGCAGCGAGTGCATGTGATCCGCACCCGTCGGTGAGACGGCATAGCCGATCGCTAGGGCGCGCTTGAAGCGAGGCTCGTGGGCAGGGAACGCCTGGTTCTTGACCGCCATGGCATATCGCCATGCATCGCCGCCGATACGCTCTGCGACCTTGGCCGGGCCATCGGATAGCAGCTCGCCGACACCCTCTCTCCTGGCGATCTTGTTGAGCAACTCTACAACCACGTCACCGTCACCAAATCTGAGCTCCAGCCCGTCCGTCTGTTCCCTGGTCAGCAGGCCGTTCTCAAAGGCCTCCATCGCGAGGGCGATATTGACGCCGGCGCCAATGACATCCAGGCCGTAGGCGTTGCAGAGCTGGCTGGCCATGGAAACCGCCTCGATGTTCCCCACGCCGCAGCATGAGCCCAGCGAGCCGATGGTCTCATACTCGGGTCCTCCGTAGGCAGGATCTACCTGATACTTGTCGTCGAACTTGACGATCTTTTTGCAGCGAACGGCGCAGCCCCAGCATCCCTCCATGCCCAGACCGTACTTGGGCATGAAATCCATGGAACTGATCTCGCGCGCGCCTTCGGGATCAAAGTCGCCATCCCGAAAGTTTCGTGTGGGCAGGTTCCCGGTGGCAATCATCCCTACCTGATCGGCACCGGTTCCCCAGGCAGCCATGTGAGCGGCCTTGCGGCCTTCGCGAACGTCCTCTGCCATGCCGCGGGCCATGGCGCGGATCTTGTCCTCGTCGGCACCGGTGATGGAGGTTGTGCCGCGCACGGCGATGGCCTTGAGATTCTTGGATCCCATCACGGCACCGAGACCGGTGCGGCCGACTGCATCGAACAAGCCCTGCATGATGCAGGCGTACTTGATCAAGTTCTCGCCCGCGGGGCCGATCATAGCACACTGAGCGCGACGCTCACCCAGGTCTTGGATAATCGCTTCGTGCGTCTCCCTGGTCTCTTTTCCCCAGATCCCGGTCGCATCGCGCAACTCTGCGACGCCATCTTTGATCCACAGGTATACCGGTGTCGGTGATGCCCCCTGGACGATAATGGCATCGTAGCCTGCCCGCTTGAGTTCGGCGCCAAAGCTTCCTCCTGACTCGCCCACACCAAAGCCACCAGTCAGCGGCGACTTGGCGCCAGCGACACTCCGCGAAGCCCCGGACAGTGCCATGCCCGCCAGGATGCCGGCACTGAAAACCAGCCGGTTGTCGGGTCCGAGCGGGTCGGCACCCTTTGGAACCTCACGCAGAAGCGTGTCCGCGACGATGTTCCAGCCTCCGAGATAGCTGCGATAGTAGTGATCGTTTTTCTCTTCTACGGTGAGCGATCCTGTCGTCAGGTCGACTCTGAGGATCTTGTTCAGTACGCCACGCGCCATATCTTCCTCCATTGCATTGGTCAACGAAACATACCCTGTCATTGTAGCAGCCTTGGGTGGTGGCGCAACCCGGCGATTCCATGATCTACGCTGCTGCCTGTTGACTGAACTCGATAGCATGATAGACTTGGTTGACTTGTGTGATGAGAATAGGAGGAGTGCACAGATGAAGTTGCGGATACTTGTTGCTGCGGTGTTGCTTGTTCTGCTGATGGTCCCCCTGGCGGGGTGCTCGGGACAGGAGAGTGCGCCACAGGAGGCCGTCGCCGTAGACGGGGCGCAGGATGCTGCAGGCCGCGATGGTGACAGCGATGATGTGGCTGCTCCGTCCGAGCTTGATGATGAAGACAATGATGATGTTGAGGATGAGGACGAGGATGAGACGGATGACGCTGACTCTGACGAGTCGCTTGACATCCGATCCCTGGACAGCCTGGACAGCTACCGCCAGACCATGACGACTCGCACGGCATCGGGTGACGAGGTCACAGAGTGGACCCTGGTCATCGAGTATGTGCGGAATCCGGTGGCGAGGCGCATGGTGTGGAGCAGCGTGGATGAGGAGGGCGAGGAGGAAAGCTGGGAGACCGTCCAGATCGGCACTACAACCTATATGCGCGGAGACGAGGATGATGAGGGCCAGGCCGAGTGGATCTCCTACACCACCGGAGACGCCGAGGAGCCCGAGGCAGGCGCGGACATCACCAACTGGGTCAGCGCCGGCAATTACCTCGATGATCCTAGCTGCTCGCGCAAGGGCCGCGAAGAGGTCGACGGCCAGGGCGCCACGCTGTACGTCTGTGATGCGGGCGTCTTTGGGGCCTTTAGCGGTATCTGGGGCGCGACCGGTAAACTTATCGAGGGCTCTGTGCAGACCTGGGTGTCAAACGAGTACGATGTCACGCTGCGCAGTATCTCCGAGTGGATCGGGGAGGATGACGAGGGCCTCCGGCACGAGTATCGCAGTGAGGCGGTCATTACCGATATCAACGAGCCGATCACGATCGAGGCTCCAGCCGGGGTTGACGCGCCCGGATTGCCTGAGGACATCCCTCTCTACCCTGGCGCTACAGTGACCGTGGCCATGACTGGCATGGCTGGCTTTGAGGTAGATGCTGAGCTGGCCGACGTTGTCGCCTTCTACAGGGAACAGATGGAGATTGCGGGCTGGACTCTGGCCTCGGAGTATGAGGAGATGCTGAATTTCTCCAAGGATGGGCGCTCTGCGATGCTAGTGCTGTCCGAATCCGATGATGGCTTGATCAGCGGATCGATCATAATCCAGTAGGGGCAGTGGGCGGCCTTTCCAGCGAGGGTGCGGAGACTTCCGCACCCTCGCTTGTTGCCAGCCCGCAGGCAACAGAACGAAAAGGGCTAGACGTCTGCCCCAATGGCTGGTATTGTGCTATGATGCTGCACTAATCAGAGCGTGATTTTGGACCACTGGGAGAAGTGTAGGCACATATGCGCAGCAGCAGCGAGCGACAGGTGACGACCGCTACTGCCCCCGGTAAAACCATCCTATTGGGTGAGCACGCGGTGGTGTATGGCCGGCCTGCTATCGCGGTGCCTGTCAGTGGGCGCAGGGCGCGTGTGAGCGTGGCAGATTTGCACGCCAGCACGGGGATCCGATTGGTGGCCAGGGATCTCGGCAAGCGGTACGGGGGCGCCGGTGGCTGTGTAGATGATGACGGTCGGTTCCTGCAGGCCGCAGTGGCCCTGGTTCTTGGTGAGATGGGCGTCGACAGCGCGGCACTGAGCATCGAGGTGATGGTTGAATCCGATATCCCCATCGCTCGAGGGATGGGGAGCGGCGCTGCTGTGTCCGCTGCGCTGATGCGCGCGGTGGCGGCACATCTCGGTGTGGCAATCGCGCCGGGACGTCTCTCAGAGCTTGTGTTCGCGACAGAACAGATGCTGCATGGCACCCCCAGCGGGATCGACAACACCACGGTTGTGTACGAGCAACCGGTCTGGTTCGTCCGTGGAGAGCGCCCCGAGCCCCTGTCTCTACGAGGGCGCCTCACGTTGCTAATCGGCGATACGGGCGTGCCCGCCAGGACGCGGGAGTCGGTGGCGATGGTCCGTAGCCGACACCAGGAGGCGCCTGAGGTCCTGGAGGATTACTTTGATGCCATCGGCGACCTTGTCCATCAGGCGCGGGAGGCGCTCACCAGCGGCACGCTGGAGAAACTCGGTCCGCTGATGGATCACAACCACGCACTGCTAGTAGCGATCGGCGTCTCCAGCCCGGAGCTGGAGCTGCTGGTGCGCGCCGCGCGAGATGCGGGCGCTCTTGGCGCCAAGCTGTCGGGGGGCGGCATGGGAGGCTGCATGATCGCGCTGGTGGATGACCGGCAGCGGGAGCCGGTGCGGCAAGCCCTGCAGTCCAGTGGCGCCACACAGGTGATTCTGACTGAGGTGAGCGGCGAGGCGGGGGACTCGGGCCTGCAGGTCGGACAGGAATGGTACGATGCGAGATAAACAGGGTTCGCTGGTGCTCGGAGGCGGACTGATCCTGGTCGGTGCTTACCTTCTGGCGCGCGCTGTTGGGGTACTATTGCCCGGCTGGGGGACGCTCTGGCCTCTCTTGCTGGGAGGTGCTGCGATTTCCAGCCTTGTACAGTCGCTGAATCAGGATCCGCGCGACAGCGGCGGTGTCTGGTTTGGCGTGACGGGGCTGCTATCTGCCGCTCTATTCCTGTATATCACGATTGGATCGGGCGAGTGGTCCGATATGGTGTCGCTCTGGCCCGTGTTTCCCGCTGCCGCGGGCGTGGGCTGGTTGGCAGCCTGGATCGCGCGGAGAGACGAAGTCGCTTCCCTGGTGACGGCTCTGGTCGCCGTTGCGGTCGCTGTCCTGGGCTATGCCTATGTGACCGGACGTCTGGAGGCCGAAATGGGGCGTCAGATTCTCAATCTGTGGCCTGTGATCTTGGTGGTGCTGGGTCTGGGATACATCGTTCAATCTCTGGTACAAAAGCACTGAGATGCAGATCGGTATCGATGCGAGCCGCGCTCTGCGCACGCAACGGACCGGCACGGAGAACTATTCTCTGTATCTGATCCAGGCGCTGGCGGCTCTGGACAGGGCAGACCATTTCATTCTGTATGCTGATCGGGAGCCTCCGGAGGGGCTCGTGGAGGGGGATAATGTCTCCTGGCGAGTGCTCCCCGCAAAGCGGCTCTGGACGCACTGCTGCCTGGCCCGTGAGGTCACCTGCCGCCCGCCGGACGTGCTGTTTGTTCCCGCGCATGTGCTGCCGTGGGCGCGGCGCTGCCCTGCTGTCGCCACCGTTCACGACCTGGGATATCTGCACCATGCCCAGGCGCACCGGCCGTTGGATCGGGCCTATCTCAAGCTGGGAACGGCGTGGAACTGCAAGAGCGCTCAACGTGTCCTCGCGGATTCCTACGCGACGCGCAGCGATATCCTCGCCGAGGGATTGTGCGGGCCTGACAAGATCGTGGTAGCCTACCCGGCGGGCACACCTGGAATGGCTCCGGTGACCGATCCGGCCAGGTTACGCGACGTCCGGGAACGTTACGGCACGGGCGATCTGTACTGGCTTTACGTGGGCACGCTGCAGCCGCGCAAGAATCTCGAGACGTTGATCAGGTCGTTTGCCGCGTTGGCGAACGGGACTTTTCCCGACGAGATGCGACTGGTCCTCGCCGGGCGTCCCGGGTGGTATTATGACCGCATTCAGGCTGTCGTGGCTGAATCAGGGGTGGCGGACCGCATCGTGCTACCGGGCTTTGTGAATCCAGAGGATCTGTCCGCGCTCCTGAGCGGTGCGTTCGGGTTCGTTCTGCCCAGCTGGTACGAAGGCTTTGGGTTGCCCGTGCAGGAGGCAATGGCGTGTGGCACGCCCGTGATCTGTTCTCGGGTATCGTCATTACCTGAGGTCGCGGGCGATGCGGCCCTGCTATTTGATCCCGGCAACCAGAGTGAGCTCGAGGAGGCCATGCGCCGGCTGTGGCAGAACTCGGCACTGCGTCAGGATCTTGCGGCGCGGGGCATTGCGCAGGCAAAGCGCTTTACTTGGGAGGCATGTGCGGAGACAGTGATGGCTGCACTGGAAGCGGCCGCTCGAAAGGAGTAGAATCGCTTGGAGTCGATCCGGATCCTGGGTGTGCGCGTCGATGACGTAACCATGGATGAGACCCTGGCGATGGTTTCGGAGATGGTCGCGCAGGGCGGCGCGCATCAGATCGCCACGGTGAACCCAGAGTTCGTCATCAGGGCAGGCCGCGACCCTGTCTTCGCTGGCGTGCTGGAGCGTGCCGATCTGGCCATACCTGATGGCCAGGGCCTTCTATGGGCGGCGCGGGTACTGGGCACGCCGTTGCGCGCTCGCGTGGCAGGTTCGGACATGGTGCCGCTCCTGGCAGAACGCAGTGCGAGGGAAGGTTATTCGCTGTTCCTGTTGGGCGCTGCTCCGGGCGTGGCGGATATCGCAGCAGAGCGCCTGCGCGAGCGGTATCCCGGGACACAGATCGTTGGGACGCACCCCGGTTCACCGCGGCCAGAAGATGATGACCTGAGCGTTGCGTTGATCACACAGGCCAGGCCAGACGTGCTGCTCGTCGCCTATGGGGCGCCTGCACAGGACCTGTGGATCGCCCGAAACCAGGTACGCCTTCACGTGCCAGTGGCAATCGGGGTGGGTGGCAGTCTGGACTTTATCGCCGGTGTGCAACGGCGCGCGCCGTTATGGATGCGAGAGCATGGTCTGGAGTGGCTCTACCGGCTCATCAGACAGCCATCGCGCTGGCGTCGGATGCTCGCGCTACCTTTGTTCGCATGGCGCGTAGTAAAGGTGAGGCTGCAATCATGAGGAGAATGGCTATGCGACGCTTGAGCAGGGTCACCTGGATTTCGCTGGCTCTGTTGCTGGTGCTGTTGTTCAGCGGTCTTGCCACGCAGGCACAGGGAGACCCCATATCTATCGATGCCATCGAGAACTATGTCGTCGTGCTCAGCGATGGCCGGCTGGATGTGCGCTACACGATCACCTTTACCGAACTCGAAGCGGCGGGACGCGAGCGGTTTCGAGAACTGGGCCAGTTCCCGCAGCCGCACACAATCACGGATGCTTACGGTATGGGGCCGGATGGACGATTTCCCGTCAGCCTCTCCGGTGGGCCCACCGCATATGCGGTGAACTTTGGCATCAAGACAGAGCGCAATAGCCAGTATGAGGTTCACATCCGGTACAGCGTCGATCGATCTGTCTTTGACGAGACCAATATCGGGGGGCAGCCGTACCGGGCCATAGGCTGGGCTCCCTTCCAGTGGTCCTTGGCCGTCGCCTACCAGGAGATTCGTTATATCCTGCCGGTAGAGCTGCCTGCCGATGTGACCACGGCGGAGCAGGTGACGGATGCGCTGGTCAATGAAGCCGGTCTCGTCGTCAACAACGCCGATTCCTTTGACCGGTGGGTGTACTTTTCGACGCCTGATGCGGCCAGCAGTAAGAACTATCTCTCCATCCTGGTAGCAGAGACAAACCAGCCCGCGATGGCTCAGATGATCCCCGCCTTTTTCCTGCCGGGCGGTTCGATTTCGGTGACCCGAGAGACGCCCATCCCATTGGACAGACCGACGCCAGCAGTTGAAGAAGAACCGTTGACCGTCGGCGAAGTAGTCGAGTCGCTCTTTAACGAGCTCACCTGCTGCATCGGCGGGCCTGTCGCAGCGGCCGTGCTGGGATTGGTGATCTGGGCCCTGCGCAAGCGCAAGCCCACCAAGACCTATATGCCGCCCGAGATCGAGGTCGAGACCTTCCAGACGGAGGGCGTGGTCCCCGACCTGACCGCCATTGAGACAGCGTTTTACATGGGCAACTCCACCAAGACGGTGGCCCTCATCGTTGTGTCGCTGGAGCAAAAGGGTTTCGTCAATATCGTCAATCGCCAGCCGCTGCAGCTCGAGTTTCTACGTCGTACAGAACAGGAGATCGCTACGCTGCCTGTGTACGAGCAGGCGCTTATCAAGGCCATCCTCGAGGACGGCACGATCGACAAGGAACAGATCCCGACGATCCTGCAGGCCGTGGCCGATGTGGTTCAACCCAAGATGTGGAACGCTGACCCGGACAAGACCCGAGATGAGTACCGCCGTCGTATCGAGGAAGCGTGGCGAGAGTACGAGCACGAGACCCAGATGGGGACGCCCGTGCATATGCCCACTTATATGCCCTGGGTGATTCTCAGCGACAATACGTATAGCCCTGCCGGGGTGCCGCGCCCCGCGACAAGTTCCGGCACGCCCGGTCCAATCTTTACCATGGCAGACGAGACTGTGCGACCTCTGGAGAACATGGCGGATCAGCTCACCCGGGGCGTTGAGGAAGTCATGGGACGCACCGTGGATCGCATCGAGCGGGCCGCGGGGGGGCTGCTTGGAGACGAGGTATCTGCCCCGAGCCACAGCGCCTGTCACAGCGCATGTCACAGCGCGTGCGTGCACGACGCCTGTCACAGCGCATGTGTTCACGACGCCTGTCACAGTGCCTGTCACAGTGCCTGTGTCCACAGTGCCTGCCACAGCGCCTGCCACAGCGCCTGTGTGAGCCGGGTGTGATCCGGGTGACAGATCAAGTTCGAGGCACGAACCAGGACCGTTCAGCTGGGCCGCCTGATCTGCAGAGCTTTGCGGAGCAGGTGATCGCCACGACACGGGAGTATGTCTATATCCGCCCCGAGGACGGCCTGATGATCGTGCGGCCGACCAGCATGCATCATCTCAATGCAACGGCGGCTTTCATGCTGGATCGCCTCTACGGCCGGGAGGGCGGGCCGGACGTTGAGGAGCTCGTCGCTGAGGTATCGCGACGTCACGGCATCGAAGCGGCACGGGTGCGGTCGGACATCAGCACGCTGCTGGAGGGCCTTCTGGCAGTCTTGAACGATCGCATCATGGATGTCCCCGGTGTCAAGGTGATGCGGTTCGGATCCCACAAGCGGACGCTGCCGGTGCTGTCCGAGATCGCGCTGACATACAAGTGCAACAATCGCTGTACCTTTTGCTATGCGAATGCGCCGAACCGCGGTGACGACGTCAAGGAGATGAACACCGCTGAGGTCAAGGTCATCATCGACCGCATCGCCGACGAAGCGCGATGCCCGACACTTTCCTTCACCGGCGGTGAGCCGACGCTGCGCGCGGATCTGCCCGAGCTGGTGCGATACGGTGCCGCCAAGGGGCTGCGTGTGAATCTGATCACCAATGGCATTCGCTGCGGGGACCTGGCCTATGCGCAGTCGCTTGCGGACGCCGGTCTCGATTCCGCGCAGGTAAGTATCGAGGGCGGGAGCAGCGCCGTACATGATGCCATCACCCAGCACCCGGGGTCATGGGTCGCGGCCACGCAGGGTGTGCGCAATCTGCGGTCATTGAACGTGCATACGCACACGAACACGACACTCTGTGGAGGTAACCGGGATCACTGGCGGGAGCTCGTCGATTTCCTGAGCGAGGATCTCCATAGCGAGTACTTTTCCATGAACATGGTGATCCGCACAGGGACGGCCCTGGCCCATGACGAGGACGACATGTCCTATGCAGAGGTGGGCCCAATCATACAGCAGGTGCACGCCTACTCGCGCGAACGGGGGATCGAGTTTGTCTGGTACTCGCCCGTGCCCTATTGCATGTTCAATCCTGTGCAGGCGGGGCTGGGCAGCAAGTCGTGTGCGTGCGTTGATGGCCTCATCTCTGTGAATCCGGCGGGTGAGTTGCTGCCGTGCTCCAGTTTTGAGAGGGGCATTGGAGATCTGTTGCACGAGCCTTTCGAAACTGTCTGGAATAGCCGTACGGCTCGCTATTGGAGGAACAAAGAGTTCATTCCACCCGTGTGCGAGCGCTGCGAAATCCGACATATCTGTTGCGGCGCCTGCCCACTCTACTGGGCGCAAAGAGGTAACTTTGATGAGCTCGAGGGCATCGCCCCGGGAGGCTCACTCAAGGCAAAACTGGTCTGGCGGGCGAAACGGGCGTTGTTCTCGGGGACCTTTGGCGTTGGTCTTGGGCCCCGTGCGCGGGAGGGATGAGCACTATGGCTCTGCGAAGTACAGCAAGCTATGATATGAACCTCGGTGAATTCGATCGCTATCTGCGCGACAAGAACAAAGAGCTGGATCGATGCATCGCGGAGGTAGCGGAAGTTCAAGAGCGCCTGCGCGAGGAATTTCAGCGGGAGCTGACGATCTGGCAGGGGCTGTTCGGTATCTGTTACCCTCAGGTGACCGCGCGACGTGCAGAACTTCCGGCGGTCTTTCAGGAGTATCTTGACCGTATCGAGCGAGAAGAAAAGGAACGGCTGGAGGCCGAGATGGCTGAGCTCACGGCTCAGCTAGAGACCGGCCGCGAGGCCATCGACGCAGGCATGGCGACTGGACAGCGGGCGATACAGGCGTTGAAAAAGGCCAATCCGGACCTGGATGCGCGTGAGGAGGCCCTCAAGCGCAAGATAGCGGATCTGCAGGACGAATACACTGAGGCCTATCAGGAGCTGCAGGCTGCGCGTGAACCATTCCTGAGCTTTATAACGCGTGCGGGCCAGATCAGACGCGCCAGGCGCCGCCAGGCAAGCATCAAGCAAGAGCAGGAAAAGGCCATTGAGGAGTTGCGTCAGGTGCGCCAGAACTGGCTCACGGCGGTCCAGGAGACAAGCGAGACGCAAGCCAGGCTGCGGGAGCAGTGGCAGCAGGCGACCATTGAGACTGCTGAGCGGCAGGCGCGCTATGACTATGTGCGCAATAACTTGACCGAGCTGGCAAGGCAGAATGGCATCCAGCGCGCGCTGGACGAGATGACCGAAGCGCCACCGATGAGCGATGAACTCGGAGCAAAGCTCAAGGAACTCGCTGAGCACAATGTCATCCGCGCCCGGTATGAAGAGGCGCTGGCGGCCGTGTCGGAGAGCCTGGGGCTGCTAAGGGGTATCAATACGGGGATGGACAAGTTCGGCGCCAGCGTAAGCCAGGTCCTTGGCGAGCAGAAGCGGTATGGACTGCGACAGATCACGGTTCGCGTGCCGCGGCAGGTTGCCTCGGTGAATCAGACCTGGGCTGCACTGGCCAAGGAAGCGCGAGACGAGGAAGAGGTTGTGCGCGCTCCCCTGGAGTTTGCGGCGATTGCGCGGCGGTATGTCATCGACCGGCTGACGCCGGAGGTGATCCAGCGATTCTTTGAGACGATGGGAGAGGCACTGAACAAGGCTACCGAAGCCTGGCACTAGATCAACAGCACGCCCTGGAGAGGAGTAACGCATGAAAAAGCTCGGCGCGACGATCATCGCTCTGTTGTCGATTCCGTTCATTACCTTTGGCCTGGTCTTTTTGATCGCCGCCAACTCGACCTCGCGGCTGCTCACTGCGCTGGCGCTGCTGGCTGTCGGCGTGATTTTGCTCGTGGCGGGTATCCGACGGCTCATGCGCCTGGCCGCGATCAGTGAGCCGGCACTCAAGAGCGGTGCGGTTGAGATGGCCAGCAGGATGGGCGGCGAGCTCACTGTGGCGCAGCTGCAAGCCGAGTACAACATCCCGCAGTCGCTGGCGCAAAAGGTCATGGACGAACTGACCAGCGAGGGTACCGCCGTCCCTGAGCCTCGTGAGGATCGGGTCGTGTACATCTTTACCGGCTTGCTGCCGGCGATGGCCAAAAAGCTCTGCCCATACTGTGGCACCGAGCTGCCAGTGCGCGAGGCATTGCGCAAGTGCCCGAACTGCGGCGCACAGCTCGAGATTACCAAGACCTGAGCGCCTCGATGCGCCTTGCCCGATGGGTCCTGATTGCGGTGGCGTGCCTGCTCCTGGGGATGGGTTGTCGCGCCCCACACACCGACAACTTGTCGACTGCAGCCGAATCGGTCTCGGTGGTGCCGCAGTCTCCCACGTCGGAGCCTCCCGAGGACCCCATCGACACGCCTGTGTTGACGCTGGACGCGCCGACCGGTGCTGTGGACCGGTCTGGCGCGATACCGGCCATGCCCGCGAGACGCACAGGTAATCCCTCGCCATCCAGCACACCCTACAGCGCTCCCGCTCTCGGGGAGGTACGGACTTTTCGCGTCGCGAACTTCTCCGACGCTACTTACCGACTCGTCGATGCGACGCTGGAGCAGAGCAGTGCGCAGGTCGAGATGTGGGTGGAACAGGGCGTAACCCTTGACTCTGGTGCGCTATTGGCCTCGATGCGCGAGATTGAGGAGCGCATCCTGCCCGCGCTCGAGGCGATCTATGGAGAACAGGGCAGCGAAGCAACCCCACTCTGTGCGGTGCTCAATGTGCGCACGAGCGGTGCGTCCGGTTACTATGCGGCCGCGGACGCGTCGGAAGGGGGCGAGGCAGCACCGCCTCTCTTTGTGATGAATATCTCGGCCGTGGCGCCCGGGACCGACCAGTACGCGGCTGTGCTCGCGCATGAGATGCAACACGTGTGGCTGGCGCAGGTCGATCCAAACGAGGCCGCGTGGGTCAGTGAGGGCGCCTCACAGCTGCTCGAGACGCTGGCAGGTTACCCGGTTCCGTCGCAGGCGATAGCGGCGTTCGCTGCTGCGCCGGAGATTCAGCTCAATACCTGGTCCGCCGAGCGCGGCGACGTCTACCGGCACTATGGCGCGTCGTTTCTTCTCCTGCAGTATTACTATGAGCGTTGTGGGCTCGGCGCGCTCCGCCTGCTTCTGGCTGCTCCCGAGGACGGCATAGCCGCCTTTGATCGCGTACTAGGCGCCCTTGATGGGGGCAGTTTTCGCGCCCTGTTCGCCGATTGGACCGTGGCAAACCTGCTGGACAGCCCGGATCTTGCCGGCGGCGCACACGGTTATCGCGACATCGATGTTTCGGTCTCAGTAGGGCAGAGGATCGGTGAATATCCAGCGCAGCGAGTGCTTGCGGGCCGGCCCTATGCGGCGCAGTACGTGGAACTTGAGCGCGGTGCGGCCGGTGACCTGGCTGATCTATCCGTCCAGTTGGACGCCCCTGCGACTACCCGGCTGGTCGCCGCCACGGTTCCCGATGGGCCCACCATGTGGTGGTCGAACCGCGGTGACGCAGGTCATGCGTGGCTTGAACGCGCCATAGACTTGCGGGCAGTGACGGCTGCAACGCTGACCTTTGACCTGTGGCACGATATTGAGGCGGGCTGGGACTGGGGCGGCGTCCGGGTGTCGTCTGACGACGGCGCAAGCTGGACCTGGCTCTCTGGCAGGCACACGGTGCAGAGTTTCGCGGAGGAGCAAGAGCCGCAGCCGCAGTACACAGGTCGCTCGGGACCCAATCGAGATGAGGCGCAATGGGTGGCGGAAGAAATCGATCTGTCGCCCTATGCGGGAACGCAAATCCTGCTTCGTTTCGATATGTTCACGGACGATGCACAGACGGAGCCCGGACTGTGTTTGGACAATATCACCATCGATGCGATCGGTTGGCGCGATGAGGACAGTGAAGCAACAGGGTGGACGGCGCGCGGGTTCGTGCGTACCGACGCTGTGGTGCCGCTGGACTATGTCGTGCGCGCCGTCCTGTTCTCCGGGGATAGCGTGAGCATCCAGGACATCGCCATGCCGGATGGTCATGCGGAGTGGGCGTCTGGCGATGACGGTCAGGCCCTCGAGCGCGCGATACTGGTGATCAGCCCGATCACCGACGCCAGCGGCCCCCTCACCACACAGGAGATCCCGATCACCCTGACGCTGCGACAGGTCCCCTGAGTCTTGGGCTAGGGTGCGAGTACCTGCTCAAGGCGGTGCGCCAGAAGCGGCATTTCCCCAGGCGAGACGGTGCGCAGATCGAGGATGACTCGCCCGTCCTGAATGCGCGCCACCACCGCGGGCGACCCTCGGCGCAGTTGCATCGCGATAGCGTCCGCATCGCCGGGCGGCAAGGCCAGCAGCATGGTGGGCAGCGATTCCTCCGGCAGAGAGCCGCCGCCGATCATGGACCGCCCCGGGATCAGCTCGCAACCGTGGTCGCACGGGCCCAGCTTTTCAAGTAGACTGCGCGCCTCCGCCTCGACTTGTTCCCGGGTAAGGGACATCATCCGCCAGATCGGAATCGCGGTCTCGGCCTCCTGGCGTACATAGTGCATCAGGTTGGCCTGCACCCCGGCCAGGGTGCCTTTCTCCACACGAAGCGCTCTCGTGAGGGGGTACTCTCGCAGTCGCGCGATGACCTCGGCGCGCCCCACCAGCAGGCCGGCCTGAGGACCGCCCAGGAGCTTGTCTCCACTGAAGGATACCAGATCGGCGCCTGCCGTGAGGCTCTCCTGGACCGTAGGCTCGTGGGGCAATCCGTAGCGCGCTGTATCCAGAAGCGTGCCGCTCCCCAGGTCGTCCAGGAGCAGCAGCCCGCGGCTGTGGGCCAGTTCGGCCAGCTCGGAGACCTCCGGCTGATGGACAAAGCCTTGAAGGCGAAAGTTGCTGGTATGGACGCGCATCAGGGCAGCGGTCCGATCGCCAATGGCCGAAGCATAGTCACGCAGGTAGGTGCGGTTGGTGGTGCCGACCTCCACCAGGCGGGCGCCGCTCTGCGCCATTACATCCGGAATGCGAAAACCGCCGCCGATCTCTACCAGCTGTCCGCGTGAAATGACGACCTCGGCGTCGTGCGCCAGCGCTGACAGCGCCAGCAGGACCGCGCCCGCGTTGTTGTTCACGACGAGGGCCGCCTCAGCGCCTGTGAGCTGGCACAGCAATCCCTCGGCATGGACATAGCGCGAGCCTCTGTGCCCGGCTTCCAGATCATACTCCAGGTTGCTGTAGCCTTCGGCCACCTCTCTCATCGCGCAGATGACATCCGCACTCAAGGGGGCCCTGCCCAGGTTGGTGTGCAAGATGACGCCGGTGGCATTGATCACGGGCTTGAGGGTGGGCGCTTGACCCATCGCTGCCAGGGCCCGGGCGCGCTCAAGGATCGCTACTTGCGACGGTACGTCTGCGCCATGCAGAATCGCGCCTCGGGCCTCCTCGAGAGCGGCACGCAAAGCCTCCACGGTGGCGGCCCGGCCGTGTGCGGCTGCGATGCTGGCGGACGGTTCCGTCTTTAGAAGCGCGTCCACGCTCGGCAGAGATCTCAACTTGTCCTGAGCGTCAGTCATATTCCTGTTCCTCACAGTCCGGGGCGTATCCCGTACCGCACGCGTGGACCAATGCCATGATCGTTCCAGCCGGGATCGGCGACGCGCGGGCGACAGACGGTGTCTGGATCGTCGAAAAAGAGTGCCCGCATGGGACAGGCCCGGACACAGGTCGGCTCCAGTCCAGCCGCCACCTGATCGGCGCATCCATCACACTTGGTCGCGAGCCCATCAGGGCCGAGCGTCACCGCGTCGAAGGGACAGGCGGCGACGCAGGCTCCGCAGCCCGTACAACGCGCCGCGTCGATTAGAACCCACCCGCCAGGATCGTGTGCGATCGCCGAGACCGGGCAGGCTTCCAGACAGGCAGGGCGGTCGCAGTGGAAGCAGTGCACCACCCGAAAGCTCAGCCGTACCCGGGGGAACAGGCCCGACTCTTGTCGCTCGACGCGAATCCAGTCCAGCTCGTCGGCGAGGGCGGCACGATCCTTGCAGGCGATGACGCAGGTGTCACAACCTGTACATCTGGCTAGGTCGATATAAAACACGCGCTGGCCAATGTGATCAGTCATCGGCTCGCTCCAGGCGCACCCAGGCCGTGTGTGTCGACGGGCCACCGGAGGGTGACAGCACCGGATCGGTGAGCGTGTTGGCGCAGCCTCCGATATCTATCCCGGCATCATCCAGTTCGATCCAGGTGCCCTGCGGAACGGAGACGACGCCCGGCATGATGCCCTCCGTGACATGCGCCCGAATCTTGATCGTGCCATGCGGAGATGAGATGAGCACGAGCTCACCGTCAGAAATGCCGTGGGCACGTGCATCTGCTGTACTGATACTTGCTTGGTGAGGCGCTATCCGCTGTAACCAGGGATTCGCGGCCAGACACGAATTCGACCGCGTCTTGAAATGCGGGGTTACCAGTCGCAGTGGATACCCTTCACCCGGGGGATGGGCCGCCACATACTCTGGAACCAGCGGCAGCCCGCAGGACAGCGCGTCGGAATTGGCCAACTCGATCAGGCCGGAACGGGTGCCCAGGGGATGCCCCAGCGGGTCGGCGCGGAATGCCTGCAACTCTTCGCGGGGAGGGGGATCACGCCGCAGCAACCCCTGGCGAGTCGCTTCGTCCCACGGGAGTGGCGTAGCGCTCTGAATGGCGTCCAGCCATTGGGCCTCGTCTCGTCCCTCGGTGTACCTGTCATACAAGCCCAGTCGCCTGGCCAGCTCCGCCATCACCCAATAGTCGCTGCGCGACTCGCCCGCGGGCTCGACGGCACGCTGGCTGAGAAAGATGTGGCTGTCATGTCCCCAGGAGGAGACAATGTCGGCGCGCTCGAGCTCTATGGTGACAGGGAGCACCACGTCGGCGTGACGTGCTGTGGGCGTCATAAAGGGGTCCTGGACCACGACGAAAGGCACGCTGCCCAATGCGTTGAGGCAAGCCACGCTGGCCTGGCTGCGATTGACCAGGTTGCTGGCCACGATATAGAGCACCTGTGGCCGCGGGTCAAGCCGGTCCTCTAGAATGTACGGCGCCCATGAACCGGGCGGAAGTCTCTTGCCGGGCGCATGCGGTCCCGTAGGGAGCGACGGGACCCCAAAGGCATCGCCGCCTCGCGTTCCGTAGCCCCCGACGCCACCGCCGGAAAGCCCGACGTTACCACTGACACAGGCCAACGCGATCAGCGCGCGAGCGGATTGCTCGCCATAGCGAGAGCGCTGCGGGCCCCATCCGGCGAGCAGAGCAGCCGGGCGCTCGGTTGCATAGCAGCGTGCCAGCCGGGTGATGGTCTCGGACGGAACGCCGGTGATCGTCTCCGCCCATGCTGGCGTCTTGGGCTGGCCATCGCTTGCGCCCAGGATGTATCTCTGATACATCTCGTAACCGGCGACACAGCGCGCGATAAAGACCCTGTCTTCCAGAGCTTCGCTGATGATCACCCCGGCCATGGCTGCCGCCAGCGCCGCATCCGTCCCGGGTCGCAGTGGGATCCACTCGTCTGCCAGCACGCTCGACTCGGTGAGCCGCGGGTCGATCAGAATGACCCGTGCCCCGCGATCTCTCGCCTCGGCCACAAAGTGCGCGGTGTTGGGGCCCATGTGTGTCTCGGCAGGGTTGTGGCCCCACAGGAGGATGAGGCGGCTGTTCAGGATCGTGGCGCGATCGCTGCCCGGAAGATGCCGTCCCAGCATCCAGCGCTGCACCATGATGGTGTTATGCACCGACATGTTGCCGGAAATCTCGGTCACGGGCGCCCAGTAGGAGAAGAAACGCTGCGATGCGGATTCGCCGCTGAGGCCGCGTCCCGAGACTGAACCGGCTCCAGTGGCGTGCAATATGGAAGCCGGACCATGCGCGGTCAGGGCATCGGAAAGGCGCTCCGCCACCAGGTCCAAAGCCGTGTCCCAGGACACCTGGCGCCACTCGCCGGCACCTCGCGCCCCGTTGCGAACCAGGGGATAGAGCACGCGATCGGGCGCCTCCAGGATGCGGCGGTGCGCTCGGCCGCGAACACACGGGATTAGCCGGGGAAATTGGACCGAATCCTCCCGGTCTGAAGGTGTGTCGATGCGTAGCAGCCGGCCATCCTCGACAAGAGCTACCAGTTCACAGCGGCTTCCGCAATCGAGCGTGCAGGTGAAGGGGATCTGCTTTACAGTCACGAGTTGTTACCGCTGTCTGTTGTGTCAAAACGCCAGCCGAAGGTGTGCATGTCGATGCGGCCATGCGCGCCAAAGGTCACGCCTTCATCCTCCAGCATAGCACGCTGCAACTCCTCGTGCTCTTCTGTGGCTCGCCTGCTGATCTCTCCGCGGGCATTGACAACCCGGTGCCACGGCAAGCCCTCCGGGCAGGAGCGCATCGCCCAACCTACAACACGGGCACCCTGCCGCATTCCGATGCCCCGAGCGAGCTCACCATAGGACACCACGCGCCCGGGAGGCACGGTGGCGAGGAGCGCATAGATGCGGGCAAACACACCGTCGTCCATCGCTTCCCCTAAACCAGGACGAGTCCGGGCTGCACATCGAGAGCCAGGGTCGCGCGGTCGCCTGCGAGATAGCGATAGTAGGCGGCGGCACCCATCATGGCGGCGTTGTCAGTACAGTAGCGGATCGGCGGATACCTCACAGGAACCTGAACGCGCAGCTCAAGCTCCTGGCGAAGTCGCCCGTTCGCCGCAACACCTCCTGCGACCAGCAGTTGCACCGCATTGTGATCGCTCAGGGCGCGGAGTGTCTTGCTCACGAGCGCATCCACGAGCGCCTCCTGAAAGCTGGCGGCCAGATCGGCGACCGGCAGCGATGCCTCCGTCTGGGCGACGCCGGCATCGGCCAACTTGACCCCACGCTCCGGTACGTCGACGCCCTGCTCGCGCTGCAAATCCTGTACGACGCGCAACACGGCGGTCTTGAGGCCGCTAAAGGAAAAGTCATAGGCGCCCACGCTCAGGGCGCGCGGAAAATCAAAGGCTGTACGATCGCCGTCCTTTGCCACGCGCTCGATGGCCGGGCCCCCGGGGTACCCGAGACCAAGCAGGCGAGCCACCTTGTCAAAAGCCTCACCGGCCGCATCATCGATGGTGGCGCCGAGGCGTTCATACTTTAGATGGTCCTGCATCAAGACCAGCTCGGTATGCCCCCCGGATACGATCAGACAAATGAGGGGAAACGGCGGGTCGGTCTCGGGGCCGCCCTCATAGCGCAGCCAATTGGCATAGATGTGGCCCTCCATATGGTTGATGCCCAGCAGGGGGACCCCTGTGGCAGCGGAAAGGGCCTTGGCAAAGTTCACCCCCACGAGCAGTGAACCCGCCAGCCCGGGGCCGTTGACCGTGGCGATGGCCGCCAGGTCTGACCAGTCCAAGCCTGTCTGCTCCATCGTCTCGCGGACGGTAGGCGTAATCGCCAGAATATGCTCACGAGAGGCCATCTCTGGGAACACGCCGCCGTACTGACGGTGCAACTGAATCTGCGACGCGACAGCACAGGACAGGACATGGCGGCCATCCTGAACAACAGCCGCCGAGGTTTCATCGCAGGAGGTCTCAATAGCCAGGATGTAGGTCATACCTCGTCGCCTCTCATTGGCTCATCACGGGCAGTGTGCAGAGCACAAAGTGCTGTCCGCTGACGAGATACATGCGGCGCTCTGCTTCGTCCACGTACAATCCCCGCAAGTTGTCCATGTACGGTTCGCTCTCGGTCGCCCGGAACTGCCGGATGAAATTACCGTCCTTGGTAAACTGGAGAATGCGATCATTGCCAGTGTCGGCGACATAGACATATCCCAGGGCGTCCTCTGATGGACCGCCGCTGACATAGATGGCGACAGGGCTGCGCATGGTGCCATAGAACCCGCGCATGCCAAAGTCCACCTGTTGGCCATTGTTGTATTTCTTGATGGTTCCATCGGCAAAGAGGATATAGACGCTCGAGTCGATGGCCATATCGACGGCGCCCGTGAGATCGACGCCCAAGGCGGCATCGAAATAGTCCAGCGGCGGTTTGACATATTCGTTATTGGAGGGCAGATACTTGAACAGGCGACCCAGGAGGGGGTCGAGGACGTAAAGATTGCCGAAAAAGCTGCCGATGGCCTGGGGGCTGAGCCAGAGGTCTGCATTGCCGACAGGCTGCGATCGCATGCCCCGGTGCGTGTCATAACTGAGCAGCCGGCCGGAACGGTCCAGGACGATGAACCGCGGTAGCGACTGGCTGCCCTCACTGGCCATATAGTTGAGATCAATCAGATCGGTCACCGTCTCCCCATCAAGGACGTCACCCTTTCTGACGATCACCGGGTTGGCCTCGACTGGCTGCAGAGCATCGCCCACGTCGTTAAGATAGAACCGGTAGACGCGATCGCTGCCGCGGTTCAGGACCATCACGTCTTTGCCCTGCACAGCGATGCGCGACGAGTCTGTGGGCGATGCCGGGCCATCCTCGAAATAGTACAACCTGGCAAAGCTGTAGATCGGCACGACACCTTCTACCTGGTCAATCTGATGCTGTGCGCGCCGTCGTAGATCCTTCAGATCAACATTCTCAGGCGTGAGTGCCAGACCCTGGTCGATCACCGTCAGTGCGCGATAGAGGTCATCACGCTTGAGTTGCAGGTCTTCCTGCCGGACGGCCAGGTCATACAGATATTGTGCCTGGCTGATCGCGTTCGAATACTGGGTCGACCTGGCGCGATCGTACTGCACGCGCGTCATGACGACGGTAAAGAGCACGATCAGCGGAATGATCATGGCGATCGCTACAAGCGCCTTGCCGCCCACGGAGATACCCGTGCTCTCCCTCTCGATCGGGCGCGGCGGTATCTCCTTGGGGAGCATCCCGAGGAGGACATTCTCGGTCCCATCTCGCAATTTGCGGGCTCGCTCTGCAACAGCGTCCGATATCTGGCCGACATCGAGGGCGGGGCGAGCGGTGTGGATGATTTCCACATCATCATCGTCCCAGGTCTCGACGGGCTCCAGGTCCTCGTCTGCAAGCTCGAGGCCGGACATGGGCGACTCTGGCTCCTCCGTATAGACCGTGTCGGCGTAAGCATCGTCACTTTGCGCGGTGTCGCGGACGGGCGGGTGGCTAACCGGTGCTGCCCGTGCCTGTGACTGCGAGGGTGGCTGGCGATCCAGGCGAATGACTTCGGGCGTCTGGAACGGGTCCTGGGGGAGTTCCCGGTTGGGCGTACGGCCGAACCCGCTGCTCTCATCGATGTCGGGCGATGCTTTCTGCCGGCTCGCCATCTCTGATGCGCTGGGCCCGGGAGTGGTGATGACGGGAGCTTGCGGCTCTGAGACTGCCGCTTGTCGCGCCGGGCGCACCACCAGCAGCGAAAAGTCACGCCCGTTGGCCAAATCCTTTAGCGCGCTCGTGAGATCGTCATAAGCCGTGCGCATGCTGGCAGCGGCGATCTCGCCTTGGCTGGCCTCGCGAACGATACCTGCCGATGCCAGGACAAGCAGGTCATCGGCGCGATAGCTGGCGTGGAACAGGCTTGGTTCGGTCTCTTTGCGGAGCCCCAGCGGCGGCTCGCGGTCCAGGTCAATGCCGACCGGTTGCTCCATAGTGACCCATGCGGAACGGTCCGGATAGCGGCGAGCGTCCATGCCGCGACCCACGATGGCTACAGCTGGACCCATTTGTGCCACATATAGATCCTCCTGGCGTATGACGACGCATACAGCGCCCGCCAGAGATCGTAACGATGGATCGGCCCGGAGGTTATGCTCAAAGAGGCGCTCGTTGGCTGCCAGGAGTGCGCCGCGCAGTCCGCGGGTGATGCTACCGGACAGCTGGTAGTAGGTCTCGCCGATGAGCGACATTAGCTCGCTGGTGACAGCAGGTGGCAGATACTCGGAGGTGGCCGTGGCCAACAGGATGTACAGGCGACCCCGTGATTCGGCGGCTCGATGGGAGGGTGGCGTGAACGCACGCACGGCAGGGGGGTCGACCTGGAGCGCTCCCTGATGCAATGACACACGCTCGACACGCGGCCCGTCCAACTCTCCACCGGCTCGGCCAACGAGACTCAAGGGCATGCTGTATCCCCTCCGAAAGAACCGCGCACTATTCCCATTCGATGGTGGCGGGAGGCTTGCTGCTGATGTCGTACACGACGCGGTTGACCCCGGGTACCTGATTGACAATTCTGCTAGAGATACGCGCGAGCACGTCATAGGGCATACGTGCCCAGTCAGCGGTCATGCCATCCACACTGGTCACGGCACGCACCGCTACGACATTGGCATAAGTGCGGTTGTCACCCATCACGCCCACAGTCTGCAGAGGCGTCAGGACCGCAAAGTACTGCCAGACGTCACGACCCAGGCCGGCTGACTCGATCTCCTCCCGCACAATGGCGTCTGCCGCCTGCAACGTGGCGACTCGCTCATAGGTGATCTCGCCCACGATGCGGACGGCCAGGCCCGGGCCGGGGAAGGGCGGCCGGTAGATCAGATCGGGAGGCAGGCCCAGTTCGAGGCCAACGGCACGCACTTCATCCTTAAAGAGGTAGCGCAGAGGCTCTATCAATTGCATGCGCATCCGCTCGGGCAGCCCGCCCACATTGTGGTGGGTCTTGATTCGTGCGGCGGCAGTGCCGGTTCCCCCCGCACTTTCTATTACGTCCGGGTATAGTGTGCCCTGCGCCAGAAAGTCGACCTTGCCCAGCCGCGCGGCCTCTTGCTCAAAGGTGTCGATAAAGGTATTCCCGATGATGACGCGTTTGCGTTCCGGGTCAGTGACTCCGGCGAGTGCGTCGAGAAACACCTCAGAGGCGTCGACATATTGCAGCCTGTCGCCGAGAAGCTGGCGAAAACGAACGACGGTTTCCTCCGCCTCATTCTGGCGCAGGAGCCCCGTATTCACAAAGACTGCAGTTAGCTGGTCACCGATTGCGCGGTGGACCAGCGTGGCGACTACAGTGGAATCGACCCCTCCGGAGAGGCCGCAGATCACCCGGCCGGCGCCAACGGTCTCACGGATGCTGCGTATCGAGTCGTGAATGATTGAGCCAGGGGTCCAATCGGGCGCGCAGCCACAGATCCTCAGCACGAAATTGCTCAGGATCGCGGCCCCATGCTCCGTATGGACAACTTCCGGGTGGAACTGCACACCGTAGAGTTTACGCTGACGGTTCTCGATGGCCGCATAGGGGGAATTGTCTGAGCGAGCGACTGCCACAAAGCCCGCTGGCAGAGCGTCAATGCGATCACCGTGGCTCATCCAGACCTGTTGGGTCTCAGGCAGGCCGTGGAACAGGTCGCTAGACGGGTCGGTTATCTGGACTTGAGCCAGGCCATACTCGCGGTGAACTGCCGGCGCGACGCGTCCCTGCATCTGGTGCGCCATCAGCTGCATGCCGTAGCACAGTCCCAGCACGGGGATGCCGCGCTTGAGAACATGCTCGCTCAGATAGGGCGCACCAGCATCATAGACGCTGTTGGGTCCCCCGGACAGGATGATTCCGGCAGGGTTGAGGCGATCGATATCGCTCTCGCTCGCGTCCCAGGGCAGCATCTCAGCATAGACGTGGCACTCGCGCACCCGACGCACGATAAGCTGGCTGTATTGGGAGCCATAGTCGAGGACCACAATCGTCGTGCGGGCGGCGCCAGGGGTGGGCATAAGCGTATGGTATCCCTCAGGTGACTGGATCATTGCTGTCACACGAGCCCATTATAATGGTGCCACCGGACAGGGGCAAGTGTCTTGTCTGGTGACGTACCGCGGAGCGTGTGCCCTATCGTCGTCTTGCGGTCAGCCGCGCTGAACCGCGTTCACCAGTCCGCGCATGTAGCCGATGTGATATGCCTCTGCAGCACGCCGGCCGCCCACCATGGTGGGTAGATGATCCGAGATGATCGCGCCGTCGAATTTGACCGCGTGCAGCGCTGA
>ENA-OSEO01002185-OSEO01002185.1-sediment-metagenome-genome-assembly--contig:-NODE-2185-length-29168-cov-3.719432_pt1 | contig 29168 bp, 24 predicted proteins | sample MGYA00237883_ERZ534232 | MGnify/ENA metagenome assembly ERZ534232 | reverse complement strand
TGGCCGGGTGCCATCTGTGGGACTCAGAGACAGGGACCTATAATGCGCCTTTTGTCCGCCGGCTGTTGCCTGGCCGGCAGGTTGCGCTGCTGACGTTGGGACATCGCAACTTAGGTCTGATTGTGCCTGCCGGGAACCCGGCAGCTCTTGGCAGTCTCAATGATATGTTGAAGTCTAACCTGCGTTTTGCGACGCGCCAGCATGGCACGGGTACGCGCGTGTGGTTGGATGAACATCTGCAACGCCTGGGGCTGACGCCGAAACAGATCGAGCAGTACGGTGAAGAAAAGCGGACCCATTATCTGGTTGCTGAGACAATTGTAGATGGACAAGCCGATGTGGGCATCGGGATTGAGGCTGCTGCGGTTGCCTATGGTTTGGATTTCGTTTACTTGACGAGGGAGCGCTATGATATTGTCGTTCCCGAAGAAACGTGGGAACACCCCGCCGTCCGCGCTTTGGCTTCCTGGCTGCAAACCAGGGAGGCCAAATCTGAGATCCTTGGACTCGGCGGGTATGACGTCAGCGAGACGGGCAAGGTTCACTGGATGCAGTGAGCGAATCAGCGTCAGCAGGTAGAAGCAAGGCCCATGCCCCACAGGCATGGGCCTTTTTCGTCGATGCGCTTGTGTGCCGTGCCAGTCATTAGCGGCTCAGCCGCAGGTGCCCGTCGGACAACTCCCGGTGATTTGGGCAGAGGAATCAGTCTTGTTGCCAGCCTCCCCTGAGCGGTCATACGAAGCGACGAGATCCCACAGCTTGCGGCTTGCTTCCGTCGACAGCCCCAGCGAGGGCAATTCCTTTTCGAGTGCCATGAGCGTACCGTTTCCCCCGGCATATCCGTTCAGGCGCGTCACCGCAGTCGAATTGACGAAATCCTCATTATCGGGATAGATCATGAGATATTCCCGCAGAAACTCCGCCCGGTTTCGCAACCGGTATTTCTGGTGATAGTCCTCTGCCCAATAGAATCGGGTATAAGGCACAATTTCCGTCACGATTTTCCTATCCCGTCTGGCTTCCTCGCTGGCCTTGCTTTCCTCGGCAAGTCGTTTTTGCTCTGCGTCGTGATAGAAAATGATCGATTTGTACTGCTGGGAGTAAGATGGGCTGGTTGGATCGTGGCTGTTCCAAAAAATTGCCAGTAGTTCGGCGTACGTGATGACGTCCGGATCGTAGTCCATCTCGATCGTCTCGGTGTGATCTCCGAGATTGTAGTAAGTGGGGTTGGCGAGTGTCCCGCCGGCATAGCCGACGCGCGTGCGCACCACCCCTTGAGTCCCCCCGAACCGGGAGTCTGGTCCCCAGAATCAACCCAGGCTGAAGGTCGCGGTCTCCGTGTTAGAGGGCGCTGCCGCGTCGATCGCCGGAATAGGGATTTCGATTGTTGTGCTAGCGGGTGTCATCGCATGTCCTCCCTTGTTGAGCCCGAAAAGTGCTCCGATTCCAAGCAGTGTGAGACCTGCAACATAGATGCTCATGGCTGCAAAAGACTGTACGGGTGTGATCGATCTGAGCCAGTCAAGCATGTTGATGTACCTCCTTGTTCGATCTGCTAACTAATAGACGTAATTGTGGTATAATTTCTTACTCACAATACCTGATAGATAGTATAACATAAGTGTCTTGTAATCTGGCTCACCGTGATCACCGGTGGCAACTGTCTGCAATCGGACAGCGGGCAGATGGCGCGTCGTTGTGTGGGAAACGCGACACCCTGCGTGGTGGCGCAGGGTGCTGCTGCGAAACGTGCGCGGACCGGATTCCGATGCTGGAAAATCTCAGCGCTGTGCTTTCGGTTTGGTCTCGTGGGGCTTGCGACGGAATCTGTCGAAGAAACCGTTCATGATGGCGATGCACAGCAAAATGACGATCATACCGGCGATGGTTGTCCATTGGACCGTGGTGCCCACGAAAATGGCCGCAAAGATGATCGCCAGAGGAGGTTGAGTGAACATGACAAGCGAGGCAAAAGTTGCGCCTCGATTGGCAATGAGCCAGTAGTACAGCAGGAAGGCGATGGCTGAACAGAGGACACCCAGCAGCGCGAGCGCGATGAGACTCTCGTGGGTGGGCCTGATCGCTGCTGGATTCTCGAAGAGCAGGGTGAGAGGGATGCCGGCGAAGGCGGCTGTGGCCATCATGCCAGTGGCCGTCTTGGCTGGATCTACGCCCTTGAGATACTTGTGCGCGTAGATGGCAGCGAGTGCCATGAACAGAGAAGCCAGCAGGACAGCGATTGGTCCACTGGCGCCGGATGCCATGCCACTGTCCAGCGTGGGTAGCAGGACGATGAGCACGCCCGCGAACCCGACGCCGACGCCGACGGCTCGGTCTGCGGTAAGCACCTCGTCGGTCAGGAAGTGGGCCAGGATGACCGTCATGATGGGCACGGTGCTGTTCAGGACTGAAGTGAGTCCGCTCGAAATCTCCTTCTCTGCAAACGCGAACAAGGCGGCCGGGAGCAGGGCATTGAACAGGCCGAGGACCAAAAACGCAAACCAGACCCGGCCGATGCGTGGCATCTCCTGTCCTTGGACCCTGATGAATGCGTACAAGGCTACAGCGCCGATGAGCATGCGTGCCGACGCAAACGCCAGTGGCGGCATGGATTTGCTGGCGATCTGGATGAGCAGAAACGACGCACCCCAGAGAACGCTCAGGATCGCCAGATAGAGCATGCCCTGTTGCTTTGTGGTCACGGTTTTTCTCCTTTTCGCTGAGACTCGACTTGTCATGGCCAGTGAAAAACGGCTGTTACATGTATTGTACACTGTTTTTGCTGGATTATCAAACATTGCCTCGGTAGTGAAGTTGGACAACGTCCGCGCGTCTTGGCAGGCAATTTCTGCCGGCGGGGGCGTCCCCAATTTTCGGGAGGACAGCGAGAAAAGAGCAGGACACGCTGGAAATGTAATTGCAGGTTCGCACGGACGTCTTCTTGTTGCCCGCGAGTGTGTTAATTTGGATGCGTTCTACCTGCGAGGTAACCCACGTGAGGCAGGATGCCGGGCACCTGCACGGCCTGTACGGAGATTGGCCCAGTCAGGCTTCACGCCCACGACTGGGCCGCCTTGGCCGCACAGCAGTGGACCAGTGATGGGCGACTATTGACACCCACGGGTGTGCTCTCCAATAAATTTGTCGCGGCAAAGGCGTTGCACTTGTCGCCGAAATTCCGGGACGTACCCCCTGCCGGCAAGGCGATTGACCGTAGCAGACCTTCGGAGTATGATAATCAAAGCTGTTTTGTTGGCGATCTTTGCAGGTCACAGTGGGCACGGCGCAGACCAGTCTGCGCCGTTATGTGCGATCTGCAAGCGGCTAACGGGAGGAATGTAAACGGATGGCACAGCTGCTGGGGATTGATCTCGGGACCACAAATACGAAGGCGATCATTTTTGATGAGCTTGGGAACCTGCTGAGTCAGGGGCTGCGACGCACGCCGACCCATGTGGAAGGGAACTTGCGAGCCACCTACGATGCCGAAGCTATCTGGCAGACGGTGGCGTTGGTGATTCGTGACGCATTGGAGGGCCTGGGTGGCCGGCCAGTGGTGGACGGAGTGGCGATATCGAGCATGGCAGAGGCGGTGGTGGGTATCGACGCCGCCGGATTGCCGGTGGCTCCGGTTATCGCGTGGTTCGATGACCGGACGATTCCGCAGCGGGACTGGTGGCGGGAGCACCTGGGCGCACGCGCTGTGTTCGACATCTGTGGGCTACACCTGGATTACATTTTTTCGATCAACAAAGTGATGTGGATGCGGGCGCATGCGCCCGAAGTGTTCCCGCGTACCATACGTTGGTTAGGGATCAGCGACTATCTGAATTACCGGCTCACCGGACAACAGGTGACTTCGCCATCCATCGCTTCGCGAACGATGGCATTTGACGTGGCGCAGCGGGATTGGTCGGATCGCATGCTGGATCTGGCAGAATTGTCGCGCGAGCTCTTCCCGCCGGTGTTGGAGAGTGGTTCGGTGATCGGCGTGGTGACCGAAAATGCCGCACTCGACACCGGGTTGCCGGCGGGTTGTCCAGTAGTGCTGGGTGGGCACGATCACCTGTGCGGAGCCCTGGCGAGCCGGGTCATCGCGCCCGGTCCGGTCCTGAACTCGGTGGGCACCTCGGAGGTACTGATGGTCGCGATGGATCGGTTCAATCCGCAGGGCGAAGATCCGGAGAAACAGGGCTTTTCGCACGGCTGCCATGTGGTGCCGGGCGAGTATTACGCATTCGGAGGAACGCGTGGCGCGGGACACCTGATCGAATGGCTCTGCCGCGTCTTCGAGAAGAATCTCGAGGAGAATGGCGACGGTGGCAGCGTCTATCGGGCGATGGTAGAGTTGGGACAGATTGCCCCACGTGGCTCGAAGGGGTTGTTCGTGCTCCCGTTCGTGGCTGGAGGGCGGCCCCATCGTGACGCGGAGGCGCGCGGCGTGTTCTTCGGGCTGCGTACCAGCCACTCCATATCCGATATCATCAGAGCCACGTTCGAGGGTTTGAGCTATGAGCTGAGACGTTCAATTGGTTTAGTCGAGGCTTTTTCAGGTAATCCAGTCGAGCGTCTGACCGCGATCGGTGGCGGAGCACGAAATGAGCTTTGGCTGCGCGTCAAGGCCGATGTGACCGGAAAGCCGATCGATGTTTCGGGGAAGACGGAGAGCGCCGGGCTTGGGGCGGCATTGCTTGCGGGCCTGGGTGCTGGCGTGTATCGTGACCTGCACGAAGCGTTGGACCGGACTTACGGTGTGGAACGAACGGTCGAGCCGGACCCCACTGCCCACGCGATGTACACCGAATGGTTTGAGCAGGTCTATTTGTCCCTGTATCCTGCGCTGCGTGAGTCGTTTCTTGCGGCTGATCACCTGTTCCCGGAGGAATAACGCTTCGGAGTCTATTACTTCTGCAATCCGGTTGTGTCTGGAGAACGTCGAGATTTGTCTCGGCGTTTTCTTTTTGCGGCTGGCTTGTTGGTGGGAGACCTTCGAGATTATTGGAAGGTCGCTGAGCAAACGTGTTTGCAGGATCCAAATGATAAGATTTGTGTACCTGTTGACAAGATCGGAATGGTGTGCTATAATCTAAGTGTAATATGCATATAGATGCTCAGATCAATTAGTATAGCGCAAATAGTACGTCAGCGCCATCGGGAACGGAAGCTGTCCCTGCGCTGGGCGGCAGAAAGGAAGGATCAAAATGCCAAGAGGCGGTCGCCACATGCGCCGGGGACGTCATGCCGGCGGAGGCCCAACCCAAATCCCGGGTGTGATTGAACCAGCGCTTTTGTTGATGCTACATAAGGGACCAACTCATGGGTATGGGCTCATCAATGATCTGCATCGGGTGGGCCTGGGCGAATACCCGATCGACCCGAGTACTGTCTACCGTGTCCTTCGAGATCTGGAAGGGCGAGGTCTGATCGTATCCACTTGGGACAGTTCGGTGACATCCGGACCACCACGCCGCGTGTACCAACTGACGCCGGATTGCGAAGCGTATTTGGCAGCATGGATGCGTGATTTGCGGGCAACGCACGACATTTTGGCGCGGTTGCTGGCGGTGTACGACGAGACACTGGAGACGGTTTGATACCCGAATGGCAATCTACGCTGGGGAATGTGGATTCTCAACCCGTGGAAATTTGTCATAATCCATTGATCGGAAGGCCATTTGTATTGTGCTCATGGAAAGGAGGTGAATAGATATGCCCGGTTTTGATCGAACTGGTCCGAGGGGTAGTGGCCCTCTAACAGGTGGAGGGCGGGGTGTCTGTGTGTCAGGAATTGACTCTCGCATTTCGAGAAGACCCACTCCACTGGAGATGGATCCACGGTTGCCCTTGCTCAGGTTCCCTCGTTTAGGCCGACGACCAGGACTGCGCAGCGTAGGCCGCAGCGGTCGTGGTATGCCAGGCACTGGACGTGGCCGTGGAAGAGGGCGGTGGTAGTTGGCGGTTATCGAATACGACGGAAGTGTGACTTGATACAACAGGAGGTGTAATATGCCAAGAGGAGATCGAACTGGACCGAGCGGGATGGGGCCGATGACGGGTCGCGGGATGGGCTACTGTGCCGGATTCGACCGTCCCGGCTATATGCAGCCGGGGTATGGCGCTGGAATGGGTCTTGGGCGGGGTTATCGCGGGGGTGGATTCGGCTGGCGGCACATGTATTATGCCACTGGTATGCCCGGCTGGGCGCGCTACGGGATGGCACCGTCACTGCCCCCCGTTCCGCCACGTTGGACGGCTGCCGACGAGGCAGCAGCGTTGCGTGAGCAGGCCGAAATGCTGCAGCGTTCGCTTGAGCAGATCCGGCAGCGACTAAACGAGCTCACACCGGACGCAGGGGAAGGTTGACGCTTTTGTGGCAAGATGCGATGACTTGCGCTGGACGTCTGTCATCCAAAAAAGGCGGGCACTCATTTGCTTTCGAGTGCCCGCCTTTGTGTTTCTTGGGCGGCGCCAGCTTCACCGCCTGGCCAATGGTTCGATTAATCTGACGTGAAGCGATCCTGGAAGCTGGGACCAGGGACACGCATGGATGAGATGGAACCAGCCGACCATCTGCTTGTCCATACCGGGCCGACACCAAGCTGGTTTGGGCGACAATCCTGATGAACTATTGTTTACTATATCATTATTATACGATAATTGTTTATTATATGCAATAGTACTTTTAGCCTATTTGGGACCGATCTCCGCCTGTGTAGCGATCCATGTAGATGGACTGCCAGGCATACGCAAGGCGGGTGTGGAGGTTGCCCAGCCCGTTACAGAGGGCGTGTTCTCCAGCGAATTTGTTGCGTAAAGACGCTGGATTCGTTGCCAAATTCCTGGGATGTCCCTTGCGCATTGCCTGCTTGAACGTCTCCGCGCATTGTGATACACTTTGACCGGTGTGTTGTGGAATACTCATGTAAGGGGGGTGTCTGATGCGGATCGCATTGGCGCAGTTATCGTTGGAGATAGCGGTCGAGGAGAATGTGAAAAAGGCTTGCAATGCAATAGAGGAAGCTGCGGGTCACGGCTGCGACGTCATCTGCTTTCCGGAGGTACAGTTTAGCCCGTTTTTCCCGCAGTTTCCGGGGAGGGATGTGACCGGATATCTCATTGCGATCGATCATCCTATCGTGGAACGGCTCAGACGAAAATGTCGGGACCTCGGGATCGTCTGCGTTCCCAACTTCTATCTGCGCGAGGGCGACTGGCGTTTCGACGCGTCGCCGGTGATCGATACGGATGGAGCGATACTCGGCATCTCGAAGATGGTACACATCGTCCGGACTCCCTGCTTCTATGAGCAGGATTACTATACCCCGGCGGATACAGGCTTCCACGTTTACGATACCACGGCGGGAGCTATCGGTGTGGTGATCTGTTTCGACCGCCACTTTCCGGAGAGTATCCGGACGTGTGTCCTCAAAGGCGCACAGATCATCATCATTCCAACTGCGAACACAAAATCCGAGCCACTCGAATTATTTGAGTGGGAAATGCGCGTTTCCGCTGTGCAGAGCGGTGTGTTCATTGCCATGTGCAATCGGGTTGGTGTCGAGGGCGAGATGGATTTTGCGGGTGAGTCGCTTGTCGTCGATCCGAACGGCGCTGTGATTGCCAAGGCGGATGATCGCGCGCAGCTATTGCTCGCGGACCTGGATTTGGCGATGGTCGAGCGTTGTCGCCAATCCAGGCCATACCTGGCACTCAGACGTCCGGAATACTATGCCAGATAGCGTTGAACCTGCCGCAGCTGGGCCGGTCTCAGAATATTCCTGACACCGACCCAGTGTAAGCCGGCAAAGAAGCTATGCGCGGGGATCACCGTAGTGCCTGACGTAGAAAGCGTGGATCTGCTGCGCTGATGGTAGCACACACTCACGCCAGACGTTGATGATGGGCGCTAATTCTTCTACGCCTTCTTGGCCGCTGAACAGCTCCTCCAGGTAGGTGCTGCGTTCTTCGATATCGCGTTTGGCAAACTCCAGAATCTCCTCAGGGGAGTAGAAACGCAGAGGGTTGAACCGCCTGCGGAAATCTGTCATGCCGTGGGCGGCTTCGAGTTCAGCAGGGTCAGGAATGAGGTATCCGCTTCCGTAGATCGGATGGGCGAGCCAGTTCTCGATCCGGCGGTTCTCGACCAGCTCTACCAGGGTTTTGGTGTCTCGAACACCTACCTTTTCGCCCTGTCCCAGGTATCGAATCTCGCCTTTTTCATCGCGGTCGTACTCGCCAGTGTCTGAGTTGACCTTGGGTATGCGGTTGCCGGCGGCGTCCTTCAAGGGGATCTGGTTGCCGTCAACATCGTACTCGCCGACGAAACCGGAGTTGCAAATGAAGAAAACCAGCTTTCCATCCAACCCGATACCCAGGTCGCGGTAGATTTTCCATTTCAGTAAAGTCTGCTGAGATTGCTCTCGAACCATGAAATCGGTCGCCGCATACGACCGCACGCGGGTGCCCGGTTTTTGCTTGGCGATGGCAGAGGTGATGATGCTTTCGCAGGCGGAATCAAGCGCGGCGGCCATCGCCGGATCGACCACACGGAAGATCGGCTCGACAACGTCGAACCGCTTGAAACTGAGCGATTCGGTTCTGGCCCATTTGGTCGCAGTCGATCCCCAATTGGGATTGAGTTCGCTGAACAGGAAAATGAAGCGACCATTCGTGGTACCGCTTTTAGCATACTGGGTGCACCACAGAGAGCCAGACTTCTGTCCCGCAATAACGCGTGGGACTTTGACGTCGTAGCCGTTGATGTTCTCGATGCGGTATTCGACCCCTGCGCAGTCGATGTTCATCGCCAGGACGATGGGACGTTTGCCATCGGGAGCGATCTCCTGCGACTTCATCAGACCGGGCCATTCGGGACTATCGCACTGGAGCCCCTCGGACTTGGCGAAACTGGCCGCCTCCAAACCGATGAGTTGTAGCCTTTCGACTTTGTTTCCCTCGTCGTAGAATGGTTTGCCGACACAGGCATCGTCTTGTTCCAGATCTGGACCCACGGTTAAGGTGGTCTTTCCGGTCCCGGAGAGCCCTTTCAGGATGCGGGATGACGTGCAGCCGGCGTGATAGCTGACCAGCCCGTCGGACTCCGCGCGATTCCAGACCATCGTCAGGTTTGGTTTTTTGTATGCCCCGCCGAAGTAGTCGATACCGACACTGACCACCCGTCGGATATCCCGCTCCATATCCAGGAAGTCGTATAACGTGATCGGTTCCTGTGGGTTGTAGTCAGGCCAGAACGTGCGGATCTCCTCGACGTATGACGCAGGCATCTCTTCGGCGACAATGTAGTTGAGACAACGGATGTCGACCCCAGGCTTGAACGGGAAGGTCATCTGCTTGCCCATCCAGGCGATGTAAGCGCTGTGGGGGTTGGCGATGCTGAAAACGATGCCCAGCCCTGTCTCGTACCCGGCTTCCCCCTGAACAGCTTGCAGCAGGATGGTTTGGACAGTGGCCAGATAACGTTTCACGACGGCATAGAACTTCCTGCCGACTGTCCGATCGAAAGGCTGCTGTTTCTTGCCAAGCCGGTAGCCCTCAGGAACCATGTAGAACGCGCGGTCCGGACGCCGTCCCGGCTGTTTGCTCGCAAACAGGTATTGTCCGTCTGCGGTCTGCACATAGTAGGGCTGCAAATACTCAATGAAGAAGTCGTCGTCCGGATTGCGTATCACTCGTTCCGCATCAAGCACGAGGTCTTCATCTACACGGATCGTCTCTTTTGTGCTCATCGTGCACCTCTCCTCGACACCTTTTTTTTGGGATACTGCTTCGCTAGATATTCCATCCGCGCTATTTTTGATCTCTGTACAACGAGCTCCCCACCTGATTAACGATGGCGCACATTTCCCGAAAATGAACCACAATTCCCTACGTATGTGGGCAACCGCCGCTGGTTACTTGGTGCCAACCTGTTCAGCGAACTGTCCCTGGCTAGACGAACTTCTTGCCCGGATTGAGAATGCCAGCGGGATCCAAGGTGTTCTTGATCGCTTTCATCACGGAGACGACATCGGAAGCGATGTCCAGATCCAGATAGGGCAGTTTGAGCGTTCCCACGCCATGTTCGCCGGACAACGTGCCCCCCAGTTCGACCGCGGTGCTGAACAGTTCCTTGGTGATCAGTTGAACCCGTTCCCACTCATCAGGGTCACGCCGGTCGAAGAGGATGTTGGGGTGCAAATTCCCATCGCCAGCGTGTCCGAACACGGCGATGGGCAAGTTGTACTTCTGGGAAATGGCCTTGATGCGCCGGATCGTTTCCGGGATTTTCGAGCGCGGCACCGAGATGTCCTCACCGAGCTTGTTCGGACGGCGCCGGGCGAGAGAGGGTGAGATCGAACGGCGGGCCTGCCATAGATGGGCACGTTCTTGTTCATTCTGGGCGACCTTCACCTCAGTCGCACCGTTTGCCCGGGCAATCTCGGCGATGGACTCGATGTCAGCCAGGACCTGGGTTTCATCGGAACCGTCTACCTCGATGATGAGCATCGCTTCGGCGGTGATGGGCAAACCCAGCTGCATTGCCTCTTCGATGGTATTCAGAGTGGTATTGTCCATGAGCTCGATGGTAGCGGGCACGATGTCTGCGAGCAGGATGCGGTTGACCGTTTCGCCGGCGCTCTCCACATCTGCATAGACCGCTGTCGCTGTCCGTGCGTATCTGGGTTTAGGGATGAGCTTCAGCAGCGCCTCTGTGATAATGCCCAGCGTTCCTTCCGAGCCGGTGAAAAGTTGAGTCAGGTTATACGTGGTCACGTTCTTGATGGCCTTGCCGCCGGTATGGATGATCCGCCCATCCGACAGGACGACCGTGAGCCCCATAACGTAATCGCCGGTGACACCGTATTTCAGACAACGTGGCCCGCCCGCATTGCAGGCGATGTTGCCGCCGATGGTGGAGTGGCGGATTGAGGATGGGTCGGGCGGATAGAACAACCCCAGGTGTTCGACCGCGGTCTGCAGGTCGGCCGTCACGACCCCCGCTTCGACCCAGGTCATCATGTTCTCCGTATCGATCTCTTTGATCTTATTCATGCGCGTGAGGCCAAGGACAATGCTGCCTTGCTGGGGAACGGATGCCGCAGCAAGACCACTGCCCATCCCACGAGCGGTGATCGGGATGTCCTCGCGAGTGGCGAGTTTCAACACGCTGGCGACTTCCTCAGTCAACGCCGGGTTCACCACTGCACCAGGCAGGCTCTCGACAAACGTACCATCGTACGAGTAGCATGCCAGGTCTTCCGGTGAAGTGAGCACGTTGGCCTTCCCCACAATTGTCTTCAGTTCTTCAATGATCGATTTGTCCAGTGCCATAGTTGTCTGTCTCTCCCAAAGTTATAACACGCTTTGCTGCTAGTAGTTGCCGAACTCCCACACCGTCTCGTACATTGCCATGATGTTCTCCGGTGGAACTTCGGGCTGGATGTTGTGCACCGTGTTAAAAACGAACCCGCCGTGCGCCATGAGCTGTTCCAGTCGTAGCTTAACCTCTTCTCGGACATCGTCCGGACTGCCGAAGGGCAGCACGTGCTGCGTATCAACCCCACCGCCCCAGAAAACAAGGTCCCGACCGTACTTCCTTTTCAACTCACCCGGATCCATCCCTTTGGCTGTAACCTGGATTGGGTTCAGGATGTCGATACCGGCGTCGATCAGATCGGGAATCAACGGCTCGATGGCGCCATCCGAATGGAGAAAAATGGCTGCGTCGCAACGCTCCTTGATGAAGCGGCAGAGCGCGGCATGGTACGGCTTGATCCGCTGCCGGTAGACTCTGGGCGAGATCTGTGGTGCATCCTGGGTACCCAGGTCGTCGTTGATGTTGATGACCTGCACGTACGGCCCGACGGCGCGGGCGTACGCTTCGAAGCGTTTCGTGTATCCTTCGAGCAGGATTTGCAGGATCGCATCCGTAAGTGCTGGATTGACGAGCAGATCGATCATGAATGCCTCGAATCCGCGCAGCGATTGTCCGGCGGCGAAGAAGTGCGCGCAGAAATTGCCCATCAGCGCGTATGACGTCCCGTCGTGGAGCCGTTTCGCTTTCGCTTCGAGCTGCGCCCAGGTTTCGTCGGCGAAGAACGGCCAGTCGAAGCTTTCGATCTCCGCGCGCTTTGCCTCGACGTCGGCGATGGTCTCTGCGTCAGCCAGGATTGGCTGATTGGGCTCGAAATACCAGCCGGCCACAGAGCGCCATGCGATGGCGTTTCCTTCAAGATCGAGTGCCAATTCACTGCCGTCGGGCTGGAGTGCGGTACGCCATTTCGCCGGATATGCGACGACCGATTCCCCGTCGGGTAGCGTGTCCGTGCGCCATTCCTGAGGTTCCAGCGGTACCGGTAAGACATCCGCTCCGACGAGCTCGAGCACGGGCTCTTCGACGCGGACGACCTGTTGGTAGGGGTCGTAGACCTGTGGGATGCCGGCCGTGATGCCCAGATAGCCTTTCAGTCGCTGGTATGCCTTGGCGGTGATGCCGGTCGAATCCATGCCTCCCAGATCGATCGGAACGCGGTCGGGTTCGATATGCTTGATGGCTTGCCGGATCCGCTCTCTTGATGTCAGCTTAGACATGTGTCAACATCTCCTCGATCAGTGACAGGCGGTGGGCGGAATGTTGGGCGTGCGTCCGCCGATCTGAGATATGCTGCGATGTTCACTCAACGACGATAACTTCCTCTACGATCATGGGCTGTTGTTCGCTTTCGAGGCGATATCGCGGATCGCGCTCGTTGCGGTAGGCCTCGGCCAAAAGCTGCACGGGATGGGCGATGCGGATGTCCAGTTCCTTGCGTTTGGTGCCGAGACCGAGCTGCAACTGACAGCCAGGACACCCGGCTGTGACGACTTCGGCCCGGGTGTCGGCGACGTTTTGGACCTTGCGATCCAGCAGGGCCATCGAATTGTGATAGTGTGTGATGATCTGCGTACCGGCTGAACCACAACACCAATTGGCCTCATTCATCTCGACAAATTCCAGCCCCGGGATCATCTTCAGGATATCGCGCGGCTGTTTGCTGACGTTCTGCCCGCGTACGAGATGGCACGGGTCGTGATAGGTGACTCGCAATGGCAGCCTCGCCCGGGGGGTCTTGAGCGGGATTTCCATCAAGAATTCGCTGATATCGCGGACTTTCGCTGCGAACACTGCGGCATCGGCGGCGTATTCCGGATCGTCGGCCAGAATCTTGGCATACTCCTTGAGTGTCGAGCCGCAGGTGGCGCAATCAGTGACGATGACGTCGGTTTCAAGCTTGCCGAAAACAGCGATGTTGTGGCGTGCCATTTTCCTGACCGTCTCCATGTCTCCGTAGCCCATGGGCGGCATCCCACAACAGGTGACCTCTCTGGGGGTGACGACTTCGCAACCATTCCGCGCCATAACCTCCACGCTGGCGGAGCTCCCATCCGCGAACATCAGGCTCTGGATACAGCCCAGGAAGAATCCCACGCGATAGCGTCGTTCGCCGGTGGGCGGTGTGATTTCGGGCAGGTTGTCTCTCAATGGCCGGTCGGGCAACTCCGGAACCATGCGTTCCATATCGCGCAGTTGTGCGGGCAGTGCTTTATTCAGGCCCAAGCCCTGGAAAGCTTTCTGCAACCCAAGCTTCTGATACAGGCGTAGTGGCCATGTCCCGATCGCCATGACCGTGGGGTGCATGAAGAATCCGCGAAACAGAGGTCTTTTCCACCAGTGCGGACGATGCTCCTCCAACAGAGCGCGCGTTTGCAGGACCAGATCTGCAGGCCTGATGCCGACGGGGCAGGCCGTGTTGCACGCCAGACAGGCCATACATTGGTACATCTGATCGGTAAGGTAGGGACTGGGTTTCAGGTCTCCTTCGACCATCTTGCGGATCAACGCCACGCGCCCACGTGGCGATTGGGTTTCGATCAAGTGCTCGCGATAGAGCGGGCAGGCTGACAGGCACAGGCCGCAGCGGATACAGTATAAGTACTCCTCTTCGGTGGGGACATGTAACCCCTCAAAAAGGTTCCCGTTATCAGTCATTCAACATCCTCTCCAACACAACTGGCTTGCCGCAATGCGATCCTATCAGGGCTGGGAACTCGACAGCTCCACAATGGGCAGCGTGAGCAGTGCGTGGGGCACGATCGCAACCTGTAACGCTGTTCCGAGATCGTCCTGAACGATTTCGAAAGCCTCTTCCATAGTCGCGGCCGGAATCATGTGCAGGTCACGTACGATTTCCGGACACTCAGCGCCGACGATGATGATATGGCACGATTCTTGCACCTTGGCCATGACAAATGCCCGCTGTCCACCGGGCTTGTAGCCATTTGTACGTGCATCGTCCAGGATACTCTGCATGTCCACGGCATCGCGCATCGCCGTGTAATACCGCTGTTCCCCAACACCTTCACCAGCGCCCTCTTCGGCGCGCGCCGGGATGACGAAATATCCACCATGCCGTACGACTGGGGTCGGAGCGAAAAACAGGTAGCTGGCAGCCCGCGATGCCTGGTACAGGTTCGAATCCTTCGGGTAGCCGACACCGGCGATGGCCACGTCGAACTGCCGGTCCGCAGCGACTTCGAAGAGCTGCTTGGCAACAGCGACCAGCGCATTGTGGGTGGCTTCGGGTGCTCCCGCTTTGACTGCGATGATGTTCTTGTTGTCGTCCATCACCACGTTCAGAATGAAACGCAGTCCTGCACGGTGTGCGGCCTCGGTGATGGCCTCGTGAAACGGATTACGCTCCAGTTGTCCCAGGCGTGTGCCGGGATGATCGATCATGTGTGGACCGTGCGTGTATTCGATCATGCGCTCGCCCGCACCACCTACAGCAATGGTCTTGCGTCCGCCGGAATACCCGGCGTACTGGTGGGGTTCGACAATGCCGGTGGCGAGCAGCAGATCGGACTCGTACGCCGTGCGGTTCACCGATAATGGCACACCCGATGGCGTAACACCGAGATCGACCAGTTGTGCCGGGTCGCGCGGCGCCGAGTCGATGATCCGGTAGCGCGCGACAACCTCGGGGCCCAGCTTTTCGATCCGTTCCTCCTGTGTACTTGGCCGGTGGAGGCCGATGCCACACAGCAATGTAATGTCTTCATCCCTGACGCCTGCCTCCGCCAATTCGCGCAGCATCGGAGGGACCAGCAGATAGTCGGGGCACGCACGTGTCACATCGGTGAAGACCAGGCAGACTTTGTCGCCACGCTTGGCCAGCTCAGAGAGACGTGGCGAGCCGAGCGGATTTGCCAGTGCTTCGCTGATGGCCTGCTGTGGATCGGGTATGGGATCCATATCTCTGGAACTGAGAACTGTGACCTCCATGTCGTCCGGGACTAAAAACTCAATATGCGTTCGCGAATAAGGTACGGTATACATCATTCTCCTCGGGTGTGTGTCACATAATCCAAGCGATTTCCAGTTCTTCGGCGATCTTCTTCATGTTGGCCACCACTTTCTGGTGAAGCGGGATGCCATTGCGGCGGCGCTCTTCTTCGATCTCGAATTCTTTTTCACCGTGAATGAAGATGCGCTCGTGACCTTCGGCTTTCGGCGATGACTTGATCATGCGAATCAGCCGGTCCATATCCGCTTTGAACTCGCCCGCAGGGCGGAACCCATCGATACGCATCGCTCCGAAAAAGTGTCCGATTTTCGACGGTAATGGCTTGCCATCTGCGCTGACCGGATAGACCAGCTCACCGAAGCCCGAGCCGGCCAAAACCCCACACATGATTTCGACGAACAACGCCAGGCCATACCCTTTGTGTCCGCTGTGAAGCTCACCCGCGCCACCCAGAGGCAGCAGCCCGCCCAGGATATCTCTCGAAGCCAATCCCTGCAACGCCAGTCCTGCGTCTTGCGTTGGGTTCCCTTCGGCATCGGTTGCCCAACCGCTGGGCATCTCCTTGCCCACCCGGTGATAGACCTCTAGTTTGCCCCGAGGGACAGTCGACGTCGCCATATCGAGGACGTACGGTCGTTCCTCCCCGGCGGGAACTGCGATGCTGATTGGGTTGGTGCCGAACAAGGCTTTTTTGCCGAACGTGGGTACGACGAGGGTGTCTGCGTTGGTCAGCGAAATACCGATCAGGTCGTGCTGCAACGCCATAAGCGCATAATAGCCGGCGATGCCATAGTGGTTGCTGTTACGCACGGCGACGAAACCGCTGCCGGTCTGTTGAGCTTTCTGCATCGCCAACTTCATGCCGAAGAAACCAGCCGGTTGCCCGAGACCATCGCGGGCATCCACGGTGGCCGTGGTAGGAGTTTCGTGCACGACCTGCGGTTGTACCGCTGGGAGCATGACACCATCGCGCAAACCATTGACATAACGTGGCAATCGCGCGACCCCGTGCGAGTCTACGCCACGCAAGTCTGCGGCAACCAGAACCTCGGAAGTGACGGCGGCATCAGTAGCGCGGACGCCGAGCTTCTCGAAGACTTGTGTGCAGAAGGACTGTAATGTCGCCGCATTGATGCGAGACGGGACTTCGCTGGTTGGTTCTGTCATAGTTGATACCCCCTTAGAAGTGTGATCGGAGCTACCCGATCGCGAAGCAATCACTGTCCGCGACCAGGTTACGGAGCTTCAGGCCCTCCGGCAGGTCATGATCCGATAGCAGCAGGCGCTTCTGCCGGCTCTAACTCGATTGTATCCTGCGTTTCTTCGCCTTCTATTGCCGCCTCGTCCAGGCCGGGGACATCGGTGACACCATCCAGGATGAGGACCTTTTTCAGAGATGTGAGCGCAACCTCCAGCATGCTGTCATCGGGCTCGCGGGTCGTGAGACTTTGCAGCATCAAGCCCGGCTTAGTGATTGCGCGCACGATAACCAGGTTCTGATGGTTGGCGTTGAATTTCAACAGCTCGTACGAAACACCGGCGATGACCGGGATCAGGAGAATGCGTGACAGCAAACGCAAACTCCATTGCTCGAAATGGAACGGTGCGAAAAGCAGGATCGAGATGACCAGCACGATGAGCAGGAAGCTGGTGCCACAGCGTGTGTGCGCCGTAGTAAAGCGTCGCGCCGCTTCGACCGTGAGCGGCTCACCGGCTTCCAACGCATTGATAGACTTGTGTTCCGCGCCGTGATACGCGAACACGCGGCGGATGTCTGGAATCAGGCCGATCACGGCGATGTAGGCGATGAAGATAATGATCCGGATCAATCCCTCGATCAGGCTGCTCACCAGCGGGGAGGTGACCCAGCGCTCAATGAGTTTTGCGAGCACGGATGGTAACAGGAAGAACACGCCGATGCCAATCGCGAAGGAAAAAATCACCGAGCCCCACGCGATTGGACCGGAGAACTGGACATCTTCTTCTCCCAAAGCAACATCGGCCGAAAACAAAAGCGTGCGTATTCCAAGTGCAAGCGTATCCCACAACATGACGATCCCACGGATGATGGGCCATTTACTGACGGGACTGGTATGAATCCACGACGCCAACGATTCGGAATGGATGACGATTTGTTGGTCGGGGTCACGTACGGCGACGGCCATATTGTGTTGTCCACGCATCATCACACCTTCGATGACCGCCTGGCCCCCATAGCTGAACTGTGGTTTTGCCATCAGGTTTTATGTGCCTTTCGCTGATCAGTCTGCTTTTAACAGCACCTTGAATGAAGTCTCCGGGTTCGTCTCTACCAGCGTAATGGCTTCGACGGCCTTCACGAGCGATACCCGGTCGGTTATCAGCCGCTCGGCGTCAATCTTGCCGGAGGCCAGAAGCTGGAGAGTGTCCTCGAAATCGCGGTCATTGTAGACGCGCGTGCCGACCAGCTCCAGTTCTTTGCGGAAAAGCTCCTTGTAGTTGAACGCCAGTCTTTCCTCATGAGGAATCGCGATCAGGACGATGATGCCGCCAGCGCGGGTCATGTTGATCGCCTGCTCGACGACGGGCTCGATTCCGACCAGATCGAATACGACATCGAAACCCGCGCCCACTTTCTCGTGGGTGAAAGCGACTGGGTCGATCTTCTTGCTGTTGATCGCCCAATCCGCACCAACTGCGACGGCGAGGGGCAGTCTTTCTTCGACGATGTCGGTCGCGAGAATTTTGTCGGCTCCCTGCGCGCGGGCAACCTGGAATATGAGATTGCCGATAACGCCAGCACCAATGACCGCGATGTTCTGTCCCGGAGTCAACCTGGCGCGGCGATTGATGTGATAAGCCACGGCGACCGGTTCAGCCATAGAGGCTACGTCAGCACTCAATCCCGCCGGAATCGCCTTGACGATCTCCTCCGGCACGACAATCTCCTCGGCATACGCGCCGTCCAGATGGACACCCAGGACTCTGAGCTCGGGGCAGTGGTTGTGGTTTCCCGAGAGACACGCTTTGCACTGACCACAGGTTAGCACGGGGCGTGCCGTGACCAAATCGCCCTTCTTGAATTTCGAGCCGGGATCGCTCTCGGCAACCCGTCCCGAGAACTCATGGCCTGGAGTGACGGGATAGCGAGCGAAGGGGTTCTTGCCATGCAGGATGGCCATGTCCGATCCGCAGATGCCAGCATATTCGATGCGAATTCTGACTTCACCTGGATGTCGTTCCGGCGCAGGAATGTCTTGAACTTCAAATACATGGGGTTCGAGAACACGCAGTGCTTTCATCGATTGACCTCTCTGGGGTGATTTATCCGGCTTGTACGGTGTTCGGCGCAAACATGCTCAATGATACCACCCAGGGAATGGGTTGTCAAGAATTGGGAAATTGCGTACTATCTGGAATGGCTCCTCTCCTGTGACATCCAGGGGTTCTGGATGTGGCCTTCAGCGTGGGTGCGTCCGTGATTTTTGGCAGGTCGCCACGGTAACAGGCTGCACCAACCTTCGGCGTGCACCGCCGCGCAGTCGAGCCAAGCGAACGAACTGCGGGATGCAGGCATTGCCTGTGCGGAAATTGGTCCGGTCATGTCGTCATGCCGGGCACCTGCGCCGGTCGCAAACGTGTCGTATGGCGAGAACGGTTGGTTTGTACGAAGCCACTCGACGTGCGGAACGACTGGGCCAATCTTTGATGATAGCATCTCGTGGCGATGCAGTGGGATCGCAGCAACACCTCCGCTGAGTCGCAGTGTGGTAGATTGGCACAGTCTGCTGCCGAGGCGCACCTGCCAGCGGATTTGTCACAGTTAAGGAAATACAATGGTCGTCGGAATGCTGAATGTACCCCTGCGGTGCCAGGTGTTTGACACAAACGCAGCCGTACAGTATAGTAAGCGCTGATTTTCGGGGGAGGATAGGAGTCTGATGCCAAATTCAGCGGTGCGCGTGCGGTTTGCGCCGAGCCCGACAGGATATCTGCACATCGGAGGTGCTCGCACAGCGTTGTTCAACTGGCTTTTCGCTCGCCATCACGGTGGAGCGTTCATCTTGCGCATCGAGGACACGGACCGGACACGGTACCGCGAAGATGCGATGGAAGACATTGTGTCGAGTCTGCGCTGGTTGGGGCTGGATTGGGACGAGGGTCCGGAAATCGGCGGCAGCTATGGCCCCTATTTCCAGTCCGAACGACTGGCCCTTTACCATGAGTATGCTCACCAATTGGTGCGCGATGGTTTTGCCTACCCATGCTACTGTAGTCCCGAAAGACTGCATGCGTTACGTGAAGCGCGGCAACTGAACAAACAGAACTTAGGATACGACCGCCATTGCCGGCATCTGACTGCGCAGCAGCGGGCTGGTTATGAGGCACAGGGCATTGTGCCCGTCATCCGCCTGGCGGTGCCGTTGGATGGCACGACGACGTATTACGATGTGATTCGTGGCGAGTCAACCGTGCAGAATGCCACGCTGGACGATCTGGTCCTGCTCAAATCGGACGGGTATCCGACATACCACTTGGCCAACGTGATCGACGATCATTTCATGCAGATATCGCACATCATGCGGGCTGATGAATGGTTGCCATCGGTCCCACGCCACGTGTTGCTGTACCAGGCGTTCGGTTGGCAGATCCCCATCTACGCTCACTTGCCGATCATCCTGTCTCCCGATGGCAAGGGGAAAATGAGCAAGCGCTACGGTGCGACGTCGGTGCGGGAATTCCGCGACCAGGGATATATCTGGGAGGGGATGCTGAATTATCTGGCGCGGGTGGGCTGGTCATACGATGACAAAACGGAATTCTTTACCCGCGCGGAGTTGATTGAGAAGTTTACCCTGGATGGGGTCAACAAGTCGCCGGCCGCGTTCTCGTATCAGAAACTCGATTCGATCGATGCCGAGCATATCCGGCAGTTGTCCGTCGCTGAGCTGAGCCAACGCCTGTTGGATTATTTCCACGAGCACGGAATTCCACAGGCGAAGGCGGACATGGTTGCGGGTTTTGCACCGCTGATTCAGGAACGGATCAAGAAACTGGGCGATGCGCTCGAGCTGACGGATTTCTTTTTCGCGGAGGAAATTGATTATCCGGCGGAGCTGCTGATCGGAAAGAAGCTTTCGGCGGTGGAGTCGTTGGCCGCGTTGCGGCGGATGAAAGGTCTGGTGGAATCGCTGCCGGACCTCGCAGAGAGCACGACAGAAGGGCCGTTCTACGCGCTGACCGAAGAGCTGGGCGTCAAACCGGGGGCTGTCTTCGGCATCTTGCGCGTCGCCATAACGGGGAAACAAGTGGCGCCACCCCTCTTTGGAACGATGTGCGTGCTTGGACGCGAGACGGTGTTGAAACGAATCGCGGTTGCGGAAGGAAAGCTGCTCGCGCTCGTTTCTGCGGAAGCAGCGTCCGGCTGACCGGATTCCAGCATCATGGGCGTGTCAGTGAATGGACTATCGAAAGGGAGAGCCAAGTGCGGCTCTCCCTCCTGTTTCGGGTGGTACGTCTCGATCCGGGTGCGGGGCTGTCGGGAATAGCGCTGCTGTGGCGTACCTGTCGCTCGGCGCGGACAGCGCTTCGCAATCCCGGCTTGTCCGTTATGACTTGTCGAAGCTACCCGACTGCAGGAACTCGTGGATCGCCTCGGCCGCGCGCTTACCGGCGCCCATGGCGCTGATGACCGTGGCGGCGCCAGTGACGATATCTCCCCCTGCCCAGACACGGTCTTTTTTCGTGTGTCCGGATTCCTCATCCGCCTCGACGGTACCCCATTTCGTCCGCGCCAAACCCTCTGCATCGGTGAATACCAACGGATTGGGTTGCGTTCCCAGGGCCATGATGACCGTGTCGATTTCCATGTCGAATTCGGAACCTTCGATTGGCAGCGGGCGGCGGCGGCCACTGGCATCCGGTTCTCCCAACTTCATCTGGATACAGCGCATCCCGCTGACCCAGCCTTTGTCGTTGCCAAAGATTTCAATGGGTGCAGTGAGGAACTTGAAGATGATGCCCTCTTCCTTAGCGTGGTGGACCTCTTCGGCGCGTGCCGGAACTTCCGTCTCAGACCGGCGATAGACGATATAGACATTCTTTGCGCCCAAACGCTTGGCGCAGCGCGCGCTATCCATAGCAACGTTACCGGCACCGATGACCGCCACGTTGTTCCCCACCTTGATAGGCGTGTCGTATTCCGGGAAACGGTAGGCCTTCATCAGGTTAGTACGGGTCAGAAACTCATTTGCCGAGTACACCCCGTTGTAGTTTTCGCCGGGGATGTGCATGAACATCGGCAGGCCCGCGCCGGTTCCGAGGAAGACAGCGTCGAACCCCTGCGCGTTGAGCAGCTCATCGACGGTATAGAGCTTGCCGACGACGCTGTTGAGCTGGATATCCACGCCGAGGCTCTTGACGTAATCGACTTCCTTGCGCACGACCTCCTTGGGCAGGCGGAATTCCGGGATGCCGTACATCAACACGCCGCCGGGCTCGTGCAGCGCTTCGAAGATGATGACCTTGTGTCCCAGACGGGCGAGATCGGCCGCACAGGTGAGTCCGGCCGGCCCGGCGCCGATGACGGCGACCTTCTTGCCGGTCGGTGCGGGTGGCTCCGGCGCCTGCTTCTCTTGGGTCAACTCCCAGTCCGCCACGAACCGCTCGAGCCGTCCGATCGCGACCGGCTCGCTCTTCTTGCCCACCACGCAACGGATCTCGCATTGGGTCTCCTGAGGGCAAACCCGCCCGCAAATCGCCGGCAGATTGTTCTTCTCTTTGAGCGCCTTGGCTGCACCAGCCAGGTCTTCTTGCGCCAATGCGCCGATGAACTCCGGGATCTTCACTTCCACCGGACATCCCTGCACGCACTGTGGCTTCTTGCACTGAAGGCAACGCTTGGCCTCGGTCAGCGCCATTTCGAGCGTATAGCCCAGGGCCACTTCGTTGAAATTGTGCTGGCGCACCTCCGCATCCTGCGTGGGCATTTCCTGGCGCGCCGCTTTCGTATTGTTCTTAGCTTCAGCCATCGGATGGTATCTCCTTGGTTTATTACGATAGATTACTGCTCGCGACATGGTCAGTGGAGCAGACAAGACTGTGAACGGTACTGCTGAACGACCTGCCCATTACGGGCAATGCCCGCGATTAGTGGTCGCCGTGCCCACACTCGAAGTGTTCCAGAGCTTCCTTTTCTTCGACAAGGTATTGCCGCTGGCGCCCCAGCAGCAAATCCCAATCGACTTCATGTCCATCGAATTCGGGGCCATCGACACAAACGAACCTGGTCGTTCCACCCACCTCGACGCGACAGGCACCACACATGCCCGTGCCGTCCACCATGATGGAATTGAGACTGACGAGCGTCTTGATGCCGTAGGGTTTGGTCGTCAGACAGACGAATTTCATCATGATCGCCGGACCGATTGCCCAGATCATCTTGACGTCCTTGCGGGCTTCGAGAATCTCTTTCACCGGTTCGGTGACGAGGGCTTTTCGTCCATAGGAGCCGTCGTCAGTGCAGACGATCAACTCGTCGCTGATGGCGCGCATCTTGTCTTCCCAGAAGAGGAGGTCTTTGTTGCGTGCCCCAATCACGGAGAGCACTTCGTTACCGGCTTCTTTCAGCTCACGGGCGATTGGGTAGATCGGAGCGATCCCCACGCCGCCGCCCACACAGAGAATGGTGCCGTAATTCTCAATCTCCGATGGCAAACCGAGAGGACCGGTGATGCTGCACAACCTGTCGCCTGCTTGCATCGTCCCGAGCTCGCGAGTGGACTTGCCAACCTCTTGGAATATCATGGTGAGCGTGCCTTTGTCACGATCGTAGTCGGCGATGGTCAAAGGAATTCGCTCACCCGTGTCACATAGACGGATGATAATGAATTGTCCCGCTTTGGCTTTCCGGGCGATCTCCGGCGCACTGACCTCAAACAGCTTGGTGACCGGAGCCAGATCCTCCCTTACAAGAATTTCGTACACGCTGTAGCCTCCTTGGAATAATGCGATCGGCATATCGCACGATTTTTCACAAACTCTATTATATATGGTCTTGATTGATTTGTCAAGAGGTAGTTCGTGTAATTTCGCACGAATTGGACTCGGCCTGGCGAATGCGAGTACGGGATGCGCGAGATGTTGCACGCGCATGAATGACCTTCAGTCCCACTCGAGCTGCACGGTGTGGGTTTTCACCTGCGGATAGTAGTTGAACGCGGTATCGAAAGATGCTTCTTGCCCCGGCTCGATGCTGTACGGCTCTGTGTAGGCGAAGTTTGCATTGATCGGGCGTCCCCGCCTGTCATACAGGGTGACGATCGCCTGAGCCAGGCTGATCGTGCGTCCTGCATTGTTGAGAACTGTGCCGGTTACGTGGTAGAATCCGCTGGAATCTTCAAAGGATTTGCTGGCCGTGACGATCAGACCTGTTGGCTGAACCTTTGCAGTACTGCGCGCGATGGCCTGTAGACTCCAGTCCCACAGGTTTTCCGGTCTGGGCACAGTGAGGACGAACGGCGCTTTCTGTTGCGGTCGCAGCAAGCTGAGTAGCGGTTGGGTTTGCTCTTTCTGGATCGTCTCTCCGCGGGCGTTATAGAACGTCACGGTGATCTCCGCAGCGGCGATGTTGTGCGGCGAATCGTTCTTGATTTCGCCCACGATGACGATGTTATCGAGCTCGTCCTGGTGATCGGTGACGTTCATCAGGCTGAGTACGACGATGTCTCGCGGCAACGGAGTGCTGATGGATTTTGGTAGCGCATTGGTTGGAGTATCTCGTGCCGTTCGTGTACCCGCAGGCAGTGCGGTCCCGACCGGTGTGGCAGTCGCGGTCCCGCCCCTGATGGCTGGTGGCAGCGTCGGGATTACGACGCGGAAAATTCGAGCGATCTGGACTGCCGCGCCACGCGTCATTGCGCTGATTTCGCCACGGTGTGTTGTGGCTGTCGTCTTGCCGGTCCGTTGTGCCGACCCTTCGACGATGGCATACGTGTAATGCGTCCCCGGCAGCAGATGGGTGTCCGAAAAGACGTCGCTTTGCACCAGCCCTTTGCGCACGAATATGCCCATGCCGGAACCCATGTCGCTGTATACCGTGTAACTCGAGTCTTCCACGGATTCCCAGCGCAGCGTGAGCGTAGTACGTTCGCGGACTGCAACCTCGACATCGAGCCGTTCGGTATGGTCGCGCACAAGAGTGCGTGCAGGTGTCAGCGTCGTGCCGCCCGCACCGGCGCTCAGCGTGGGCCTGCGGCTGGGCGTTGCTGTCCGAGCGAGCAAAGGAGTGCGCGTGTGTGTTGCCGTTCGGGTGGGCGTTGCCGTATCCGTATCCGTGGGTGTGGGAGACAGCGTTTCTGTGGGTGTGAGTGTGAACGTAGCTGTGGCGTAGATGATGTACGCAGTGGGCGTACGGCTGGCGGTTGGTGTGTGGGTAGGCAGTGGCAGTGCTGTGGAAGTTGGCGTGACCTCTAGCAGTTCGACCGCTATACCCGTGAAGAACGGGGTCGAGGCCAGACCGGCAACTTCATCGCCCGCAGTTGTCGGCGGCATAATATCGTTCAGGGTGACGATGGCAAAGGCGACGACGACGAGGCAGTTGAGTGCAAGTAAGAGCAAGACGATGGTTGTCCACTGCTGCGAGGAAATTCGTCTCATTCCTACCTCTGCATTCTATGCTGAGATCACAGGACAGGTTGTTGCCGGATGCATCACACCTTGTCGACCAGATCGGAGATCTGCCGGGTAACATTAACGAGGGACAGCCCTAGCTTCAGGACTTCGTTGGGGCGGATCGGCTGTCTGGCTGTGATCCCGTGCTTGCCGCCGGCGCGTTCCGGAAGACGCTTGCTATCGTCGCGCGTGGCCCAGATGAATCCGATCCCCGCTCCGATCGCCGCCCCCAGCAATCCGCAGATGATGAGCTTTCTGGTCAGGAGTTCATTTCTTGTCTTGCGTGTGCTTTCTCGGGTCATTTTCCCCTCGTTATGGTTAACGCAGCGCGCGTCATGCTCTTACCTGCAGCCACACACTGTCGGATCGCGACGAAAGGCGAGATGATGCGCTGGCCGATTTGCAGGGTAGTGCGCCGGACACGCTCGGTAGTGCGTCGGATTGCCCGTAATGTGCTGCTGAGCCAACGGATGCCCTGTGGAACGTATTTCGCGCAGAAGAACAGAAGAACGAGAACCGGAACCAGCGCGATGATGAGCTCGACTACCAGGAATATGAGTGACAAGTCCCGCCACAAAGGTAGGTTGAACAAGACGGACTCCTCGCGCTAGAGCAGTTCGATTTCGTAATCAACGATCTCGATGTCGTAGTGACTGCCCTCCAACCATTCCACCACCTTGCTGAGCAAACCGTGGGCATAATCGGATCGGTTGGCTACACAGACCACCCCCAGCGATGCTGATTGCCAGACATCGTTGTTGTCCACCTCGGCAATGGATACGTTGAACGTTTTCCGCAAGCGGGCCGAGAGTGACTTGAGTACGCTCCGTTTGCCTTTCAGAGACGACACGCCAGGCAACACGAGTTCTATCGTACAGACGCCTATAACCATCGTTCGTTCTTCTGGCGCCAGCCGTTTGCGAATGGCGCTCTCCACGAGTTCATTATAGCATCACGCATTGGCAGTGTCAACGCATCCCGCGCTTCACTGCGGACGCACTCGATACAATTGTTCTCCTGATTCATGGACGACGAGGATGCCTTCGTCCTCACGCTTCTCCCATTCTTCGACGTTGAGTGTGGCGGGATCCAGGTAATCGAGGCCGACTTTGCGACACACCGCTTCGGGGATACCGGTGGCGAGAGTGATCTTGAAGCGTCGCTGCTCCACTCCGTTTTCGTAACTGCCGCCGCCGAGGACGTGGACACCGTGGCCGAGCGCCACGCGGTCGATGCCGGCATAGTCATCGATATGTGCTTCCAGGTATTCGAAGACGTGATAGCCAACCTTCTCGATAGCTTCACCGTGCGTGGCGGAAATCAGCTCGAGGTGTGGCGCATACAGGATGATCTCTCCGCCGTCCTCCGCGACCGGTTGGAGCTTGTAAATGCCCTTTGCCCCGGTCCAAAGCTCGTCGAAAATTGGACTGAGTACTGAGATGACGCGCGTGTAATGTCGATCCAGCCAGGTAATGTGAATCTGCGAAGACAGATCGCAGGCAGCACGGTGCGCCTCGATCACCGGACCGATGTACAGGCCCATCCAGTCGTGCCCCTTCATGACGGAGTTGAATGACAGGATGGGGATTGGGATGAATTCGCCGGCACGATTGATAACGCGCCGCACAGGCGTATCGAACTGCCCGATCGCATCGACAGTACCGACGCTGGCGCCGAGCCAATGGAAGAAGTTGATCATGCCCCAGCCGGATATGCCGGGGAAAAAGTATTTGTACCCACCGCCGAACCCGGCCGATTCGTGTGGCAGGGACACACCGAGCAGTAGAATCTGGTCGTAATCCAGGATGAGCTTGTTGACGGCAACAGGAACCGCATGTGTGACTCGTCCGCCTGTCAGCTCGCTGGCTTCTTCCGCTGAGATCTCACCGATCTGCGCGAAGGTCCCGGCCTGTTGCCACAGGTGATTGTAGATTTTTACCGCGCTGTATTTCTCAGTGCGTTCTGCTGTGGTCAGTCCCAACATCCTGTTGATTTCGTCGTCAGTCATCGGGCGATGGGTCCCCAACGCGATCAGATAGTCCAGACAGGCCGCTATCGGTCTGACCAACTCTTCGATGATTGGGAACATCTGCGGGAGTGGGGCAATGCGCGTCAAATCGGGGATAATGGCGAGAACCCGTTTGTCTGTCAGGTCGATACTTCCCAGCCCTGCAGTGATCAATTGCCGAGCTTCGGTGTCGTTGAGTGGCGTATCGGTCCGGCCAAGTTCGATTAACATGTCGAGTTTCCCTCCATTCGCAAGCCATCTGGTGTGCCCTGTATTTTACTCCGGAATGCCTGGGGAGCAAGTTGCGATCTGCAGCAGCCTCGCAGGATTTTGCGCTGATCGCTACACCAGCGCAGTGCGTGTGCTGAGAGGTTCTGGTAAATGCCCTTTCGGGTGGCTTCGGGTGCGCTGCGCGTACGAGCTTGGCGTTAGTCCTGCGGATGTCTACCGGCGGGTGTGGTTGGAGATGGTGCTCTGCTGGGCGGGGCGACCGGTCATATCGGCGTGTGGCGCCGGCGCTGCATGGGCATGTGCCGGGCCGTTACCTCACGCGGACTCCTGACTGGCGATACGGCGGCTCGATCCTTTGAGACTTTCGTGCATCCTCTGAACAGCAAGCGCCTCGTCCCCGCTGCGGATGGCTTCGACGATTGGCAGGTGTTTTTGCGCTTCACTGAGGCTTTCTTCCGGGGCGATCTCCACTCCGAGATAACCGTAGAGGGTCCAGAAAATCTCCATGAGTTTGTTGAACACCTGATTGCGGATGCTGGAGAACAGCTTCTGATGAAACTGATAATCCAAATCGTGCCAGGATTCGCCTAGCTCTGCCCTGGTCACGATGGCGAGGGCGATCTGTTCCAACTCGTCGATATCCTCAGCGGTCAGCGTTCGGGTTGCATGGACGATGTAGGATGTCTCCAGGCAGATACGGATTTCGTGCAGGTCGCGTAGAGTGGTATCGTTCAACTCAGTGTGGAAGAACAGCCCTTTGGCAATCGCGTCGAAAGAAAATGATTTGATGAACCAACCGGCGCCAACTTTGACTTCCAGGATGCCGAGCGCTTCGAGAGAGCGCAATGCTTCCCTGAGTGCGACCAAACTGACCCCGAAACTTCTCGCCAGTACCTGTTGGGATGGCAGCCGATCGCCAGGGCGCAATTCTTGCGCCTTGATGTACTGCAGCAGACGCTCCTGGATAATCTCGTTAGTCCTGACCGTCCGGAGGGGCTCTAATCCTATTACCTGTCCATCTGGATTCTGAGTGGCCATGAACGCACCTGCTGGTAAAAATTCCTGTAAGTTAGTAGTTATCATATAGGTACTGAACATATTATAACATAACTATGCAACCTTGTCAAAGCGCAGAAAGCCGTGCCTGTTGCCCAGAACTTCGAGTGTGGTATAATAGCGCGACGAGTGTGATACTTCGATCGACTCAACTCTGGAGGTGAAGTGATGGCGGAAATGATGCGGGCTGCCTTTTTCATTGAACCGGGACGCGTAGAAGTCCGCGAGATCGCGAAACCTGTTCCGGGGCCTGGTGAGGTCCTCGTTCAGGTCAAGGCTGTTGGTATCTGCGGTTCGGACATGACGATTTTTCGGTATGGTGGTATCGGGGTCAACAAGGCAGCGGAACCACTGATTCTGGGGCATGAGGGTTCCGGTGTTGTTGCCGGAATTGGCGAGGGAGTGAGCCGTTGGCGTGTAGGCAACCGTGTGGTGATGGAGCCGGGAATTCCCTGTCGACGCTGTGAATTCTGCAAGACCGGGCAATACCATCTTTGTCTGGACGTTGCGTTCATGGGTGTGCCCCCGACGAACGGGCTGATGACCGAGTACGTGGTCATGCCTGAAGACTTTGTCTTTCCGCTACCCGAGGAGCTGGACTTCGAGACGGGGACTGTCATCGAGCCACTGTCCATCGGATTGATGGCAGCACGGGAAGCGGATGTGCAGATTGGCAGCAGCGTCGCGATATTTGGCAGTGGCCCCGTAGGGCTCGCCACGCTGTTGGCGGCAAAACTGCGCGGCGCGACGCGGATTTTCGTCGTCGATCTGGTTCCCAGCCGTTTGCAGATCGCGTTGGAATTGGGGGCGGATGAGGTAATTGACGGGCGGAATACCGATCCGGTCGGTCGGATCCTGGATGCGACCGGTGGGCAGGG
>ENA-OSEO01002184-OSEO01002184.1-sediment-metagenome-genome-assembly--contig:-NODE-2184-length-29199-cov-11.430225_pt1 | contig 29199 bp, 23 predicted proteins | sample MGYA00237883_ERZ534232 | MGnify/ENA metagenome assembly ERZ534232 | reverse complement strand
TTTCGCTCACTGCCGTGCAAGGGCGAAAAATTGAGCACATTTCTGCTGACTCCATAGGACTCGATCTGCTCGTAGAGGAAGATTCCCGGGACATCCTCACGGATCAAAAGAAGGCTCTGAAGGTAAAGAGCCTTCCTTTTCTCCTGATCCATTTCAAAGCGTGCGGCCTCGAGCAGCGTGTCCAATTCCGCATTGGAATAATAGGAAATGGAAGATTTCGACGAAAAGAGCGGAACCAGAATGCCGTCCGCGTCGAAAATCGTATTGCCCCATCCGAGGAGATACAAAGACTCCGCTCGGCGGTTCTTGAAAATCTGCATATACTCGGCCCATTCATACACCTTGACGTGGACCCGGATTCCGACCTTACCCAGCATGTCGGCAATCGCCGAAGCGACCTGCCGGTCGCGGATGTATCGCCCGGAGGGCGTGGCCAGCACAACGTCAAACCCCTCCGGATATCCCGCCTCCGCCAGAAGGTCTCTCGCTCTTTTGAGGTCGAAAGCATGCGGCTCCACAAAAGCATCATAACCAAAGGCATGCGTAACGAGGGGTGTGTTCAAGGGTTCACCAGCACCCAGAAGCCCGTCCCTGATCAGTGCATTACGGTCTATGGCATGACTGATCGCTTGGCGTACACGGCGGTCTGAAACGGGACCGCTTTCCGCTTTCAGGAGATTGAATCCGACAAATATGACCCTGCCGCTTGGACCCGAGACCACATCGATGCCGGGCTGCTTCCGAAGATCGGATACTGCATGAGGCGGGACGCCCGCAGCGATATGGATATCCCCCTTTATCAAGGCCTCCATGCGCATATTGGGGTCAGGTATCGATCTGAGAACCAGACTCTTGATCTTTGCCGGATTCGACCCCCAATAGCGGTCGTTTGCCTCCAGTTCTACGAACTGACCCGGCTCCCGGCGGACGAATCTGTAGCGCCCCGTCCCCACAGGGTGTTCCGCAAAATAAGCGTCCCCCTTTTCGCGGATATATTTTTCAGGGACAATGTAGGCAGCAAAAGCCATGCGCTTCGGCACAACCGGATCAGGCTTCGCTGTAACGATACGAACCGTAAAGGGATCGATCGCCACAACCTCTCTCAGGCCAGCGAAAAACGTATTGAAAGGGTTGCTTGAATCTTTTGCCCTCTTGAAGCTGAAAACGACGTCAGCAGCCGTCAACGGGTCCCCATTATGGAAAAAGACGCCCTGCCGGATCTTGAATTCCCAGGTTGTCGGATCAATAGTTCGATAGCTTTCGGCAAGGTTGGGTGAAAGTTCATCTTTTCCCCTTCTTCTCAAGAGACCGTCGAAAACAGTGGAACAATAGTTTAGATCCACAGATGAAATCGCTTTCTGGGGATCCAGACTCGTCACGTCGACACCCCGGGCGATCACGATCTTACCGCTTGCCGCCGCACCTGTGACGCTGGGTAAACTTGTCAGAAGCATGCACGCAACCACAGAAAACAAGATCGATTTATTCATTTTGCGCTAAAACTCCCCTATCTACTAATGGATCTGGTATCCTGGTTAAGTTGCCAATCCGGAAATGGTCTTTTTGACCAATCTCGGCGCCAATCTGCCCGTTTGCCTGTGCGGCGGCCTGCAGCCCGCCTCAGTACAAACGCTTGATCGCCTTGATATTCGCCCAAAATCCTCATTTCCGAATTGGCAACTGTGCCCTAACGAAAACTCACCGGATGGATCTAACTATCTGACAGCATATGTTGTGACTATAAAGTAACGAAAGTCTGGAAGTCAAGAATGAATATGGAAAATGCTTATGGTTAAAATGTTTCACAAAATTCCTTTTTTCTTTAAAAATTGATCCTCTATTTGCTCGTATTGGATCCTACTTAAACGATACCGGTACGATATACCTACGGTTTCAGATTTCCCCAACGCTGAATCAATGACAGATCTGTGCCTATTGCAGCTTATCTACATCCCCTGACTTTTCCCTTTGAGGCTATGGACTCCATACTCTGCAATCAAGGGTGGCCGCTTCGGCTTCCGGGGTCCTCGAGGGTGTCCCTGAGGCATCGGCCTATTTTCTTCTAAAGTCTTTTCTCGATCATCCGATTATGACCTATGCGAGGGGAGACGCAATCCGGTTTGCCCAAATGTTTGCTTTGCCTGAAGAACCAGGTGCTGAAAGCTGGAGGGCGGGTGTTACAAGAGTGGCAAAGCCCAAAGGCATGGAATAAGCGAAATTGGGATGCACCTTCAAGAAAAAGGAGCTGCGTTTATGGGCGATGGACAATCGAAAAAATCGAGATTCGGCATTTCCTTCAAGACCTCTCTCGTGAGCGGCAGCACGGTGCTCGTCCTGCTGCTGATCAGCAGCGCCGTTTTCCTTCATCTGGAATCCGGATTGGTCTCCTTCCTGATCGATCGGCACATAGAAAGCGTTTCGGAGACCATCGATCAGCAGGCGGCCAACCAGAAAAACGCCCTCAGCGAAAGCATGAAGGTCAACGCGGAGATTCTGGCAGGTATCTCTGCTACGTTCCTTTACAATTTTGATGAGGAGGGGATTGCGAAAACCCTGATGCCTTATATGAAGCTTCCAGGGATCAGCGCAATCCAGGTCGTCGATCACAAGGAGAGGCCCTTTGCTGCGTTGTGGAGAGGCTCCGGCGTAATGTCGGGGCAGTCCCTGCCGGCGGATTTGAAGGTGGATCCGACACTTTCATGGGGTGCCGACGCCGCTTTCGAAAAAGAAGGGGTTGGGCATGTTCGGATTTTCTTCACCGATGCGCTGCTCAACGAGCTGATCCAGCAGAGCAGGGAAAAAATGAAAGTCGATATCACCGCTTTCCGCGAAGCAGCGGACAAGGGATATGACCATGCCCTCATCGAGCAGGCCGCAGTGATCGTAGGAGTGTTGATTGCATTGATCATCGTGATCACAGTTTGCCTCAGAATGGTTGCCGTAAAACCCCTGAACCGCATCATCGGCGGATTGCAGGGAGGGGCGGCGCAGGTGGCCGCTGCCTCGAATCAGATCGCTTCAGCCAGCCAGTCCCTTGCTCTAGGGGCATCCCAGCAAGCCTCCAGCATCGAAGAAACGAGCGCCACGCTGGAGGAGATCTCCTCGATGACCCATCAGAATGCGCAGAATGCTCAGGTTGTCAACGAAATCATGCGTGAGGAGGCAGCAGAAAATTTCAAGAGGATCCAAGAACAGATGAAGCTGATGAAGTCCGCCATCGCGTCCACCGTGGAATCAAGCCGAGAAACCGCGAAAATTATCAAAACGATCGATGAAATTGCCTTTCAGACCAATCTGCTGGCGCTCAATGCCGCGGTGGAAGCCGCCCGGGCGGGCGAGGCCGGCGCAGGCTTCGCGGTGGTTGCGGATGAGGTAAGGAGCCTGGCGATCCGAGCCGCAGAAGCAGCGAAGACAACCAGTGAGCTGATCGAAAAGGCCGGGGTACGAATCAACGAAACCAAGAACCTGAGCGACCAGGTTATGGAGGTTATGGATCAGAACAATGCGATTACCCAGAAAATTACGGTTCTGGTAGGGGAGATTGCCGGGGCTTCCCAGGAACAGGCCCAAGGAATCGAACAGGTGAACCGGGCGGCGACCCAGATGGAAAAGATCACGCAGGACAGTGCTGCAGGTGCCGAGGAGTCGGCCTCGGCTTCTCAGGAAATGAGCGCTCAGGCGGCTGAGATGCTGTCATATGTGGAAGAATTGGCTCTTATTGTGGGTGGGGCGGCGAGACAAGCCGGGGGTTTGGTCCTCAGCACGGCTGCAGCCGCTCCAAGGATCTCGGAAAGAGGAAAGAGGGGATGGCTTTTGAGATTATTGCCTCAAAAGGGATCCCCTGTGAATGGACGGAACGTATTGGCCCAACATCCACTAACAGAAGGAGGCAGATCATGAAGGGAGTCCACAGAATGGGTCTCGGAGGCAGAAGTGGTTCGGTTGCAGTGCTGGCAGGCATTGTGATAGCGGTTATGATCGGTCTCATCACCGGTCCTGCCGCTGCAGAGGATTTGAAGGGGAGTTTGGCACAAATGCCGGTCTATGCCGAGAGCCCGAAGAAAGGGGTTCTTGTGGACCTGGTGAAGGCTATGGTTCAGGCATCCGGTAAGGATATTACTTTCCAGGTAGTCCCATTCAACCGGTCGATGCATGATGTTGCGGACGGGAAGGTGGATTTTCACATGCCGCTCATTAAGCCGGAAAATCTGGATGAAGCCGCCTTGGACTACGCCTATTCAACGGAAACCATCTTTCATGTCAATTTCATCCTGTATACCAACAAAAACAAGCCCGTGGACAAAAATAAACTCAGCGAATACTCGATCGAAACCGATTTGGCCCATGTGAACTACTTCGATTTCCCGATAAAGGGATCCGCCAAGCTGGACAGCAGCCTCAAAAAGGTGGACGCGGGCAGAATCGACGGATTCATTTTCGCTGATTTCGCCTCCGATCCCATTGTGAAAAAGGAACAGCTGAACAACCTTCGTAGAGAATTATACCACACCTTCGATGTCAAAATTGTGCTCCCGAAAGGAGAAAAAGGGAAGGCAACTGACCATTTTCTGACCCAGACGATCACCGCGATGAGAGCCGATGGTTCGTTCGACAGAATCATGTCGCCCATTGATCAGCCGTACGATGACTGGCAGCCGTAAAGCGTGAGCCGGATTTCGGCCTCTTGAATATTCAGCACGTTCGACGTCCCCCGTTGAGGCTTGGAAGGGACCGTTGATTGTCTCCCGGCATCCGCGTCCGAAGAAACCCGATATGCCCGGTTCGTGAGCCGCAGAGCCTTCGCAGGCCGCCGCCCTCAACCGGGTCACGTATCTGCGGTTCCAAACAGCGGACACTCCGGAGCATCCCCTTTCCAGAAGAAGAAGCGCCCCTGCCTACCACTTAAAGTAAAGCACCATTCGTGGACAAACCGCTGAAAAGGATGATCCGGATCGAAAAATATCCGAATGGGGCTCAAGTCTTTCCGGGATGTGCCGATAGCTCCGAGAGAGGAAAGGGTCTTGGGCCTGTCCGGACCTATGCGCCGGAGGGAGTTCACGGAACAGAAATTGGTATTTCACCCAGGAGGCCACATGAACAAGCGATTCTCTTTAAAACTGCGCCTGACACTGCCTACGCTCCTGACCGCGCTGTTGATCGTCGGGGGTATCGTGGCGTTTCTTTCTACCGTTATGATGCGCACTACCAAGGAAGAAGCCCTGAGCAAGGCCTATGAAATGGCCCACCGTTATGGAAACGAGATCGATGCCGAGCTCGAGGTGGCGATGGATGCAGCCCGAAGCCTTGGCCAGAGCTTCCAGGCCCTGAAGAAAAGCGGGCACACCGACCGTGAGATGCTGAACCTCATCCTGAAGGAGAACCTTGAAGGGAACCCGGATTTTCTGGGGGTTTGGACCTGCTGGGAGCCGAATGCTCTGGACGGCAAGGATGCCGAATACGTGAACGCCCCTCTTCATGACAGCACCGGCCGTTTCATCCCCTATTACAACCGCGGCTCCAGCAGGGTCGAGGGTGAAGCGCTTCTGGATTATGAAAAACCGGGGGCCGGCGATTATTATTTGCTTGCACGAAATTCAGGCCGAGAAGTGATCACTGAACCGTACCTATACAAGGTTGGGGGCAAGGAAATACTCGTAACCAGGGCGGCAGTCCCCATCGAACATGCGAACCGCGTAGTCGGAGTCGTGGGAGTGGACCTGCCCTTGTCCAAGCTGCAGTCCCTCATTGAGAACCTTCATCCTTACGGTTCAGGCGTAAGCGCTGTTTTCGCCAACCGGGGAACGATCGCCGCTCACTTCGACCCGTCCCGACTTGGCAAGCAGATGAGGGACACCGAGGCCGATATGTGCGATGAACATCTGATGCCCTTCGCGGAGGCGGTTCAGGCCGGCCGCGATTTTATCTTTTCCGTTTATTCAAAGCCTCTCGCAAGCGATGTCTATATCCAAACGGTACCGCTTACCATCGGCCGGAGCACCACACCCTGGGGCTTCGCGATCGGAATCCCCATGAAGGCTGTTCTTGCAGGGCCGCGCAGCGTCATGATCATGGCCATCGCAACTGGTGTGATCGGACTTACCCTGCTTAGCCTCTTTGTCATCTGGACGGCGCTCGGGGTCGCGAACCCCATCAATCGCATCAGTCAAAAGATGGGCGGTGCGGCTCAGGAAGTCTCCTCCGCCGCGACCCAGCTTTCTTCCACCAGTCAATCGCTTGCGGAGGGTTCGAGCGAACAGGCGTCCTCTATCGAAGAGACATCCTCCTCGCTTGAAGAGATGTCTTCGATGACCCGTCAAAACGCCGACCACGCCTCCCAGGCCGACAAGCTTATGCACAACGCCAAAACGATCGTTGGGGAAGCCAACGAGTCAATGTCGCAGCTGACTGGCAGCATGGCGGATATCTCCCGGTCGAGTGAAGAGACCTTCAAGATCATCAAAACGATCGACGAAATCGCTTTCCAGACGAATCTTCTCGCACTGAACGCTGCTGTAGAAGCAGCGCGAGCAGGGGAAGCGGGAGCGGGGTTCGCCGTTGTTGCCGACGAGGTGCGCAACCTCGCCATGCGTGCCGCTGAAGCGGCCCGAAATACCTCGAACATCATCGAGGAAACCGTCAAGAAAGTGAAAGGCGGGTCGGACCTGGTCCTCAAAACCAACGAGGCCTTCAAGCAGGTCGCCCAAAGCGCGGCGAAGGTCGGGGAACTGGTCGGGGAAATCGCCGCGGCCTCTTCCGAGCAGGCCCAGGGCATCGAGCAGATCAATACGGCGGTCGCCGAGATGGACAAGGTTACCCAGCGAAACGCCGCCGGCGCCGAAGAGTCCGCGTCAGCCGCAGAGCAGATGAACGCTCAGGCGGTGGAATTGAAAAGCATGGTCCTCGATTTGACCGCTCTCGTACAAGGAACGCGCAATGGCAAAGGATCTGCGGACAGTTTTCATGCCGCCGATGCCTACGCACCGAAACGCAAGCCGCAGTTGCCCTCTCTGCACAATAAACCACATCACAGGAAGGCGTTGCCCGCTCAAACCGAAATCCGGCCTGAAAAACTGATCCCTTTGGATTCCGACGATCTGAAGGATTTTTAAAACGCAAACGCCCGATGAACCGATTTCAGTCGCTTGAATAACGTTATACCAACAAATCCAGGAAATTGCCCACCTTAAAATGCGCTTTTTTTAGGTCTTATCAATAAATTACGTTTTCCGGATGGAAACAAACTTAGTATGGGAAAAGTTGTCCTTTTGCATGGTCCATTGGCGCTAAGAATCGCAAGCTTTCCGCCTCCACAGCAGTTCAGAATGGCTTTTTTATTATCATCCTGCTTTTGAATGAACTGTCAAAATCAATGGTCATTAACAGCGATTATTAAGAATTTGTTACTATTCTTATCATAAAAAAACAGGTAAAGGATTCACGTTACTAAAAACTTGCCTTAAAAAGCATGAAAAAATAAAAAGAAATGTATATTGATATAAATATCATCAGATTCCAATGGCCGTTATTTTGAATAAAAAGATTCCACCTGAAATATATAGTTGACTCCAATGTGGCATACTTAAACGATGGAATAAATCGTTTAATCTTGTCACAGTATACTTGATATTCATCTCGAAAAATCAAAAGTAACCTTGTTTCCTCTCTCTTTACGCGATTTATCATATAGAAATAATACAATATTACATAAGATATTAGAATAACTATCTTTCCGATAGTCAACATAATTCCTAAAAGGAGGAAAAATCTTCCGATATACATTGGATTCCTTGTCAGGCTGTAAGGACCTCTGAATGCAAGAGTTTTATTTTTGTCGAGGGAGGCGAAACTCCAAACCTGAATGGATTCGCCTAAAAGGCTGACAAGAAATCCCGGAAAGAGAAGATCGGACTTCATGTGAGGAAGTGTCAGAATGAACAGGGCAAAGGCTATCGGATACCGGAGACTTGTCAAGACTGTGCGTGTTCTCTGATCATTGAAGACTAGGTGTATTCGGCTGGCTATATCTGTACCCATTATTTACTCCTGCACTCTGGGATTTCCTGGGGGGCGACCGGACCATGAAGAGTACGTGAAATGATCATGAACACCACTCATGGCAAATTTTTTACATGGAATTTAGCAGATCAGAATGAAGAAATGATGAAGCCAGGAAGAGGAGGATGTTGTTTTTTATGGTTATCCGCGGTCCAGATAGGTAAGGATCGACCGTAAGACTAGGCCTATCATTTTAGACGGCCCGGACCTCTCTTTTTCTCAGGGGCTGAGCCGAAAATCAAATCACGCCCGAAGGCCTTTGCTGTTGCCATACCTTGAGGATAAGACCAACCAGCGCCAGTTCCGTAAAGCCGCCAGCACATAAAAGGTGAAGGATGCACCGAAGCGGTCCCACAGCAGCCCCGCGGCGGCACTGGCCGGCAGCATGGCGATGCCCCCCGACCAGCTTGAAAGCGCCATAGGCCGTGTCTCGCAGATCGACCGGCGCTGAATCGGCTATCATCCTCGCAAACAGGCCGTGGGTGATCCCCATGTGCGCGGCCCACAGGAACACCCCGGCAAGAATGGTAGGCCAACGCTCGTTTGCAGCTAGAAGCAGATCGGCGGCGAGCAGGACAATCAAACCGAGCGCCAGCAGCCTGCCGTGATCCATCCGATCCGACAGCCTGCCGAACGTATAGGCCGATCGCGAATAGACCAGGTTCATGGCCACCATAACCAGGGGGACGTAGGCGACCGGAACACCCGCTGCTGGGCGCGAAGCACCAGGAATGCCTCACTGAATCTCACCAGATTGAACACCGGGGCGATGCCGACCACCCCCCAGTATACACCCACCGCTCAGGCCGAGTGCCGCACCGCACACCTCGGCTGGTGCGATGTCCGCCACCAGCGCATCACGCGGGGCACCACTCACCCCTTTTCCAACGCGATCCATCAGACGTGCGGCAAGGACGATGCCTGCGGTCGGAGCGAGGGCAAACAACAGCTTTGTCAAGACGGCCGATGAGTACCCGAGGGCAGCCAGCGTCTTCCGCTTGCCTGGATAGTCGCTGAGCGCGCCGGAAAAGACTTTCACAATATTCGCCATGGATTCGGCCAGCCCTTCGATCACTACGACCATGCGAGCACTCGCGCCCAGGATGCCGACCAGGAACAGGGGCAGCAGGCTGCCCTCCTTGATAAAGGGCGCTTGTTACTGCTTCAGAGGCAGACGGATGGTCACCGTTGTCAGCCTCCCAACGTCACTGTCAAAGCCCACAGAGCCCCCGTGAAGTTCCACGATTCTTTTCACCATGGCCAAGCCAAGGCCCGAGCCGCCGTACTCCGTGGACCTGGATTTTTCAGCACGGTAAAACTGTTGAAAGACCTTGGGTATTTCAGACTTAGTTACCCCAGGCCCCGTATTGGCCACAGTGATCGTCAAGTCGACATCGCCCGCCTCCGCTGCGACGTCCACTCTCCCGCCACGTACGTTGTATTTGAGAGCGTTGTCCAGGATATTTGAGAACGCTCGATGCAGCATTTCATGTTCCCCCTGGATGAGGAGTTCACTCGGAAGGTGGACATTCATTCTGATGTTCTGCGAATCCGCCAAGTAGCGATATTCGGAGACCAGGGAAGACAAGAGCCCGGTCATGGAAACCACCTTGGGTTCAATGGTCGTCAACGTCTCCAGGGACGACAGGTTCAGGAGATCCTTGACAAGTCTCTCCATGCGCAGGACCTGGTCGTTCAGCCGCAGGAGGTTTTCTCTTGAGAGGGGAGGAAGGCTGTCCATGTCCTCTGAAGAGAGGATCTCACCGACGGCCAGCCGCATGGTCGTGAGGGGGGTCTTCAGCTCATGGGACGTGTCGAAGAGAAAATCTCTCTGTCTCACAAAGGAATACTGCAGGCGGTCCAGCATCCGGTTGATGGTTTTTGCAAGTTCGTTGAATTCATCGCTCCCGGAGCCCACGGGTATTCTCACATCCAGATTCTTTTCGCTGATGTCGTGGGCAAGGCCCCCCATCACCCCGATCGGCCTCAATATTCTCCCGGCCACAAAGTGGCTGATGAGGATGAGGGCGAGGCTGGAAAGGGTAAGCCCCCCGACAATACCAAGGATCAGTTCCTGGATTTCCTCCTTCAGCTTGATCATGGGGAGGCCGATCCGCATTTCGAGCTCCACCCCGAACAGCGTGTCCGAGAAACCCCTGACCCTGAAGGGCACCTCCGGGCTGAGCCCCTGCCCGATGTCTATCCGATCCGGGGGAACAACGGCTTTAACAATGGCAGTGGAACCGTGCTCCACTCCGGGAAGCTCTATCAGGCTCGCCAGTTTTGATTCATAGAGCACCCGGCCGGAGTCTTTCTCATAAATCTTGAGCCAGTTGGGCCAAGGGGAAACGACTTTCTGAAGGGCGGCATGGATTGCGTCCTCCCCGGCTCCTTGTCCGAGCTTCTCGATCGTATCGAAAGCCCGGTCCGCCTCTTCTTTCAACTCGGTATCCAGCAGGTCGAAAGGCTGTTCGATCAGTTCGTAGAATATGACCACGGAAAAAAGGAGGCTCGCCAGTAAGCCGGAGGCTGCGACCAGGAGAGTGATTCTTTTCTTGACGGTCATTCTTCCAGATCCTCGATGATGTATCCAAAGGCCCGGAGAGTCCGGATGATTCCCCCGCCGGCGTCCCCGATTTTGTGCCGCAAGTTTTTGATGTGAACATCCATGAAGTTGGACATGTTGAAGGGATCGAAGTCATCCCCCCACACGTGCTCGGCCAGGCTGAAGCGCGAGACCGCGCGGTTCTTGTTGTAAAGCAGGAACTCGAGAATGGAGAATTCCTTCGGGGTCAGTTCAACGAGCGTTCCCCCTTTCCTCACCTTGCGGTTTACGGTGTCGAGCTCCACATCCCTTATTCGAAGGAGAGTTCCCGAGGGACTCGCGTGTCTCCTGAGCAGTGCGCGAATGCGGGCCATGAGTTCATCCGGGGAAAACGGTTTTGCAAGGTAGTCATCCGCGCCGAGATCGAGCCCTTTCACCCTGTCTTTCACATCGCCCTTTGCAGTGAGCATGAGAATCGGTGTTTCGATCCCGGCCTTGCGTGTGTGCCCCAGGACAGACAATCCATCTATCTTCGGCATCATGATGTCGAGTATGATGAGATCAAAAGGGTTTTCGAACAGTTTGTCCAATGCCTCTTCGCCATCCGAAGCCGTTTCAACGATATAGCGCTGGTTTGTGAGAATTTGCCGGATCTGATCCAGCAGCGAGAGATTATCGTCAACAACCAGAATTTTCACAACCGTGGGCCTCCAAAATGTAGTTCATCTCAACATTGGTGCCTTAACCCATTTGGCGTGATCTATCCCTTCATGCTGAACGGGTAATCAGCCAAACACCAGCGCATATGACAATAATACCGGCCCAGCGGGTAGTACCGATTCCCTCATTGAAAAACATTTGACCGGCAAAAGCCGTGAAGATATAGCCGATGGAAAGAAGCGGATAGGCATAGCTGACCTCCACCCTCGAAAGTACCAACAGCCAGACCGCGACGCTAACGACATAACACCCCAGACCGATCAATATAAAGGGGTTTAACGCCACAGCCAAAAAAATGCGGCTGCAATTTCGCAAACCAAAGTCAAAATAGCCAATTTGGCGCATTCCCTGTTTTAGGGCCAACTGAGCCGAAGCGTTGAGCAACACGCCTAGGACAATAAGAGGAAGGTATCTGGCCATGTTCATCCTTTCGCTGGAACCGTTGCCAGTCTTGACCATACGAGCGAGACCCATTCAAGACACCCATAAATAATCATTTTCATATATAATCTCAATAAGATCAATGATGGACTGAAAACGTATAGCACAAGGGCCAATGATGGCGTTCAAACTTTTGTTATGCGCCAATATCAATATTTCCAGAGAACATACCCTTCAAGACCACTTCGATCCTGGAAAGCAGGCTGGGGGAGCTGATCCCACCATCGGGCGATATCTTTCACCCTGGCAATCAGTACAGTCCTGCCCTGGTTGTGTTGAATCAAGTCGTACGCTGATTGCATATCAAGCAATCTGCCGGCTGCATCTTTGTATTTCAACCCGTAATCAAGCTCACCTGTTCCTTCGAGTATGTAGACATCGCTTCGTTTCAGATACCAGCCCACTGCCCTGATTGAATTTTCATCAGAGATGACGATATCTTTGTTGTCAATGCTTTGGGCGTATTTTTCCAGAATGGGTCCAGGAGATTTTACCTCTCTGGCCAAGTCCGGAATGGTAAAGTGAACAACACAAAATAAGGGAAGCGGCGAGAGACCGAGTAAGAGTGTCTTGCCGACCGGTGTGCGGCTTCGGAGAGCCCAAACGAGAAATAGCTCGAAAAACACCAAACTATTGACAATCATGACGACTTTCCATGCCTGGCTGTATGGTCGGAATCCGTTGAAAACAAAAAGTTGAAAATATAAAAAAGCTACTAGAATCAGGCTGAAAAGAACGATGTTGACAACAACTCCGCCCTGGAACAGGCTGCTCAGCGTATCTTTCTTTTGCACATGCAACAACCCAAAAGCGATGAGAATGGCAAAGGGCGGGAAACAGGGAAAGATGTAAGTTAAGAGCTTCCCGTTTGAAAATGAGAAAAACAAAAATGGCAGCACCAACCAACACAGACAAAATTTCAGCAACCGGCTTGGCGCCTCCTGTTCAAACAATCGGGTTTTTATTCCCGGTATAGCTGCGGGCGCCACAAACACCCAGGGGGCAAACATGCCCGGTGCCGTCAGGAAGAAAAACCAGAAAGACTCTTTATGTTGGGCATTGTCGGCGATAAACCGGCGGATATGTTCGTTCCAGAAAAAGAAACGCCAGAAATCCGGTTCCCGCAGGTGAATTGCGATACTCCATGGCAATGAAACCAAAATAGCGGTTAAAATCGGCAGCCAGCTCATGCGTAACAAATCGGCATACCGACGCTGCCAGATCAGATAAGGCGCCACCGCCAAAACCGGCACGGCGAATCCAAGGAATCCCTTGGTCAGAAAAGAAAGGCCGCAACTCAGACCGGCGAGAAACAGGAAGCCCTTTTCCCGCGACGACCGTGGCGATGACTCCGTAGCAAAAAAGAAAGCGGTGATGGTCGCCGTGAGGAAAAATGAGAACAAGCTGTCCAACACGGCAGTGTTTCCCACACCGAACACCTCAAAACAGGATAAGAAAATAAGAACGGCCAAGGTGGGCGCAAAACCACCATCCTCATCCTCACGACGGGATACGTGCCGCGCCAGTACAAATATCAACAAGGCGGACAAACCCACGGACAGTGCGGAGGGCAGACGAACGGCAAAGTTGTTTTCCCCGAACAGCAGAAGTGAGCCTGCATGAACCCAATAGCCAAGCGCCGGTTTTTCAAAGTAGCGCAGACCGTTGAGGTGAGGTGCTATCCAGTCGCCGCCGGCGATCATTTCTCGGGGAATTTCTCCATAGCGCGTTTCATCCGGCACAACCAGATCACGCGCACCCAAGGGAAGAATATACGCCAGTAAAAAGAATGACAGAAGTAATAGAATGTAGCGTTTATTCAATGTGCTCATCGCTTGCTGACCTTATTGTGAATTTCCATCATATCCATGCCATCTTGGCAGGCAAGCCATCCGTCCCTGCCGGCGAGAGTCGCTCTAAACATGCTTGATTTTCCTGCTTTTCCGGTTTCAGCAAGAATGTCGCCAAGCGGCGCGAAGGCGATATTCCGCTGTTGCGCCTTTATCGGAAAATCCTTGAACAATTCCAGGCAAGCGATTCTCTCAATTTCGGCGTGGATGGTCAGCACATTGAGTTGATCGGGATGAATCATATTCAAAAGGTGGCCGTTGTAAGTTTCTATTGTGCATTGGCGGCCTGCAAGCTCATCGTAAGTCGGCAGAGTAGTCGGCACCTGCATATGACGAGACCTCTGGTCTCCCATCAATGGATAAAAAAGCGAACGGCCGCGACAATCGGGTTCAAATCGAAAAGGAAACTGCTCTAACGCCAATAGCGCTTCAGGTGTCACCCTCCAGGCAGGGGCCGCGAAACATTTGGGGGTTGCCCCAGGATCTCCTTCAGTAATTCATAACCTTTATGGATTTCAGCGATTATTGGGGCTTTATCCATCTTTCAAGCGCCATCTGCCAGCGGTGATGGTCCGAGGCGTGCAGGCCGACCTCATGCCCCGCTTGCACAGCCTGACGAATCGGATCAGGACAGCACTTATCGACCACTGCTCCGGGCCACAGGGCGCCCTGCAAAAGAATATCCCGACCGTACAGACTGACCGCCCGCGTTCTGAGCATCTTGATCAGAAACGTTGGCCGCATCAGACGTCAGAGAAGCCGACCCATATTGTCCGGTCCGATGGAAAAAAAGAAACTGGCCCGGATCTGGCGTTGTGCCAAAAAATCGATCAGATTGAGCACTCCGATACGGGTGCCCCGCAACGTATCGACATCTACTCGCAGGCCGGCATGGCACATGATGCCTCCGCTGCGCATTCCACCGCCGATTTAAGAAAATAATCCAGCGTTTCCCCAATGCATTGTGCAAAGGGCACGTTCGGCTTCCACCCCACAATTCTCTGCGCCTCGCGGATCGACGGCCGCTGATGCTGTACGTCTTGATAACCCGATCCGTAATAGGCTCGGGCCTCAATCCGCTGAATTCCGCCATCCGGAGGGAAATAAAATCGAAGTGCGTGACCGTCGAATTGTTCGCGAAGCATATCGGCAAGAGCAGCCATGCTGTATTCGTTCTGAGGATTGCCGATATTGAAGATGCGCCTGTTGCATTGCCCGTTCTTGTTTTCGACGATCCTGAAAAGACACTCAATACCGTCCCTGAAGTCGGTAAAACAACGCTTTTGCGCGCCGCCGTCCACCAATCGAATCGGGGCGCCTTCCACCAGATTGAGGATGAACTGGGTGATCACGCGTAAACTACCGATCCGGGCGGACTCCAGAGAGTCCAGTTTTGGCCCTATCCAGTTAAAAGGTCGGAATAGCGTGAATTGCAGCTCCTGGCTCTCCCCCTAGGCACAGATCACGCGATCCAGCATTTGCTTGCTGCATGAATATATCCAGCGCTGCTTGTGGATAGGACCTAAAACAAAGTTTGACCTATGTTCGTCAAATTCGTCATCCGTACACATGCCGTAGACTTCCGAAGTGGAAAGATGCATACCAGCCGTACCGGAACATAGCGCCATTGCCCCTTCGGCATTGCAGTACGCTTTAAAGACCTTTCCAAACTCGGCGGCCTTGGGGCCGGTGATGATCCATCCGGAGCGTAGAACTTCGGCCACCGCTTTGATTTCGGGTTCGCTGATGGACGGTTTGGAAAACGGCAGAAATGTTGTCCGCATAATCTCTTCCCTTTATCCAGGTTCCATATTTACCTGGCGGATCGAAAAGAAATTCCTGATCCGATCGGTTGTTGTTCGGGAATGTAGCGGACGAAAATGAAGAAAGGATGAACCGGCGAGCAAAAAGGATTCCGGGTGTTTTTTATCAAATCAGTCAGTCAACACTTGGCTTGCCAACAACACACCACCACTCCACTGTGGCCATTGATGCTCATGGACAGTTCGCGTTTCACGATCCGCCCGATGAACCAGTCTTACTGTAAATGTGTCAGCGAGGGTTTGCTCCAGCAGGTACAACGGACGTTCATAGTTTCCGGTATCCTTTGCCATGGTTATCAAGCCTGCCAGGCTGCGCCCTTGCTGTTCCTCCACGGTCGCGACAAATAGAGGAATATCGTTCCCGTAGATTTTGACCCCGGTGGACCAAAGGCGAAGCACAACTCGCCGGTTCCCTCGCCCCGTGCGAACAAGGCGCAAACACTCCACCCTGCCGTCGTGAAGCAGCGGCAAAACCGGGAGCTGTTCAATCGTTATACGCGTGGCAAGCATGCCAAGGAAACTTTTTGGATTCATCGGCAACGGTCGCCGCCATCCTTTACTTATGAGAAAGCGGGACAGCTCATCGGGTGATCCGGCCCACTGGACGGTGAGAGGCTGTTCTGGTTCACCCTCCATGTCGATCCGCCAAGCGGGAAGGTCGCGCCAGGCATTGGCCTGCCATGATGTGAGCGTAATGATCTGCATGGGATGGCGGGGGGCATAAAACGCCAAGTCCTTTTCGTGCTTCTGGGCCAAATGCCAGCCGCCGGCGATGACGATGACGAGGATGACTGCAAGCCCCAACAAACGCCGTGGAATAATTTCGTCAGCCGCCTTCAGATACACGATTCCCAGAAAAGCCGCCCAACTCGTGCCGATGAAATATCCGCCTAGGACGTCGGAAAGCCAGTGTGCGCCTAGATAAAGACGAGAAAAGCCGCTAACGAAGGAGATCAAAACAACGCTTGAAAACAACCCCAAGCGCCATCCTCCGGCCAGTCTCCGGGCAAGCAGGATGGCAAGAAATCCATAAAGGATCACGCTCATGGTCGTGTGGCCGCTGGGAAAACCGTAGGCCGAAGCACCGTGGTAAATAGCCACGGGTCGCGGCAAATGAATGGCCCATTTGAGCAACTGAACCCCCAACAGGCCGCCAAGCGCAGCCAGTGCCCAGAAAGTCGCCGCCCGGTGGCAGCGTTTCACGAGCAAAACAAGCAGGACCATGCAGAACAGGGCGATATTGACGAACGAATCACCCAACTCGGTTACCGCGACAAACGCATTATCCGCCCAGGGGGTACGAAGAGATTGAAGAAAGTGGTATACCGCGTGGTCCGCGAGAACCAGCGGGTCTTTTGCCAGAACATCCTGCAACACACCCAAAAAGCCCCATCCTGCGACAAAAAGGAGCAACGCTAAAAATGCGAACAGCAGTTCTTCTCCTTGTTCACTAAAAATCAGGAGTGCAAGAAGTCGTTTAACAGGTAGGAGTACTGTCCGTCGATGTAGAGATTCCGTCGTTGTCCATTGTTTCAAGACAGCAAAAAAAGCCGGTCCTTTGCAGGCTAATAAAGACAGGGTCTTGCGGGATATCCAAATGAGGCTCCATATCCCGGCCACGAATATCAACACGAGCACGGCCAATCTGGTGCTGACGGCCCCCGCCAACGCCAGAGACGCTCCAAAAAAGACCCCCGGCAGGATATAAACGAAGGCCCAGCCCACTGCCGAAAGAACATTGACAACGCTGAAACGCACCGGGCGCATGCCCAGCATTCCCGCCACGACCGGTATCACCGGGCGTACCGGCCCCACGAAACGACCGAAAAGAACGCTCTTGCCCCCGTGGCGAAGAAAAAAAGCTTCTCCCTTGGTCAGCATTCCTGGGTAGCGTGAAAACGGCCAGATATTGACCAACCTTTCTCTGTAATGATGCCCCACCCAGTAGCTGATACCGTCTCCGGCAATCGCTCCTATCATGGCCATCAGGAGAACAGGAAACAGGCTCAAACTGCCTGTGGCCACAATCGCTCCGACACCGAACATGATCACCGTGCCCGGCACCAGCAGCCCCACTAATGCCAAAGATTCCGATAGAGAAATCAGGAAAATCAGGCCGTATGCCAACTCGGAATGATGGGTGATAAAGGCAAGGAGCGTATTCAGATACATTGTCATCTGGACCCCTCGGAAAATGGTCGCTGCCGCCACGACTTGAGGACAAGCCCTATCAACGCCGATGCCGCGAAGATCGCCCCCGCATAGAAGGTGAAGGATGCGCCGAAGCGATCCCACAGTAGCCCCGCTGCTGCACTGGCCACCAACATGGCGCTGCCGCTCACCAGGCTAAAAAAGCCAAAGGCTGTACCGCGTAGATCCACAGGCGCTGCGTCGGCGACCATTGTCGCAAGCAAGCCTTGGGTCATCCCCATGTGAAGCCCCCACAAAGACACCCCAATAGCAACGGTTACCCAGTGATCGTTTGTTGCCAAAACCAGATCAGCAGCGACCAAGACTATCAAGCCCAACGACATCAACGTGTCGTGGTTCATTCGATCCGAGAGCCTGCCGAAGGGATAGGCCGATCCTGAATAGACCAGGTTCATGCCAGCCATCACCATGGGGACGTAGGCGATCGGAATCCCTCCTCCCTGGGCGCGGAGCACAAGGAATGCTTCACTGAATCGCGCCAAGTTGAAGACCGCGCCGATGCCGACGACCCACCAGTACGCGCCGCTCAGTCGCCTGAGATTGTCGCGGCGAATAGGATTGGTGCGTTTTTCACCAATGTGCCGCTCCGGCTCGCGCACGCCGAACGCCAGCAAGGCAACAGCGAGTATGCCAGGGACAAGGGCAACCCAAAATACAGCACGGAAGTCGTTGGCCCAGAGCAGCATCAAAGCAACCGCCAGCAGTGGGCCAAGGAGCGCCCCGACCGTGTCGAGGGATTGACGCAAGCCGAATGCCGCGCCGCGCATCGCGGGAGAAGCCAGGTCGGCCACCAGTGCATCGCGGGGCGCGCCCCGCACCCCTTTCCCCACGCGATCCAGCAGGCGGGCCGCCAAAACGATGGCGGCGGATGGCGCGATGGCAAACAGTGGCTTGGTCAGCGCTCCCAAGGCATAGCCGACAACGGCCAGTGCCTTGCGTTTACCCAGATAGTCGCTGAGGGTCCCGGAAAACACTTTGACGATGAGAGCTGTGGACTCAGCCACTCCTTCGATCAGACCGACGGTGAACGTGCTCGCTCCCAAGGTGCCGACCAGAAACAGGGGAAGCAGGCTGTGGATCATCTCGGACGATATGTCCATGAACATGCTCACCAGGCCGAGAGCCCAAATGCCTACCGGGATAAGTTTAAACGGGGTGTTTGTGCTCATATCTTATTCTGAACTGCCCTGAATCCGTCTGGGGCGGGTTTGCCATTTGCGCCAACCCTCTGTGTCAATGTGGATGAGACACGCCCTTATTGAAAATTGGGATGGGCGGCGTTGCGCCGGGCCGCGATCAAACAAAGTCCCCGCCACGCAACCACCAGTATCAGCCTTGCAATCTGAGCGGAAAACGGATCGCTATCGATAATGACGCTATCGAAGGTGTTAAACGCTCCGGCAAACGGGTTGATCGCGTCCAGGATGCGTCCGACGGCAGTGCCGCGCAGGCCGGATCCCATGACCAGAGGACTTGCGGCCAGAGGTCTACTATCAAACCCCGCTGCTCAGGCTGACCACCTGATGGGCTGGGGTACAGTAAGCCGCCCCCGGCTTGGCCACGCGTTGCCTGAGCTCTGTAAGGCTCGGCAAGGCAAGGCCAAGCCCCGACTAACGAACAGTCGGGGTAAGATTGGAGTTCTTACACCTTAAATCTCTCGAAAACTGGTCCCGTACTTGAGGTCCACCTCACCACTTCCCTGCTTTCGGAACCCGCAAGAAAAATAGTTGTACTGGAGTTGTACAAAAATAGCAAAGACACGAAAAGGGGTTACGGCATGACACCGTAACCCCTTGATTTTACTGGCGCGCCCAGCAGGATTCGAACCTGCGACCTACGGATTCGTAGTCCGCAAAAATAGCCATTGATAGCCATTGACGCCTTTCCGCTTTGCACCAAAAAAACACAATGAAAATAGGCATTTTTGATAAACACTAAAATTTTAGCAGTTGATTCTTATTGACGAATATTGTCAAAATTTGCTTACATAGTGCTTACACGAAAAACGCAAAAAAACGCCCTAACGACCTTCGGATTCTCAAGGCCGCCCGAGCAGAAAAAAGGGCCCGTGTAAGCAACGTATAAGCACCGTGTAAGCAAGGAGGCTCAAATGGCCCGTCAAAAGCTGACCGCCGGCCGCATAAGAGATTTTCAATGCCCCGACGACGCAAAACAGGCTTTCCTTTGGGACTCGGAAATTCCAGGCCTGGGCGTTCGCGCGACAAAGGGCGCGAAGGCCTACATTTTTCAAGGGCGCCTTGCCGGCAAGACGGTCCGCGTCAAAATAGGCGACGTCCGCTCATGGGCCATTGATTCAACGGACCCTGAGAAACCCGGCGCCCGCCAGGAGGCCAGGCGCTTGCAGACGCTCATTGACCAAGGGCTCGACCCGCGGCTTGAAAAACAAAAGCGCCTCGAAGATACACGCTGCAAAATAATAGAGGTCGAGCGACACGAAATAACCGTGGGCGAAGCGTGGACCGCCTATATTGAGGACCGGCGGGGCAAGTGGAGTGAGCGCCATTATGCCGACCATATAGATGTTTCGAAGCCCGGCGGGGGCAAGAAAGCAAAACGCGGGGGGAAGGGAAAGATCAAAGCCGGACCTTTGGCGCCCTTGATGAGTTTCAAGCTGGAAGACCTGACGCCCGCCTTTATTGAAGCATGGGCGAAGAACGAAGCGAGGCAACGTGCAACCCGCGCCCGGCTTGCTTTCGCCCTGCTTCGGGCTTTTGCGAATTGGTGCAACGACCGTCCAAAGTATAGCGGTTTGGTTCCCCCCGACGCTTTCAGCGGCCGGATAAAGCGCGAAGCCCTGCCAAGGGCCCGAGCAAAAGACGACTGCCTGCAAAAAGAGCAGTTGGGCGCGTGGTTCCAAGCCGTGCGCCAGCTTTATAACCCGGTAATTTCAGCTTATTTGCAAGCCCTCCTTTTGACCGGCGCGAGGCGAAATGAGCTTGCCGGGCTCAAATGGGCGGACCTGGACTTTCAGTGGCATAGCCTAACCATTCACGACAAAGTGGACGGGACCAGGACTATTCCCCTGACGCCTTACGTTGCGGCGAGCTTGGCGCCCCTGCCGAGACGGAACGAATACGTTTTTTCGAGCCCTACCGCGAAGACCGGCCGGCTTCAGGAGCCCCGCATTGCACATAATAGAGCCCTAGCCAAAGCCGGCATCGAGGGCTTGACGCTGCACGGGCTGCGCCGCTCTTTTGGCACCTTGAGCGAATGGGTTGAAGTGCCCGCGGGCGTGGTGGCCCAGCTTATGGGGCACAAGCCCAGCGCGACGGCTGAAAAGCATTATCGCCGCCGCCCCCTTGACTTGCTCCGAATGTGGCACGAGAAAATTGAGGCTTGGATACTTGAACAGGCGGGCATCGAGCTACCGGGCGCCGAAACAGAGGCAAAGGGCGGGCTGCGCCTTGTAAAGCCTGTTTAGATCCTTTCCCCGCCTAGGTTTGGCCACCGAAAAGGCCGGACCCCTTCACCCGGCCCTGGCGGGGAACCCCAAAAGTGAAGCGCGCAGGAAGGAGCGCGAAATGGACCGCCGCGAAGAAAACCCTTATTTTCAAGAACTGCTGGACCCTACTGTAAGAGAACACGCCATTGAAGTTATGCTTAGTCACTTTCAGACTGACGACTTCGGGTTTACATCCTTGGCACCAAGGGCGGCTGAACCAACAGCAGAAACTATCCAGGAATTTATTGTCGAACCCCTTCAAAATTGGCTTCATGCCCAATGGCTGAGGCGGCCCGGCGTTGAAACTACCGCAACGGAAGCGGCGCGCGATTTTTTCTCAAGCAAGACCCAAAAGCTGAAGCCAAGGAGGCCCGGCCGGGACAGCAGTCCCTACCGGCCCCTTTGGCTTTTTTTAATGGTGAAGGCAGCCCGTCTCCTGGCAAGTCGTCGGGCTGCCTTCGGTGCGAATCATCCCTCTTGGCGAAGGAGACTCTTCTTTATGTATATAGCCGCGCCCGCCGTGGCGTCAATGCGGCTGAAAGGCTCTCTCCGCCGGGGGCGAACGCGCCCTAATCACACACCCAAAGGAGAGAGTGAGAAAATGTTAGGAAAATGGAAGCTGAAGACAACCAAGCTTCTTAGGCTGAGGGGCGCAAAGCTGGCCTTGGCGGCCGCCGTGCTGGCCAAGTACGATCCCGAGGCGGTCATGGCCATCCTCACCGCCGACCAGATTCTGGACCCGCCGCAAGTTCTCCAGCAGGCACTGACCGACGCCTTCACGTTCATCGCAGACCATCCGGATGCCCTGATCACGTTCGGCATAAGGCCAACCTTTCCCAGTACCCAGCTTGGGTATATCAAGTGCTCTGATCCGCGTGAATGCCCCAAGTGCCGCAACGTGATCTACGCGGTGGAGGCCTTCCGGGAGAAGCCCGATCTCGAGACCGCCAGGCAGTATGTTGAAAGTGGCGCGCACTTCTGGAACTCCGGTATGTTCGTCTGGTGTGCCAAGACCGTCCTCGCCAACCTGCAGCGGTTTCTTCCGGATGCGACGGAGCCGTTGCGACGCATTGCAGCCGCCTGGGACACGCCCGCCCAGGACAGGACGCTGAAGGAGTGGTTCCCCAAGCTGCCTAAGATCAGCATCGACTACGCGGTCATGGAGAAGGCCGACGAGGTACATGCCATTCAACTCGACTGCAAGTGGCTGGACATGGGCTCTTTCGCGGCCCTTGCGGACGTCATCAAGTCGGATGAGAACAACAACATCGTCGTCGCGGGCGCCAGCGAGCTGCTGGACTGCCGCAACAGCATCATTATTACTGAGGATAAGGGCCATCTCATCGCGGCCATCGGACTCGACAATATCGTTATCGCCCATACGCCGGACGCAACGCTGGTTTGCCACGCCAGCCAGACCGAGCGGCTCAAGACCCTGCTCGACCGGATGGAGCAGCACGGCCGCACGAAGTTCCTGTAGGGGGGCAAGCCCCACCGGCTCTGTGAAGGAGGAAAACACCTGTCGCGATGCGGTACCTGGCCATAGACTACGGGATGAAGAGGACGGGCCTGGCGGTCTGTGATGCCGGCGAGACCCTCGCCTCTCCCTTGGCCGTGGTGCATGGACGCAAGGACCTGATCCCGCGCATCAAGCGGGTGGTAGCCTCGGAGGAGATCGGAGCCATCGTTCTGGGTCTGCCCCTGAACATGGACGGTTCGGAAGGCCCCCAGGCCAAGGTGGTCCAGGCCTTTGCCAAGGAACTCGCCCGGCAGGTTCAGGTTCCGATCCACCTCCAGGACGAGCGTCTCAGCAGCTTCGAAGCCGAACAGAAGCTGCACGAAATCGGCCTCAGCAGGGGCAAGAAACGCGAGATCCTCGATGCCTTGGCCGCCGCAGAGATTTTGCAGACCTTCCTGGACCGCAAGGCCGGAGGGATGGACAACACCACCAGCATCTGACCGGCGGCATGCCCAAGCGAACTCCATCCCACGACTCCTGCACGGGGGGCCAGTCATCGGACGGCCCGCCGGGAATCCTGGCCGACCCTTTTTTTCACCGGCCGGGGAAAAACCTTGCCAAACGCGCCGAGGAGGTTTAGATTACACGATTCTTATTTTGCGTAGAGAAACAGCTTAAGCAGGACCTAACAAAAAGGGTTAATCGACAGTATGCTTACACAAGAGGAAAAAGGGAGTATTATCGGGGATTACAAGGTCCATGAGGGCGACACCGGGTCGCCGGAAGTCCAGATTGCCTTGCTGACCAAGCGGATCAACGATCTGACGGAGCACCTTAAGGAACACCCCAAAGATCATTCCTCCCGCCGCGGCCTGCTCAAGATGGTCGGTACCCGCTCGGCCTTGCTGAAGTACGTCCGGGATCGGGACGTCAAGCGGTATCAGACGATCATCGGTCGCCTCGGACTGCGGAAGTAGCCCCGAATGGCCGTACCCGGCGCGTTCCCGGCATCGGCATCGTCGCGGAGTGGTCTGTGCTGCGGGCGGGAGAACTGCAGGAAGTGTTTTTGTTGATGAGCCATTGAAGGAATGTGAGTTATGGCAGGTGTTTACACCGTTTCCAGAGAGATCGCAGGTCGGACCCTGACGATCGAGACGGGCCGAGTGGCCCGCCAAGCCGACGGCGCCGTGTTGGTCACCTATGGGGAGACCATGGTACTCGTGGCAGCCGTCGTGGCGCCGCCACGGTCGGAAGACATCGATTTCTTTCCCCTGAGTGTTGACTACCGTGAGAAGACCAGCGCTGCCGGCAAGTTCCCCGGCGGCTTCATCAAACGTGAAGGCCGGCCGAGCACGAAGGAAATCCTCACCGCTCGGAACATCGACCGGCCGATCCGGCCGCTGTTTCCGGACGGGTACTTCCACGAAGTGCAGGTCATGGCCACGGTCATGAGCGCCGACCGCGAGAACGACCCGGATGTGCTGGCGATGATCGGGGCCAGTGCGGCCTTGAGCATCAGCAAGATCCCGTTCCAGGGTCCGCTGGCCGCGTGCCGGGTGGGGCGTGTCGACGGCGAGTTCGTCGTCAATCCCACGCACAAGCAGTTGGAAACGAGCGAATTGAACATGCTGATCGGCGGCCGCAGGGAAGCCATCACCATGATCGAGGTTGGGGCCAGGGAACTGCCGGAAGACGTGATCGCCCAGGGGATTCAAAAGGCGCACGAGACCATCCAAGAGGTCGTCGCGATGATCGAGGAACTCCAGGCCCAGGCGGGCGTGGAGAAGGAGATGCCAATCGTTGAGCTCGACAAAGAGTTCTACGAGAAGGTCAAAGCGGAAATCTACGATCGGCTGGTGGCCCTTAAGACCGTGCCGGGCAAGCAGGAACGCAACAACGCGGTCAATGAGTTGTTCGAGGAGGTGCGGACCGGCTACGCCGAAGCGGCCGAGAACGCCGGCCCCGAGACAGCCAAGGTCAATATGACCATGCTCAATCGCGTGCTGGGCGCGCTGGAGGAGCGGGTGGTGCGCAAAATGATCCTGGAGGGCACGCGTCCGGACGGTCGGACCGACGCGGAGATCCGCCCGATCTCCTGCGAGGTGGGTATTCTGCCCCGGACCCACGGCTCGGCCCTGTTCACGCGGGGGGAGACGCAGGCATTCGTCAGTGTCACCCTCGGCACGATCCGCGATGCCCAGATCATCGACGGCCTGCTCGAGGAGTACGCCCAGAGCTTCACATATCACTACAACTTCCCGCCGTATGCGGTGGGCGAGGTCAAGCCAATTCGCGGACCGGGCCGGCGGGAAATCGGGCACGGCGCGCTGGCCGAGCGAGCCCTGGAGTGGGTTCGTCCGGCGGAGGAGAACTTCGCCTACACGATTCGTCTGGTCTCCGATATCACGGAATCGAACGGGTCCAGCTCGATGGCTTCCGTCTGCGGCGGCTCGCTGGCCCTGATGGATGCCGGCGTTCCCATCCTGGGCGCGGTGGCCGGCATCTCGATCGGTCTGGTGACCGGCGAGAGCGGGCAGTACAAGCTGCTGACCGACATCATCGGCGAGGAAGACCACTTCGGCGACATGGATTTCAAGATCGCCGGCACGACGAAGGGCATCACCGCGATCCAGCTCGACATCAAGGCCATGGGCCTGCCGCACCCGATCATGGTCGAGGCCCTGGAGCGGGCCCGCGCCGCCCGCCAGCAGATCCTGGACACTATGAACCGGGTGATCAGCGAACCGCGCCAGGAATTGAGCAAGTACGCGCCGAAGCTGATCACGATGGAGATCGATCCGGAATTCATCGGCAAGGTCATCGGTCCGGCGGGCAAGATGATCAAGAGCCTGCAGGAGCAGACCGATACGACCATCGAGATCGAGGAGGACGGCACGATCTACATCAGTTGCGTCGATGGCGACGGCCACCTGCGCGCCAAGGAGATGATCGAGGCCATGACCAGTCCGCCGGAAATCGGTCGGCTCTACAAGGAGTCGAAGGTCGTCTCCGTCAAGGACTTCGGCTGCTTCGTCGAGATCGTTCCCGGCGTCGAGGGGCTCTGCCACGTCAGCGAGCTGAGCGAAGGGTACATCAAGCACGTCGAGGAGGTCTGCAAGGTCGGCGACGTGATCCCGGTCAAGCTGATCCTGATCGACGATCAGGGCCGGCTGAAACTGTCCCGCAAGGCCGCCCTGGCGGAGATGGGCATCAAAGAAGAAGTCAAGCCCCGGCCCGCCGGGGAACCGCGCGGCGACCGCGATCGTGACCGGGACCGAAAGCCCCGGCATGGCGGAAGAGACCGGCGCTCGGATCGAGGGAGTCGGCCCGAACGATAGGTGATCATGACGTTGATAGATGCGGATTCACACGGGCTGTATGCGCCGCACAGGGTCGGTCCGTGTGAGTTCGCGACGGTCCGTGGGAGTCCGTGTCCGAGAACCATCCATCCGAGCCCGCCGCTCCCAGAGAGGAGCTGACCCAGTTGGCCGGCGAGTTGGCGCACGAGATCAAGAACCCGCTCTCGACGATCAAGGTCAATCTCAAGCTGGCCGAGGAGGCCCTTGAAGACGTCGATCTCAGTGATCCCGGCCAGGTGTTGTGGGACCAGTGTCGCCGCAGGCTGGCCGGTGCCCTGCGCAAGATCGCAATCATTCAGAAAGAGACCGATCGGCTCGAGCAGATCGTGGAGGGGTTTCTGAAGTACGTTCGCCGGCCAGACCTGCAACTGGCCCGGGTGGACCTCAACGAGCTGGTGAGCGACATGGTCGATTTCTATTCGCCCCATGCTTATGCCCATTCGCTGACCGTCCGGCAGTACTTCGCCGGCGCGCCGTTGCTCTGCCAGGTGGACGCCGGGGCATTGAAGCAGGTGCTGCTGAACTTGTTCATCAACGCCCAGCAGGCGATGGACCCCGGCGGCGAACTGATGATCCGCACGGGCCGCCGGGACGAGCACGCCATGATCCAGGTCAACGACACCGGCCGCGGCATTGCTCCGGACCGACTGGCTACCCTCTTTCGACCCTACCAGTCCTCCCGTTCAGGCGGCACCGGGATCGGCTTGGCTACCGCCAAGAAGATCATCGAGGCTCACAAGGGCACGATCTGCGTCCACAGCGAACTGGGCAAGGGAACTTCTTTCACGATCGAACTGCCTCTGGCGGACCCGTCGGCCCGGGGACGCGCGTGAAGACCGTCCGGCGATCGGCACAGACATGCCAGGGAGCCCGCGAAGAGGGACGGGAGTTACTCTGCCGCAGGGCAGTTCGTTTGTGGTATGCCCGTCAGGGCACGACGCGCCCGCGCAAGAAAAAACGTTGCCATCGGACGGGCATTCTGCTATCCTCTATGGGCTGTCCACGGGACGGGGTCTTTTTGGGACGCCAGTGTCGGTGTAGGAGCCTCGTTCATGGTCGTGTGGATCTGGGCGTTTGAAGACGGAAGGATGCTATGGAAAATCATCGTAACAGCAATCGCAAGAAGAAGAGAAGCCAGGGGTTCCGCTCCCGGCGCAGGACCGCCGGCGGGCGCAAGGTGCTGAACCGCCAGCGTGCCGTTCACTCGGGCCGGAAGAAGCGAAAACCGGGTCGCGGCTACCGGACGACGAAGACCAAGTAACATGTTCGAGGCCGATTCCCCGTCCGTTCTTTGAAAGGGTGGTGGCTCATGAGATCCTCAAGGCGAATCTGGACCGTTCTCCTGATGGCGCTTGTTGTGGTTTCGACGGCAAACGCGGCGGACTGGCCGCAGTTTCGCGGAGCCAGCCGGGACGGGACGTCCCGCGAAACCGGGCTCATGAAGCAGTGGCCCCAGGATGGCCCGAAGGAACTGTGGTCCTTTGAGCCGTTGGGCGAAGGATATTCGTCGGTTTCGGTCGCCGACGGCATCGTCTACACGACCGGGATGATTGGCGGCCAGGGATACCTCTTTGCGTTCGACTTGCAGGGCAAGCCGTTGTACAAGGTCAACTACGGCCCAGAGTGGAACTCCACGGGCAACTATCCGAGCGCGCGCACGACGCCCACGATCGATGGCGACCGCCTGTACCTGATGAGCGGCCTGGGCCGGCTCGCTTGCTACAAAGCCAAGACGGGCGAACCCCTCTGGCATGTCGATACCCTGGACAGATTCCACGGCAAGAACATCCGGTGGGGAATTGCGGAATCCCCCCTGATCGACGGGGAGAAGGTCATCTGCACGCCCGGTGGCGAGGACGCAACCATGGTCGCCCTGAACAAGAGGACCGGCGAAACGATCTGGACCACCAAAGGTCTCAGCCAGCCTTCCGCCTATTGTTCCCCGATCCTGGTTGAGCGGGGACCCAACCGGCTGCTCTTGACGCTGGTCGAGACGTCCATCATCGGGGTCGGCGCCGACAACGGCAAAGTCCACTGGACCATCCCGCACGAGGTGAGCTACGACATCCAGGCCGTCAGCCCGGCCTACGAGAACGGTCTGATGTACGTCACCAACGGTTATCGTCACGGCAGTCATGGCTTTCTGCTCTCGCCCGACGGAACGAGCGTCGAGAAGAAATGGTCCGAGAGGTCGCTCGACGTCCACCACGGTGGCGTCGTCCTCGTGAACGGCAACATCCACGGAGCCAGCACCAACGGCACCTGGATCTGTGTGGATCTGGCCTCCGGCAAGGTCAACTTCACAGACAAGCTCGTCGGCAAAGGCTCTGTAATCTACGTGGATGGCATGCTCTACGGTTACGGGGAAAGGGGCCAGGTCGGCCTGATCAAGATCAAGCCGGATGGGTATGAACTGGTCAGTTCCTTCCGCGTGCGCAAGGGGAACAAGGAGCACTGGGCTCATCCCGCCATTAGCGACGGACGCCTCTACATCCGCCACGGCGACGTCCTGATGTGCTACGACATCAAAGCTCCGTAGCGTGGGGCTTGTCCCACCACTTGTCGGTGAGGAGAAATCGGTGCGGTGCATCCCAAACTGCTTTCGTCCTCCCATTGGTCAGCCAATGGCCCATAGGGGACCATTCTTGACGTTGCCACCTGGAATGGTCCTGGTCACGCCCCAGTTGACGGGCATCTTGTCCACCTCGATCACCTCGGCTCGGCGGATCCGCCACGTCTTGTCCGGCTGCTTGCGCAGGTAGAACTGAATGGTCACCATAGCGGCCGGCTTGTAGTTCTGGGCCCAGAAGCTGTCTTTCTCGAATTGCATCAAGACGGTGAACGTGGCCACCGCATCGGGCGCCGTGATCCGGACATCGGAAGTGATCTTGCGCACCTTCTCAATGGCAGGGGGGACCAGCCGGCTGCGGCAGCGGCTTATGATGGCCTCCTTGCTCTTGTGGTACGAATCTGAGTAGTCAGCGCTGAGCAGCCGTGCGATGGCGACGCAGTCCTCCTGCTCCGCCGCCCGGATGCCGGTCCTGACCATGCCGCTGATCTTTTCGAAGTCCGTGGCAACCGCGCCATCCAGTCCCAGGGCCAAGCCCGCGGTGCCCAGGGGCAGCAGCCATTGCCATAACCGTCTCTTTTCCGGCCAGACGCTCCGGACGGTCAGCACGATCAGAAGAACGATGATCGCGGCACCCAGCAGCGTCCACGGCTGCTCAAAGAAATCCCACATCCCTTCGCCTCCTATGAATGGACAGACTCAGA